>Ga0256833_1000444_pt1 | contig 32568 bp, 36 predicted proteins | sample 356284metaG_FD_190535 | JGI IMG/M metagenome (GOLD analysis project Ga0256833, IMG submission 190535) | Hydrothermal vent microbial communities from Mid Atlantic Ridge, Atlantic Ocean - 356-284 | ecosystem: Environmental > Aquatic > Marine > Hydrothermal vents | place: Atlantic Ocean: Mid... | reverse complement strand
GGGCGGTTGACGCTCTTTTTCAGCCGTGATAAAATTCTTGCCGGATGGGCGCGTAGCGCAACGGTAGAGCAGTGGCCTTTTAAGCCATTGGTTGCAGGTTCGAATCCTGTCGCGCCCACTTTACACAACGCTCACGGCCTTGGTCGTGGGCGTTGAGGCGTTAATTTCCTCCCCCAACCCTGCCGCTTCGCGGGGCCAGACGCCCATCCATTTCTTTCACCGTATCTAATACCCCACGCAATCATTGAATTTTACAATATTGTCACGTCGGCAATGGAGACACCCAGCAAGGCATTGTTGACGCACGAGAGTGCGCGCCCCTCGGTACGAAAACCGCATGCGCCTGCCAGCCGCTCTACTTTACGGAAAAGGGGAACCTTATCAGCGAGAAAGACGGCGCCTCAAAGAGGTCTCCAATAGTAAACTCAACAGGATGATAGCGTTCATCGAATAAAAGATGGCACGCAGCCCCAGCATAACGGCTGAGATTTTACCTTGATCTAACCCGAAGACCCCATAAAGGTAAACCGCCGTTATTTCCGAGACGCCCAACCCCCCCAATACCTGTATGGGGATAAAAGAAACCAATTGCATCACAGAGGCAACGTAGAAAATAGCCCAGGGGTTCACTTGTACATGAAATATCTGCATGCCTGTATAGGCGAAAATCATCGTCACTGTCATGTACAAAAACGACAACCCAATACTTTTCCCCAACATCCTTACTATCAATGTTTGAGATTCTTGGGCAAGCGCGTGAAGAGCCGCGAGACCTTGAAATGCCCACGGCGAGCGTGTCAACTTCATCCACGATAGAATCTTTGTTACAAGGCGCACAAAATGCTGACGTCCAAGTACAACGACCAAAAAAGCAAACGCCCCTCCTAATGTTCCCAGCGCGAGAAGCACCGTTAACCACCTTAAAGGAGCGATATCGCCCCACACCCATGCTGCGGCCAGCATCAAGTAGAAAGCGATAGCCAGCAGATCTCCAAACTTGACCAGCAAAAAAACCACCCCAGAGCGGCGTAATTTAACATTTCGCTCCGCCTTCAACATCGCCATATAAGAAGCGATCCCTGCACTCGTTGCCACGAAATTCGAAATAGCGCTTTGCCACGCGATGACTTTCAACACAGCAGGGTAAGGTTCTTGCTCGCCCAGAAGCACCTTGTATTGCAACCCTTTGAGCAAGAGCATTGCCAGGAATGCCCCAAAATTAGCCAGCAGCCATACCGGAGAAAGTGACAAAGACGAGCGAAGCGCCGAAGGATCTATTTTCTTTAGCACAAAAAACAAAAGAATCGCGGCCAGCACGATTTTAATGATCGTCCAGCCGCGTTTACTTAAACCCTGATTTTCAAAGGAGACTTTTCTCATAAGCACATCTGCTCACGTCGGTATCGGTTTGCCATTGGCTGCCCAACGCGCCTTTTTCTCTTATCCAATGGGGCTGATTTGGTCAAAAAGGGAACACTGGGCACCCAGAATTCACGCTAAGGCGGCGATAGATTTTGGTAAAAGGCAACCCACTGAGGTAAAACGGCTTGTATTGTATATTGTGCCAAGACTTTTTGATAAGCCAAAAGAGAGAGCCGCTCTCGCTCCTCAGGCAGAGATAGCAAGCGTTTTGTTAGAGTACACATTTCTTGCACTCGGCCAAACGGCGCAAGCAAGCCTGTGCGGCCGTGTTCAATAATGTGTTCTGTCCCCCCATTATACATCGCCACCACAGGACATCCCCATCTCATCGCCTCTATCACATAGAGGCTAAAATTTTCTCGCACGGAGGTTTGAACACAAACGGTGGATTGCCTGAGAAAGCAATCCACATCCTGACGTGCTCCCAGTAAAAATACTCTTTTGAGCCGTAAAGCGTTGATTTGCTTTTTTATCCGTGAAAACAACTTGCCCGTTCCTATACCCACAAAAGCGATATCTTCTTCCCGGCATTGATAGGCCAATTTTACAAACAAATCCCAACGCTTCTCTTTTGCAAAGCGCCCCACCATGGTCACAAGAGGGATATCTGAAGGCAATCCATACTTCTCTCGAAAATTTAGGCATTCTGTTGTGCGCTTATGATAAATTATGGCGTTAGGTAAAAGCACAATTTTATCCGAAGGGACGTCGTGGTACGCTTGCTCGTATCTTTCTTTCATTTCTTTAGTGAGAACAATGATGCGCTCTACGTGAGCAAGCATCCTTTGATATATCACTTCCAACGCCCAACGGACTGGGAAAGGATAGTAAAATCTCCAATTTTGTGGATAGAAACCTTGATGATCATGAACCACTACAGGGGTTTGTATTGCCCCCCTCGCCTTCAAAAATGTGGTTAACATTACCGATTTAAACAAATGGGTGTGGATAACGTCGGGGTGAAAAGAACGGATAACTTTAGCAAGGTCGGGCATGACATTCATTTTCCACCGAGGGAGGTTAAGCACTTCCACAGGCACTCTGTTGGCTCCAAGCCGCGCTGCCAACCATCGGCCCTCCCCCAAAACAACTACCCGATTTTCTATTCCAAAGGAAGGTAAAAGGGGCAAGATGTTCGACAGCAGTGTTTGGGCTCCTCCCATACGGCCATTATCAATAAAGTGCAACACCTTCATTTTTGCCACGCTCCCCATACCATTAACGCCCACAGGCGCTTGCCATGATCTTCTCGACCAGTGAGATGTTCCTCGATCAGGCGAGCCGTTACCTCCTGGCGAATCCAGGGGCGTAAAGGACTGCCAGCGCCGAGCAACAGATCTTGCATCCAGGAGCGCAACGGCCCGCGCAGCCAGGTTCCTACCGGCACGCCGAAGCCTTGCTTGCCGCGGCGCAAGATTTCCGCCGGCAGCAAATCGTCAAAAGCCTTGCGCAAAGCGACTTTACCCGTCAATCCGCGCACTTTTAACCGCCTGGGTAAACGAGCTGCCCAGGCAAACAGTTCGTGGTCCAGAAAAGGTGAACGCCCCTCCAGAGAAACCGCCATGGTCATTCGGTCGGCTTTGACCAGCAGATCGCCAGGCAGGTAAGTGTGCACGTCGGTGTACAGGGTGCGGTCCAGCAGGTCGCCTGCAGGCAAGGCAGTGAAATATTCTACCAACAACGCCTCCGCCGGGTGGTGCGGTAGCGCGGCGCGATGCTCTTCCCGCCAGAGGGCAGCCCGCTGGGCGGGGGAAAAGTACGACCCCCAGCGCAGGATGCTGGCGCGCGCGTCCACGCCGGGCAGTTGGGCCAGGCGCTTCATCCCGTTGAGCAGGCTGTGCCCCACAGGCCGGTTGCTGTGGTCGGGCAGGCGGGCGACCACGCTGGGCACCAGACGGCGGGTGAGCCATGGGGGGAGGCGCAGGTAACGGTTGGCCCAGGGGTCAAGCCAGTAGCGGGCATAGCCTGCAAACGCCTCATCGCCGCCGTCGCCGTTGAGCGCCACGGTGACGTGCTGCCGGGTGAGGCGCGAAAGGTGGTAAAGGGGCAACACTGAAGGGTCGGCCAGCGGCTCCCCCAGGTGCGCCACCAGCGTCTCGACCGTAGCCGGAATATCGCCGTAGGTGAGCACGAACTCGTGGTGGTCGGTGGCGAAACGCTGCGCCACCAGGCGGGCGTAACGCAACTCCGAAAAAGCCGTTTCCTCGAACCCCACCGAAAACGTTTTCACCGGCTCGCTGCTCATCCGGGCCATGACCCCCACCACAATGCTGGAATCAATCCCACCGCTCAGGTGAGCGCCGAGCGGGACGTCGCTGATAAGCCGCAAACGCACCGCTTCTTCCACGCGGGCGCGCAGTTCGACCAGCAGATCTTCCTCCGAAGCCTCCCATTTGGGCGTGTAGGTGACATCCCAATAGCGCCGCACTTCCAGGCGGCCTTCCTGCCACAGCAAAAGATGGGCCGCCGGCAATTTGAAAATGTCTTGATAGGGCGTCCAGGGTTCGGGAATGTATTGCAGCGCCAGATACATATCCAGAGCGCGAAGGTCAATCTCGGGCAGGTGAGGCAGGGCAGCCAGCAAGGCCGGGAGTTCTGAAGCAAAATACAGGGCACCGCCTTGCACGGTGTAATAGAGGGGTTTCTGACCAAGGCGGTCGCGTGCAATGAGCAACCGCCGCCGGGGGGCATCCCACAGGGCAAAGGCAAACATCCCCCGCAGGTGGTGAACGAAGTCGAGACCGTGCTCTTCGTAAAGATGGACGATGGCCTCTGTGTCGGTTCGGGAACGAAAGCGGTGCCCACGACGCAGCAACTTCTCTCGCAGTTGGGGGAAGTTGTAGATTTCGCCGTTGAAAACCACCCACAGGGATTCGTCCTCGTTGGGGATGGGCTGGTCGCCAGTTTGCAGGTCGATGACGGCCAAACGGCGCATGGCCAGGCCCACGCCGGGAGCAAAGTGGGAACCTGCGCCGTCCGGCCCGCGATGAGTCATGCGGGCATTCATCCGGTGCACGGCGGCCTGCTGGGCGGGAGAGAGTGCCGCCGTAGAGGAGGACAAACTCAAACCGCAAATGCCGCACATCAGCCCACCACCTCGCGGAAAAGCGCCACATATTGCCCGGCGGTGATTTCCCAGGTGTAATGCTGTAACACCCGCCGGCGGGCGTTTTTCCCCAACTGCCGCCAGGTTTCCGGCGGTGCGGTAAACAGCGAATCCAACGCACGCGCCAGCATTTCGGGGTCGTCTTTGGGTGTCAGGACGCCGACTTGCGGCGTGATCAGCTCCTCGTTACCGGCAATGCGGCTGGCGACGACAGGCAGCCCGGCAGCCATGGCTTCCAGCACTGCATTGGGCATCCCCTCATCACGGGAAGGGAAAACGAAGAGGTTGGCCTGCCGGTAAAAAGCAGGGATGCGTTCCGGCGGCTGCCACCCTGCGAAAGTGATGAACGGACGCAGCCCCAACCGTTCCGCCAGCGCCTCCAACGCCGGCCGGTAGGGGCCATCGCCCACAATGGTCAGATGCCAGGGCGGCGGGTCGGGAATGCCCGCCAACGCCTGCAGTAACACATCCAGCCCTTTCTGATACACCACCCGCCCCACGAAAAGCAGCCGGGGCGGCGTCCAGGCTCGCGCTTCCGGCGGGGCAAAGCGGTGGGCGTCCACGCCGTTGGGGATTACCCGGATGGGCACCGCCGGGTCGAAGCGCCGGGCAAGGTCGCGCAGGCCCTGGCTGTTGGCCACCACCGCCGCCGCCCCACGCCACACCCGCCTCAGCAGCGGGCCGATGAGGCGGTGGTAGGTGGCAAAATCGTAGGGGCGAAAGCCGGGCACATCGCCGCCGCGCAAGGCAACCACGTAAGGCACTTTCAGCCAGGGACGCAGCGCCCAGGCAATCATGCCGCTGGGAGCGCCAAAGAAAGCCAGGATGACGTCAGGCCGCCACCGGCGCGCCAGGCGGGCGGTGTGCACCAGGCCGCTGAGGATGAAGGCCGCCTGCTCCAGCGCACCCGAGCGGTCGGCGCGCCGCCGCAGCGCGAGGATGCGTACCACCTGCACGCCGTTTGCTTCTTCCCGCCGCGACAGGCCGCGATAATGAGCGGTCAACACCGTCACCGCATGCCCCTGGGCTGCCAACGCCTGGGCCAGGTGGCGGCTGGCGTTGCCCGCCCCTCCGCCAATGGGGGGGTACTCGGGATTGAGGACCAGCACCCGCATCGGTTCACTCCCCCTCAGGCAGATTGAGCACCCGCCGCACGGTGTAGGTCGGTTTGCCTTGGGCTTCGTGGTAGGTGCGCACCAGCAGTTCGGCAATCAGCCCCATCAAAATGGATTGAAAGCCTAAGATGATGAACATTAGGCTAAGTTGGAACAGCGGCGAAGTGAACAGTGCCACCTGCCAGAAAATGCGCCGCACGATGAGGAAGACCAGCAGCAGGCTGCTGGGGATGATCAGCATCAGCCCCAGCCCGCCGAAGAGATAGATCGGCTTATAGAAGAAACTCAGCAGGAATTTGACGGTAAACAGGTCGAGCACTACCTTCAGGGTGCGGGTCAGCCCGTATTTGGAGCGTCCGAACTTGCGGGGGTGGTGACGCACCACGACCTCGGCGATGCGCGCCCCTACCGAAGCCGCATAGGCAGGGATGAAGCGGTGCATCTCGCCGTAGAGGCGAAAATCGCGCAGCACTTCGCGGCGGTAGGCCTTGAGCGTGCAGCCGTAGTCGTGCAGGTGTACCCCCGTCACCCACGAAATCAGGACGTTGGCCAGGTGCGAGGGCAACACGCGGGTGAGGAGAGGATCCTGGCGGTTTTTCCGCCAGCCGCTGACCACATCGTAGCCCTCTTCCAGTTTGGCAAGCAGCAAAGGGATGTCCGCGGGATCGTTTTGCAAATCGGCGTCCATCAGCACCACCACTTCCCCCTGGGCATGATCAATCCCCGCCGCGATGGCCGCCGTTTGGCCGAAATTGCGCCGCAGGAAGACCACGCGCACATGCGCCGGGTCATCGGCGGCCAGTTGCTCCAGCACCTCAGCGCTGCCATCGCTGCTGCCGTCGTCCACCAGGATAATCTCCCACCTTCGCCGGCAAGACGCCAACGCCTGCTGCAGCGCCTGATGCAACAAGGGCAAGTTTTCCCGCTCGTTGTAGACCGGCACCACCACCGAGAGAAACACTGTCATCGCTTCCTCCTTCGGCCTCACGGGCGCGCCGAGAGCGGGCGGTAAATCAAAAGTTGCGTGCTTGCGTGGCAGGGGTCGGTGGGCGGCGTCGCGCCGACCCGCCGAAAACCCGCCCGCGCAAACAACGTCCGCCAGGTTTCCTTGTCGGTGACCTTGGTGGGCAGATAGCGTGCTTCGATCACCGCGACGTCGCTTTGTGCCAGCCAGCGGCGCGCCGAAGCCTGATTCCAAAAGCCGTGCCGCTCCAGCGCGTCGGCGTCGCCGCCCAGGCGGTAAGAATACATGCCGTTGAACTGCTGGGGGAAGGTGTGCACGCTCAATGGCAGGTATAGCAGGGCAACCGGCGAATAAGCCCGCCAGTAGAGGGTAACGCCCTCGGGTATATATTTTTGCAAGGCAAATGCCGTCACCTCAGTTTGGTCGAGCATATCTGTAATCCTACAGTCATACTCTCGAAAATAGCCACTCATCCATGGGAAAGGCGATAGCAGGGTGAGGGTGAGCATCAAACCAGCGGCTGCGGAGGCAGAACGTTGCCACGGATAACGCCGACGCACAAGCCAACCAACCCCAAAAGCCCCTCCTCCCAGGAAGGCACCAAGCAACAAGCGGTGGCGCCACCCTGGAGCACCCACCAGCCTTCTTACAAACCAATGACTCCAATGCCCAACAGCCTCCAAGGGAATAAATTGCAAGGCGGCATTACCGATTTCAACGCCTCGCAAGATCGTGTGAGCATTTCCTACACCAACGGCTACCGCTGTCAATCCAGCCACAGCGAGGGTGGCTGCACGCAGGAAGGGAGGGGGGTCGGGAAGGCTCAACCCCAAAGGCAAAGCGATTAGCGCCAATGGCGCAAAAAAAGCGCCATAGATCAACAATCGGCCGGGGAAATTTTGGCCGCTCAAAGTGGCGGCAGCGTGAAGCAAAACCAAAAACCACGAAAGCAGCACAACCAACCGCACTGCGGCGGCTCCTAACAAACACTCCTTAGGACGGCGGAAAGGACGCAAGGCGACCACCGTAGCCAAGGTAAGACTTACCCATGCCAAAGCATACGTTTGCCAAAACCCTGCGGCAGTATCCACTCGAGCGATCAAAGACTCGTGCCGTCCTGCCCATACAGGTTCTCCAGGAATACTCCATTGCCACGTTGCCAGCCCCGGGAAGAGATTTCTAGGCAACCACTTTGCCCACAACCTCACAATATCGGGCCAATATAGTGCATGCAAGCCACCAACTACTACAGCCGTGGGAACCACAAACCATAACGCGCGCCGCCAGCCATGGCGTCGCCAAAAGAAAAAAGCCAACACGATCGGCACCGGGGCCATGTTGATGCGGGTCATGACCAGAAGGCCACTGAGCAACCCAGCCAAAACCGCATCGCGGCGGCGCTGAAGTGGGTGCAGAGCAGCCACTACGCTCCACACCAACAGCATTGCAGCCAACCCTTCCGAAATCGCCAGGCTGTACACCCGCGCCCAGATCGGCATGGCCGCCGCAGCCACCATCGCCCACGCCGCCCAGCGCTCGCCGGCAAAGCGGCGCGTCAGCACCCAGACACCCACCCACAACAGCAGCCCCACCAGCACGGCAAAGTATCGCCCCGCCCGCAGCCCCGGCCCAAACCACGCCTGCACATAGCCGGGAATGAGAAACGAAAGCGGCATGTGGTTCGTCCACGGCCCGTAGGGTTGAAAAGGGCGATAGACCCCGCGCACGAACAGCAACCCTTTGTAAAGGTACAGCCCTTCGTCCAGCACCGGGCGCTGGTGGTGCGCAAAGTAAAGCGCCTCGCCGAGATACGCCCCCAGCGCCGCACCGGCCACCAGCCGCCAAAACCACCGTTGCGCCCCTAATCGCGCCCACCATGCTTTCATCGGCTTACCCTGTAACTACTTGTGCTGCCCATTCCCGCTCCTGCAAATACCACGCCACCGTGCGCCGGATGCCTTCCGGCAAACCCACCTCAGGCCGCCAGCCCAGCAGCCGTTCGGCCTTCTCGATGCTCGCCCAGGTGGTCTCCACATCGGCAGGGTGGCGCGGCTCGTGGACGATGTGCGCTTTGCGCCCCAGCGCCTCTTCGATGAGCGCAATCAGTTCCCGCACCGTGTAAGGGCGATCGTTCCCCAGGTTGATGATTTCGTAGCCCAGCGGCTTCAATCCCAGCACGGTGCCACGGGCGATGTCGTCCACATAGGTGAAATCGCGCGACTGGGAGCCATCGCCAAACAACCGCAGCGGTCGCCCTTCGGCAATCCACTGGATGAAGCGAAACGGTGCCATATCAGGCCGCCCCGCCGGGCCGTACACCGTGAAATAGCGGAACACCGTGACGTCCAGCCTGTAGAGCCGGTGGTAGGTGTAACACAGCGCCTCGGCGGCCTTTTTGCTGGCTGCATAGGGCGAAAGCACCCGGTCGGTGGGTGCATCTTCCTGGTAGGGCACGGCGTTGCCTTCGCCATAGAGGCTGGAGGTGGACGCCTGGATGAATTTGGGCACGCCGCTGCGGCGGCACATTTCCAGCAGGTTGAGCGCGCCGGTGGTGTTGGTTTCGATGTAAACCCACGGGTTTTCCACGCTGGCGCGCACTCCCGCGCGGGCGGCCAGGTTGAAGACCGCGTCGAACCGCTGCGCCGCGCCCAATGCCAGCACGGCCTCTTTGTCGGTCACGTCCAGCGGCTGGAAGGTGAACCCCGTTTGCCCCTCCAGGCGGCGCAGGCGGTATTCCTTCAGCCGCCGGTCGTAGGCGTCGTTGAGGTTGTCGATGCCTACGACTTCGTGGCCGGCAGCCAGCAGCATCTCGGCCACCCGAGAGGCGATGAAACCGGCCACGCCGGTGACCAGGTAAACGCTCATGCCCGCTCCTAAAACAGCGAAAGTTGCTGCGGCTTGTCCTTGGACGGTTTTTCCTCGGCGATCTCTTCCACGCTTTCGGGAATCTCCGCTGCCTGGCGGATGATGTCGGGGAGGCGGGCAAAGTCGGCTTCTACCACCCGCCGCAGCGAGGGTTGGTGCAATGCGGCGGCGGGGTGGTACATGGGAACCACCAACTGGCCGCGCACTTTGACCGGTTTGCCGTGGATCTGGCTGATTTTGGCGTTGCGGATGAACTTGGCCATCGAAAAGCGCCCTAAGGTGACGATCACTTTGGGACGGATGGCCTTGATCTGCCGGTCGAGGTAAGGCTCGCAGGCAGCCAGTTCCTCCGGTTCAGGGTCGCGGTTGCCCGGCGGGCGGCATTTGACGACGTTGGTAATGTAAACCTCCTCGCGCCGCAAACCGATGCTGTGCAGCAATTCGTCCAAGAATTGCCCCGCCGCCCCCACGAAAGGTCGCCCTTGCACGTTTTCGTGGAAGCCGGGGGCTTCGCCGATGAACATGATTTCGGCATCCGCCGGGCCTTCCCCCGGCACGGCTTTGCGGCGCGCCCGATGCAGCGGGCATCGCTGGCATGACCGCACCTCTTCGGCCACCTGGGCCAGAATCTGCTCAGCGTTCATGCGTTCCTCCTTCGGGCTGCCATACGAGCGTCATGATCAGCGCGTCTTCGCCGTTGTCGGTGTAATAGCGCGCCCGCCGCCCCACGACCGCAAAGCCCATCTGCCGGTAAAGCGCTTGGGCGGCGGTGTTGCCGGCGCGCACTTCCAGCGTGGCCAGCGCCGCCCCCTCCTCTCTGGCGGACTGGATGGCGGTTTCCAGCAGACGGCGGGCGATGCCCTGCTGCCGAAAATCGGGGTGGACGGCGATGGTGGCAATATGCGCCTCGTCCACGATCAGCCACACGACCACAAACCCCACCACTTCGCCATCCACCTCGGCTACCCACAGGCGGGAATGGGGGCTGTGGCGCAACTCGTGAGGGAAGGCCGAGGGCGGCCAGGGGACGGTAAAGGCCAGGCGGTCGATTTCCTGCACGCGGGGGATGTCTTCCGCCCGCATCGGGCGAATGCGAACAACCGTCATGCCGGGATGGGGGTGCCGGTGTGCAGGTAGATGGGGGCGAGGGTGGCGGCGGGATCGCTCTCTCCGGCTTGCAAACGCTGCCAGGCGAGTTCGGCCACGTAGGCCGGGCGGCGGGCGCATGTTGCCGGTGAGGGAAGCCACACGCGGCGGTACTTACGGGCCAAGCGGCGGCGTTCTTCGGCTTGCAGTTCGCCGCACACCACGGTGGGGTTGTGGATGCGCTGTGCCAGGGTATCGGCAGTCAGGATTTCCGGCGCTTGCCCGGGCTGCCAGGTCCCCTCGTTCAACCGATACCAGCCCACAGCCAGCCGTCCCCGCCCGGCAGGGAGAACAGCCGCCAGGGTGGGAAACGCCGACGTCGGCGGCACGGCAGCGGCCACCGCGTCCAGCGTGGGCACGCCCAGCAAGGGAAGCCCCCGCCCTACCGCCAGCCCTTTGGCAAAAGCCAGGCCAATCCGCAGGCCGGTAAACGATCCCGGCCCCAACGCCACGGCAATGCCGCTCACCTCGTCCATTGACGCGCCGACGCGACTTAGCACTTCGTGGATCAGAGGCGCCAGTTGGCGCGTATGGCGACGCCCGCCCTGCCAGGCACACTCGGCCACGACGCGCGTTCCGTCGTATAGCGCTACGCCAATGCGTTCGGTAGAAGTGTCCAGCGCCAGCAACATGGCGTTTGCTCCTTACAGGCCGCGTAAAATGGCTGCCCGCAACCGACGAACCAGATGGCGGGGGCGTTCACCGGTGGGCAGGAAGGCCAGCGTCCGCTGCAACTCGCCCAGCCATGCAAAGCGGATGGTGAGCCGCTCTTCCGGTAGGGCCTCGGCGATGATGTCTGCCCATTCCACCACCAGGGGCGCTTCTTCCCACATGGCAGCAATGTCTAAGTCCAGGGCTTCGGCTGGACCGGAGAGGCGGTAAGCATCCATGTGATAGAAAGGCGCGCCGTCGTCACGCCGGTAGAGGTTGACCAGCACAAATGTCGGGCTGACCACGTGCTCGGCTGAACCCCATCCGGCCACCAGCCCCTGGACAAAGGTCGTTTTGCCGCCGCCTAAGTCGCCTTCCAACGCGAGGACATCGCCGGGTTGCAACCACGCTCCCAAGCGCATTCCCAGCCGGCGAGTTTGCTCCGCTGAACGGCTGATGAACTCCAGGGCATCTGCGCGTAAAATCACCACGGCGTGATTATACCAGCGAACACCCAAGACCTGCTGCCGACACCAACGACGCTTTGGAGTACAATTGAGGTACTGGTATCCTTCTGCCCAGGAGAAGTTTTATGCCCGGTGTGGCGTGGATTGTGGACGACGATCGTGAAATGGCCGAAGCCATTGGGCTGATGTTGAGCCTGTTGGGCTGGCGCTACCGCATTTTCCTCTCTCCGCGGGCTGCTGGGCGAGCCTTGCTGCGAGAGGCGCCCCCCGATGTCATCTTGCTGGATCTCAACATGCCGCACGTGGGCGGGGATGAATTTCTCGAATTTGTGCGCAGCCGCTCCCGCTGGGAGCACGTGCGGGTGGTCATGCTGACGTCGGAATTTGCCGAAACCGAGCGCAAGCGCCTGTTGGGGCTGGGGGCGAACGCTTATCTCACCAAACCGGTGGTCTTGGAGGAGTTGGAACGGGCGCTCGAGGGGTAGCAAATGGGCGGTCCGGTTGTGGGTTTTGCGGATTCCGTAGGGTGAGGTTTTTCGAGTACAATAGAGACATGAGCAACGACAACCTTGCACCATCTTCCCTGATGCTTTTTTCTACCCACGCGGGCGAAATTGATGCAATTTGCCGGCGTTATCGGGTGCGCTCGTTGCGGGTTTTTGGGTCAGTTGCCCGAGGCTCAGCGGGAAAGGGCAGCGATATAGATTTGTTGGTAGAATTTACCGAGCCGGTGACTCTGTTGCACCTCGTGCGTTTGCAACGGGAGTTGTCCGAAGTGTTGGGAAGGCCTGTCGACCTTGTGACCGAGAAGGCACTCAGCCCCTATATGCGTTCCCAGGTGGTTGGCGAGGCGCGGGTGATGTATGAAAACACATGAGGACAGGGTTTACCTGCGGCACATTTTGGACGCGATCGAGCGCATAGAGCGCTATTTGGCGGGGGTGACAGCGGAAGAGTTTACCAGGGCAGAATTACTCCAAGATGGGGTAATTCGGCAGTTGGAGATAATTGGCGAGGCTACCAAGCGCATGTCCGCTGAGTTGAAGGAGATGTACTCGGTGCCGTGGCGGGATATTGTGGACATGCGAAACAAGTTGATACACGATTACTTTGGGGTAGATGTGGATCTCGTATGGGCTACAGCGGAGCAAGATATTCCTGTACTGAAACGGGCTATCTGTCAGATTTTGAGAGATCTTGGAGAAGCCCCTCCTTGCTAACCCTGCGCAGTGGATGGGGCTACGCCCGAGGCGCCATGGTAAAATTCGGCCTCGGAGGTGTCTTATGGCCAAAAGCAAGTCCAAGAAGAACAAACTGAGCAAGGCTCAGCAGCGTGCTATGCGCCGCCAGCAGATTGTGATGGCAGCCATTGGGGCGTTGATCATCCTTTCCTTTGTGATTACCCTCATCAAGTGACGAAGTGATATTGTGGCGATGCATTGGCGGCGGTGGCCGGTGTTCGTCGCGGTGCTGCTGGCCGTTTTTGTGGGGGTGTGGGGACATCTCGGCGACGCCGCAGCAGCGAGGGGAACGCCCGCGCGTGGGGCGTGGGTGGTAAGTGCGGAACGTGTAGCGTGGGCGGCTGGGGCGACGACCCCTGCCGAGGCATTGAAGGCGGCGGGTATGGCCGCGCCAGATGGCAGCGAAATCACCGTCGATGGCCGGCGTTGGGGGGCAAACCAGGCGTTGCCGCAAGGAAAAGTGCCGCCGGTGATCCAACTTCGCGCCGCGGTGCCCATCACGCTGAGAACCGGCGGCAAAAGTGTGCGTTTGAGCACGACGGCGCCCACCCTGGCAGAAGCCCTGTGGGCGCAAGGCATCGTCTTGTCCGAAGCCGACCGTTTACGCCCGGAAGCATCGACTTGGCTGACGGCCCCCCTCCACGTCACCCTGACGCGTGCCCGCCCGCTCTCCGTGCGCGTTGGCAGGCGTACACTGCGCCTTTACAGCACCTCGGCCACGGTGGGCGAGGCTTTGGCCGCTGCTCGCCTTGCCCCTCAGGGGTTGGAAACGACCGCCCCTGAGGATACCGCGCCCTTGCCTACCGGCGCACAGGCGCTCGTCACCTTCCATCGCGTGTGGGAAACCGTCGTGCTGCGCCAATTGCCCGTGGCGTTCGCTACCAAGACCCAGCCGCTGCCCGATGTGCCGCTGGACACGGTCAAGGTGGTGCAGAAGGGAACCTATGGCTTGCAGGTGCAGCGGGTACGGGTGCGTTACCAAGATGGCGTCGAGGTGGCGCGGACAGTGGAAGACGCCTGGCTGGCGCAGCCGCCCAAGCCGCGCATCGTGGGCTATGGCACCAAAATCGTGCCCCAAACGCTGCAAACGCCCGATGGCCCGGTGACGTGTTGGCGCATCGTGCGGGTGTATGCAACTTCGTATTCGCCGTGTCGGCTGGGGGTGGACTACTGTTCCGACCGCACGTTCAGCGGGATGACGTTGCGCAAGGGCATCGTGGCCGTCAAGCGCTCGTGGTATGCCTACATGGGGGGGCAAAAAGTGTACGTGCCGGGCTACGGTTTTGGGGTGATTGCCGACATCGGCGGGGGCATCCCTGGCCGTGCGTGGATCGATTTGGGCTATTCGGATGACGATTATCAATCGTGGCATCAGTGGACGACGTTGTGTTTCGTCGCACCCCCGCCCCCGCCGGAGCAAATTCCGTGGATTCTGCCCTGAACCTACCTGCCCTGCTGCGTCGTTACGGCCTGCGCCCCGATCGTCGCTTGGGGCAGAATTTTTTGGTCAGCGCAAGCGCCTTGCGGCGGGTGGTGGCTGCTGCCGAACTGCGGGGGGATGAAGCCGTGCTTGAAATCGGGCCGGGGGTGGGCAGCCTTACCCGCTTGCTGGCGCAGCGCGCCCGCCGGGTGGTGGCTGTAGAACTGGATGCTCGCCTGCAACCGGCGCTGGAGGAAGTTCTGCGTCCTTATGCCAATGTCCGTTTGGTATTTGGGGATGTTTTGCAGCATGATCCTGCCGGGTTGATGGGGGGAGAACCTTACGTGGTGGTGGCCAACATCCCGTACTACATCACTTCGGCGGTCATTCGTCATCTGCTGACCGCGGCGGCGCGCCCTCAACGCGTGGTGCTCACCGTACAACGGGAGGTTGCCCAGCGCATTGCCGCCACGCCGCCGCACATGAGCCTGCTGGCGCTCAGTGTGCAGGTGTTTGGTCAGCCCCGCATTGCTGCCCGCATTCCAGGCGGGGCTTTTTACCCCCGTCCCAAGGTGGACTCGGCGGTGGTGCGGGTGGAGATTTTTCCCCAGCCCCGTATTCCCGAAGCGCATCTTTCGGCTTTTTTCCGGCTGGCAAAAGCCGGGTTCGCTCAGCGCCGCAAAACGTTGCGCAACGCCCTGGCTGCCGGTTTGGGGTGTGCACCGTCTGAGGCGGAGGGATTGCTCCGTGCTGCCGAGATAGCGCCCACGCGCCGGGCGGAAACCTTGAAGTTGGAAGAGTGGGCGGTGTTGACGGCGGCTTTTTTGCAAAAGCAAAACAGCCCCACCTGAACGATGGGGCTGCGTGGGGGAGGGGGAGGGTTACTGGGCGTTCTTGAGTTCTTTGTCGATGATTTGCTTGAACACCGAGAAGGGCTGGGCACCGACCACCGGGATGCCGTTGATGAAAAAGGTCGGCGTCGAGCGCACACCCAGTTGCATGGCATATTGCTGGTCGGCTTTGATCTCATCCTGATAGCGGTGTTCGTCCAGGCACTGGGTGAACTGTGCCATGTTCAGCCCCAGGTCTTTGGCATAGGCCAGGTAGGCGTCGTGCCCCAGGCCATGCTTGCGCCCAAAGAGGGCGTCGTGGTATTCCCAGTATTTTCCCTGCTCGCCGGCGCAGTTGGCGGCTTCGGCGGCGGGCAATGCTTCGGGGTGGATGCTGGTGAGGGGGAAATCGCGGTACACGATGCGGATTTTGTCGCCGTAAGTTTTGAGCAATTCCCCTTCGACCTGCTCGGCCCAACGGCGGCAGTAGGGGCATTGGTAATCGGAGAACTCGATGATGGTAACCGGCGCGGTTTTGGGGCCGATGCTGGGGTCGTCGTCGGTGTCGACGTCATAGCGTTTGGCGGCGGTGGGAGTGCCGTTGGGCTGGTTTTGCGCCTGGGGCTGTTGCTGGGCAGCCGCAGTCTGCTGCTGAGGGGCGGGGTGATTTCCCCCCCACAGCAAATAGCCTGCCAGCAACCCTGCCCCGAAGGCCACCACGATGAAGGCGTAAAAAGCACTTACCACCAGCGGTTGGCTGGTGCTTGGAGGTAGAGGTTTTTTCTTTGCCATGGAGCGATTATACCATGGGCAGGGAGAGGGATGGGCTCACCCTGCGCGGGTGGCAGGGCTTTTCAAAAGTCTTGCACTTGGTTACTCCAGAGACGAAGATCTCTCCTAACCCCCGCCCAAAAAGCGCATTTTGCGCTTTTTGGGCACCCCCTTCCCTCTCTTACTAAGAGAGGGAAGGGGGAAAGCCGCCGTCAGGCGGCTGGGGGATGGGTGAGATCAGCCTTGGCGCGGCAAAATGCGATAGATTTGGCTATTATTGAAAAGCCCTGCGCGGGTGGAATGCCCCCTTGCAGGCTATCCGTGCAACGCTTTTCCACGATGTCTTGGACAGCGCGACGACGAAGGAGGTGCCTACGCTGTGGTTGTGGCCTTTGGGGTGGCTTTGGCTTCGCCTTTTTTGTTGGCTGCCGGGCTTTTCTCGGCGCTGCTTTCGGCTTTTTGTTCCGTTTTGGCGGTTGGCTCTTTCCCGTTGCCGCTGGTTTTCGTGCCGGAGGGTGAGCGGTGATCGGTGGCGTAAAAGCCAGAGCCTTTGAACACGATGCCCACCGGCTTGTAGACGCGATACAATGCCTCCGCACCGCATTCGGGACAGCGGGTTGGGGGAGCATCGTTGAATCCCAGTCGTTGGTCGAAGGTAAAACCACACGCGTCACAACGGTAAGTGTAAACCGGCATAGCAGCACCTCGTCCCACCAGAAAGTTCACAAAACCTGCCTCGATGGGCACGCTGATTATAGCGCGCTCGTCTGTTGGTGGCAAGAGGAGTGGTGTTGCCGCGTGTGTGGCGTTTGGGGCAATGGCTTCTTGGAGGGGTTACTGGACGTGCAACAAAACCTGGCCGTCTCCCCACAGATCCTCCAGGCGATAATAGGCCCGTAAATCGGGGGAGAAAAGATGCACGACGACCTCCCCAAAATCGATCAGCACCCAACCTGAACGGGCTGTGCCTTCTATCCGTCCGGGGATTTTGGCTTTTTTCCCTTCGTCGGCGGCGACGCGCGCCAGCGCATCCAGCATCCGGTCGCTGGTGCCGGAGCAAATCACAAAGTAATCGGCGAAGGGCGCCAGTTCGTGGATGTCCAACAACACGATGTCCTCCCCCTTGTGTTCCACCAGGGCATCAACCAGTTGATGTGCAAAAGTCAACGCGTTCAAGGAGCCTCCTTGGACGAGAGAAAGGATTGATAGGGCGTGTGTTTCACAGGATGGCCGGCGGGGCGGCGGGGTTCAATTGAGAGGTGAACAAACGGGTGTAAATGGGTCCCTCAGGCCGCAGGTCGCTACGGTAAAGGTGAACCTCGGTAGCGCGAACGCTTCCCAGGAAACCGACGTGCGTTTCTCGCAGGTGATGGCCGATCTCGCGCAACTGGGAACCGCTGGCGTTGCGCGCCACCCGCCCTAAGGTGAGATGGGGCTGGTAGGCGCGGCGCTCCCGCGCATAGCCGAGTTTAGCCATGACATGATCGACCCCTCGTTGCAAGCCAAACAACTCATCCGGTGCCTCTACGCCGATCCAGATGACCCGCGGCCGTCGTACATCTGGGAATGCCCCCAGTTGCCCGACGCTGAATTCAAAGGGCGGGTGGGTTTGTACTTCACCCTCGAGCAAATGGGTCAGGACGTTGAGGTTCTGCTCGGAGACATCGCCCAGAAACTTCAGCGTCAGGTGAATGTTCCCGGGCGTGACCCAGCGAATGGGGTAGCCTGCCAGATCCTGTTGCAGTTTATGCATCACCTTGGATAGGTTTTGGCGGACTTCTGCCGGTAAATCAATGGCAATGAAGGCTCTCAATACGCCCATGAATACCTCAACGGAACCTCATTCTGCCGGGGCGCCAGGAAGGAATTTTTGCAAGGCGGCCTTGACCTCACCGAATTGTACCGGCTTGGTGAGGTACATGTTTGCCCCGGCCTCCAGCCCTTCTTTTACCTCTTGGGGGGTGCCTTTGGCCGAAAGGATGATCACGGGGATGCTGTGCAAAGCCGGGTCGCGGCGTAGGTGCCGAAGCACTTCCAGCCCTGAGATGTCGGGCATCATGATGTCGAGCATCACCAGGTCAGGAGCGTGCTTCCTGAACGCCGCCATGGCCGTTTGTGCCCCATGATAAAGCCGCACCTCGTACCCGCTGAGCCGTACCATTTCGGCCAGCATTTCCGCCGTGTCATCGTCATCTTCCACGATGGCAACTTCAGCGAAAGACTCAGGCAGGATGAAAGGCATAGGCTAACCGTCCTTTTCCTGGGATGTGATCTCCGGCTTGGGAGTGTGGCGGTATGCCAGCGGAGAGGGATGCCCTTCGATGGCGCGATGCACCAGCTCGCTGATGTCTTCCACAGCCACCTCCACTTCATTGTGAATGAAGCGGTCAATGGCTTGGAGCTCTTTGAGGAGGCGCTGCAGTTCGCGTTGATAGCGGCGCAGGCTTTCCTCCGAGGCCTCGCGCTGCAGGTTTTGCCCCTCTTCGTGGGCACGCTCAACGGCCCTCAGCGCGCGGCGGATATTCTCGGCCATTTGCTCCAGTTCGTCGTGTATGTTGCCTTCCTCCTTGCCCGCTTGCGGCTACCCAGCCTGCACGTCTACACTTTAGCACAACTGGCGAGGGATTGCAAGCCCGGAAAAATGGCCGGTTTTGACGGCGTGGGGCGCCAATGCTTGACATGGCTGCCGCCTCTCAGTACCATATCCTTGCCTCACAGCCGCAAATCGGAGGCGGCTGTTTTCTTATCCCTTCTTTAATGGAGACGAACGATGCCTTCTCAGGCCATCCCCGGCCCGGACGATGTCCTCCGTGTCGCGCTTTCCAACGGCATCACCGTGCTGGCGCGCGCGAACTTCCATAGCCCGTCGGTGGTGGTGAGCGGCTTCCTGCAAGTGGGGGCGCTTTACGACCGCGACGACCGTCTCGGCCTGGCGAATTTCACCGCCAGCATGTTGCTGCGCGGCACCGAGCGCCATACTTTCGATGCCTTGTTCGACCTCTTGGAGTCCAACGGCGCGCGGCTGGGCTTCCGCGGCCATACCCACACCACTGGCTTTAGCGGCAAGGCCCTGGCCGAAGATCTGCCCTTGCTGCTGGATCTGCTCGCGGAGGTGCTGCAAACGCCCACCTTCCCCGCCGAGGAGGTGGAAAAGCAGCGCGCCCAGTGGCTGACTTCCTTGGCGTTGCGCGCGCAGGATACCGCCGAGATGGCCGAACTGGCCTTCGACCAACTGGTATATCGCGAGCATCCTTATGCCCGCCCCGACGACGGTTACCCTGAGACCATCCAGGCCATCACGCGGGAGGATTTGCAGGCCTTCCACCGCCGCCATTTTGGGCCGCGCGGGATGGTGGTGGCCGTGGTCGGCGCAGTCGAGCCGCAGCGGGCGGTGGAGGCCGTGGCGGCAGCCTTGGGCGAGTGGCGCAATTCCGAACAGCCCACCCCGCCGCCGCTACCCCCGCTGCAGCCGCTGGAGCGCCTTACCCGTGCCGCGGTGCCCATTCCCGGCAAGAGCCAGTGTGATGTGGTGGTGGGCGCGGCCGGGCCGGCGCGCACTGCCGAGGATTACCTACCGGCGATGGTGGGCAATACCATCTTGGGGCGCTTTGGCCTGATGGGGCGCATTGGCGACGCGGTGCGCGAACAGGCGGGCCTGGCGTATTATGCCTATTCCGAACTGCATGGCGGCTACGGCCCCGGGCCGTGGGAGGTGAATGCCGGCGTGGCACCGGCCAATGTGGAACGGGCGGTTGCCCTCATCCTCGCCGAGATCCGCCGCTTTGTCAGCGAGCCGGTGACTGCAGAGGAACTGGCCGACGCGCAGGCGGGCATTGTGGGTAACCTGCCGCTTAGTTTCGAGAGCAATGCCGGGGTGGCCGGTGCGCTGCTGACCATCGAGCGATACGGCCTGGGATTGGATTATTACCGCCGTTTTGCCGACCGCGTGCGCGCCGTCACGCCGGAGGTCATTCTGGAGGCCGCCCGGCGCTATCTGGACCCGGAGCGGCTGGCCGTGGCGGTAGCCGGTGAGGTGGAAGGCGCTTCTGATGACCACTGAGTATGAGGTGGCATTGAGCACATGGGCTTACGGCGGCGAAGCCATGGGGCGACTGCCCGATGGCCGGGCGGTGTTCGTGCCTTTTACGCTGCCCGGTGAGCGGGTGCGCCTGCGCCTGGTGGAGGATAAGCCGCGCTATGCCCGCGGGGAGACTGTTGAATTGCTGGAGACCTCGCCCGACCGTGTGGCGCCCCGTTGTCCGTATTACGGGCGCTGCGGTGGCTGCCACTATCAGCACGTGAACTATCCGGCCCAACTGGCCGCTAAGCAGGCCATCGTGCGCGATCAGTTGCAGCGCATTGGCGGTTTTGCCGACCCGCCGGTAGCACCCACCGTGCCCTCCCCCCGACCGTGGGGCTACCGCAACCACATTCAGTTGCACCTCGCGCCGGATGGCGCGGTGGGTTTTCGGGCGCGACGCTCGGAGCGGGTGGTGCCGGTGGAAGATTGCCTGCTGGCAGCCCAACCGCTGCGGGAGATCATCCCTCGCTTGAACTTCGAGGGCGAAAGCGGCGTCACGCGGGCGCACCTGCGGGTGGGCGCGGGCGATGAGGTGCTGCTCTGGCTGCGCGGCGAAGCGCCGCTGCCGCCCCCCTTGACGGTGGATTTGCCCCTCTCGGTGGTTTACACCGCCCCGCGAGGTGAAACGTTCGTCATGGCCGGGCGGGGCTTTCTGGTGATGGCGGTGCATGGGCGGCTGTTTCGTGTCTCGGCGGCGTCGTTCTTCCAGGTGAATTTGCCGGTGGCCGAGGCCATGGTAAGCCATGTGCTGGAGCGCCTTCCCCTGACCTCCGAGACCGTGCTGCTGGAACTCTACAGCGGCGTGGGGCTGTTTAGCGCTTTTCTGGCTTCACGGGTGCGGCAACTGGTCGCGGTCGAATCCTCCCCCAGCGCGTGCGACGACTTCGGCTTCAACCTGGCGGATGAGGAAGGGGATATTGCCCTGTACGAAGCGCCGGTGGAAAGCGTGGTGGAGCACCTCGTTCGCGATGGCTTCCGCCCCGATGTGGTGCTGCTCGACCCGCCCCGCAGCGGCCTGAGTCGCCCGGCGCTGGACGGGCTTGTGGCATTGCAGCCCGAGGTGGTGGTGTATGTGTCCTGCGATCCGGCCACGCTGGCCCGCGACGGCAAACGCTTGCGGCGGCACGGCTATCGCCTGGTGGAAGCGACGCCGTTCGATATGTTCCCTCAAACGTATCACATCGAAACGGTGAGCCTGTGGCGGCGGGGGTAGCGCCGCCGAAAAAATGTGACAAATCCATAAAAAAATCGTGTCACTTGTCGCTGTGCATGTGCCCTGACAGCCCCTACAATGGATACTGGGGCAGTAATGCACGATGCTGCCGTTATTTTTTATTGGGCAAGGTGAGGTGAGATGCGCTTTTGGGCGTTGGTGCACGGCATAGTGTTTGGCCTGCCGCTGGTGGTGCTGACCACGCTGTGTGTGGCGGACGCGGGGCGGTTGGGGAAAATCGTGCCCTGGCTGGGGCGGCGACGACGCTTGCTGCGGCGACGTCCCTGGCAGGCTATGGTGGCTTTTGCCTGGCTCACGGTTTTCAGTGGAATAGCCGTGATGTATGCGCGCCCTGCGTATTGGATGAAAGCGCCTGAAGCGTGGGTGAGTTGGGCGCTGCCGTGGATGGCTTCGTGGGGGACAATGGTGCCGATTACCATGACGGCGTGTATTTATCTCACCCGTCGAGGGGAAGAAAAACTGGTGATGCCGGTGTGGTTTCGGCGGGCGGTGAGCGTGCTGATGCTCGTGAGTTTGATCAATGTACTGGTTTCTGCGCTCTTGGGGAGTGTGACGGCCCAGGGCGTTTTCTATCCGTAAGGGAACAAGGCGTATGGCGTTGCCTTTTCACTCGGAAGACTATATGGATGGCGCCGAAGCGGCGGCGGTGATCGCAGCGGGGGTGGGCGTGCTGGCGGTGGGCGCTGTGGTGCCGGTGGGGGCGTGGTTGATGGCGCTGCACTGGATGCCTTGTGCCTGGGTAAGGCCGGCGCTTACGGCGCTGGCTTTCGCCATTTGGCTGGGCACGTGGTGGCGGTTGCGTCGCGCGTGGCAGGGGCGTGCGTACGCTGCCCGCAGAGTGCTTTATTGGAGTGGTGGGTTGTTGCTGTTGGGGTGGGTGATCGGGTCGCCGTTGTTGGTGTGGCTTTTTCCTGGGCTTAAGTTGCCGTGACACGCAAGGGGCAGGACACCCCTGGACGGTGTCTTGCCCCGGTGCTTCCTGGGTGTGTCTTCAAGGAACAACCTGCTCCTCGTTGGATAGCAAAGGGTGACGTGCGTTGCACGTGCTTAGTGGCTGGCGGCGGCGAACCGACGCCAAAGGGCAGGGACGCCATCCAGCATGGCCTTCCCCCATCTATGCGCGCTCGCAGTAAAACGGTAAAACTGGACAATATACTCCCTTTCGGGTATCATTTTAGCGTTCCCCTTAGGGCGAAGCAGGCCTAAGGCTTTTTGGCGTGTCACTTGAAGGCATCCCCCCCTCCGAGGAAACGGTTCCGCATGGATAAAATTGCACAGCGTTTGAAGGTTTTGACCGAAGCGCACGGCGTTCCCGGCTATGAGGCACCGGTGCGGACGTTGATTCGGAAGTATCTTGAAGGGTTGGGCGAGATTTCTCAGGATGGCCTGGGAAGTCTCGTTTGCCGTAAACCCGGCAGCGCGGAAGCCCCCCGGGTGATGTTGGCCGCCCACATGGACGAAGTGGGGTTCATGGTCAAACACATCACCAAGGAGGGCTTCATCAAGTTTTTGCCCCTGGGCGGTTGGTTCGATCAGGTGCTTTTGGGGCATCGGGTGATCATCAAAACCCGCAAGGGCGACGTGGTGGGGGTGATTGGCGCCAAACCGCCCCACATCCTCCCGCCTGATGAGCGCAACAAGGTCGTCCAAAAAAAGGATATGTACATCGACATTGGCGCAACCTCGCGGGAAGAGGTGGAAGAAGCCGGTGTGCGGCCTGGGGATCCGGTGGTGCCGCGCGCCGACTTTGTCGTTTTGGCCAATGGCAAGTCCTATCTCTCCAAGGCGTTCGACGACCGGGTGGGGGTGGCGATGATGCTGGAGGTGTTGGAGGCGCTGCAAACGCAGGCGCACCCCAACACGGTGTACGCCGTGGCGACGGTGCAGGAAGAAGTGGGGGTGCGTGGCGCGCATACCAGCGTGTGGGCTGTGGAGCCGGACGTTGCCATCGTGTTGGAATCGGATATTGCCGGCGACGTGCCCGGCGTGCAGCCCGACCAGGCGCCCGCCAAAATGGGTGGAGGGCCTTCCTTACTAATCTACGACCGCAGCATGGTGCCCAATTTGGCCTTGCGCGACTTGCTAGTGGATACGGCAAAAGAAATCGGTGTGGATTTGCAGATTTCCTTCGTAGAAGGCGGCGCAACCGATGGGGCGGTGATCCACCTCCACCGCACCGGCGTGCCCACCGTGGTGCTCAGTGTGCCTGCACGGCACATTCATTCTCATAGTGCGATCATTCATCGTAACGACTTTGATCAGGCCGTGCAATTGCTGGTGGCCGTGCTGCAGCGGTTGGACGCGCAGACGGTGGCCGCATTGACGCGGTGAGTATTCTGGAGGCGAAATGGCTGAACCAATCAAACAAATTGTCGAAGACTTGCAGCAGCAGATCGAGGCGTTCGAGCCTCAACCGGAAGTGCGCGACATGGGCGTGGTGTTGGAGGCGGGCGACGGCATCGCTCGCGCCAGCGGTCTTTCCGACGTCCGCTCGCAGGAACTGGTGCGCTTCGAGAACGGAGTGATGGGCATTGCCTTCAACCTGGAGGAGGACAATGTCGGCATCATCATCATGGGCGACTACACCGAGATCGAAGAAGGCACCAAAGTGTACACCACTGGCCGCATCGCCTCGGTGCCGGTGGGTGACGGCCTGATCGGGCGTGTGGTCAACGCCTTGGGCGAGCCCATCGATGGCAAAGGGCCCATCAAGTTCGAGCGCTATCGCCCGGTCGAGCGCATCGCTCCCGGCGTGATCGAGCGTAAGGACGTCGACACCCCCCTCCTGACCGGCATCAAGGCCATCGACGCGATGATCCCCATCGGTCGCGGCCAGCGCGAACTTATCATCGGCGACCGCCAAACCGGTAAGACCGCCATTGCCATTGACACCATCCTCAACCAGAAGGGCAAGGACGTCCTCTGCATTTACGTCGCCATCGGCCAGAAGAAAGCCCAGGTCGCCCGCACGGTGGCTACCTTGGAAAAATTTGGGGCGATGGAATACACCACCGTGGTGGTGGCCTCGGCGGATGAACCGGCGGCATTGCAATACCTGGCGCCCTATGCCGGTTGCGCCATCGGCGAGGAATTCATGGAAACCGGCCGCGACGCGCTCATCGTGTACGACGACCTTTCCAAGCACGCCTGGGCGTACCGCGAGGTTTCGCTGTTGATGCGCCGTCCCCCTGGCCGTGAGGCCTACCCCGGCGACGTCTTCTACCTGCACTCCCGCCTGCTGGAGCGCGCCGCCCGCATGGCCGACAAATATGTCGTCGTACCGGCAGACTACACCAGCGAAGACGGCCTGGCTGCCCCCGAGGACAGCGTGAACGGCAAGGTGTACGACGGCCCGGTTGCCGAACACGAGGCCGAAGAAGCCCGCAAAGCGATGGAAGACGCCGACGCCTACAAGGTCGTCAAAGTGCGCGGCTCCGGCGGCTCGCTGACCGCTTTGCCCATCATCGAAACCCTGCTGGGCGACGTGTCCGCCTACATCCCCACCAACGTGATTTCCATTACCGACGGCCAGATCTACCTGGAAAGCAACCTGTTCTACGCCGGTATCCGCCCGGCCATCAACGTCGGTATCTCGGTTTCCCGCGTGGGCGGCGACGCCCAAACCAAAGCCATGAAGCAGGTCGCCGGTCGCCTGCGCCTCGATATGGCGGCCTTCCGTGAACTGGCGGCCTTTGCCCAGTTCGGCTCCGACCTCGACAAGGCCACCCAGGCGCAACTCAATCGCGGTTTGCGGATGCAGGAAATCCTCAAGCAGCCGCAGTATTCGCCCGTGCCGCTGGAACACCAGATCATCGTGATTTACGCCGCAACCCACGGCTATGCGGATAGCGTGCCCCTGGAGCGGATGCGTGAATGGGAGCAGGAACTCATCCGCTATATGGATACCTCCCATCCTGAAATCGGGCGTACCATCATCAGCGAGGGCAAGATCACGCCCGAAACCGAAGAGCAACTCAAAGCGGCGCTGGATTCGTTCATGGCCGGCTGGAGTTAGGGATAAACGCCTATGGCAACAGCACGAGAGGTTAAACTTCGTATTCGCAGCGTCAAGAACATCGCGCAGATTACGCGCGCCTTGCAGGCGGTCAGCGCGAGCAAGGTGCAGCGGGCGATTGCCACGGTAGAGGCCACCCGCCCCTATGCCACCAAGGCGTGGGAGGTGTTGACGCACATTGCCAACCAGCCTGGCCGTGACCAGATGCACCCGCTGATGACGCGCCGCACCGAGGTCAAAAACGTCCTCGTGGCGCTGATCACCAGCGACCGCGGCCTCGCCGGCCCTTACAACACCAACATCCTGCGCTATACCTTCAGGAAATTTGACGATTACCCTGTGCCTGTGCATTACGTCACCATCGGGCGCAAAGGGCGGGAGATTCTTCACCGGCGCGGCAAGCACATCGTGGCGGATTTCAGCGGCGTGCCCGACCGCCCCAAGTTTGCCGATGTTTCCCACATCGGCCATCTGCTGGTGGAAGAGTTCCTCAGCGGCAAAGCCGACGAAATCTACCTGGTGTACACCGATTTCGTCAATATGCTGCGGCAAAATCCCACTTCCAAGAAATTGCTGCCTTTGGAAGTGGAAGATGCGGGGCGGGTGCAAGATTTTGCGCCTACGGCGGGGCACAAGCCGCTGGCTGCGTATATTTACGAGCCGGATGAGGTTGAGATTCTCAACGAAATTGTGCCGCGCTTTACCCAGTTGCAGGTTTTCCACGCCATTCTGGAGTCGCAAGCCAGTGAGCACGCCGCCCGGATGGTGGCGATGAAGAATGCGACCGATAACGCCAGCGAACTGGCCGACGCGCTGCAACTGGAATACAACAAAGCCCGCCAGCAGAGCATTACCAGCGAAATGTTGGACATCGCTGGCGGTGCCGAAGCCCTGGCGCAGGCTATGGCTGCCGCAGCCCGCAAAGCCGCAGGCGGCTGACCAACCAAGTAACCAAGCAACCGAGCAACCAAGTAACCAACCCCGATTTTGGAGGCAAGCATGGCGAAAGCAACTGGCCGAGTAGTGCAGATTTTGGGCGGCGTGGTGGATGTGGCATTCCCCGCCGAACAGTTGCCGGAGATTTACGAAGCCGTCAAAGTGCTTCGGGATGACGACCAACCCCTGGTGCTGGAAGTGCAAAAGCACCTGGGTAACAACTGGGTGCGCTGCGTGGCAATGGGCGCGACCGACGGCCTGAAGCGCGGCATGACCGTGGAAGCCACCGGCGCGCCGATTTCTGTGCCCGTGGGCCCCGAAGTGCTGGGGCGGATTTTCAACGTTCTGGGCGAAACCGTCGACGGCGGGGAGGCCGTCAAAGCATCCACGGTGTACCCCATCCACCGCCCGGCACCGGCTTTCGAAGAGCAATCCACCAGCGTGGAAGTGTTCGAAACCGGCCTGAAAGTCGTTGACCTGATCGCTCCCTTCACCAAAGGCGGCAAGACAGGCATCTTCGGCGGCGCGGGCGTGGGCAAAACCGTGATCATCATGGAACTCATCCGCACCATCGCCAAGGTGCACAAAGGCAATTCGGTGTTCACCGGCGTGGGCGAGCGCACCCGTGAGGGCACGCAACTTTACCGCGAAATGCTCGAATCGGGCGTGATGCCCGACACCGTAATGGTTTACGGCCAGATGAACGAGCCGCCCGGCGTGCGCCTGCGCGTGGCCCTAACCGGCCTCACCATGGCCGAATACTTCCGCGACCAGGGCAAGGATGTGCTGCTGTTCATCGACAACATCTTCCGCTTCTCGATGGCCGGTTCCGAAGTATCGGCTTTGCTGGGGCGTTTGCCTTCCGCCGTGGGCTACCAGCCCACCCTGGCTACCGAGATGGGCGAACTGCAGGAGCGCATCACCTCCACCAAGCAGGGCTCGATTACCTCCATGCAGGCCGTGTACGTCCCGGCGGACGACTACTCTGACCCCGCGCCGGTGGTCACCTTCGCCCACCTGGACGCGACCATCGCCCTGGAGCGCGCCATTGCCGCCAAGGGTATTTACCCCGCGGTGGACCCGCTGGCCTCCACCAGCCGCATCCTCGACCCGCAAATCGTGGGCGAAGAGCACTACCGCACCGCCCGCGAGGTGCAGCAGGTGCTCCAGCGCTACAAGGACTTGCAGGACATCATCGCCATCTTGGGCGTGGAAGAACTGAGCGAGGACGACAAACTGATCGTCAGCCGCGCCCGCAAGATCGAGCGCTTCTTCTCCCAGCCGATGTTCGTGGCCGAACAATTCACCGGCATCCCTGGCCGCTACGTGCCGTTGAAGGAAACCGTGCGCGGCTTCCGCGAAATTTTGGACGGCAAGCACGACGACCTGCCCGAGCAGGCTTTCTACATGGTCGGCACGATTGACGAGGCAGTGGAGAAAGCCGAAAAGATGGCGCAAGCCGCGTAGGAGGCGTTATGCCCATTCGTTGCGAAATCGTCTCCCAGGATCGCATGGTGTGGTCCGGCGAGGCCGATATGGTGGTGGTGCCGGGGGCCGGTGGTGAGATGGGCATCCTGCCCAACCACGCCCCCTTGCTTTCCACCCTCAAGCCGGGCTTCATCAAAGTGGTGCGCAACGGCGAGGAAGAGGTTTTCACCGTGACGGGCGGAGTGGTGGAAGTGCGCCCCGACAAGGTGACCGTGTTGGCCGATGCATCCGAGCATGTTGCTGAAATCGATGTTCAGCGCGCCGAGGCCGCCCGCAAGCGCGCCGAAGAATTGTTGAAGAAGACCCCGCCGAGCGCCGCAGAACACCTTGCTGCCCAGGCGGCTTTGCAGCGCGCGCGCATTCGTCTGGAAGCCGCCCGCCGTTTCCGCCCCAAGCGCGGCCCGCAGATTCAGAGCGGCCCCGCAGAGGATGAGGATTAGGCCCCCCGATGGCACTTTTTTCGCGGAACCTGGGTATCGACCTGGGTACCGAGCGGGTGCGGATTGCCGAAGGCGACCAGGTGTTGTTGGACGAACCGACCCTGGTGGCCGTGGCGGTGGCCGAGCGCCGAATGGTGGCTGCCGGCGCGGAGGCCGCCGAAATGGAAGGCCGCGCCCCCGATGTTTACGAGGTCATCCGCCCGTTGCAGAACGGGGTGGTGGCCTATTACGAACTGACGGAGAAACTGCTCCACATCCTGTTGCGCAAAGCGGGTGGGGGATCGTGGCTTTTCCGTCCCAAGGTGATGATTACCGTGCCCTACGGCGTCACCAGCGTGGAGCGGCGGGCGGTGCACGAGGCGGCTTTGCAGGCCGGGAGCAGCGAAGTCTATCTGCTGCCGACGCCGTTGGCCTCGGCGCTGGGCGCCGATCTGCCAGTGGGCAGCCCGGCGGGCAACATGATCGTCAACATTGGCTCCGGCACTACCCAGGCCGCCGTCATCGCGATGTATGGCGTGGTCTCGGCGGAAACCCTGCGGAAAGGCGGTCGGGCGCTGGACGAGGCGCTGATCACCTATGTCCGCCGCAAGTATGGCCTGGTGATCGGCCAGCCGACCGCCGAGCAGGTGAAGATCAAGATTGGCGCGGCGGTGCCATTGGACGAGGAAATGAGTGCCGAGGTGCAGGGGCAGGACCAGGTCACCGGCCTGCCGCGCGAAATCACGCTGACCACCAGCGAGGTGGTCGAGGCGCTGGAAGCCCCTCTGGGTGAAATGATAGAGGCCGTCCGGCTGGCGATGGAGAAGACCCCCCCCGAACTGGCTGCCGATGTTATCGACCGGGGGATTGCGCTTTGTGGCGGATCGGCTTTGTTGCGCGGCCTCGACCGTTTGATGACCAAGGAACTCGGCGTGCCGGCTTACCTGGTGGACAACCCCCAGACGGCAGCGGCGCTGGGCGCTGCTCGCGGCCTGGAACAGTTTGCCATCCTGCGGCGACATCTCGTGCCGCTGTAGGCGGCCTCCCCTTTTTGTGAAAACATCATCCCCCGTTGCCTTGGGGGATGATGTTTTTAGAGGTAATAGGTCATCCGTTGGAGCGGGATCACCGGGTCGAGGTATTCCACGCGCACGTCGTTTGGCACGGTGAGATGGATGGGGGCATAGTTGAGGATGGCTCTGACGCCTGCAAAGACCAGCAGGTTGGCAACCTCCTGGGCGGCAGCGGCAGGGGTGGCGATCATCCCGATCTTGATACCGGCTTCCTGTACCCGCCGGGCCAACAGGCGGATGTCTTCCACCGTGAGGTCTCCCGCGGTGGTGCCGATTTTGGCTGGGTCCTTGTCGAAGGCCATGGCGATGCGGAAGCCGCGTTCGGCAAAGCCTTTGTAGCGCGCCAGAGCGTGCCCCAGGTCGCCCACACCGACGAGGACGACGTCCCATACCCGGTCGACGTGCAGATGCTGACGCAAGGCGTGGATGAGGGCATCAACAGGGTAGCCGCGGCCTTGTTTGCCGTATTCGCCGAACATGGAAAGGTCTTTGCGAATTTGGGCTGAGGAAATGCTCAGCCGCTCGCCGAGTTCCTGCGAAGAGATGCACGTCAGCCCTTCCTGCCGAGCGTGTTCCAATGCTCGGAGGTAGATAGGGAGGCGGCTGACGACGACGTGGGGAATTTCCGGTTTCTTGGCCATGCAAACCCTCGCTGGGTGAAAAGGTCGAACGATTGCTGTTCAAAATGTACCACAAACCGTCTCCTTGTGCAAATTTGCACAAGCCGGCAGGTGTTTGTGTCCCAGGCAGGTTGTATTCCTCTGCTGGCGGCGTGCGTGGGCGGAGAAGGGGGCGTCCGTGATGCGTTTTTCTCTCAACAGCACTCTGAAAATTATTGACCCCTTTTACCAATCCGATTATACTTACCCTGCGTGCCGAAGTGGCGGAATTGGCAGACGCGACGGACTCAAAATCCGTTGGGGCTCACACCCCGTGTGGGTTCGACTCCCACCTTCGGCACCAGCAAGGCGGCCTTCTGCAGGCCGCCTTTTGGGTTTTCAGGGCAAAGCCCCAGGCGGGAGTCGAACCCGCGACCCACTGCTTAGGAGGCAGTTGCTCTATCCTCTGAGCTACTGGGGCATTGGTGGTGCCAATTATACCGCGCTCACAGACGCAAAGGCTCTGCACCGCGGCTGATGTGGGCCATGAATTCGTTGCGGGTGGCCAGGTTGGTGCGGAACGACCCTAACATGGTGGACGTGACCATCCTTGCATCGTGCTTCTTTACGCCGCGTATCATGGCACACATGTGATACGCTTCGATCACCACGGCCACGCCGTGGGGGTGCAGCAATTCGTCCAGAAAGTCGGCAATCTGGCGGGTCAGCCGTTCCTGGACTTGCAAGCGGCGGGCGAACATGTCCACGATGCGGGGAATTTTGGACAGCCCCAATACCCGCCCTTTGGGAATGTAAGCCACGTGGGCACGCCCCACAAAAGGCAGCATGTGGTGTTCGCACAGGGAATAGAACTCAATGTCACGCACCAACACCATTTCGTCGTAATCCACTTCGAACAGGGCGTCGTTGACCAACGCCACCGGGTCGGTGCGATAACCGGCCAGCAGTTCGCCGTACATGCGGGCGACGCGCTCGGGGGTGCGCAGCAGGCCGTCCCGCTGGGGATCTTCGCCGAAAGCGGTCAGCATGTCGGCCACCGCGCGGCGAATGCGTGCTTCGTCGATCTCGCCGTCCAGCAAGCCGGCGGCGTTGTAGATGGAGTTTGGGGAAGACATGGAAAGCCTCCACGATAAGGTGAACAGGGGCAGCCCCCTGGATATCCGTGATTGTACCGCAGTTTGCCGCGGCGGTATAATGAAACCATGCGGGTGCTGGTCATTGGAACGGACAACTTTGTGGGGCAGGCCATCGTACGCCATCTGGCGTTAGGCGGCCACGATGTGCGCGCCCTCATCCCGCCGGGGGCGAACCGCCGAGCCTTGCCGACAGGCGTCACTGTGGAGGCTGTGTTGACCTCTCCCGATGACCCGCGCGGGGTGCGTGCCGCGCTGGTGGGCATCGAGGCCGTGGTTTCGGCTGCCGGCGTGGTTTTTCCCCCGCCTGATGCCGATGTGCTGCCCTTCGTCCGCCATGTGCAAACGCTGGCCGAAGCCGCCGCCGAAGCCCATACGCCTTACATCCTTCACCTCAGCACCCTGGGCGCCGAACCGGCCTCGGCTTACCCGTGGTTCAAGGCCCACGGCCTGGCCGAACTGGCGTTCCAACGCTTTGACCTGCCTGCCACGGTCTTTCGGGTGGGGCTGCCTTTTGGGGCGGGAGACGATTTCACCACCACCCTGGCGCTGCTGCTGCACGCTGCGCCGGTTTTTCCCCTCCCCGGCGGCGGTGAGAACCTGTTGCACCCCCTGTGGGTGGAGGATTTGGCCGCGGCGGTGGTGCTGGCGTTGGAGGCTTTGCCTCCGGCAGCCCGGACGCTGCTGGTGGGTGGCGCGGAGCACCTGACCTTGCGGGAGGTCGCGGAGGAGGTCGCTCGGGCGGTGGGGCTGCGCCGCCGCTTCATCGGCCTGACGCCGGCCTACCTGCGCCATCTCTTACTGTGGGTGCGCTACTTTTTCCCCCGCCTGCCCGCTTCGGCCTTCTGGCTGGATTACTTCGCCGCCGACCGCATTGCCCCCGCCGACACCCTGCCGCGCGAGTTTGGCCTGCTGCCGGAGCGGTTCGTCGACCGCTTGACCCATTTGCAAGGTGTTCCCTGGCGCCGTCGCTTGTTGCGCTTGCTCTTTGCGAGGTGAACCATGCGTCGCCTTGACCTCCACGGCCAGGTATTTGAAATCCGCTTCCTGGAAACGCCTGCCGAGATGCGGGCGGTCGAAGCCATCCAGCGCGCCGTGTGGCCCGGCTCGGAGACCGATATCGTCCCCGACCACATCCTGCTGACCTTTGCCCACAACGGCGGGGTGGTGCTGGGGGCCTATCATCTGCCGGATGAGGAGATGGCGGGTTTTGTGTACGGCTTCCCCGGCATTCATGAGCAGGATGGGGCGCGTCGCTTCAAGCATTGCTCGCACCAACTCGGCGTGCTCCCGGCCTATCGGGGGTTGGGCCTGGCCTATCACCTCAAACGCGCCCAATGGCAGTGGGTGCGCCATCAGGGGTTGCCGCTCATCACCTGGACTTACGACCCCCTGCTCAGCCGCAATGCGCATCTCAACATCCGCAAATTGGGCGCGGTGTGCCGCACTTATTGGCGGGAGGTGTACGGCACGATGCGCGATGGCCTCAACGCGGGGTTGCCTTCCGACCGTTTCGTGGCCGAAATGTGGGTGGAAGCGCCGCGGGTGGTGCGCCGGATGGCTGCCGAACC
>Ga0256833_1000443_pt1 | contig 32654 bp, 20 predicted proteins | sample 356284metaG_FD_190535 | JGI IMG/M metagenome (GOLD analysis project Ga0256833, IMG submission 190535) | Hydrothermal vent microbial communities from Mid Atlantic Ridge, Atlantic Ocean - 356-284 | ecosystem: Environmental > Aquatic > Marine > Hydrothermal vents | place: Atlantic Ocean: Mid... | reverse complement strand
TCCCGCCGGGAGAGCAGGAGCCGGCGGGAGCGCGCCAGGCTCCTGCCGATCTCCCTCTCCTTCATCCCGAAACGGGCCGCCGCCTCGGCATCGGTGTGGCAGCGGAAGAGAATATTACGGCCACTGAACTCCTGCTGCGGATCTGCCGGCACATTGCCGTCAAAATCGACACCGTAGCAGTAGTTGAAGATCTCCGCCGGCCGGGCCCCCAGGGTCCGGACGATATCCTCTTCCGTCCACAGGTAATATCTTCCCTCTCCATGTGCACCCGGCCGGTAGGGATCATCACTGTCTGCATCCTCGGCCGAATAAAAGGCGCCTCCCGGATCCCGCAGCACGGAGAGGACATACTCGAAGATCCCCTCAACGACCCGCCGGTAGCGTTCTTTACCCGTAATCTGCAGGGCATCGAGATAGCTGTCGGCCAGGAGGGCCTGGTCGTAGAGCATCTTCTCGAAATGGGGTACCCGCCAGGACCGGTCAACGCTGTAGCGGTGAAAGCCGCCACCGAGATGATCATGAATGCCACCCCGCGCCATGGCATCGAGGGTGACCAGGGTCATGGTCATGGCCTGTCGCTCACCGGTGCGGTGCCAGTAGGTGAGCAGAAAATCGAAAACCACGGGCCGGGGAAACTTGGGCGCTGTGCCGAATCCGCCCCGATCGTGGTCAAAGGAATCGCGCAGGGAGCGGAAGGCCCGGTCGGCTGCGCCGGCCTTGATCCCGCCCCTGCCTGGGCTGTTGTCCGTGTCAATGGCCCGGATCAGGCCGGCGGCTGTCTCGCGCAGTTCGTCCCTTCGTCCCTGCCAGGCCCGGTGTACGGCCCTGAGGATATCGGGAAAGCCGGGCCGGCCGTACCGGCCCTCGGGCGGAATGTAGGTCGCACCGTAGAAGGGACGGCCATCCGGGAAGAGAAACACCGACAGAGGCCAGCCGCCGGACCCGTTCAGTGCCTGGACCGCTGCCATGTACACCTGATCGACATCGGGCCGCTCCTCCCGGTCCACCTTGATGCAGACAAACCACCTGTTGAGGAGTTCTGCGATCTCCGGGTTGTCAAAAGATTCCCGGGCCATGACATGACACCAGTGACAGGTGGAATAGCCGATGGAAAGGAATATGGGCCGGTCCTCCTTCCTGGCGCGGGCAAAGGCCTCCTCGCCCCAGGGATACCAGTCCACGGGCTGACGGGCATGCTGCAGCAGATAGGGACTCTGCTCGTTGATCAGGCGGTTCCTCTGTTCTTTCATCCGTGCATCCGGCCTCCCGCCGGCCTGATCCCTGATATCGGCACGGCCACTGCCGCATGCGATCAGAAAGATTGTCAGGAAGATCATGTTCCCGGCCAGCAATGACCATTTCCAACCGCTGGAGCCGAGGCGACACGTACCACTCCGCATCATGGCAGTTCCATGGCACCCAGGTCACCATTCCCCGGCCTGCGCTCACCGGCCAGGTGACGGACATACTGGTGACGCACCTGATGGTTCGCCGAACCTGCAGGCAATGGTTGGGCACGATCCCGAATGGACGCCAGATCCCGGGGATCAAGGGTCTCCGTATCAATGGGCTGCCGGTCACCATCGGTATCCACCAGGTTGGCCGTGCCGGTGACCACTGGCCTGGTTCCGGGATCAGGATAACATTCGACCTGTGCCTCGCTGCTGCGCCAGGTGCTGGTGACCCAGTTGACACCCAGGCTGATGGTGCCGCTGTCACGACCGAAACAGAGGTAGGAAGGGATATTTCCTCCTGTTTCGGGTGCCAGATAGACGATGTTATTGAAAGCCTCGACACGCTCTGCGGCCGGTCCGCCCGGATAGGGATACATGTCGAAGAGCCGGATGCGCCAGGCATCATCCCGATCGTTGAGAAGGGACATGGTATTGTTGTAGAAATAGAGCGTGCCCCGACGGGCCAGGACCGGATCATTGTCCCAGCCATAGTGGATCAGGTTGGAGGCCGGGGTGACGCTGCCCAGATGGCGGATGAAGTTGCCATAGACAAAGGTCGTCCGGTAGGCGGCCTCGGCGGCCTGAACCCTGGCCAGACGGTCCGGATCGATGTCCACCCCTTCGGCTGCGGCCCAGTCACGGTAGGCCTGCTCGATATACCAGGGCGCGGCATCCTCCACCTCGACCAGATCCAGAACCCGCGTGGAACCACTGTCAAACCAGTTGTAGCGGATCACCGAGCCGGCCACCCGCTCCTTGAGCGTCGCCCCCTCGGCGCCGGGCGCGTTGGGGCCGAAGCGGTTGTACTGATAGGTCGCACCGATGGCCTGGATGTAGACCCCATGTTCGAGATAACTGCCCGGCTGACCATGGCCGTACAGGTAGTTCCCCTCAATGAGAATGTTACGGGTAAGATGGGCTTCGTTGTATCCCTGCGACATGGTGAAGATTCCGTTGCCACAGTTTTCCAGCTCATTGTCCCTGATCACGATATTGTCCCCGGCCTGCACCCGGATACAGGCGGCACCGTCGCCGTATCGATCCCTGCTGCCATTCATCCTGGTATAGAAAAACGAATTCTTGGCATTCCTGATATGGAGTCCGTCGATGACAATATTGTGGACCTTGCGGTCATAATCGCGATTCCAGATCATGACCATGGCCAGCCCTTCCATGGGGGCGTAGGTGCCGTAGGCCTGCGCGTCGTCCGGATCGTTGCGGGCACCGTCACCGTCCAGAACCGGACGCTGGCCATCCGGCCCCGGCACGCCGCAGATCCGGATGGGATCCCTTTCGCTGCCATCGGTCCGAATAACGATTTTCTCTTTGTATGGCTGGGGGCGCCAGTGGATGCGTACGGTGTCGCCGGGGCCCAGTACATCCCAGTCAACATCGGCAAGACTGGCATAGGACTGACCCGGACCCACCGGATAGTCGGTGCCCCTGCCGGAAGGCTGGCAGGTGGTGGTCACGGGCGGCACCACCATTGCTCTGCCACCAACAAGCAGGTGCAGCATCGGTTGCAGTGCGGCAATGTCGGAAACTGCCGACACCGACGACGGTGGAACCCCTGCAAACACTCCGGCAACCCAAAGGAGCACTGCCCAGGGTGGGAGCCATGTTGGTATCCCGGACAGGTTACGGTTTCTCTGGTCGGCGGGGATAAACGCCGGGGAGGAAAAAACGGTTCCCGGTAAAGGATGATTCTGACGGGCGGTCATGATTGCAACTCCTGTGGCAGGGGTTTGAAGATACCACAGAGTATTGCAATTTACTCGCCAATTATCTTGACCAGGACCCGCTTTTTTCGCCGTCCGTCGAACTCGCCGTAGAAGATCTGTTCCCAGGTGCCGAAGTGAAGCCGTCCCCCGGTAACCGCCACCACCACCTCCCGACCCATGATCTGCCTTTTGAGATGGGCATCGGCATTGTCCTCGTAGCCGTTGTGCCGGTACTGATCCACGGGCGCGTGCGGGGCCAGTCGTTCCAGCCAGACCTCGTAATCGTGGTGCAGGCCGGCCTCGTCGTCATTGATGAATACCGAGGCCGTGATATGCATGGCATTGACCAGGCAGAGTCCTTCCCGGATACCCGACTCGGCAAGGCACTCCTCCACCTGCGGCGTGATATTGATAAACGCCCTGCGAGTGGGCACCTCGAACCAGAGTTCCTTATGATAACTCTTCATTTTCTGTCGCTTTCTCCCGTATTCTTCTGTACCTGGCGGCCGCCCGCACCAGTCCCGGCGCCCAGGATGGGGTGCCGGGAGCGAGGACGTGGGTGTACAGGGCGAGTACGTTGTTCCTCACCAGGCCGTCACGCCCCCTTGCAAACCCGGTTCCACGTTCGATCCTCAGGGCCAGTTGCCCGGGATCACCGTCCCAGCGCTCTATGGTGGAGTAGCGGAACTCATGGCCCCGGACCCGGGTACCCACCGGATAGTACGGGTTCTCACGCTCCACGATGAAGATGGAATAGCCGTGGGCCTGGGGGCGCTTTGAGATCCCGAAGGTCACGGGAAAGACCCCGGCCAGGGGATATTCGGCGCTGTCGAGAACAATGGAACGACCGAGGAAGATCAGGCCGCCGCACTCGGCATAGATGGGCAGACCCTGTTCCGCTCTTTGCCGTACCGACTCGCGGAAGGAGACATTGTCGGCAAGCTGACGGGCACTGGTCTCGGGAAAGCCGCCGCCGATATAGAGGCCGTCCAGTTCCTGCGGCAGTTCCCCGGCCTCCAGGGCATTGATGGTCACCAGGCGGGCGCCGGCATTCTCCAGGGCCTCCAGGTTTTCCTGGTAGTAGAACTGGAAGGCCTGGTCCCGCAGGACCCCGATGGTGACCCGGTTGCCATTCAGGGACACGACCCGGTCGGCGGCCCTGGTGACCACCGGCCGCATCAGGCGGACAATCCCTTCCAGGTCAAAGTTGTTCTCCGCGATGTCCGCCAGTTCCCCGACCGCCGTACCGGCGGCGCCATACTCCTGATGCGGCGTCACCCCCAGGTGGCGCATGGGAAAGATGTCCTTCTTCATCCTCGGCACGATCCCCAGCACCGGTATGCCGGCATACTGTTCCACGGCCTGGCGGACAATGGACTCGTGCCGGAGGGTGGCGATCTGGTTGAGAATCACGCCGGCGAACGAGACCCTGGGGTCCAGCCTGCGACAGCCCAGGACCATGGCGGCCACGGTGCGGGTGGTCTTGGTGCAGTTGACCACCAGGAGTACGGGCAGGTCGAGCTGCAGGGCCAGTTCGGCGGTGGAATAGCCACCCTCGGGGGTGACCCCGTCGTAGAGGCCCCGGTTTCCTTCGATGATGGCGAAATCACCACCGGCCGCATGGCGGAAAAAGGATTCCCGAACCGCCTGCTCCTCCATCAGGTAGGGGTCGAGGTTGTAGCATGGCGCACCGGCCGCGGTGCTCATCCAGCCGGCATCAATATAATCGGGTCCTTTCTTGAACGGCACGACCCGGTGGCCGGCCCTGCCCAGGGCCGCGATCAGACCGACGGTCACCACCGACTTGCCGGACCCGCCGCTCAGCCCCGCCACCACCAGGCTGCGCACCAACTCCTCATCCATCACCATTTCTCCTTATCCGCCACTGTCCGCCCGGTCGTGGGCGTCCACGCCAAATCTCCGCCAGACCTTCCGGTACAGTTCATTCATTTCCTCTTCCAGCCGCAGCCGATACTCTTCGAGTTCCGCGGACGAGATCCCGGCCGGAACCTGCAGCGGCCGGCCATAGGCAAGACGGATGCGGGCAAACGGCATGGGCAGCACGGTCCGGTCCCAGCTCGCAAAGGCCTTGTAGCGGCTGGCCGCCCAGACGACGGGCAGAACCGGTCGACCCGATTTTGCCGACAGCAGCAGGCACCCCGGCTGCAGCCTGCGTGCCGGCCCCTGTGACCCGTCGCCCACCACGCCGGCATTTCTTCCCTGCCGGACGTGACGCACCAGCTCCTTCAGCCCCCGGACCCCCCGGCGATGGGAGGAGCCGCGAACCGCCTCGTATCCCAGAATCCGGGCCACCCGGGCGATGTATTCACCGTCGCGGCTGGCGCTGACCATCACCACGCCAGGACACCTTCGCAGGTGGTAAAAAATATAGAGAAAAGAATAATGCCAGAACACGGCAATGCCGCCGCCGGCAGAGAGCAGCTCCTCCAGGACCTCCGGATTCTCCACTTCCAGGCGGCAGGTGGAGAACAGGAGCGTCGATGCTGCCACGTAAAGTGGCGGCACCACGGCAAGGGACGCCCTGTAGAGCAGGTCAGCCAACTTCCAGCTCCAGCATCTGCAGTTCCTTGATCTGATCCCGGTAGGCGGCAGCCTCCTCAAAGGCCAGCCTGTCCGCTGCCTCGTGCATCTTCTTTTCCAGGGCCCTGATCTCCCGGCGCAGCTCATCCAGGTTGCTGTAGGTAACCGTCGGTTCGGCCGCCGCAGCAGTCGTCACGCCGTTCTGCCCGACATCGTACAGCGTCGGCTCACCGGTCCAGCCCGAGGCACGGAGATGCTGGTCCATGGAATCCTTGATCGCCGAGATGATGGTTCTGGGCTCGATGCCGTGTTCCCTGTTGTAGGCGTCCTGGATCGACCGCCGCCGGTTGGTCTCATCGATGGTGTACTGCATGGAGGGAGTGATGGCATCACCATAGAGGATGACCAGGCCGTCGGCGTTGCGGGCTGCCCGGCCGCAGGTCTGGACCAGGGAGCGCCGGGACCGCAGGAATCCCTCCTTGTCGGCGTCCAGGATGGCCACCAGGGAGACCTCGGGAATATCGAGCCCCTCGCGCAGCAGGTTGATGCCGATCAGGACATTGAACTCGTCCCGGCGCAGGGCCCGGATCAGCTCAACCCGTTCCAGGGTCTTGATATCCGAGTGGAGATAGCGGACACGGACGCCGGCATTCTCATAATACTCGGTCAGGTCCTCGGCCATGCGCTTGGTGAGGGTGGTGACCAGGACCGCCTCGTTCCGTTCGCTGCGCAGCCGGATTTCCTCCAGCAGATCATCGACCTGGTTCGACGCAGGCCGTACCTCGACGCGCGGGTCGAGCAGACCCGTGGGCCTGATGAGCTGTTCCACCACATGGCCCTCAGCCTTTTCCAGCTCATAGTCGCCCGGGGTGGCCGAGACATAGACCACCTGGTGGAGCCGGCGCTCGAATTCGTCGAACCGCAGCGGCCGGTTGTCCAGGGCCGAGGGCAGGCGGAATCCGTAGTCCACCAGGGTCTGCTTGCGCGAGCGGTCGCCGTTGTACATGCCACCGATCTGGGGCACGGCGATATGCGACTCGTCGATGATCATCAGGTAGTCCTCGGGAAAGTAGTCCAGCAGGTTGGGCGGGGCCACCCCGGGCGGTTTGCCGGTGAGATGGCGGCTGTAGTTCTCGATGCCGTTGCAGTAGCCGAGTTCGCCGATCATCTCCAGGTCGAACATGGTCCGCTGCTCCAGGCGCTGGGCCTCGAGGAGCCTGCCTTTGGCCTGCAGTTCGTCCAGCCGCTGCCGCAGCTCCTCCCGGATCGACCGCATGGCCCGCTGCAGGTTGTCCCTGCCGGTGACAAAGTGGCTGCCGGGAAACACGGTCAGTTCCTCCATATCCTCCAGCACCACGCCGCGCAGGGGATCAATGATGGTGATGGCCTCGATGGTGTCACCGAAGAACTCCACCCGCACCGCCCGCTCCTCCTCGTGCACCGGAAAGATATCGATCACATCGCCGCGGACCCGGAAGGTGCCCCGGTGAAACGACATCTCGTTACGTTCATAGAGCATGAAGACCAGGCGGCGCTGCACATCTTCCATGGGACAGTCTTCACCGACCCGGAGGAAGAGATGCATCCTGCGGTACTCCTCCGGTGAACCGAGACCGTAGATACAGGAGACCGAGGCCACGATGAGCACATCCCGCCGGGTCAGCAGGGAACGGGTGGCCGAGTGGCGCATCTTGTCGATGGCATCGTTGATGGAGGAATCCTTTTCGATATAGGTGTCCGAGGCAGGGATATAGGCCTCGGGCTGGTAATAGTCATAATAGGAGACAAAGTACTCCACCGCGTTTTCAGGAAAAAGCTCGCGAAACTCGGCAAAGAGCTGGGCCGCCAGGGTCTTGTTGGGCGCCAGGACCAGGGTGGGACGCTGCACCCGGGCGATGACCTGGGCCATGGTAAAGGTCTTGCCGGAGCCGGTGACACCCAGCAGGACCTGGTGACGCACCCCTTCGCCGATCCCGCGCACCAGTTGCTCTATGGCACGGGGCTGATCCCCTGAAGGGGTGAAATCGCTGACTAGGCGGAATGGGGCATCCATCGCATGATGACCTGGTGGCAACCGGCAGGAGTCCGGCCCCGGACACGCCGCCCGGGACCGCTACCCGGGGACCCGTTGCCGCCCGGGGCGGGCTCCTGCGCAGTGTCTGAGAAATTGTCTGAAACCTGCGCTTGTCCGTTTGTTGTTTGTTCGTAAAGGTATCTGTCTTTTCAGATGGTTGCCGATACCGGTGAACCTGTCCCCTGGCACCTGTCCCCTGGCACCTGTCCCCTGACACCTGGCACCTGACACCTGTCCCCTGTCACCTGATCCGCGACAGCATTTATAGACAGGTTTTCCCGCCTGGTCAAGGCCTGTAAAGATTCAGCAGCTCGCCATCTGCGCGCGCCTGCATCTGCGGCCCTTGAGAGCGCTTACACCATTGTGGTCGGACAGACCGATGGTCAGCCATCCCGAAAGAGGTTACGGCTGGACGGATACAACACAGTCGTTGCTGACCAACGGCTGGAAACAGTCACTTATGCCAGCAAAAATACCGGTATGGCCAGGCGGTTGCCGACAGTGCTGAACCGGTACAGGTGCCACCAGCCGCACCGGAAAACAGCAGATCCCGTTTGATCTTTTTCCCCTCTTCCTGTTAGATATAGAAAAGGAGAAAATCATTGCGGGAGAAAGGATTCCGTCAGGCACTGCCCCCTGGCCGGTGAGAGTCGGCGGAGGCGGTTGTACCGGTCAGCCCGCAGACACGGATATTTTCGCAGTATTGTCATTTTCGCAGCCGCCTGCCCGGTCGCCGGCGGTGTCGGAAGACCCATGCACTCAGAACCTCATGCCCGCCGATTCCTGTTTTCCGCCCTGCTGACCACCCTCTGCCTCGCTCTTGCCCTGCTGGCCCCGTCCTGCTCCCGGGAAAAAAAGCCGATCCGCATCGGCCTGGCCATCAACCTCAGCGGCGACGGTGGTCCGGCTGCCGAGCATATACGGGACGGTGTCCGTCTCGGCGTGGAGCTGGTCAACAGCCGCGGCGGCATCAACGGTCATCCTCTCGAACTCCTGGTCCGTGACGACAGGAACGACCCCGAGGACATCCTCGCTGTTGACCAGGACCTCATCAACCGCGGTGTGGTGGTGATCCTGGGCCATTCCATATCCCAGAACACCCTGGTCGCCTACCCCCTGGTGACCGGCCAGAACGTCCTCCTGTTCACCGCCTATACCGCGACCAGCCAACTGAGCGGCCGGGATGATCTCTTCTTCCGCACCTCGGTGGACACCACCGTCTACGGCCGGGCCATGGCCGGCCTGTTCCGGCGGCAGGGGATCACCCGGATCTCCGCCCTGCTTGACCTGGACAATGCCAGCTTCAGCGAGGACTACCTGCGCCAGATCGCGGCAAACTACAGCGGCGCCATCCACCGGGTTTCCTTTCACGCCAGGCAGGAAACCGACTGGAACCGCATCGCCGCCCTTCTCCTCCAGGCCGATCCCCAGGCCGTGGTCATGCTCGCCAACTACCGCCAGACCGCCATTGTTGCCCAGAAACTGCGCCAGGCCGGATGCCGCATCCCCTTCTACGCCACCCTCTGGGACCAGAGTCCGAGTCTTATCCATATCGGCGGCAGGGCCGTGGAGGGGATCAGGATCCTGACCTTCATCGCGCCGGAGTATGACAATAACCAGTACCGTACGTTCAGCCGTCTTCTCGGCAGACGCTACCTGCGACAACCCACGGCCAAATCCATGCGGGGCTACGAGATGATCCAGATCCTGGCCCGGGCCATGCGCTCGATTCCCTTCCCGCCCACTGCCGATGCCATCAGGAAGCAGTTGCTCGGGGATTCCTTTCCCACCCTGCTCGGCGGCGTCCGGTTCAGCAAGGACGGCGACGTGGAGCGTCCCCTCTACGTGGTCACGGTCAAAAACGGTCGTTTTGTCACGGAACAGGTTCTAACGCCGGCCGGAGACCCTGCACCGCCACTGCCACCAGCCGCGGACCCGGGGATGGCCCATGACGGCTGAGCCAAAAGTCCCGCCGCCCCTGGCGCGGCGGGTCAACAGGTTACTGGCGCTCTTCTTTGTCCTCGGCCTTGTCCTGGTATCGGTCAAGGTGGCCCTGGTCGAGATGCGGCAGCTCAAACTGAACCTGGCCCAGGCGATGTCCACCACCGCCACCACCTGCTCCGCCATCATCGCCGACTACTTCACCAGGAACCAGTCCCGGATACGCAGCTATCTCAACGATGCTACCGCCAGGAAGGAAGGGGCCGTCCAGCATCTCCTCAGCCGCCACCGCCACCAGGCCGCCATTGCAGGCGACCTCTTCTATGTTCTCGACCAGGAGCAGCGAATCATCCGCATCAGCGCCGGATTCGAATCCTTCATCGGGCTTGACCTGGGCAACATGCCGGTGATCCGGGCGGGCCACCCCATCTCCCCGGTCCACCAGTCCATGTTCACGGAAAAGAGTGTTATCACCATGCTCTTTCCGCTGGACAACGGCCAGACCCTGGCGATTGAAAAAAACCTCGATGACGTCCGCTACCTGATCCGCCATTTCCGTATCCCCGGTCTCGGCGGCCAGGTCCTGTTCTTCATCCTCACCGGCGACGGCACCGTGGTCTACCACCCGGACCGGTCCCTGGTCGAGTCCCGGGCCCGGCTCGGCCTCTCCATGACCGACTGGAGCGAGCCTGACAGCTTCGGCCTGCAGAGCTTCCGCCTCGACCACACCAGGTACCTGGCCTACAGGCAGCAGCTCGAGCTGCCGCCCAGCTGGACCTTCTATGCCGCCATCCCCTACCCGGTCATCATCCGCCACATTCTGCGGCTGGTGGCCATCCAGGCCGTTTCCATCTGCGCCACCCTGCTGGCGATGATCATCCTGCTCAACTGGCTCATCAACCGCTACCTCGCCAGGCCGATCAGTGATCTGGCCGAGGCCCTGGCAGGGATCAATCCCTTTGAAGACAAAGGACCTCTCCTGCCGCCCGGCCTCCGGACCGACACCCGGGAGCTGCGGCAGATCGTCGAGGCCATGGACTCCATGGTCGTCCGGGTGGGCGAGGCAAAGGAAAAACTTGCGCAAAGCGAGGCCCTGTTCAGGATGGTGAGCGAGTTCTCCACCGAATGGATCTTCTGGCGCGCCACCGACGGCCGGATGGTCTACACCTCACCCTCCTGCGAGGAGATCACCGGCTATACCGCCGAGGAATTCCAGAGCCGGAAGGATCTCATCGAGAGAATCATCCTGCCGGAGGACCGGTCCATCTGCATGGGCCACTTCCGGGACCACCAGGACCCCAGGCCGCATAATCCCATTGAATACCGTATCCGTACCAGGGACGGCAGGATACGCTGGATCAGCCATGTCTGCCGGGGCATCTATGACAGCAACGGCAACTACCTGGGCCGCCGGGGCAGCAACCGCGACATCACGGCCCGTAAAGAGGCGGAGCAGCAACTGGCCATGGAAAAGGAGCGCCTCAGCGTCACCCTGCGCTCCATCGGCGACGGGGTCATCACCACCGACATGGAGGGCAATGTCGTTCTTGTCAACCGGGTTGCCGAACAGCTCACCGGCTGGAGCCAGGAAGAGGCGGCAGGCCATCCCCTGGCAGAGATCTTCCGACTCGTCCACCGCGATACCGGCGAGCGGCTGCCCTGTCCGGCCAGGACCATCCTCGGCAAAAAACAGCGTATCGAACAGGAGGAACATGGGATCCTCACCTGCCGCAATGGCCGGAAACACCTGATCGCCGATACCGCCGCCCCCATCCATGACCAGGACAGCAGGATCATCGGCGTTGTCCTGGTGTTCCGGGATATCACTGACCGGGAACGGCTGGAAAACGAGGCCATCAAGGCGCAGCGCCTGGAATCCATCGGCACCCTGGCCGGGGGAATCGCCCATGATTTCAACAACCTGCTCACTGCCATTCTCGGCAACATCTCCCTGCTCCACCACCATCTCGGGCAGAACGCCGGCGCCCGGGACTATCTCCTGGCCGCGGAGCAGGCCTCGCTGCGGGCCCGTGACCTCACCCGGCAGCTCCTCACGTTCTCCCGCGGCGGCGCCCCGGTCAAGCAGCTGGTCGCCATGGACCGCCTGCTGCGCGAGGCCGCCGATCTCACCATGCGCGGGTCCAATGTCCGCCACGAGCTGCGGATCGCCGCCGATCTCTGGTCGGCCGAGGTGGATCCGGGCCAGATCAGCCAGGTCATCGGCAACCTGCTGATCAACGCTGACCAGGCCATGCCCGGGGGCGGTGTCATCACCATATCGGCCGACAACGTGACCCTGGCTGACAACAACCTGCTCCTGCTGCCTCCAGGCCCCTATGTACGTATCAGGGTCCAGGACCAGGGCACCGGCATCGCGCCGCAGCACCTCGAACGGATCTTCGATCCCTACTTCACCACCAAGAGCGAGGGCAACGGCCTGGGCCTGGCCTCCAGTTATTCCATCATCCGTAACCACAAGGGGGTGATCTCGGTGGAATCGGAGCCGGGCGTCGGCTCCACCTTCACCATCCACCTGCCGGCATCGCAGCAGCGCAGACTGGAGGCCGCGCAGGAGCCGCCCCGGCCGGAACCGGGCCAGGGAAGAATCCTGGTCATGGACGATGAGGAGATGATCCGGACCCTCTGCATGGGCATCCTCACCTCCCTGGGCTACGAGGCCGCAGGGACCGCGGACGGCACAGAGACCCTGCAGGCCTACAGCCATGCCATGGACAACGGCCATCCCTTTGCCGCCGTCATCCTCGATCTCACCATTCCCGGCGGCATGGGCGGCAGGGAGACCGCGCGCCGCCTTCTGGAACTGGACCCGGATGCCTGCCTCATCGTCTCCAGCGGCTATGCCAATGACATGGCCGTGTCGGAATACAGGAAATTCGGCTTCCGGGCCATCCTGGTGAAGCCCTACCAGGTCGGCGACGTGGCCGCTGTCCTCAGGAAGGTGCTGAACTGACCGGCCACCGGTCAGAAATCCATGACAAAACTGTACACTCCCTCCTGGAGACGGCTCTGCACCTTGTACCCGGAGTGGTTGAAGATCTTCTGCATGCGGTCGTTGTCCCGCAGCACCTCGGCCGTGAAACCGGCAATACCGTTGCGCTTGGCAATGGCGACCAGGTGCCGGAACATGAAGGAACCGATCCCCTTGCCCTGCCACCCGTCCCGGACCACAAAGGCCACCTCGGCCCGGTTGTCCCGCTCGTTGAGATAGTAGCGGCCAACGGCGATGATCTCCTCGCCATGGGCCTCGGGCACCGTGCCGACGATGGCCACGTCGCGGCGATGGTCGATGTAGACAAAATCATGGATCTGGCGGTGGGTGAACCGCTGCTGCCGGCTCATGAACCGGTAATAGATGGTTTCCCGGGACAGGTTGTAGAGCAGGTCCCGCATATGGGGCTCGTCGGTGGGCCGGATGGAGCGGAAACTGACCTGGGTGCCGTCCTCCAGCAGGAAGGTGGTCCGCATGGACTCCTCCCCCGGCACCAGGAACCGGTTACCGAGACCGGCCAGGTCGGGCCGCAGGTAGCGGGCCTCCACCGCTTCCTGGAAGAGCTGCTCGCGAAAATCGGGATGGGCAATGGTGATGAGGGCCATGACCCGTTCCTGGATCGACTTGCCGTGCAGGAAGGCGGTCCCGTATTCGGTGACCACGTAATGGACAGTGCCGCGGCTGATCACCACCCCGGAGCCCGGCCGCAGGATGGTGACGATCCGGGAACGGCTGCCGTCCTCGTTCACCGAGGGCATGGTGATGATCGCCCGCCCCCCCTCGGAACGGGCCGCGCCGCGGTTGAAGTCCACCTGGCCGCCGATACCGGAATAGAAGCGGCCGCCCACCGAGTCGGAACAGACCTGGCCGGTGAGGTCGATCTCCAGGGCCATGTTGATGGAGACCATCTTCTTCTGCCGGCCGATGACGTTGGAGTCGTTCACATACTCGGTGGAACGGAACCGGAACAGGGGGTTGTCGTCCACGTAATCGTACAGTTTCCTGGTTCCCATGCAGAAACTGGTGGTGATCCGCCCCCGGTCGATGGTCTTGCGCGCCCCGGTCACGGCGCCGGACTCGACCAGGTTGATGATGGAATCAGTGATCATCTCGGTGTGGATCCCCAGATCCTTCCTGTGATGAAGAAAATCCATGACCGCCTGCGGGACCCTGCCCACCCCCGGCACCCGGCCGAGGCCGAACTCCAGGGTGGCGCCGTCGGGAATGAGGGCCGCCACCTGCTGGCCGATCTTTCTGCTGATCTCGTGCGGAGGGTGGGAGCGGCGCTCGATCAGCGGACTGTCCACCGGTACCAGCAGATCAAGGTCATAGATATCCATCAGGGAATCGCCATGGGTCCAGGGCATGTTGGGGTTGACCTGGGCAATGACCAGGGAGGCGTTCTCGGCGGCGCTGCGGACAATGTCCACGGAAATGCCGAGGCTGACCTTGCCGTACTGATCCGGAGGCGTGACCTGAATCAGGGCCACATCCAGGGGCAGGCGGCCCGAGTGGAGCAGACGGGGCACATCCGACATCAGGATGGGGGTGTAGCTGCCCAGCCCCTCCTGGATCATGTCGCGGACATTGGAGCCGATGAAAAAGGAGTTGATGGTGAAACATTCGGCATAGCGCTTGTCGGCATAGGGCGCATCGCCCTTGGTGATGAGCTGGATGATCTCCACATCGGCCAGTTCGCCGGCGCGGGCGGTCATGGCCGAAACCAGCTCCAGCGGCTCGCCGCAGCCGGTGCCGATGAAAACCCGCTGCCCAGGCCGCAGCCGGGCCATGGCCCGTGACGGGCTGGTGACCATGTCCGCGTACTTTTCCTGCCAGTTGCTGTCATATTCCATGTCTGCCTCCTCACATCCGGCCCTTGGCCTGCTGTTCTTCCGGTGGTCGGGCCAGGGTTATCCTGGCGTCAGCGACCACCGGATCACTGCCCGGCTCGCCAACGATCAGCGGATTGATATCCAGCTCGATGATCCGGGAGAAATCCGTGGTCAACTGGCTGATCCGCTGCAGACCGCCGGCAATGGCCCCGATATCGACCCCCTTGCGTCCCCGCCGGCCCTCGAGCATCTCCCAGGAACGGGTCGACCTGAGCATCTGCACGGCCTCGTCGGCGGTGATGGGAGCAAGGTGGAAGGTGACATCCTTCATCACCTCGACAAAGATGCCGCCGAGACCGAACATCAGCATGGGCCCGAACTGCGGATCCCGGGTCATGCCGATGATGACCTCCAGACCGCTGTCAGCCATCTTTTCCACATAGATACCCTCGATCTCGGCATCGGGCGCGTGCTTGCGGATCCGCAGCAGCATCAGGTCAAAGGCGTCCTCGACCTCGCGCGCCGAGGCGAGATTGAGCCTGACCCCGCCAAGATCGGTCTTGTGGATGATACTGGGCGAGACCACCTTCATGGCCACGGGAAAGCCGATGAAGCGGGCAACCTCCACTGCCTCCTCCGGAGTCACGGCCAGGTGACCGTCGAGGACGTGGAAGCCGTAGGCACGGAGGATATCCTTGGCCTTCACCTCGCCGATCTGCAGCCTTCCGGTCCGCAGACGGCTGGAGATGATCCGCTCCACCCGGCGCCGGTTGACCGGGAACCGGGTCACCAGGCGGGGCGGCCGGCGTCGCCAGACCCCATACTGGTACATGGCCTTGAGTGCGGCCACGGCCCGTTCCGGAGACTCGTAGTCGGGCAGGCCCGCGGCCGCCAGCTCGCGGCGGCCGGGCAGGACATCCCTGCCCCCCATGAAGGAGGCCAGCACCGGCTTGGTCCCGTCGATACGCCCGGCAATGGCCTGTGCCGTCTCAGCCGGCCTTGTCATGGCCTGGGGGGTGAGAAGCACGATGATCGCATCCACGGACGCATCCTTCTGGGCGGCCAGCAGGGCCTCCACGTAGCGGCCCGGATCGGCATCGCCAAGCACATCCACCGGGTTGCCCACCGAGGCGGCGGCCGGCAGCTTTGCACGCAGGGCTGTGGCGATATTACGGTCGAGGATGGCCACCCGCATTCCGGCCTTCTCCACGGCATCGGCGGCCATGGTGCCGGGGCCGCCGGCATTGGTGATGATCAGGATCCGGTTGCCGGCCGGCACCGGCTGCATGGAAAAGGCGGTGGCATAATCGAACAGAGCGTCGAAGGTATCGGCCCGGCAGATACCGGCCCGCTTGAAGGCCGCGCCATAGGCCGTGTCCTGACCGGCCAGGACCCCGGTGTGACTGGCCGCGGCCCGCTGGCCCGCGGCCGTGGTGCCGGACTTGAGCAGGACCACCGGTTTCCTGTTGCTGGCCTCTTCCGCGGCCTTGACAAAGGCGTCGCCGGAGCTGATATCCTCCAGGTAGCCGACGATAACGCCGGTGCTCTCGTCCGCGGCCAGGGCCTGCAGCAGATCCACCTCGGTGATGTCGGCCTTGTTGCCGATGGAGACCAGTTTCGACAAGCCGAGGTTCCTGGCTTCGGCCATGTCCAGCATGGCGGTACAGAGGGCCCCGGACTGTGAGAAGACAGCGATGTTGCCTGCCCTGGGCATACGGGCGGCAAAGGAGGCATTCAGGTTGCCGGCCGGATTGATGAGCCCCAGGCAGTTGGGCCCCAGGAGACGGATGGAGGCGTGATGGCAGATGCGGGCAAGCTCGAGCTCGAGCTCGCGTCCCTCTGCGCCGGTCTCCTTGAAACCGGCGCTGATCACGATCATGGACCTGACATGGAGATCCGCCGCCTGCCGGGCCACCCCGGGCACTGCGGCCGCGGGCACCGCCACCACCACGAGGTCAATTCCCGGGCCGCAGGCGGCGAGATCCGGCAGGACCTCGCGGCCGAACATCTCGCCGCCGGCCGGGTTGACCGGCAGAATACGGCCGGAAAATCCGCCTTCCACCAGGTTGTGCAGGATATCATATCCCACCTTGCCCGGAGACCTGGAGGCCCCCACCACGGCTATACTCTCGGGAAAAAACAATGTGTCCAGCATGGAGACCTCGCAGGAAGAGACTGGTGAAGAGTACGGTGTATCAAAAAGTCAGGGGACAGGACAGTTAGCTGTCCGCGGCAGTGAGTCGTGACCCTTCACGGGATGGCTAAACATCGGTTTGTCCGACCACATATATCGTAATCGTTCACCGCTATCAGCAACTACCTGAAAAAGAGCAATACTTTTGGTAAAAGTGCAGATGGGCGTCAGCCGTGCGTGATATGACACGCAGCGGGTGAGGCGGAAGTCCTCGCACCGGCCACGAAAGCGGTTCCCCTTCCTGCACGCACAGGGTATAGTGGGACCTGTTCCGCAATCCTTCACCACAAACCGGAGAACGCCATGACCCGCCCAACAGGCCGTATCACCTTCTACAAATCAGGCATCTGACCGCGCTGCATGCTCGTCCGCCGTGCGCTGGACAAAATGCAGCCGGAATTCCCGGACCTGGAGATCGAGGAGATCGATATCATCGCCCATCCCCGCACTGCCTGGAAAAATTCCGTCCGCATGATCCCCACCCTGGTCTGCGGCGAGCGGCGTCTCTCCGGCATCTACCTGAGCAGTTCCCAGGTCAGGTCGTTTCTTGACCAGTGCCGGACCGGCCGGGATTCAGCCTGAGCTCTGGTCGAGCACCGAACGTACAATCCGCAGCATCTCCTCCATGACCAGGGGTTTCTGGACAAACCTGGCAATCCCCAGGGCCATGGCCCGGTCACGGTTCATCTCCTCGCTGTAGCCCGTGCAGAGGATCACCGGCAGATCCGGCCGGATATCCATCATCCGGCGCGCCAGCTCCACGCCACTCATCTCCGGCATGGTCAGGTCGGTGATCACCAGGTCGATCTCCCTGTCATGCTTCATGAAATGGGCCATGGCCTCCCGGCTCGAGGTGAAAGAAAGCACCGTGTAACCGAAACGGCTCAGCATCTGCCGGCTCATGCTGACGATCAGCTCTTCATCGTCAACGAACATGATCCGTTCCCTGCCCCCTGCAATTTCCCGCCCCGGCTCTTCTGCCGCTGTCCCGCTCCGGCCGCCGTCGTCGACACGGGGCAGAAAGATCTCGAACACTGACCCGTGTCCCGGCCTGCTGGTGACCCGGATGACGCCGCCGTAACTGCGAACAATGCCATGAACCACCGCAAGCCCCAGTCCGGTTCCCTCGCCGGCCTCCTTGGTGGTGAAGTAGGGATCAAATATCCTCTTCCGCGTCTGTTCATCCATGCCGGTGCCGGTGTCAGCCACGCTCAGGAGCACATACCGGCCCGGTGTCAGGTCCATCTCGACACCGGCATCCTCGTCAGCCACCTCGATGTCCACCACTCGTACCTGCAGGATGCCTCCCTGCTGACGCATGGCGTGGTAGCCATTGGTGCAGAGGTTCATGACGATCTGCTGGATACGGGTGGCATCGGCCATGACCTGGCCATCGGATTCCAGAACCGATTCGATGCTGATGGTGGCGGGGATGGTTGAACGGAGCAGTTGCAGGGCCTCCCTGACCGCGGGCGCCACCGCCATGGGATGGCGCTGTTCCCCGCCCTTCCTGCTGTAGGTCAGGATCTGCTGCACCAGCATCCTGGCCCGTTCGGCGGCACGGCGCACCTGCTCCAGATGGCGGCCCGGTTCACTGTCGCGGTCCAGCCGCTGCATGGCCAGCCCGGTATAGCCGAAGATGGCGGAAAGGATATTGTTGAAATCGTGGGCTATGCCGCCTGCCAGGGTGCCCAGTGCCTCCATCTTCTGCGCCTGACGGAGTTCCTCTTCCAGGAGTTTCCGCTGGCTGATCTCCTCGGCAATGACAAAGAAATATTCCTGATCGTCGAGACGGAAGTGGGAGGTATTGACCTCCATGGGAATGTCGTGGCCGTCCCGGTGCCGGATCAGGGTCTCGTAGGTCTCCGAGCCCTGGCGGCGGATATGATCCAGGATGTCGCGGAAGTTCTTCTCTGTCCACATCCGGCTGATATCGGCGATGGAAAGTTGCACGAACTCCTCCCGCGAGTACCCGATGATCCTGCAGGCCGCCTCGTTGGCATAAAAGAAACGGCATTCCCTGAGCGTTCTGCCGGGGACATACCAGACAATGGGAAGAGCGCTGTGGTCAAAGGCATACTTGGCCATGACCAGTTCACGCTGCGTCTCCCTGATCCTGGTGACATCCCTGATGATGATCTGCTGATAGAGGGTATTGTCGATCCGCAGGGGGATCAGGGTCCATTGGCCATCAAACACGGTGGAATCCAGCCGTCTGGCCTTCCACTCCATGGTCTGCACCCCGGCGTCGGCAGCGTCACTGATGGCGCCGGCCAGCCCTCCCGGTCCGCCGGAACCACCCTCCTCGCACGCTTCCACCAGGTCGCCGGGTTCCAGGCCGATCAGCTGCTCAGGATCGGCCCGGAAAAGGCTGAGCGCCTTCCGGTTGCAGTCCACGATGCGGCCATCGCGAAGCAGGAGGACCGGATCGGGTGTATTGTCGAAAAAGGAATGATAGAGCTGGCGGCTGTGACGAAGCATGGTCACGTCATGCCCCAGGGCCAGCATGTGGCGCAGTTGACCGTTACCGTTCCTGATGGGGGTGATGGAAAAATCTATGTCATGCAGTTTGCCCTGAGCGTCGATGTGGGAAGTCTCAAAGGAACAGCCGTCACCACCGTTGCGGATACCGGCGATGGCCCTCTGCAGCCGGTTCTGCTCCTGCACCGAATGATTCCACCAGGGCGTCTCACTGAAGGGTCGGCCCCGGACATCGTCTTCACTGCATCCGATCATGTCCAGCGCCTGCCGGTTGATGGCCACCACCCTGCCCTGTGGATCAAGGAGGCCACAGAGGTGGCGATGGTTCTGAAAGACGGCCTGGAATTTTTTCTCCTGTACACGGGCCTCCCTGCGGCCCCGGACAAGTTCTCTTTTCAGACGGCCATTGAGGAGGAAGAGAACGAACAGGCCGGCAAGGATCAGGAGATCCACCAGCGCGATCCCCCAGATCAGGATGTGGGCCTGCTCCTCACCGAGCCCCCACGGGGCGATGCCGATGCACAGGCCGTCGGCCGGAGCAAGAACAACCACGGCAACGACCGACAGGATCCTTCCGGGACAACGGCAAAGAGATCGGATAGAGTAGCGTGACATGAAGTTGGCGCAACATGGTAGAAGATGGCGACCGGACACCTCCGGACAGGTCTGCGGCGCCTGGGATCGCGTACACGACAGGACCCGGAAAAAGGAGGGGGCGTCCTTTGTTACGGAATACCCTCGCCTCCATTAAGCCCCCTTTCTGCCAGTAAATCAACAAGTTTCTCATCAACCGCCACCATAGCGGTTGCGCAGGCGATCCAGAAGAATAAAACGACGGTTTTGTGGCTGGTTGAGCAAGACCACAAAGGGAGTGCCGTTGGCCAGGTAACCTGCCAGGTTGTAGACACCACGGAGCGTGCCGGTCTTCAGCCGGACTCCTCTGCGCTCCGGCAGCAGGAGGCGGTGGGAACGAAAGGCCTGCAGCAGCATCAGCATCCCCCGCACCGTGATCCGGTCGCTCCTGGACAGGCCGGCGCCGTCCACCTGGCGGATCCTTGTCGCGGCAGCAGGTCCCAGCAGCAGTGCCAGTTCAGCGGTCATGGTCCTGCGTGCCTTTGCCCAGGTGGCCGGATAGCCGAATCGTTGCGCACCGATGGCAAGAAAGATAAGGTTGGCGATATAGTTGCTGGAATACCGCAGCATGGCCGCGCAGATCTGTTGCAGGTTTCTCGATTCGAGATGGACATGGAACGGCACGCTGCCGGCCGGCACCGTTTGTATGCCCCATTCCGTGCCACAGGCGATGTCATGGCGCCGGAACATGGCCCGGAAGAGTTCTGCCGTGTACCTGGCCATGACCGGTTGCAATCGCGGTTGTCCCTTGCAGATATTGAGACGGTACCTGCCCGGCTGCAGGCCTCGGCCAAGCTCCCGCATGAGGGGCAGGGTCGGGGTCTGGGGCTCGGCGGAACGGACAGCGCCGCTGCCGGCGACCACCAGGGCCACGGTATTGAAATTGACCGCCACCGGGCCCACGGCGGCGTCATAGGGATTGTCGCTGTCACCGCGGCCAGGCACATCGGTGTCCAGGGCAAAGAGGGCAGGATCGATGTAGATGGCCCTGATGCGGCGCAGCCCCTTGGCCCGCAGTTCGCGGACAATGAGGTCGACCTCCTCGGAAACCAGCATGGGATCGCCGAAGCCCCGGATGAAGAGATCCCCGGCCGCATCGACATGGAACTCGGTGCGGAAGCGATAGTCCGGTCCCAGGACCTGCAGGGCGACCAGGGCAGTGGAGATCTTGAGAATGCTGGCCGGGATGAAGGGGGTGTCGAGTTCACAGCCGCGGACCGTGCCGCTGCGGTCGACCACCCCGACACCGCCATTGCGGATCAGGCCGGCGAAAGAAGAGCAGGCCGCGGGCGCGGCCTGCTCCGGCAGGAAGATGAGCAGCAGGAGGAGAAACGTCCCGCAGCCCCGGCAAAGCCAGTGGAGATCAGTCCACCTTGGGCAGATGGGCAAGGGAGGCCTCGATCTGCTCCTTCGGGTAGGAATAGTCATGGAGGACGCCGGCAAAATAGTTGTCATAGGCGGCCATGTCGATCAGGCCGTGGCCGGAGAAGTTGAAGAGGATCGTCTTGGGATTGTCCGGCTCCTTCATGGCCTCGATGATGGCGCCGCGGATGGCATGGGTGGTCTCGGGAGCCGGGATGATCCCCTCGGTCCTGGCAAAGAGGACGCCGGCCTCGAAACACTCGAGCTGGTGCACGCTTTTCGGGGTCACCACCTTGTCCCGGATCAGGGCCGAGATGATGGGCGCCATGCCGTGATAGCGCAGGCCGCCGGCATGGATGCCGGGGGGCATGAAGTCGTGCCCCAGGGTATACATGTAGAGAAGCGGTGTCATCATGGCCACGTCGCCGGAATCATAGGCCAGCCTGCCGGCGGTCATGGTGGGACAGGAGGCCGGCTCATAGCCCACGAACTCGATCTTTTTTCCTTCGAGGTAGTCGGGCACAAAGGGCGCCAGCAGACCGGCGAAGTTGGAGCCGCCCCCGCAGCAGCCCACGATCACGTCCGGGTAGGCACCGGCGATCTCCAGTTGCTTCTTCGCCTCCAGGCCGATGATGGACTGGTGGAGGATCACATGGTTGAGCACGGAACCAAGCGCATAGTTGGTATCGTCCCTGGTGGCCGCATCCTCCAGGGCCTCGGAGATGGCGATGCCGAGGGAGCCCGGCGTATCGGGATCCTTTTCCAGGATCGCCCGCCCGGTGCTGGTGTCCGGGCTGGGGCTGGGCACGATTTCGGCACCAAAGGTGTGCATGATCGACTTGCGGTAGGGCTTCTGGTCATAGGAGCAGCGCACCATGTAGACCTTGCATTCCATGTCGAACTTGGAGGTGGCCATGGAAAGCGCCGACCCCCATTGACCGGCCCCGGTCTCGGTGGCCAGCCGCCTGACCCCTTCCCGCTTGTTGTAATAGGCCTGCGCCACTGCGGAATTGGGTTTGTGACTGCCCACAGGTGAGACACCCTCGTTCTTGAAGAAGATCCTGGCCTTTGTACCCAGGGCCTGCTCCAGCTTGTAGGCCCTGACCAGGGGTGAGGGCCGCCAGATGCGATAGATCTCCATGACCTCCTGCGGGATCTCGATATGGCGCTCCTGGCTCATCTCCTGTTCCAGCAGGCCCATGGGAAAGACGGCGGAGAGTTTCTCCGGCCCCATGGGTTCCCTGGTCTCCGGGTCCAGCGGCGGCAGCAGGCCGCCGGGGATGTCGGGCGCCACGTTATACCAGCTGGTCGGCATCTCGTCTTCACGCAGAATAATCTTCTTCATCGTCTCTCCTCGGCATGGTTTCAGAATTGTCAGGACACTGGGGACCGGGGTGTCTCTTCCGGAATCCGGGCAGAACGTGCGTCTCCCTGAAGATACAGGCCCGGGCAACAGTGTCTTTACCGTAAAGCGGATAATTTCTCAACTCTTTGCCGGCCCGGAATCGTCGCATCCGGTCAGCGCCACCTTGAGCACCCTGGCCAGCAGGACTGTCTCCGTGTCCAGCCCCAGGACCTCCTCCATGATCTGGCGGGGATTGGTGCCGGCCTGACCCGGCTGGTGGCGCAGATCCAGCAGGATCGTCCGGCCCTGCAGCTCGAGCCGTTCCACCAGCGGCCGCAGGTCCAGTTGCCGCGTCCTGCCCTTGCGGACCCTGGTGATATGATGGGATGCGCTGGCCAGAAAGGCCGCGGCCCGTTCGCCGGCATCATGCGGGGGCGGCTCGGTCAGGGTGATCCGGTAGCTGGCGCAGAGCGCGGAATCGCTCTTTGGCGGCACAGGACCGATACCGGTGATGCGGATGGTGGCCGGCAACTGGCGGTTGAGCTCGGCCATGGCCGCCGCGGTATCCTTGAGTGGCCGCGCCAGTTCCACATCGAAGAACTCGACCAGGCTTTCCACCCCCACCGGCAGGGCCTGGCTGAACGAGACCCGGGGCGAGGGGTTGAAGCCGCGGGAAAAGAGCACCGGCAGGCCGGCCCGATGGAGGACGCGGAACACAAGCTGCAACATCTCCAGGTGGCCAAGGAAACGGCTGTCTCCCAGGCGGGAATAGTGGATCCGGCAGGGGAAACCCTGCTCGGGCGCCGAGGCCGGGCGTGGGGCCGGTGCCGGATCTGCCGGCGTCTGCTCCCCTTTCCGGCACAGGTGGGGGCGAATGGTCGTGAAATCGCACAGTCCGCATTTCTGGCAGCCATGGACACGGCAGTCCGGCGTGTAGCTGCGCTCCAGGGCACGCCGGTATTCCAGTTCGAGAAAATCGCGGTCCACACCGCTCTCCAGGTGACTCCAGGGCAGGATCTCTCCGGGCTCCCGGCCGCGCAGGTAGCTGTCCAGATCGATGCCGCAGCGGGCAGCGGCCTGCTGCCAGTTTTCCAGGCGAAAGTGTTCCGACCAGCCGTCCAAACGGACCCCGGCCCGCCAGGCGGTCTCGATGAGGGCCGACAGCCTCCGGTCACCACGGGAAAAGACCCCTTCCATCACCGACTGGTGCGGATCGTGCCACTTGAGACGGAAACCGCGCCGGGGCAGCAGCTTTTTCAGCCGCCTGATCCGCTCCTTCGATTCCTCCAGGCTCAGCTGGCGATGCCACTGGAACGGGGTGTGCGGCTTGGGCACAAAGGTGGCCACCGAGACATTGATCCGGATGCGGCCGCCGCGGCCCTGGCCGGCCATGGCCCTGGCCTTCTGCGCCAGGCCGGCGATGGCAGCCACATCCTCGTCGGTCTCGGTGGGCAGACCGATCATGAAGTAGAACTTGATCAGATTCCAGCCCATGGCCACGGCATCGCGACAGGTGGCCAGCAGGTCCTCCTCGGTGATCCCCTTGTTGATCACCTCGCGCAGCCGGTCGGTTCCGGCCTCCGGGGCCACGGTAAACCCTGTCTTGCGGACCCGCCGGATCTGATCCATGATCTCGGGCGTCAGGGTTCCGACCCGCATGGAGGGCATGGAGACCGAGACATATTCCCCGGCAAACCGATCCATGAGGCGGGTCATCAGGGGCCCCAGACAGGAATAGTCGCCGGTGGAAAGGGAGAGCAGGGCCAGCTCGTCAAAGCCGGAGCTTCCGATGCCCTGCTCGGCGAGTTCCATGATCTCCGCCACCGAGCGCTCCCGTACCGGCCGGTAGATGATCCCGGCCTGGCAGAACCGGCAGCCGCGGGTACACCCCCGGGCGATCTCCAGGCCCAGCCGGTCATGAACCGGCTTGACCAGCGGCACCAGCGGGCGGGCGAGCAGATCCGACGCCACCAGTTCCGGCAGCACCCTGCGGCGGACCCGGTGACAGTTCCGGCGCAGGGATCGTATGGCCACCAGCTCCCCGCCCTGGTAGACCGGCTCGAAAAAGGCCGGCACATAGACGCCGGCCAGATCACTGAGCCGCTCCAGGATCTCCTGCCGTGACCGGCCGGCGGCACGGGCCTCCATGAGGATGTCACTGATCTCGACGATCACCTCCTCGCCGTCGCCCAGGACGATGGCGTCAAAAAAATCCGCCACCGGCTCCGGGTTCATGGAGCAGGAACCGCCACCGAGCACCAGGGGGTGCGCATCGGTACGGTCAGAAGCACGCAGCGGAACACCGGCCAGGTCGAGCACGGTGAGGATGTTGGTGTAACAGAGCTCATAGGGCAGGGTGATGCCCAGGACATCATAGTCTGCAAGCGGCCGGCGGGCCTCGAGGGAGAAGAGCGGCACGTTGTGCCGCCGCAGCTGGGCCTCCATGTCCACATCGGGTGCATAGCAGCGATGGGCCAGGACCCGGTCCCGGCGGTTGAGAATATGGTAGAGGATCTGCAGTCCCTGGTGGGACATGCCGATCTCGTACAGGTCGGGGAAGACCAGGCAGAAACGGATCACGGCCCGGTGCCAGTCCGTGCTGACGGCATTGAGCTCGCCGCCCAGGTAGCGGCCGGGCTTGCGGACCAGGGGCAGGATATGGTCGATCTGCAGGCAGTCGGATGGTGTCGGTTTCATGGCTTCAGTCATTGGAAGACCGCTTACAAAAACGAGGTTGAAAAATCATGCCCTTGCATACCCTGTGATCAGTTCCGCATGGCAGGCTATCGGGATCTCGCTGCGCTTGCTTCCCTGCTGAACCGGTACACTGGCCGCAGGGTGACGGATTGTCCTGAAATAAGTTGACATTCCAGGCAATGACGATGTAATTCTGAATCTATATGGTGGAAAGGCCGGTCCTGCCCGGCCGGCGCGCTCACGGCCCGGGCATGTGGTACAGTGCACCACTATAGGCAACTGCTTTGAACCACCGGGACGCTGACCGGGCATGGCTATCCCCGCAGCCCGTGTCATCCGCTTCCGCAATAGTTCACCGGTATCGGCAACCACCTGAAAAGGCCGGTACTTTTATCCTCTTCCAAGCCAACGTGAGGTCGAATGAAACGACTAGTCGCCTGCATCCCTGTCCTCCTCGCCCTCGTGCTTGTCCAGATCGGTTGTGCCGTCGCCGCAACCCCTCCCCGGCTCGAAGAGATCCGCTTCGAGACACCTGCCCCGGGCGTGGAGCGTGTCATCTTCCGGCTCAACGAGATCAACATCCCCAAGGTCTTTGCCATCAAGGGGGACAATCCGCGGGTGGTGTTCGATTTTGCCGGGACCACCGTGGCGCCAAATCTGGCAAGGACCATTGATACCGGCGGCCGGTTCATCCGCCGCATCCGTATCGGCCTGCACGGAGAGCCGGATCCCAAGACCAGGGTGGTCCTGGACCTGGTACCGGGCAGGGAGATCGATTTTCGTCAGAAATTCGACCAGGCCCACGGTTCCCTGGTCGTCACCCTGTTCCGTGCCGGTGCCGAACCGGCGCCCCCCACGGACAAAACATCTCCATCTACACCACCTGCAGAGAAAAAACCAGGCCCGTCTGCGGAAAAAAAGGCTCAGCCGCAGCAGGCAGCGAAAAAAAATACACCTCCGGCACCCCCTCGGGCCACGCAACCGCAGCCATCGAACCGGACGCCGGCACCGGCACCGGCACCTGCCGCACCTGTTGCCCGCAGTGAAGATGGCCGATCCGCGCAGCCTCAGGCCAGGGAAAAGACGGCCCCGGCAGGCCGGCAACCTGAAGAAAAGGAGACCGCCAGGGCTGTGCCGGCGGCAAGGAAGACGGGAAAAGAACAGCCTGGTACGGGCAGGGCCGGGACAGCGACACCGGGCGCAACGGCGGGCCCTGTCCTCCACTCCATCCGCTTTGACAAAAGCTCCAACCGCGGCGAGATGGTCCTCTTCAAGCTCAGCGAATTCCATCCCCCTGTTGTCTTCGGCATCGAGGAGGGAGTGCCGCGCGTGGTCTGCGACTTCAAGGGCACCACGGCCGACGCCGGGGTGAAGAACCGGATCAGTGCCGACGGCCGCTATGTCCGGGCCATCCGGGTGGGCAGGCACCATAACCCGGACAAGATCCGGGTGGTGCTGGACCTGGCGCCCAATAACAACTATGATCTGCAGCAGGTCTTCTTCAAGGACGACAACCTGTTCGTGATCATCGTCAACACCACGGGCAATACCCCGACACGGGAAGAGGTGGAGCGTCCGCTGGCCCCGAAACCCTCGACCTGAACCTCCTTTTCCTGAATCTGCAAAAGGCGGCGGAGACCGGGTCTCCGCCGCCTTCTGTCATTTCCGCTCCCGGCATCCCGGCAGGCGCTACGTAATAGTTCACCGCCATCGTCAACTACGTTGAACTGGCGGGACTTTTGTAAAAATTCAGCAGTGCCTCAGCTGTGCATGATCGCGGCTGGCCGGCTACAGGCCCGCTATGCGGCCAGCCGCGAGCGCGTGCAGGTGGCGTGCTGCCGAACTTTTACGGCGCTACAGGTTGCGCGTGTCCCCAAGCTCCGACATGGAGAAGACCGGCCCCTCCCGGCAGATCAGTTTTTCATCGAAGAAACAGTGGCCGCAGATACCGACCCCGCATTTCATATGCCGCTCCAGAGTGGTGAAGAGATGATCGCGGGGAAAGCCCATCTCCACCAGGCGGGAGAGGACAAAGTGGATCATGATCCCGGGTCCGCAGACCAGGGCGCGCCATGACGCGGCTTCCGCCCCGGCCTCCGGCAGGAGTTCCGTCACCAGCCCCACCCTGCCCGACCAGGTGTCGTCTGCCTCGTCCACCGTACACAGGCAGTGGACGCCCTGCTGCCGCCATTGTTCCAGATCATCGGCAAAACAGATGTCCGCCGGTGTCCGGCAGCCATAGAGGAGGGTAATCTCACCGTAATCGTCCCGGTTGTCAAGACAGAATTCGAGCACCGAACGAAGGGGCGCCAGACCAATGCCACCGGCCACGAACAGCAGGCTGCGGCCTGACAGATCGGCCATGGGGAACGGCCGGCCGTAGGGCCCGCGGACCCCGATGGTATCGCCGGGACGCAGCCGGTGCATGGCAGAGGTCAGGCGGCCGGCCCGGCGCACGGTCAGGGCGAAACTGCCGGCCCGGCCGGGGGAGGAGGAAAAGGAGATGGGCGCCTCGCCGCAGTGGGGCATGGAGACCATCATGAACTGGCCCGGCTCGTAGGTGAATTCCTGGTTGACCAGGGGGTCGTCGAACTCGAGGACAAAGGTCCTGACCAGGGCGTTTTCCTCCAGGATCTCCCTGACCTGCGCCGGCACGGGCAGGTAGATGTTCTTCCGGATCGGCTTGAAGCCCTGCGGCCCGCTGACACCGGGCGCCACATACCGGGATGGATCAAGGATCATGGGGTCTCCTCCGGTTCGGTTTCGTTCTCGCTCACCATCTCGATGAAACGCAGGATGTCCACGCCGCCGAAACAGATGTCCACGCAGCGGCCGCAGCCCATGCAGCTCGTGCGGCCATGGTGTTCCACGTCATGGAGCAGCTTGTGCAGAAAACGCTTGCGGATCCGCTGCCGTTCCGGATCGACCGGATTGTGTCCGCCCGCCATTCTGGTGAAGCCGCTGAAGGTGCAGGCGTCCCAGGTGCGCAGCCGCTCACCGCGATCCTCGTCCAGGGCCTGGTCATGGATGGTGAAACAGGTGCAGGTGGGACAGATGTAGGCGCAGCCGCCGCAGTCCTGGCAGCGGGCGGAAAGCTCGGCCAGGATCTCTGTCGGCTCCTTCTGCCGGGCCAGGATCCTGGTGACCAGGTCCACGTGCACCAGGCGGCTGAACAGGCCGCGGGCCTCCAGGGCCGCCTGGAACTGGGCCCGTTTGTCCTCCTCAGCCGCGTCACGGAAGAAATAGGACCACTGTTTCCGCAGACGGACGCCCCGGGCCCGTCCGGTCTCGACAAAGAAACGATCACCGATGTCGGTGAGCTGGATATCAAAACCATGCTCGAGAAAGGGCCCGGAACGGGTGGCGTTGCAGAAACAGTTGGCAAAGGGCCGGTTGCAGCCGATGGTGATGAAGATGGCGTTCTCCCGGTGCCGGGCATAGTAGACGTCGTACTCGCTGGACTGGAGAAAGATCATGTCGGTGTACATCACCGCCATCATGTCGCAGGACCGGACACCGAAATAGACCGTGGGCCGGTTCTCCGGCAGCTGGGGATAAAAGGAATACCAGGTGGCGCCGGAAACCGCGTCCCGGTCCAGGCCATACAGGCTGAGGACCTCGACCTGGGGGAAAAAAAAGGGTTTCAGCGAGGACTGGGGCTGGTGCTCCAGGTCGATCTCCACCTTGTCCAGATCGTGGATCTCGGTGAACAGGGTGTCGCCGTGCCGGTTGCGGACCGGTGCGATGAGCCGGTAGTCCTTGCCCAGCTTGCGCAGCAGGGGCAGAAGATGATCCTTGTCGAGCACAAAGGAATCTAGCATGTCTCCACCTCCTCCAGCCGGACGGCGCACACCTTGTACTCGGGACAGCGGGCCACGGGGTCACTGGCCTCCACGGTCAGTTCGTTGACCGGCGCCTCGGCGAAATGAAAGCTGGTGAACAGATTGCCCGGCGCCACCCGGTCGGTCAGCTCGACCACGAAACGGCAGCGGCCACGCCGTGATACCACCGTGACCCGGCAGCCCTGCCGCAGGCCGAGCCTGCGGCCGTCCTCGGGATGGACCTCCAGCAGCGGCTGGTCGCTCTCCCGCTCGAGGATCGGCGTGCGCCTGCTCATGGTGCCGGTGTGGTACTGGAAATAGAGCCGGCCGGTGATCAGGGCAAAGGGATAGTCGCTGTCCACGGGCTCGGCCGGCTCCACGTGACGCGCCGGCTCGAACCGGCCCCGTCCCCGGGTGAAGCTGTACTTGTGCAGATACTGGGTCCCCTCCTGGTCCCGGCCGCCGCAGGGCCACTGCACGCCCCACTCCCGATCCAGCCGGTCATGGTACATACCGGCGTAGATGGGGGTGACCAGACAGATCTCCTCCATGATCTCTGCCGGCGAATCATAGTCCATGGCATACCCCATGCGCCGGGCCAGCTCCCTGACGATCCAGTCGTCGGGCCGGGAGTCGCCCACCGGGTCGATGGCCTTGCGCATCAGCTGCACCCGTCGTTCGGAACTGGTTATGGTGCCGCTCTTCTCGGCAAAGGAGGCGGCCGGGAAGACCACATCCGCGACCTGGGCCGTCTCGCTGAGGAAGATATCGGAGACCGCGAGGAAATCGAACTGATGAAAGGTCCGCCTGACGCTGTTGAGGGCCGGCTCGCTGAGGAGCGGATTTTCGCCGGTGATGTACATGGCGCGGATGGCGGGCGTGGCTGTCTGCAGGGAGGCCGCGCTGTCAGGGACATGGGTCATGTCGAGCAGGGTCATGCCGGCGGTCACGGGCAGCTCGACGCCCCAGACACGGGCGAACTTCTCCCGTACGCCGGGATCGGCGACCGACTGATAACCAGGGAGGACACCCGGCAGCGCGCCCATGTCGCAGGCACCCTGGACGTTGTTCTGGCCGCGCAGGGGATCGACGCCGGTGAACTCCTGTTCCACGTGGCCGGTGAGCATGGCCAGGTTGGCATAGGACTGGACATTGCCGGTACCGGCGATGTGCTGGGTGACCCCCAGGCAGTAACAGATCACCGAGCGCTGGGCCTGGGCGTAGATCCGGGCCGCCCGGCGGATCATCTTCTCCGGCACGCCGGTGATGGCGGCGGCCTGGGCCAGGTCAATGCCGAACAGCATATCGCGCATGGTGGTGTAGTTTTCGGTGCGCATCTGGATAAAGAGGTCATCGATCAGGTTCTCGTCGATGATGGAGCGCATCATACCGTTGAGCAGGGCGATATCTGTGCCGGGCCGAATGCGGAGATGGATATGGGCGTGCCGGGCGAGGCGGGTGCGGCGGGGATCGATGACGATCAGCTTGGCGCCCCGGTCCATGGCCGTGAAAAATCGGCGCGCCACCTGGGGGTGGGTCCTGGTGGTGTTGGAGCCCGAGACCAGGATCACCTGGGCCTGCTCGATCTCGTTGATGGAGTTGGTCATGGCGCCCGATCCGAAGGTGGTGGCAAGACCTGCCACGGAAGGGGCGTGTCAGAGACGGGCGCAGTGATCGATGTTGTTGGTGCCCAGCACGGCGCGGGCGAATTTCTGCAACAGATAGTTCTCTTCATTGGTGCACTTGGCCGAGGCAAGCACCCCCACCGCGTCGCTGCCGTGCTCGTGGACGATACGTCCCAGGGCATCGGCGGTGATCTGCAGGGCCTCGTCCCAGGAGGCGGGCCTGAGACGTCCGTCGCGCCGCACCAGTGGCTCGGCAAGCCGGCCGGCATCATGGATGAAGCCATGCGCGTTCCAGCCACGGACACAGAGGTTGTTGCGTGACACCGGATGGTTGCGGCTCGGTGAGGAGCCGACGACCCTGTCGTCCTTGACGTGCAGGTACAGCCCACAGCCACAGCCACAGTAACAACAGACGGTCAAGACATCACGCATGGCAGACTCCGAAATGCTGAAAGGAAATAGTTCACCGCATCGGCAACGGCCCGAGAATATAGCAATACTTTTGGTAAATGTTCAGCAGCACAGCGTGGAAACATCCCCTCTCCATGGTCGTTCTCCCTTATCCTTACCATGACAGGCCCCGGACAGACAAGCAAAGGCTGCGCTCTTTTTCCCCGGTGCCGGTGCCTGCCGCCTGTTGCCGTTTCCTGATATTTTTTGAGAAAAGATCTTGGCATTTGCCGGACCGCTGTGATTAGATTCAATATAAGTCTAAAGTTCTGCGGTGATAGAACGTCAACAGCAAGAAAAAGAGGGGAAGATCGTGGCCAGAAAAACGAGTATCCAGACCAAGTACAGCATCATTTTCTTCACCACCCTGGTCCTTGTGATCGGCGCCTTTGTCGCCGGCCTGGGGACCCTGCGCAACGAGGTCCTGCGCAACGAGGCCGAGGCCATTGCCGACCAGGTCATCTCCTTCCGGGCCTGGGTGGCGGGCAGCGGCATGGTGTGGGTCCACAAGCTGGTGCCCGGGTTTCCCGATTTCCTGGCCAAGACGGAGGACGGTCATGGCGGCTTCTTTTACGGCAAGAACCCGGCCCTGGCCACCCGCGAGCTCTCGGTCATCGCCAACAAGACCTCGAAGCGGGCGACCTTCCTGGTGACCAGCGACGACTACCGCCAGGCCGCCAACAAGCCCGACGCCTTCGAACTGCAGGCCATCCGGACCTTCAAGAGCAATCGCGGCCTGAAGTTCACCGAAACCTATGAAGAGGGCATCTATCGCTACGCCCGTCCCATTTTTGTCAAGAAAGGCTGCCTCAAGTGCCACGGTGATCCTGAAGACGCCCCGCCGGCAGTGATCCAGAAATATGGCGACAAGAAGGCCTTCGGCTACAAGGTGGGTGACATCCGGGGCATCGTATCGGTCAAGATTCCCTCCATCGGCTGGCAGAAGCTGCTGCCCATCCTCACCAATCCCATTGTCATCGCCCTGGTGGTACTGGCCTTTGCCATCAACTTTCTCTTCACCCAGCGTTTCATCATCAGGCGCCTCACCCGTCTGACCGAGGATGCCAATGCCATTGCCCGCGGCAAGCTGAGCACAACCCTTGACTATACACCGCCTGACCGGTCCAACGACGAGATCGACCATGCCTATCATGCTGTCAATCTGCTGAAAAAAAGCCTGATCATTGTCCTGAAACGTTCCCGGGGCAAGAAGTGATCCGGCATGGTTCTCCCCCTTGGTTCCTGCTCTTGCCAAAGGAGTAAAGATGACGCCTGACGACAGGGGAAGGCCAAAGGATCCCTACTGGGATATCAAGAGGTCCATCGCCAATGCGATCGCCCGTTCGCCCAAGCCTTCCCTGCTCCGGCTGCACAATGACGTACTCGAGGAGTTCGGCTACCGGCCCGACCTGGAACTGGTGGACTATTTCTGCAGTATTGCGGAGATTCCAGAGGAGGAAGTGGCGGACTACT
>Ga0256833_1000442_pt1 | contig 32690 bp, 36 predicted proteins | sample 356284metaG_FD_190535 | JGI IMG/M metagenome (GOLD analysis project Ga0256833, IMG submission 190535) | Hydrothermal vent microbial communities from Mid Atlantic Ridge, Atlantic Ocean - 356-284 | ecosystem: Environmental > Aquatic > Marine > Hydrothermal vents | place: Atlantic Ocean: Mid... | reverse complement strand
CATGACGCGGCGCCCCGCCGCCCCGCAGGGCACACGCCCACCGGGGCCCGCCAGAAGACGCGGGGAGGGGGAAAGAGGCGGAGGAGCAGGGGGCTACTGCACAGGGAGCGGGATGTTGAGCTTCTGGACTAGCTCCTTGTACCGGTTCCTCACGGTGACCTCGGTTACGCCCGCGGCCGAGGCTATCTCTTTCTGGGTGCGCCGGTCGCCAAGCTCGAGGGCGGCTATGTATATGGCCGCCGCCGCCAGGCCTGCGGGGTCCTTGCCCGCAGTTAGGCCCATGCGGCGCGCCTTCATCAGTATCTCGGCCGCCCGCCTCTCCACGGCGGGGCTCAGCTTGAGGGCCGACACTATGCGCGACACGTACCTTATCGGGTCAACTATGGGCATGCGTAGCTGCAGCTCGCGGACTATGAGCCGGTAGCACCTCGCCACCTCCTTCCTGCCGCCTTTAACCATCTCTGCTATCTGGTCTATGCTTATCGGGATGTTCCTCATGCGGCAGGCCGCGTAGACCGAGGCTGCGACCATCGACTCGAGGCTGCGGCCGCGTACGAGGCCCTTCTCCGCCGCCTGACGGTATATCATCATGGCCGTGTCTATTACGCTGCGCGGAAGGTTGAGCGCCTCCACGAGCCGGGTTATCTCGCGCGCCGCCTGCTCTATGTTCTTCTCGACGCTCGTGGTTGCGCGGAGCTTGGCCTGGAGGCGGCGGAGGCGGCTGGCCTCGATGCGCAGCCTCGCGTCGAGCTTGCGGCCGCTGGCATCGCGGTAGCTCGATATCGTGGTCAGTATCCCGTAGTCGGGCAGGGTGTGGGTCAGGGGGCTGCCGACGCGGCTTCTCCGGGTCTTCTCTTCGGGCGTGTACGCGCGCCACTCGGGGCCCGTGTCGATGACCGTGTCTTCGACTACCTCGCCGGTCAGGGTGCAGACGTACTCGCCACGCTCCTCGTCGTAGACTATATGTTCGGGGGGGCAGCTGCTCCTCTTAGAGGCCCCCGGGCCGGGGTATGTGTCCTCCAAAGCCGGGCCACCCGCGGGTCCGAAACTGTAGGGGCCGTGCATGGGCCGAGGCCTGCCCCAGGGCCAAGGCCCCGAAACCCTTAAAGCCCCAACACTACAACTCCAACAGAACCCTTTATAAGGTTTTCTGTAGGCTGGGCTTCAACCCACACAAAGAGGCAGAGGGGAAGAAGCAGAGCCTTGAAACCCGGGCTGAGAGAGAAGCTAGAGGCGCTACAGAGAAGCACACAGCTATACCTAGCAGCAATGTACAGCGGGATAAAGGCCTGGACACTCACCGCATGGGAGCTTGAGAGACTGGCGGAGGAGAAACTACCAGACCGCTACATGAAGACAGTATACACGCTAAGGAGAAACCTCTACACATACATCGCATCCCTAGGCGCCGAGTGGCCACACGAAGACGAGAACACCATACTCCTCCCAGGCACATACGTCGAGGCGGCAAAAGCCCTGAAAGCCCTCTGGCTAAGCCTACACCTAGTGCACCTAGCGCCAGCCGAGCAGCCACGGCAATACCCGCCGCTAGAAGAAGTCTACCCCATCTACGCAGCCTACAACAGGCTCCGGAAAACAATTACAAGGAGCAAACCAATACCCTTCAAGACCGCGGATAGGCTTCTAGAAGCCGCAGCCCACGTAGCCCTCCTAAGCGGCATAGTGGAGCCAAGCCACTTCAGCATACTCGGGCTAGAGGAGCCCACAGCAGACATAATCTGGGCCCTCGCGAAGGCAACCGTAGGCTAGTAGCCTTACACCATAGCGGCGCCAAAAACCCGCCGCAGAGCCCGAAGACAGGCCCTACTCGACTATGATTATGTTCTCCTCGGGGAACCCCATCTCTATGAGTATCTCTTTCACGCGGTGCCGGTGGTCGCCCTGCAGCTCTATCCTGCCCTTCTTGTAAGTGCCCCCCGTCGCAAGCCTAGACTTAAGCTGGGAGGCGAGCTTCTTGAGGTTCACCTCTGCCTCATCCAGACCCTCGATTATCGTGACCTCGCGGCCGTAGCGGCGCTTCTCGAGCTTTATCTTGATTACCTGCTGCTCCCTGGCGAGCTGCTCGCAGAGCTCCGGCGGAAGACCGCCGCAGAGGGAGGATAGCTCCGTCATGGAGTACACATCCCTTTTCCCAGCTTTCTCCGCCGACAGCTAAGCTACGCTATCCAGGCAGCCACACCGTCAAAACTTTTTCTTATAAGAGTTTCGCGCAGAGGCAAATAGGCGCAAGCCCCGAGCACGGGGCCGCGCAACAGTTTAACACCCTCCACAGTCTTTGCCCCTATACGGGTGCAGCAAGACATGGAGCTATATGAGCCCAGGGAGGGAGACGAGTTCGGGACAATAGAGGATAAGGCGCTTATACGCTACAAGTGTGGACGCTGCGGCATGGAATTCACGGCGCTGGACCTGGAATACATGCCCAGCATAAAGTGCCCCTACTGCGGCTACCGGGTGGTCTACAAGGTGAGGCCGCCCGGCAGGAAGCTCGTAAAAGCCATCTAGCCGGCTTAGCCGACGCCCCGGCGCCCGGCCCGTTTATTCGCCGTAACCGCCGCTATGAACTCCACAACGAGTTTTGCCGCAAGCACGCTTGTCACCCCTCCATGGTCTAGCAGCGGGTTAACCTCTACCACGTCGAGCGAAAGGCTCTCTCCCTGCCGGTGGGCCTCGTCTACAACGTAGTGAAGGATGTCCAGCACCTCGGTTGGCGTCAGGCCCTCCGGCTCCGGGTTTCCGACGCCAGGGGCGTAGGCGGGGTCGAAGACGTCCATATCTATGCTTACATGTACTCTCCTGCATTCCTCGCCCAGCGTTTCTCTAATAATGCGCGTTGCTGCCTCTACGCCCCGGCGCTTTATCGTTAGAGCCTCTACCGCCGTGAGCCTCTCATCCGCCTCCAGGTACCTGGCCTCCTCGGCTACGTACGCGCGTGCGCCTATCACCAGCGCTCTCTCTATGAAGCGTCCCTCTGCTAGCCTTCTAAGCACAGATGCGTGGCTAAACGGGTCACCCATGTATTCGTCCCTTAGGTCTAGGTGGGCGTCGAGGACTACCAGGCAGGTGGGGTGTTGTCTAGAGTACCCCTTTACTATGCCGTAGGTTATTGTGTGCTCCCCGCCTAGGAAGATGGGGGGCTTCTCGGGGTAGAGGGAGGCCAGGCTAGCCGCCACTTCTTCCAATACCCTGTTCTGTTTCTCGGCGCTCGTGAACACTGCCGTGTCGCCTAGGTCGTGTATCTTTACGTTCTCTACGTCTAGCCTGCGCCTCGGCGAGTAGAACTCTATGTTAGCCGCAGCCTCCCGTATAGCGCGCGGCGCGAACCTTGTCCCCGGGCGGTAGCTGGCTGTGGCGTCAAAGGGCACGCCCGCTACGAGGAAGTCGGCTTCATCTATCTCTGCCTGTACGCCTCCGAAGTAGAGCGGTGCGCTCGAAAGATAGAATCTAAGCAAGCCGCTGCTCATGGCCACGGCCGCCTCCCTTGAGGCGCGCCAGAGGCGCTCCCTATATCTCTCCGGGGCCGGTGGCTGGAGAAGCCGGTAGCCCGAAACGCCTGGACATGGTGTTGATGCATTGCCTGACATGGGTGACGCGGATAGGTACGATAAGATAATGGAGCTTGCCAAGCGCAGGGGCTTCTTCTGGCCGAGCTACGAGATCTACGGAGGCGTTGCGGGGTTCTACGACCTGGGCCCTCTCGGAACGAGACTGAAGGAGAACATAGTGGAGCTGTGGAGGCAGCACTTCATAAAGCGCCAGCAGCACGTGGTGGTCGAGATAGAGAGCCCTATCATAGGGCCTGCCAGGGTCTACGAGGCGAGCGGCCACCTAGAGCACTTCACGGACCCCATAGTGGAGTGCCTTAAATGCGGGCGTAAGTTCCGGGCCGACCACTTGATAGAGGAGAGGCTCGGCATAAAGGCCGAGGGCCTGTCGCCGGAGGAGATGACCCGCATAATACGTGAGCACGACATACGCTGCCCGGTATGCGGCGGCCCCCTCAGCGAGGTGCGCCGGTTCAACCTGCTCTTCCGTACCACTATAGGCCCCTACACGCAGAACACTGGCTTCCTGCGCCCGGAGACCGCGCAGGGCATGTTCGTGGCATTCAAGAGGGTGTACGAGGTCTCCAGGCAGCGCCTGCCGCTTGGAATAGCGCAGGTAGGCCGCGTGGCTAGGAACGAGATCTCGCCGCGTCAGGGCATAATGAGGCTACGCGAGTTCACGATAGCAGAGCTGGAGTTCTTCTTTGACCCGGAGGATCCGTGGCACGGGGGCGTCCTGGACGAGCTCCTCGACAGGCTCGGCGATACCAAGTTGAGGCTGCTAACCGCCGATGCCAAGACGCGTGGCGACGAGAAGCCCGTCGAGTACGGCGTGAGGGAGGCCATAGAGGAGGGCATCATAACCACCCCCTGGCTCGCCTACTGGATGGCGATTGCGCGGGACTTTGTGCTAGACCTGGGAGTCGGCTACAACGACATGTACTTCGACGAGAAGCTTCCGGAGGAGAGGGCCCACTATGCTGCCCAGACATTTGACCAGCTGGTAAGGGTGAGCCGGCTAGGCTGGCTCGAGGTTTCCGGCCACGCCTACCGCACCGACTATGACCTATCCCGGCACATGAGGTACAGTGGGCAGGATCTACGCGTCTTCAAGCCCCTCCGAGAGCCGCGCGTTGTTGAGAGGAAGATAGTGCTCGTAGACCCGCGTTGGCTCGGCAGGACGCTCCGCGGCAAGGCGAAGGAGGTGATGGAGAAGATACGGGGGCTTGACGCCGAGACCGTAGAGAAGGAGTTGAAGGAGAGGGGCTACATCGAGGTCGACGGTGTCCGCATACCCGCCGACAAGGTGACCATAGCCACCAAGAAGGAGAAGATAACAGGCCGCAAATTCATACCGCATGTAGCTGAGCCCTCTTTCGGCGTCGAGAGGCTCCTCTTTGTAGCGCTAGACCACGCCTACACCGAGAAGGATGGGCGTGTCGTACTCCTCCTGCCCCGCCGCATAGCGCCAGTAAAGGCTGCCGTGTTCCCCCTGGTCCGAGACGAGAGACTGGTAAAGATAGCGCGTGAGACGTGGTGGAGACTCCTAGAGGCCGGCCTCTACGCCATCTATGACGACGACGGCAGCATAGGGAGGCGCTACGCGCGTGTAGACGAGATAGGCGTACCCGTCGCCGTAACCGTCGACTACCAGACCCTTGAAGACGGCACCGTTACGCTGAGAGACCGCGATACCTGGCGGCAGGTTAGGATACCGCTCTCTAACGTCGTTGAAGCCGTGGCGGCATTCGTCAACGATAACGCGCTAAGCCTGGACGCCGTGGCCGAGAGGCTGGGGCTGAAAGGTGGGAAGTAGCGTCAGGGCGGCAGATTGTTATTAGGCCGGCATCCTTGCAGACTTAAAGCATGGAGACGCTGCCCGCAGCGGACGGCAGCAGGGAGGTCCCCCGGCCATGGTGGATGAGAGGCAGGAGCCCCGGGAGGAGGAACGCGAGGAGGAGGCCGCGCCTAAGAAGAAGATAGACATACGCTCCGCGCTGTCGCTTATACCGCCAGCCTCCCAGGTGCTGGGGAAGCAGAAGAAGCAGCGTGAGAGAAGAATACGGCTGAGGTTCCACGAGGAGCTACGTAAGGGTGTGGCTAAGCTCAACCCCGAGCTGTTAAAGGAGATAGGGGAGGCCGAGTACATAGAGGTCGTGGTCGCCCACCGTCACCGGTTCCGCTACCGGGTAGAGGTGGACCCCGAGGTCCCCCCTAACGAGGTGTGGGTCAACGGGGAAGACCTACCCGAGTACGGTATATCGGATAACAGCATTGCCACGGTGCGCGCCATACGCGTAGAAGAGGGGCAGTAACGGCCAAGAGGGGGGAGCCGGGGGCTTTTTGGTACACACTGGCACCCCATTTGTGGCTGCGCGGCCGGTGACGGCGCACAGGTGCCTAACGCCGCCTGCTTCTACTAGTTGCACCGCGCCTCCTATCCCTCTATACTAGGCTGAGTGGGCACCTAGTGCTGCCCGGGCGGGGCGCAGCACTCCCTGGAGAGCTGGTGGCCAAGGAGAGGGCTGTGGCGCCGCGTGGCACGGTGGGCTGCTATGCGTGTCGTGCTTGTCGACGCGCTGGCCAGGGGGCGTTACGGCAGGAGAATAGTGACGGTCGACGCTATAGGCGCGGGGCCGCGTACAGTAGCCGGCGTGCTGGAGTCGAAGGGCATCGATGTCGTGCTGTATACTGCTGAGCATGTTTTCGAGGAGCCCCGGGTTCTGCGCGGCGCAGACGCCCTACTCGTGAGCGCCATGAGTATCGATGAGCCTACCGTTGCCAGGCTGGTACGCCTATGGAGGCGCAGGGCTAGGGGCCAGGTGATAGTAGGGGGGCCGATAGCGTCAGACCCTGGCTTCGTTCTACGTGTGGGCGCCGATATAGGCATACATGGCGAGGCTGAGCCGGTGCTCGACGCCCTAGCCTCTAAGGGCTTGCTCGAACGCGCCGACCCGGCTGAGCTTGGCAGGCTGTGCGGCGTAGTGTACCGCACCGGAGACGGCCTAAGGGTGCGGCCCCGCTGCCCCATTATGCCTAGGAGGGTGTGGGAGAGGTACCGGCCGAGCACGCGCGTGGTCCGCGGTTATCCGCTCTACTGGGCTGCCCGGGTCTACGTGGAGGCTGTCAGGGGGTGCAGCAACTATAGGATGCCGGGCATAGGTAGCCTGCTTCCACGCCGCCTGAGGCCGGATAAGCCTAGGCCCGGCTGCGCTTACTGCAGCGTGGTAAGCCTCTGGGGCTATGCGCGTAGCCGCGGCACGGAGCTAGTATACGAGGAGGTGCGGGGCCTCATAGAGCAGGGTGTGCACCGCATAGTGCTCAGCGGCCCCGACTTCCTGGACTATGGGCGCGACTGGCTGGTAGAGCCTCGCCCACTCGTCGACCCCGACAATCCGAGGCCCAACGTCGCGGCCCTGAGGGGCCTGCTCCGCAGGCTCTTTCAGATACCGGAGATAGCCTCGGGAGAAGTCTCGGTGATGGCGGAGAACGCTAAGCCTAACCTTGTTGAAGAGGAGTCTGCGGAGGTACTCGGCGAGTACCTTAAAGGCACACCGATACACGTGGGCGCCGAGACGGGTGATGACCGTCTTCTGGGGCTGCTGGGCCGCCCAGCGCGCGTCCGCCACGTGGTTAGAGCCGTGCGTCTCCTGAGGCGCCACGGCCTGCGCCCCTACATATACGTCATGTACTGCCTGCCGGGCGAGAACAGGGTCGTCGTGAGGAAGACATTGCGTTTAATGGAGCAGCTTTACAGGGAGGGCGCAGAGAAGATAACTGCCTATCGCTTCACGCCGCTCCCCCTCTCCTACCTAGAACGTTTGGCCGATAACCCGCCCCGGTGCGCAGCCAACCACCCGGTCAAAAAGAAGGCTACGGAGATAAATATACGCGCAAAAAGGCGCCTCATAGGAAAAGTGTTCAACGTGATAGTTGCAGGCACACACCCCAAGTATGGGAAGCCGGTAGCATATATGCTTAAGCATGGCCCCGTTGTCCTCCTCGAGGACTATGGGGGCGCGGAACTAGGCGACATACTTGCAGTGAGGATAACCGGGGTAAAAGGCGACCATCTTGCCACCGGTGTTGTGCTGCGACGGCTTGGAAGGGCCCGTGCTGCGGGCGAGCCCTAGGGCGCGGTGCGCTATTTGAGGCTTTAATAGTACTTGTCGACTATTTTCTGCAGCTTTTCGCTCACACGCGCCAGCTGGTCCATGTCGTCTGCTAGCTGATCGTACTCCTCCTGTAGGAGCCTGGCGCCGCGCTTAGCCAGTATACGCGCCTTGCGTAGAACTTCCTCCTCATACACGTAGCCTACTATCAACATGTACTCGCTAAGCGTAGCTATATTCTCTACAACAATGCCGTCAACGCCTTCGAAGTCTATGCTTCCCTCAAGGCTCCTCTCGATGCGGCGCCTCATGACCCGCAGCCTTCTCAGGTAGTTTCTCACCAGCAGCTGCAACTCCTCGTTGTCGATGTCGCGGCGCAGACGGTTGAGCACGCGTTCCAGCGACTTAACCGTCCTCGCGTGGCGTTCCGTGGTCTCCTCGAGCAGGCGGAGCAGACGATACGGGTCAACACCTTGTTCCGGCAACACAGCACCCCTCCACGCTGCGAGCCACACCTATATCGCCAGGGGCCACGTGTTGGCTGCAGAGCTGCCGGAGCAGCGGCTTCCAGGCCACGCGTCGATAGGCTAGGCTGCGGCCGCATCCGCCCTCTTAGCCAGATTACCGTGCACCACCACTAGCCTCTTATATATCCACGGCGGGGGCGTGGTAGAGTGGGGGCCCATACTTTTACCTGCGTAATGCTCCCCCGGCATGAGGCCCCCGAGGCTTGGCTAGAGCCCCGGGAAGCCAGGCACTGTCTCCATGCATTGGAAGGTGGCTGGCTATGGCTTCCGAGTATTACGATTTCGACGCGGACCGTCGTCGTAGACGCTCGCTGGCCGAGGAAAGCCTAGGGGAGCAGATGCTCAGCCTTGCTAGGCTGGTTGCCAGGTCTACGCTTCTCCTGCGAGACGTGGCCTCGGCCATGGCTGCGGGTGATGATGCGCGTCTAAGGGATCTCCACAGTAAGGCTAACCAGGTGAAGGAGCAAGCGGAGTCTATGAAGGAGGACGCGCTCGCCTACCTGGCTCGTCTCGGTGACATACTCCCTACCAGCACGCTGTACCGTGACATCTTCCTCCTTCTTGCACGTGTGTCGCAGATAGCAGAGGGCGTCATCTATAGGGCATACCTGTTCTCAAACCAGAGGGGTTTGTCATCCGAAACCCTACGCGAGCTCATGTCAAGCCTGGCGTCAACCCTGCATAAGGAGTTTGAACGCCTGGAGAACGCTATTCAGATGCTCTCCTCGAACCCCAAGCGGAGCTACGAGGAGGCCCAGATGATAACGAGCCTCGAGGATCAGGCGGACGAGCTGTACCGCCAGCTAACCATGTCAATGTATGGCGAGCTTCAGAACGATATAGTGGGCCTAATGCTCATGAAGGATATAGTCGACATGGCGGAAGACATCGCGGATGTTATAAGAGACGCCGGCGAGGATGTGAAGTTCCTCGCCCTGCACCAGGCCCAGAGGTCTTAGCGCGGCCCCATGCTGTGCTTATAGTTTTCCCCTTGCACGGCCTAGCCCACCAGGGCCGAATATGCGGGATGAGGGTGTCAGGGCCCGCGGCGTCCTAGCGGGTATACGCGTAATAGTCTTCAACCCGGAGGAGGCTAGGCGTATCTACGCCCTCGGTTTCTACGGTAAACCACTGGGTATAGCTAAGCCACGTGGAGCCGATTTCGACGCGCCTCTCGAGCTCGGCCTCATAGAGGCCATCTATCTGGTGGAGAAGGGCGTCCTCGTAGTCGAGGACGTAGAGGGCGCCACGCTATCCCTTAACGAGCTGAAGGAGAGAGCGAGAGAGCTTATGGACCGGTTCGACCTGCTTTACGCCGTCTACCGTGACCTCAGGGAGCGGGGCCTCGTGGTGAGGTCGGGGCTCAAGTTTGGCGCGGACTTCGCCGTCTACGAGAAGGGGCCTGGCCTGGAGCATGCCCCGTATCTCGTCCACGTGGCGAGCGGGGGGAAACGCATTGAGCCGCTGGAGATTGTCCGTGCCGGCAGACTAAGCCACAGTGTTCGGAAGTACTTCGTGCTGGCAGTAGTCGAGGCGCCCAAGGCTGGCGCCAAGTATGTTGCTTTCGAGTGGACACGCCTCTAAGCGTAAGGCGCAGGGCTCGGGCTCCTCAGCCGTTATCTTCTTCTACTAGGCCCCTGGTGTTGCCTCTACTGGTGAGCTGGCGGAGGCTCCGTGAGCGGTACTGGCAGCCGAGTGGCTGGCAGGTGAGGTTCCGTGGACCTGTCCCACCCCTCCCGTGTTCTCCATTCTCATTAGCCGCTGTGAGGTGAGCAGCAGTGTCATACCGTGGCGGTTGGCGAACTAGGAGAGGGGGGCCGCCGAGGGGCGGCGGCAGGCCTGGGCCGCGTGGCGGGAGGCAGGGTAAGCCGAGGCCGATGCCGCTGCCGGATGGCCGCTGTAATCCTCTCTGCCCCTACTTCCGCTGCCTCAACAACGCGCTGACCATAGTTAGGAAGCCTTCGCACGGCAGGATGATGCGCGTAGCATACTGTAGATGGATAGGAGACGAGTGCATTGGGGGCTCGTGCCAGTACGCCAGCTGCGCCGCGAAGGCATTGCTACCCGACGGTACCTGCCTCTTCGCAAAGGAGAAGGAATCCAAGGAGACCAAGCTGGACGACCTGGAAAAGGAGCTGGAGCGGGAAGAGGAGGAGATGTCGAGGGTCGAGAGGCTTATGAGGAGGCGCGGCTACGGCCTGGACGAGGATATCTAGCGCTAGGAGCCCGGGCTGCGCCACCGCCGGTACAGGTTATGCGGCAGGCCCAGCACGTCAAGCACTTTTCCGACAACGAAGTCCACCATGTCGCCTATGCCGCGCGGCTTATGGTAGAAGGCCGGCGAGGCCGGCAGGATCACCGCGCCGTTCTCCGCCGCCATGAGCATGTTCCTTATCTCGGCTCTGCCAAGAGGTGTCTCCCTGAGAACGAGGACCACTGGACGCCCCAGGCGGAGATGGGCGAGGGCAGCCCTAGTCACAAGGTTGTCCGGGATGCCGTGGGCTATAGCTGCCAGCGTCCGCATGCTGCATGGCGCGACTACTAGGGCGTCGGCCGCCCTGCTGCTGCTAGCGTAGGGCGCGTCTATCTCGTCCTCCCAGTAAAGGCTGACGCCCAGGCGCCTGGCTACAGAGATGAGCGACTCCCCCTCCTCATGCAGCGCCACCTTCTCTGCCGCCCTTGTAGCTATTAGGGCCTCCAGGTTCCCGGCCTCTCTCAGAACCTCTGCAAGCCTCACCCCGTAGCGTATGCCGCTGGCTCCTGTTAGGGCCACCAGTATTCTTCCATGCGACGACATAGCCCAGGCCACCTAGCATGAAGCTCCTGGTTTTCACGTTAAAGCCCTCTCTGGCCGCCAGGGCCGCGGCCAGCTCCTCTAGGCTGCACCACCCCTGCAGCGACCTGCAGATGCCGCGGTAGCGTACACCCTTGGCTAGGTATAGGAGCGCGGCTAGAGGGGGCACGATCACACAGACCCAGGTCTTGACGAGAAGCCTCTTCAAGGCATTCCTTGGCACAAATATGTCGCCTACTGCTATCACGTCAGCCACCCTGGCCAGCTCGCTTAGGCCCCGCTGCGTGTCGCCATAGTCCCGGACCGCGTAGAAGGAGGACGCCAGCGAAGCCGCCTTGTCGCGTATCGGCAAGTACTCGGCCACTGCTTGGACGGCGTCGCAGAGGGCCCCGTGCCCGCTGCAGGGCTTCTGCACCAGCACGGAGGAGGGCTCGACCGCCACAACGTAGCCGGCTCCGAGCGAGGCTATGAGGCGCGTGGAGTCACCCGGCCCTGCGCCGACATCTACCGCTATGCCTACCTCTCCCCCGGCTAGATGCGCCGCCTGCGTGAGCGCCTCCCTGCGTACACGCTCAGCGTAGCCGAGGGAGAATATGCTGCCCAGGAGGCTGTACTTGGGCTCAATAGTCTCTATGTCCTGTATTATACTCTCCCAGAGCCGGTAGTCCAAGCGCCTCTCTAACCGCGCGCTTGTTTTCTGCTGCAACACGAATCGCTGCCTCCATTACCTGTTCTAGCCCCACACCAAGCTCAACCGCAAGCCTTTCAATATAAACTATCACGCTAGACGGCACAACCACTGGAACACCGTTAACACCCTCGTATCTTGCTATTCTACTAAGGTACTCTGCCACCGGCAGGAGCCGCCGGCGGTCAAAACCCACCCCATCCACCACCTCGATGCCCTCAGCCTCAAGCTCCGAGACAACCTCCCTCCTAACAGGCTCCTTCGAGACAAGGAAGAGCCGCCGCGGCCTATAGATCCTCATGTAGAGCTTCACTATCTGGGGCTCACTTAGACGCAGCCCCCTCCGCCGACGCACCTGCTCATACGCTTTCTCCGGCGTGTCTACACCCAGCACGTCGGCCAGGCCTGCCCAGAGCCCCCTTATCCACCGGTTACGCCACTCCTCGGCCGTCATAGCGTGGGCGAACGGGCCGCGTACCTCGCGCACCCTCATGTACCAGTCGCTAAGCTCCTTCACCTCGACTATCACGTCGGGACGCCTGATAGGCGGGTCGCTCCCCAGAGACACTATGTTGCGCACAAAGCCCCCATACACCATTATGTCCGGCCTCAGCGCGACGTAGAGCCTCCAGGCACGCGCCAGGTCCCTGCTATCACCCCAGCCTACCGGGCGCGGCGCCTCAAGGTAGAAGGTCAGCATGCCGCGGGACAGGATGTGCAGGGCAAAGTTGGGGGGTATCTCGCCGCTCCGTTGCCGCCCGCTCCGCTCCAGCAGCAACGCCCCGTGCTCGGGGTAGAAGAGGCGGAGCGGGTAGTCACCCATGCCGAGCACTATGCCTAGTAGGACCCAGTTCTCGTAGATGCTCCTTAGGTTTGTCCTTAAGCTTGTCCTAATGGCTGCAATGGCTATTTTCTCGTATTCCTCTACACTGTACCTCCCTTTAGCGAGGTCATGTGTGTATATGAATATCTTCTTCATCAGGTGGTGCAGGGGGTCCTGCACGAAGCTCCTCAGCTCCTTCGACAGCAGGACTGTTCTCGCACCGGTGGCAGCAACCACTTCATCCACCGCCTCGCGGAACCGCCTTATCCACGCAGTGGCCTCCTCGATCTCGCCGCCGAAGTATTCTAGGACCAGGCACCGGCGTAGCTCCTCTAGGACTCGTTCATCGCTGTCGCTGAGCCGCGGAAGCAGTTCGCGCCAATCACTGCACTCCGCCAACATGCAGAACCCCGCGCAGAGGCCCCACAGCATAACGTTGAACAGGGGCCTCAAAGTATTACCCTTTCCCGTCCTGGCTCCCAGTGTGTAGTACCCATGTATAGGCGCGACGCCGAGGCCCTACGTGCTGGCGGCTATCGGAGACAAGGGGAAGCAATATTCAAGGCCACGAGTGTTCCACGTTGTGCTGTTAGGGGTGTTTGCCCGTCAGGGTGGTGAGCCGTGCTGTCCGGCTTTTTCGCCTCACTCCCTCTCAGCGTGCTGGGTGTACATAATGTCCCCTGGGTGCCTACCCGTCGACAACTCCTAGCCCATATTATCCGCCTCGCAAGGGTTGAGCCCGGCACCGTCTTCTACGACCTTGGCTGCGGTGATGGACGTGTTGTCATAGAGGCGGCTAAGCACGGTGCGCGCGGCGTATGCGTAGAGCTTCGAAGCGACCTAATAGCAGAGGCCGTTGAGAGGGCCAAGAGCGAGGGGGTCTACGACAGGATAAAGTTCCTGAACACGAGCTTCTTTGACGTGGACCTCGGAGAGGCTGACGTGGTCTACATGTACCTCCTGACCAGGGTTAACGCGCAGCTACGGCCAAAGCTTGAGAGAGAGCTACGTGTCGGAGCAAGGGTCGTGACTCTGGACTTCGAGATACCGGGCTGGAGGCCGGTACAGGTCGAGAAGCACCTAGTGGCCGGGATGAGCCGCACGCTATACCTCTACATAAAAGGTGTCAGCGACTCCGGCCACTAGCTAGCCGCGAGAGCAGGTAGGCGGCGAGAGGCGGGAGCATCACGGACGCGTCGCCATAGACTACTATGTGGCCTGCGTCCGGCCTAACCTTGCCCCAGCTTATCGCCTCACGGGGGCGGGCACCGCTAAGGCTGCCATCGTACTCCACTGCTGTGGTCATGTAGACGACGCAGTCGAAGCCCTCACGGAACTGCGCCCACCATATACTATGATGCTTGCTTATGCCGCCACCTATCAGCAGGCCTGCCGCCTTCTTTGCGGAGAAGAAACGGCTAGCCATTACTTCCTCGTCACGGAACGGGTTTATTCTGAGGTCGCGGTGTGTCTGGGTGTAAGTAAAGAGGGCTGTCCCGAACGCGCCATCCAGATAGCCCGGGATTATTACGGGTGTGTGCGTCTCGTAGGCTGCCCTTAGTATCCCGTCGCGGAGCTCACTACCGATCTCCCAGAGGATCTCGTATATTCCCCACTCCCTGTCCCTGTCCAGGCGGTCAAGCACGCGGTATGTTGTCTTCTCGACCGGCGGCCCATAGTTCTCAAAGGGTATGAAGATGTTGCCGAGCCTGTGGATCTCTAGGCGCCTCAGCTCGCGGTCATCCGCCTCGAAGTAGCCCTTGTAGTAGTTGTGGCCCGTTCCTCTAGCGATGTCGTGGTCCACGGTGCCGCACGTGGTTACCACGAGGTTGAAGACGCCGCGGCGTATGAGCTGCGCCAGTATCCCGCGTAGACCCGTGGCGACAAGGTTCGCTGTGAATGAGATGAGGCGCAGGTCGGCGTCCTTCATACACTCGGCCAACATGTAGGCCGAGCGCGACAAGTGGCCAGCCATGAACCCATATATGGAGTCGTACATCTCCACGAGTCTTTCGAGGCCACTTTCCTCGTCTATCTCGACGTCGACCACCGGCTCGAGGCTGCGTATGAACTCGTCACGCCCCACCGCAGCACCCATTACCGCGGCACCCTCCTCGAGAGAGGTGGCCCCAGGGCTCCTAGGCGACGCTTTACCTCTTGTGGAACACGGTGCCCCTAGATAGATGGCCTGGTGTCGGCGAGATGGGTGTTGGCAGGAGGAGATGGCTCGCAAGCGAGAGGATAGCATTCCGGGTTCTGGAGGAGCGCGGCTTCCGGATACTGGAGACGCACCGCAAACTTGTGCTGGACGGCGTCGAGGTGGGCGAGGTCGACGCGCTCGCGGAGGGGCCGGATGGGGAGAGGTATGTCGTCGAGGTTAAAGCGGGCAGGCTGGACGTGCACGGCGTGCGGCAGGTCTACACGGCAGCCGTGCTCGAGGACGCCAAGCCGCTGGTGGTGGCTAAGGGTTTCGCCGACGACGCCGCAAAGAAGCTTGCAGAGAGCCTGGGCGTAGAGGTTATAGAGCTTGAAGATGTGTTCCTGGTGGACTCCGAGGAGCTCGAGGAGATAGTACATGGGGCCGTGGTGGAGGGCGTCGCTGAGGCCCTCTCGCTTGTTCTAAACCCGCCCCGCGTGCCGCCCGAGGAGTTGGATCGTCTCAAAGCGGTAGCCTCCTCTAGGAACATCCTGGAGGCTGCGAAACGGCTAGGGGTAAAACCCGGCGAACTGCGCGAAACCGTGAAGCTGCTAAAGAGTGCCTCCTCCATAGCGCGCCGGGGCGGCTGGAGGGGCGTCACGTTAACTGCTCAGCTCGTACTGGCCGGGCTACGCATGCGTGCAGCGCTCGACGCCCTCTACGATGCCAGCGAGAAGCTGTCAAGAACCAACCCCTAGCCGTGCCCCTAAGGTGGTGCACATGGCCGACACTAGGAGCGCTAAAAACAGGATAAGAGAGGAGGTATGGCGACGCCTCGAAGAAAACAACGTCGCCGCTTTCCCTAGGCCCGTCTATGGGCGTATACCCAACTTTGTAGGCGCGAGAGAGGCTGCAGCGAGGATAACCAGGCTCCGGGAGTGGCGCAGCGCCGACATTGTAAAGGCAAACCCGGACGCGCCTCAGCGCTGGCTCCGTGAGGCCGCGCTGCTTGAAGGCAAGAAGCTGCTAATGGCTACACCCAGGCTCCGGGAGGGCTTCCTCCTCCTAGACCCCGCCAGGATACCTGCTTCTATGCTTAGACGCGCGGCAACGATTAGAGGCGCGTTCAGTCTCGGCCAGAAGATCAGCCTGAGGCGTCTCCGCGAGGAAATCGGAGTAATCGACATCATAGTGGCCGGCTCGGTGGCCGTCGATAAGCGCGGGAGGCGGGTAGGTAAGGGCGAGGGCTACGCGGAGATAGAGTACGCTGTCCTCCGCGAACTAGGCCTTGTGGACGAACATACACCCATAGTAACCACTATACACGACCTACAGCTTGTCGACGAGGTACCGCGGGAGCCTTACGACCTCACCCTTGACTACGCCGCCACGCCCACAAGGCTACTAAGGTTCACAAACCGGGAGCCGAGGCCGCCAGGCGTCATCTGGAGCCTGCTTAGCTGCAAAAAGTACCGCGAGATACCGGTTCTACAGGAGCTGGCGAAGACCAGGGGGGTAAAACCGCCATGCGACGCCTAGCAGTGCTGCCCCCCTTCGTGCTACAGGACGGCATCGAGCGCTATGCCGTACTTCTTGGCCAACGACATGTAGTCTATGAAGCAGAGCGGGTCGTCGCCCCACGGGTCGCCTGTGGCCTCTAGCGCGCGCCCCCTGCTGCCCCCGCCGCATATGCGGCGGAAGGGGCAGCGTGAGCAGCGTGGCCCTCTCAGGTGCTTCTCTATCTCGAGGAACGGCTCGAAGGCCTCGTTGTCTTTGCTCAGTATCTCTCTCAGCGATTTTTCACGTACATTGCCGAGGCTCACCCAGTCTATGAACTGGCAGGGCTTCACCGTGCCGTCGGGGTAGATGCTGATGCTCTTTCTTCCACAGTTGCCCTGCGCGTCGAGCAGTTTTATGTAGCTTATGAAGTCCTCCTTGTCCTTTGCCAGCTTGTCTGCTATGTAGAACCCCAGGAACTGGCCGCGGACAACGAGTATCTCCATGCTGTCGGCGTATTTTCTGGCCTCATCTATCAACGTATCCGCAAGCCAGCGCAGCTGCTCATGAGTTGGCAACCAGTCCTTTATTGACACGCCTCTGCCGACAGTGTCAAGTATGTAGAGGCTTACTCTCCGGATGCCGTGCTCGTAGGACCAACGAAGTATTGCAGGAACCTCTTGGACATTATAGCGCGTGACCGTAGTCCTTATACCGACATCGAGGCCCGCATCTATGCTATTCTTTATGCCACGCATCGTTGCCTCGAAGGCGCCCTTTACGCCACGGAACTTGTCGTGCCACTCGGGCCGTATGCTGTCTATCGAGATGCCGACGTACATGAACCCGTATGACGCCAGCTTCTCCGCTACATCCCTGGTAATCAGCGTGCCATTAGTGCTAAGGGATAGCTTAGGCCTCTGACGCCCAGCCATGGGCTCTACGATTTTCCAGAAATCCTCGCGGACGAGCGGCTCGCCACCACTAAATATTACGAGAGGAATCCCCATGTCAACCATTTCTTCAGCTACTTTTACGGCCTCCTCGGTGGTGAGCTCTCTAGGGTTCTTCTCGCGGAGCGCGTTGATATAGCAGTGCAGGCATTTCAGGTTGCACTGGTAGGTTATGTTCCAGAAGACTATTGGCCTATAGTAGTCCGAGAAGGAGGGTGGCCTCCTAGCATTGTAGTGGCCCTTTATACGGGTCGAAACCGTGCCACGGCCGGTAACCATCACCGTCACGGGTATCATAGCGCTACACCCGGTGCCTGTCTAGCCTCGGAACCTGGAGCCCACCATTTTTATGCTCGTGGAAAACGGTTCAGAACTATTTCCGCTCGGCACGGCGTTACCGGATAACACCTGGCAGCATGTCCTTTATGCTCGGTATGACGAGCACGTCGTCGACAACGTCGCTCCTACTTATCCGGTCACGTACCGGCGCAGCCTTGGACTCGTCGACGGAGTGGAACATGAAGTAGCATAGGTGGCGCCACGCGCCTGGCGGCGTTACGCTTCTCTCGACGACATGCGTCGCCTCGTCCACGTTCTCGACTACCCAGCTGCATAGCCTGGGGAGCTCTACCCCCTCACGGGGCGCCAGCGTGAACATAGCGTTGTATGTAAATCCTAGACGGTGGCCGTCCAGCGCCGCCCCGGGGTCGCCGAGTATCCCCTTGTCTAGCAGTTCCAGCATGTAGCTGTGGAGCGTGGCCTCGTCGAGGCCCAGTTTTGCCGCTAGAACACGGTAGGGGCGCGGCTCGAGCGGGAGGACGCGCAACGACCTGGCGTAGCGGCTCGGTATACCTAGGTCCTCGGGGGTTGGCGGGTTCTGGGCGACCCTGCCCATGGGGCCTGCGCGGCTGACGCCACGGTATAGGTCGTACTTTACGCTAAGGCGGTGCGTCCTAACCCCCCACAGTACTATCCATTTCCCGTTGCCGTGTTTCTCCGCGACCTCCCGTGCAGCTGCGACTATGGCCTCCGGGTCGGGGTGCTTGCCTACCACCCATAGGTTGTAGACGGGGTGGCTACGTAGGTAGCTGTGGGTGATTTCGAGCATCTTGGCGAACAGCTTGGTGGCCTCCTCGGGCTTGCTGGTCGACACTGCTATTAGCGCGGCTTTTCTCCTAGCGGCGCGGTAGTTGAAGTAGAACCCTACGCGTTTTAACAAACCCTCCCTGTTGAGCCTCTTTAAGTGCTCCAGAAGCGTCTCCCGGTCTATCCCTAGGCGTTCCGCCACATCCTGGTAGGGTGTCTCGCTTAGCGGGAAGCGGTACTGTAGCTCCATGAGTGCCTCGGTTAGCCATTCCGGCGCCAGTTTTACTGCAGGAGAAGGCGCCTCCACAGACATGACCCCCACTCCCTTCACTGCTTTAACGCATGTTATTTACTTTGCCGGGTTTTTGAGCGGCAGCACGTAGCGTAGCCCGCGTATCTCGCTGACAGCGCGCTCCACAGACAAGCCATACTTCTCAACTAGCCGTGTGAACTCTCCAGGCTGATAGGGGCAGGCAGGGTCCTCGCCTAGGGGGTCGCCACGCAGTATGTAGGCGCGCGCCCTGCTACCGCCACAGATGTCGCGGAACTCGCACACCCCACAACGTCCTTTGAACTCCGCCGCGCGTATTTTGCGCAGGACAACGTTGTTACGGTAGATGTCTACAATGTTCTGTGTCCGCACACTTCCAACCGGGTACGGCATGAAGCCGCTCGGATACACAATGCCGTCATGGGATATGAAGAGTATGCCCTTGCCATCCCTAGTGCCCGTCGTAGACGCCAGGGGCCTGCCGTGCGCCTCGCCCAATAGCTCCCTCAGGCGCGCCACAAGCCTCTGGAACAGCTCCCCAGGCCTCAACACCTCGTCGGGGTTGAGGCCGTTAAGTTCCAGTAGTCGCCGGGTGACCGCTACACGTCTAAACATTGGGCCCTCGGTGGTCCTGACAACTATCCCGTACTTGGAGGCCTCGTAGAGGAAGTGGCTCACGTCCTCCCATTCCTGCGGTGTCAGGTCGAGTTCGCGCTGAGCCCTACCAACCGGTATTAGGTAGAACACCTCCCACGTATTCACGCCAAGCTCTTTAAGCAGCTTCACCATGTCTGGAAGCTCTAGGACGTTGTCACGCATAACAGCGGTATTTATCTGCACGCGTAGACCGGCATCTATCATCTTCCTCACTACTTCCAGGGAGCGCTTAAAGACACCCGGTATGCCACGTATACTGTCATGAGTCTCTGGCCTAGCCCCGTCAATGCTTATACTGACGCCGTCAACCCCATACTCAACCATACGCTTGATGGCGCTATCACTGAGCAGCGGAGACACAGCCGGCGCAAGAGCAACTCGGAACCCAAGCTCCTTCGCCCTCTCAACCAGACTCCAGATATCCTTACGCATTAGGGGGTCGCCGCCGGTGAACACCAGGATAGGTAGAGGCTTACCGAAGCCCGCCATGTCGTCAAGAAGCCTCAACGCCTCCTCGTGGCTCAGCTCACCCGGAAGCGGCTCAAGTATAGCCGATGCCCGGCAGTGCTTGCATGCAAGCATGCACGCCTTAGTCGTCTCCCAGAACACCAGCAGAGGCTTCTCCTCGAAAGGCCACGAGCGGTGCAGCTCAGCGCCCTGGTGCTTCAACGCCCGGTAACCACCATTATCAATAGAGGCCGAACAGCTAACACTGTAATAATGCTCACCCCGCGGCTAACAGGGCGGCAAAACAGGCGCAAACCCAGGGCCGCCGGCGATGAAGAGGCTAGACGACGCTGACCCTCCGAGAAACACGGGGGCCGGTAAAAGGAGGGAGTGAAGACCCGTAAGGGGCTGAGCCCCAATCCGGGGCATCGGCGAATTTTCTAGGGTGTCAGCCTCTCCGGGTCTCTCGGCAGTAGCCGTGCCTCACGTATATTGCCCAGCCCGAGCGCCTGCATCACAACTCTTTCAAGACCTATCCCGGCGCCTCCGTGAGGGGGCGCTCCGTAGCGGAACATGTTTAGATACCACTCGAAGTTACGTGGATTCAGGCCTTTCTCCTCTATCTGCCTCCTCAGTACATCGTAGCGGTGCTCGCGCTGGCCCCCTGTAGCTATCTCCAAGCCGCGGAAAAGCAGGTCAAAGCTGAGCGTCCAGTCCGGCTCCTCCGGCTTCTTCATAGTGTAGAAGGGCCTCGCGTTCCACGGATACTCTGTTACGAACACTATGGGCGAGCCATACTCTTTTTCGACTATCTCGCCTAGCTTTCTCTCTGCCTCGCTTGATAGGTCCTCGCCCCATTCTACGTGGACGCCGGCTGATTGGAGCAGCCGGTAGGCTTCACGTATCGTTATACGCGGGATCTTCTTCGGCAGGCTGTGGATGGCGTTAGGGAAGTACTCTTCTACACGTTCACGGTAAGCGGATATACCGTGCTCAACCATGCTGCGCACAACGTTCTCCACTGCATCCATTACGTCCTCGTAGCTATCTATGAAGCCCATTTCAAGGTCTACACTGGTGTACTCTGTGAGGTGCCTAGTGGTGTGGTGCGGCTCCGCTCGAAACGCCGGCCCTATTTCATAGACACGCTCGAAGCCCGCTATCACGCCCATCTGCTTGTATAGCTGAGGCGACTGAGCCAGAAATGCCGGCTTATCGAAGTAGACTATGCTGAATACCTCTGCGCCGCCCTCAGTCGCGGCACCAACTATCTTCGAGGTAAATATCTCGACAAAACTATTGCTAATGAACCACTCTCTCGCCGCTTTAGCCATCTCGGCCTCCACGAGGAATATGGTCTGGTTACGCGGGTTGCGTAGGTCGAGGAAACGCCAGTCGAGCCTTTTAGCTAGAACAGTCTTAGCATGGTCATGTATATCTATCGGCAGGGGCTCTGCCTTACTGTACACCTCTATTTCCCTAGCCTGTATCTCTCTCCCGCCCAGCGCGGCCTTGCTTTCCACAAGGACGCCTCGGACAGCGATAACGCTCTCAGGGGTAAGCGTCTTAGCCGTTCTCCAGGCTTCCTCGGACAGGTTCTTCTTGGCGACAACCTGTATACGGCCACTCCGGTCCCGCACGACTATGAAAACAAGCTTGCCGTGGACACGCACCGTATCTACCCATCCCGCTATGACGTACTCATTGCCGACAATGCCATGCTCAAACAGGTCGCGTATGTATACTCTATTCTTCAGCGATATCATGGCAGCGCCACCCCTTGCCGCGAATCCGCGATAAATACGCCGAGGACTATGGCGCCGAGAGGAACGGGCCCTAAAAACGGGTATGAATGAGGAGAGGCCGCCGGTTCCACTATTACCCGGGGCAGCCGCTGTTTACAGCAAAAAGGGCTGCCACGTAGAAGCTGTTAGGCGTCCTGCAGGGTACCGCTACTTCTCCTCTTCTCATCAACGTATTCCTTCAGCTCGTTCACCGACCCGACTATTTCAACATCGTAGCTGGAGGCTATCTCACGCCTCTTTGTCATCGCTACCACCTCTGCCTCTATGTGCGCCGCGACACGTGTAGCCTCCTCGAGCCTTCTCTCAAGGGCCACCTCTCTTTTCCGCTCGACAACCACTATTAGCCTGTCCTTGCGGCGTCCTTCCTTGCTGGCAACTATGTCTGGAGGTATGCGTCTTGTAGCAACAACACTATAGCCCATTGATGCCAGTATGCGGGCAAGCTGGGTGCGGCTAGCGCTCTGAGTTAAGACAGCGTATGTCCTACCTTCGCGCCCGCCCTGCTCCTCGCCATGCATTATGTCGAAGGGCTTGAATATATCGTCGCCAAAGAGCTCCATTAGTTTCAGTGCCACCGGCAGCGATACTAGGCTCTCCTCCTGCTCGTATAGGTATATACTACGCCTACTTACGCTGAGCATAGAGGCCACATCGCCTAGGCTGTAGCCTTTTTCAAGCCGCCTCTCCCTGAGGCGGCGACCATCTACCCTCATGTAGTAGTTGCTCTGCCTGCGTATAACGTAGACCGAGCCCCTAAGGGCCGACTCAAGGCCCTCAACGCCTACGACAAACGCGCCACCTTTCTCAATCGCAACCATAGGGTCTATCTCGTCGCCCTTTTCAGCTTCCGCCACCACGAGCGCAGAGGCGCCTAGCACGCTGCCGCAAGCATTAAGCTCGCGGAGATCGCCACCCGTCAACATGTCTACGTCGTTGACAACCTTCACCAGTAGCTCTCCTTCGTCGCCAACAGCTATCACATCTATACTGCGCCTACTGGGCTCGTCCGGGTAGCGTATGTGCTGGACACGGAACCCATGCATCCTCAACACGTTGTCAACGTTTTCGAGAAGCTCGTAGATGTCCATAGCCGCCACCTCCTTGAAACACCTCAGCACCATTGACGACCAGAGCTGAGAGAGGCCTAGAGAGGGCCCGCGGCGCCCTGACTTTCTTCTCCCGGTAAACCTATATAGAGGACTACCAAGATAAGGCTTTTATATCTTCGCAGTAGCCGGGGGAAGCTCCACGCGTCTACCTCCCACTTCTCCCCCGCAACATCGCCCACGAACAGGTAGTTGAGAGCACGTGCAGCCCACTGATCCGGAGCCTTAAGCCGGTAGACGTGCTTGAACCCGACCCGCTGGTAGACAAACACCCAAGGCAGCCTAACGAGGCCCCGAAGATACCAGGGAAGGTCGCGGGACAGCGCCTCTAGCTCGTCTCGGCGAAAGCGGTGAAAGTCCCCAGAGACCAGCCTCACCCCAGGATCCGGATCCTCTAGAAGCTCGGTAAGCCTCCTGTACTCAGCAGGCATAATGCCCTCGAAGCGCTTCCTGTCCTCAAGCAGGCGCCTCACTATAAGGCGCCTCAGCCTCTCGGCGCCGCTATCACCCTGCCGTAGCAACATCCCACACCGCGCAAAGCCCCGCCCGGGAGGCGAGGCAGCGTGGACAACACCGGGTCTATAGCCGAATAAGACGGGAGCACCATTATTGAGTCTTAACACGAGGCTGTTATAGTGCCTGACTCCCCGAGTAAAAGGCCGGGTCTAAAAACGGTGCGCACACGGCGCCAACGGCTAGCCCGGCTACTCGCTGCTAGAACCTCTGCGATACCTGGCGTACACCATAGCATGGTCCTTGTCGAACGGCTCTAGGTGCACTACGTCAATTATTTCGAAGCCACGCTGCTTTAGTACGTTTATTTGCTGTTTGAACACCTCGCTTGGTTCCTTTGTCACGTCTATGCTCCTAGCCTTTATCGCGAGGAGCAGGTAGCCCCCATCCTTTAGGAAGTAGTCGGCATTGTCGGCGACAATCTCTGCCTGCTCCGGCTGCGCCACATCGGCATATACCCCATCAACAAGCTCCACTATGTGGCGATACTCGTAAGGCTTCTTAGCGTCGTTAAGCAGTGGGAACATATTAGGCCTCGTCTCACAGACAGCGATGAGCTCCCTCATCACGCGCGGCGCCACGTCGAGCGCGTAGACCCTGCCACGCGGCCCCACTAGGTCGGACACGTGGCTAGGCGTGGTACCGGTAGCGGCGCCAAGGTAGAGTATCTTATGGCCCTCCCTTATGGGTAGCTCCTCTATGCCCTTGAAGAGGGCTGCCGCCAGCTTGCTGCGGTAGGGGTTCCATTCACGAAGCTCTCGGTCCTCCCACTTGAAGAGCCTCTCGCCGTAGACACGCTTACCCGGCGCCAGGTTAACCGTGGCGAGCTTTATCGAGCCATCCTCAAGTTCAACAACATACACGTTCTTATACTTTTCATGCTCCCTTACATCCACTACCTCGGGCATCTAGACCACACCCCCATGCAAGACGAGCAGACACACAGTCAAAGCAGAGAAGGGCTAGCGACGCCCCCTCTTGCCTCCCTTGCCTTTCCTGGGCCCCTTCTTGCCGCCCTTACCGCGCTTCGGTGGGCGACGCTGGCGGGCCTTAGCGGGTTTAGCCGGCCGTATCTCCTCCTTACGCTTCGGCGGCTTCTTGTATATCCTCTTAATCTCCTCTATCCTCTTCTTCAGCGCCTCTTTGAGCTTGTCACCTATATAGCGGCCGGTGAAGTAGTCCACCTTGGCGGCTATAGCCAGCTTGGCTGCCAGCGCCCGGGCTATCTTGCCACGCTGCCAGCGGGGGCTGCGGTGAATCTCCGGGTACTGGAATATTATGCCATGCTTAGGCGGCTTACCGCCAGTCCTGAGCGCCCGGAAGAGGGCCTTCTCCGCCCCCAGCACCTGTATAGTGCTCGCAGGCAGGAACGCCAGCTCCTCTAGGCCGCCAGCAAGGCTGATAAGCCTGGCTCCAAGCAGAGGCCCAACGAGCGCTGTAACGTTGGGGGCGACCTCCTTCATCACCTGCGCTATGTATTCCGATAGGTCGCGGCGCAGCTTGTAGAGGTCAAGCGTTATCCTAGCCAGGCGCTGCATAGGCTCTATGTCGAACTCGGGATAGTCGGCCCCCATGCTCTTAGCAGCCGCCTCGGCTATCTTCTTCGCCTTCTCCTCGCTGAATCCAAGTTTAACAAGGTTCTCAACCGTTATGTTATCCCTATGCCCAAGCTCGGCCACTATCTTCACGTAGTCTTCATGCTCGCGCACGAGGTCGTCCAGCTCCGGGAAGTGGAGGCTATACCACTCGCGCAGCCTCGCGGCGAACAGGTTAGTAGTCTTATCTATATCGTCTATCGCGCGTATAGCCTGAGCCGCAAGCAGGTCACGCTTCTGGGCCGCTCTACGAAGCTTTCTACGGGTAAGCTCGATGGTAAAGTCGTGGAGTAACGTAGCGTAATCCTCCTGCGACTTGACGAAACCAGTATCTATGGCTATCTGCTCCGCGTTCTCGCGGAAGTAGCGCGCAATGTCGTTCGCAGGCTCGACATGCACCTCGAACCCGTTCGCCGAAGCCGTCTTCGCCATCTCAGTGGTCTCGACAACTATCTCCTTTATGCCGCGCTGCTTCAGCTTGTCGAGGAGGCGTAGGTAGGCGGCAGTAGCCTCGCCCCGCTCTATCTTCAGCGCCTCTTCCACCATGTCGTCCAGGCTGCTTGGCCCGTGCTGGAACTCAACAAGGTCCTTCTCCTCGTTTAACGCGTAGCTGCCGGTAAAGTGGTCCACAACATACACTTTCATGGCGCTATTTACCTCCCCCTTAGCCGCTCCCTTTAGCGGCAACACGCCGAGAGAGGCTATATAAGTATTCCAACTAGGCCCATCCCGTCGCCGACGTGGCACCCACCGGCATCCAATGGGATGAATAGCTGGACAGGCCAAGGTAGATATTACGGCGAACCCGGGTTTCTGCTAACACGATAACCGTCCAATAACAGAAATGGAGGCTGCTAGCCGTGGGCGAGGAGGAAGGCGCCAAGAGGCTCGCCATATTTGAGGGCGAGGCCCGTGTGGGTGAGGTGATGCAGGGGCTGCAGGCGATACAGCTACGCCCCGAGGACTTCTCTAGCCCCGTGGCCCTCCAGATGGCTCTAAGCAGGATATACGAGGCTGTACTCAAAGCCTTCGAGACGGGCCCCAAGAAACGCTACGTAGCCGAAATACGCTTCACAGATAGCCTCGGTAACCCAGTTACTTTTGCTGTCGACCTGGGTGAGGCTCCTCCACCTTTCTCAAAGGACCGTGTACGTGCAAGGATAGTCGTTGAGATCTACGAAGAGGAGCCGAAAACCGATTAGCTTAGAGACGCTACTGCTCATGTTCGACTCTAACCTCGATACCCGCTTTTTTGAGAAGGGGCACTAGGCTCTCTATTTCCGACAACCCTGCATGGTTGACGGTTTCCCCCCTAACCACTATTCGGTCGTCCTCCACGTAGGCCTCTAAGCCCCTTCTCCTCAACCTACCGGCAATATAATGGACAAGCACCTTGTGGAAAAGAACATCCGGCTCGACCACGATGTACGACATGTTGCCCGTTTTACGGAGCAGCCCCCTGCGGATCAGCTGGCGCAGGATGCTGTCCGCAACCTTCCTGCTGCCCACGACACCGCGGACTATGTCAAGCGCCTGCCCGTAGTTCAGGGACCCACCGAGGCTTCTACTATACATGTAGAGCAGGTAGTAGATTGCAAACTCTCTTCTAGAGAGCCACCTCTTCAACAAAAGCGTACCACACCCCCGGAGCCTTGGGGGGCGAGAAGGGCCGGCGCGGGTAAAGAGGAGCCGCGTGAAACGACACGTACCCTCTATAGCCTCTTAGCCCCTCGTAGTGGGCGAGCCTGGTAGGGGAGGACTAATAAGGAGCCCCGATGAGGAGCCATGTAAGGCATGAAGCCCATGTAGGGCTATGATTGGTAACCAGGCTGCCGAGGGGCGCGGATATGCCGTACTTCAGCGAGAATAGCGTGGTGTATGTCATCGAGGATATACTGCGAGACCATGGCGTAGTTAACGAGATCATAGCTAGGATAGCCTCCGGCTGCAAATGCAGCATAATAGACTCCCCGTTTGCTGCAACACTTACAGTCAAAGGGTTTGTTGTCGAACGCGTGGTTGGCGTTGGAAGCGTGGTCTGCGAGCCACGCTGCAGCGGCTCTAAGGGCTCCTACCGCATCGTAAACCCTACGTGGGGGCAGGGTAGAGTAGTGAGGCGCGGATTGGAGTGCCTCTACCATGGACCGCCCAGCTATAGGGCGCAGCTGGCCGGGCTGGGCCTCCGGGTAGTCGACACAGGCTTCCACAGCCTAGTCGAGATGTCGACCAAGAAGGCTATGCACGGCGTGGCCATCATCGACAACGCCGCGGACCTTCTTGAGGTTGAAGAGCTGCCGGGGACGTGTGGGCGGCTGGGGACGCCGAACCCCCTACACCCGGCGTCGGCGTTCGGCAAGCCCGGTGTATATGCCTGCGCGGAGCCACTATACCAGCTCGTGGGGCCTCTTGGGAGGCTTACGCAGACACTCCTCTACATCTCGGATACCTCTAAGCCTGTCATCTCGCGCATAGAGGGTATCGGCAGCGCGCTACTCATACAAACGGATCTCGGAAACGCGTCTAGGAACATACAGGTTGCGGCCACGCTAGGGATGCTGTATGAGTGCGGAGCCGCCGAGGAGTACATGTAGGGAGCCGCATTGGCGGCAGCTAAGAGGAAGGCACCTAACGAGGCTCGCCGGCGATATCGCTGCCGACCGCGTCGATAGAGACATAGTCGACCTCCTGCTGGCGCTGAACGCGTGCCCCCATGTTGTAACCACGAGCAGTTGTAGTGGTCGCATCGCGGTCTTCGCGGCGCCCGACCCTGCCGATAAGAGAAGGGGGGGAATACTGCGTTCGTGGCACCGGCGCGTCGGTGTTTCAGAGCTGGCCGATGCCGTGGAGGAGGCACTAGTAACGGGGCACCCCTATGTCTGGGTCTCGGCGCAGCCGCCGCTGCTGGCGCTTTACGCGTGCAGCCACGCTGTGGCCGACAGCATCGCCGCCCTACTTGAGCAGGCCGGGTTCAAGTACGCCGGCTACCGGTTCAGCCGGGCAGGCAGGGCCTACTACATCACAGTGCATGGGACGGATAGGATAGACGTGCCGATACGTGTCAAAAACGTGTACCTCGCCGGGAGGCCCTCTAGAGAGTGGATAGCCGGTCTAGCCTCGCTGCTCAACACCTATCTTGATAGAGCCAAGAGGAGCCTAGAGAGGCTGAAGAGCGCGCTAAGCTGCACACAGTGCTTCTGTAGAGACGCTTGATCCTCCGGCCAGGTGATGATGCTACCCTATTGTGTGAGCCCCCGCTGAGGGCGCGGGGCGATGAGCGGCACCGACCTCGCTGAAGTTCAGTAGGCTAGGGCTGTAGAGGGCCTAGCAGGAAGGCGAGTCCTCCTAGAGCGAAGCTTATTTTTAGCAGCGTACGCGCCCTCCTAGCAGCGGCTATAATGTTTTCAACTTGTCCGCTGTGAGTAGACACGGCCAGCTCCACTACTGCCTTCGCTATTACGGCGTCGGTGGCTGCGGCCAGGGCTGCGTATAGTAGACCATACTGTGGAAACAGCAAAGGAAGAGGGCTCACAGCTATTGTGGCCAAGAGAAGCACGAGCGCTATCCTAGCCGCCCGTGCCGGGCCTAGGCGCACCGCAAGCGTCATGTAGCACTCGGCGCGGTCGCCAAAGTAGTCTTCAATGCCCTTGACTACTTCTCTGCCAAGCACTAGGAGAAAGGAGACTACAAAGGGCACCAGTACTAGCAGCGGACACTCCAGGTGCTCCAGCCTGCAGCCGACTAGCGCACCCATCAGTATCGTCGCCGAGGAGTTAAGTGCTACAACAATGTTCCCCACGAAACCTACGCGTTTTATGTAGGCGGAGTAGAGGTATACCGAGACTATGTTTACGGCGACGAAGGCTGCGACGACTGCTCCCAGCGGCAGTGAGGCAAGCGCACCTGCTGCAAATAGTACTAGGGCTAACGCCAGGGCCTCTTGCCGGCTAACACGTCCAGAGGGTATCGGCCTCCAGGGCTTAGCGATGGCATCTGTGCCGACGTCGTAGTAGTCGTTGATCACGTATCCTCCCGCCGCTACCGCTATTACCGCTGCAACAGCGTAAACTAGCCCGCCACTCGCATCCACATGCCCTATCCCGGCCACGACTGTGACATAGCCTATCAGCGTCGTGAGCGCTGCAACGACGAGATTGTGGACACGTAGAAGCTCCACATATGCGCCAAGTTTCCCTCCAGCCATCTGCACTAGCCCTCCAGCGAGCCATGCTCTTCATAAACCCGGTGGGTCAGCCGAAACCTCCCTCCTCACAGCCGCCAGGCTCGGGGTGAGTCGTGCTCATCACAGCCACTAGTAACCGTCACCCATCTACACTCGGCACTACTAGAAGCCATCTAGCGGTGCACCCCCTTGACCGCCGGGCCACGACGCCGCCGGGGAGAGGTGCTACGCGCTCTATTCACCCAAGGCGACGGCGTGAAGACCGAGATATATCTCTTCGACCCGTCCCCTGGAAGGAGGTCGGTACCCGGCTGGGTACTAGCAGAGATTCTTGGCTCCGGGCGCGCCGAGTGCCGTAGCTACGGTGCCGCTGTTTTCTGCAGACAAGGCAGGAAGATAGAGGTAAGACACAGCGACGGAATTGACGAGGCCGAGCCGCCGACCAGGCTGAAGCCGGAGGCATGGTACTACTATGTCCCGGGTAGGGGCTTCGCGCCAGTAGAGGTGCGTGGCGGTATCTACGCCCGGCTCCACAGCCCCCGGGCCGGCGCAGCTCCGACCCTGCTCATCAACGGGATACACATGCACCGTGTAGCCGCGGGCTGGGATCCTCTCCGCGACGCCGATGCCAAGGTGAAATACCTTCACGCCAAGAAGGGGAGCCTCGTGCTCGACACGTGCATGGGCCTGGGCTATACGGCTATACGCGCAATGAGGCGGGGAGCCAGGGTCGTCACGATAGAGGTTAGTAGGGAGGTGCTAGCGGTAGCCGAGCATAACCCCTACAGCGCAAGCCTGGCGGAGGCAGAGGCCATACTTGTCGGCGACGCGGCAGACTATGTTAAACACATGCAGTCATCGGTTTTCGACGCGGTGATGCACGACCCCCCTAGGTACAGTGTGGCGGGCCACCTGTACTCGCTCAGCTTCTACCGTGAGCTATTCCGGGTGCTTCGCCCCGGTGGCCGGCTAGTCCACTACACGGGCGAGCCCCAGAGAGGCCGCGGCAGGGGCCGCGGGCCCATAGTCCGGGGGGTTGTGGAGCGGCTCGCGGCTGCCGGGTTCCGCGTACTAGGCTACCGTGAGGACGCACTCTCCGTTGTCGCGGTGAAGCCTCGCCGCTAGCAAATGCGCCTCGCTCCTCGCCATGCCTTGCCGGACGCTACAGCCTAAATCCTCCCCTCTTCTAGGAGGGCTGAGGCCTACGGGTGTCCGTGATGCCGAGCTTTCCCCCCGCGCCCCCGGTTCGGGCAGACATAGCGGTGATAGGCGGGAGCGGCCTCTACGACCCAGGCTTCTTCGAGGACACGAGGGAGGTCAAGATCTACACCCCCTACGGCGAGCCAAGCGACTATATTATAGTAGGCCGCGTCGGCGATAAGCGTGTAGCCTTTCTCCCTAGGCACGGGCGTGGGCACCGCATACCGCCGCACAGGATCAACTACCGGGCCAACATCTGGGCCCTCAAAACTCTCGGAGTTAGGTGGATAATCGCCGTCTCGGCCGTCGGCTCCCTGAGGGAGGACTACCGGCCGGGCGACCTGGTGGTGCCAGACCAGTTCATAGACATGACAAAGAAGAGGGACTACACGTTCTTCGACGGCCCTGTAGTCGCACATGTCAGCATGGCTGACCCGTTCTGCGAGGACCTCCGCGAGAGGATACTGGCCGTAGGGAGGAGGCTCGGCTACCCTATACACCCACGTGGAACCTATGTCTGCATAGAGGGGCCGCGTTTCTCCACAAGAGCGGAGAGCAGGATATGGAAGGACGTATTCAAGGCGGACATTATAGGCATGACGCTTGTGCCGGAAGTCAACCTGGCCTGCGAGGCCCAGATATGCTACGCAACCCTAGCCCTGGTGACCGACTACGACGTGTGGGCCGACCGACCTGTAACAGCCGAAGAGGTCACACAGGTTATGAAAGAGAACACCGAGAAGGCTAGGAGGATACTCTACGAGCTAATACCCTCCCTACCAGAGACCCCCCAGCCCGGGAAGTGCAGTTGCTGCCGCTCGCTCGAGACCGCGCTCTTGTAGCGGCCACGCGGCAGGAGCTGCAGGACACGATAAGCCGCATCGCCGCCGCCGTGGAAGAGGTGGATGTCAGCCTTTTTCTCGGCAGGAGCGGCGACGCACCCCTCTACGTTACCTACTGTGGAAGGTACTATGCGCCGGCAGCGGCGTGGACGCTCTACTGGCCTTTAATGCAGCTGACTAGGCTCCAGGCCACCCTGTTGCCGGTCGAACACGCCGTATACCACGTCATGGCGTACCGTGAGGAAACCAAAGCCCTCGTATTCTTTGCAGAGCCCGGCTGCGAGAACATGGCCGTGAGGGTCTCCGATGCGGCGAGGCATACCGGCGTCGAACTCTTGGCTATAACTCCGCCGCTGCCCCCCGTTATCGAGGAGCGCATCTATGCAAACGAGCTAATAGAAGTGGAGGGCGTACCTATAGCGACCGGCTACATAATAGCGGCAGCCCTATTTGCCTCGAAAATGCTGGACAGCCTCGGAGGGATTAAGCTAAGAATAAAGCGTTTTACCGAGGAGCTGGAGACCCTGGCGGAGGTCTACGACGACATACGCAGAAGATACAGAGACGTTGTTAGAGAGGCGGCAAGGATGACTCCAGCAGCGATACTCGCGTCGCCCACGATGATGCCCTCCGCGCTTCTATCAAGGCTCTACTACGAGTCTACAAGACGGCTGCTCCTAGACGTGGAGCCGCTGTCCTCGCTGCTCTCGCTGCTGCAGCACGCTCCGCCACAGGGAGGAACAATCTTGGTCTTCACGACCGGCGTAGAGGCAGACATGGTCAGGGAGGCTAGCTACAGGACTGGTCTTCTATCGAGCGCCGGCTTGAAGGTAATAACTGTGGATACTGACCCACTTACAGCCCCGCTTTACGGGACTATGATATCCTCAAACATGTTCACGGTGGGTGGCGAGGGAGGGAGAACCGAGGACCAGTGATGGGCCTTGAGGGTTGCTGTACTCAACTCGTCCCCGAGGGTTGGGTGGACAAACCGCCGCCTGCTGCAGGCACTCGCTAACCGAGGGTTCGAGGCACACTATGTTCTCTGGGACGCGTTTAGCGCCTCGAACCGGGGGGCCTGCCGGGTGCAATACCGCGGCCGCTGCAACTATTTCGACGCGGTTATTGTACGTGGTATAGGCAGGAGCATCTCTCCCGAAATACTCGAATACCGCTACACGCTCCTAGAGCTGCTCGAGAAGGACAACATCTACGTTATAAACCCGGCTCATAGTATAAGGGTTGCCAGGAACAAGCTGTCCGCTACAATGAAGCTAGACGAGTGCGGCCTACCCACGCCGGAGACCTTGGTGACCGAGAACCCTGCAGCAGCGCTACGCGCCGTAAAGGTATTCAACCGGGCTGTTATAAAGCCGTTGATGGGCAGCCTTGGGCTAGGCTCGTTCCTCGCCGACGGCGTCGATACAGCCTACTACGTAGTGAACCTGCTCGCAGAGCTGAACCAGCCTCTCTACATACAGAAGTACATTGATAAGAGGAATAACCGGGACATCCGTGTCTTCGTCGTGGACGGGGAGGTCGCTGCAGCTATCTACCGCTACGCGGAGGGCTGGAAATCTAACATAGCGCAGGGGGCAAAGCCTGCTCCAGCCGACCTGGATAACCATATCGCTGGGCTCGCCGTGAGGGCTGCCGCTTGTATAGGCCTGCTCTACGCCGGCATAGACATAGTGGAGTCGACGGAAAACGGCCGGGTTTACATTCTAGAAGCCAATGCCTCCCCTCTCTGGAGGGGGCTGTACCGTGCAACCGGGGTCGACCCGGCCACCCATATAGCTGAGCTAGTATGGAGGCTCCTGAAGGCCTAGGACGCGGCGTTGTGGGCTGCTCAGCTGTCCTGGCCGTCCTCATCGTGGCCTCGGTTGAGCCG
>Ga0256833_1000441_pt1 | contig 32781 bp, 28 predicted proteins | sample 356284metaG_FD_190535 | JGI IMG/M metagenome (GOLD analysis project Ga0256833, IMG submission 190535) | Hydrothermal vent microbial communities from Mid Atlantic Ridge, Atlantic Ocean - 356-284 | ecosystem: Environmental > Aquatic > Marine > Hydrothermal vents | place: Atlantic Ocean: Mid... | reverse complement strand
TACGTCTCTGGGGCCTGCATGTGGGTACCGCGAGACATCTGGGGGGAAACAGGAGGCTTCCCGGAATTTTTTGGCTCCGTTGGGGAAGATCTCTATCTGTGCCTTGCAGCAAGGTTGCTTGGTTACCGGGTTGACATGGCCTTTTCCTCTAAATTTTTCCACCATGTAGGCCAATCACTGGGAGGAGGCAACATTGATAGCAACCGAAGACTCTCTACCACCTATCGGAGACGATTTTTGAGCGAGAGAAACAGGCTTTATGTCATGTTTCTCACATACCCTTTGCCAGCCCTCTTTTTCACACTGCCCTGTCTGATGATGATCGACATTGTAGAAGGGGCCCTTTTGGCCATATTGAAGGTAGATCCAAGTCCTTTCACCAAGATATATCTAAGGGCGCTCAGGCATTTTATCTCATCCCTCCCCATCCTTTATGAGAAAAGGCTTGGACTCCAAAAAAAGAAAAGGATAGGCCTTCGGACATTCTTCAAGGGCTTTATTCCCTGCTACTATAAGATCGTGTTGTTTCTACGACATGGCCTTCCAAGGATAAATTGAACAGGATCCACCAAGGGCACACTCAAGACCTGTTGAGAAGCTGCCCTATCCTGTCTGCTACCTGGTCTGGGCCTATTGTCCTCAGACATTCGGGTATGCCCTTGCATCTTATCCTGGCTCGACTCGATTTTAGTGGGTAGGCCAGACAAGGGGCACATCGCATGTCAGGGGCCAGAAAATTGGCGTGTCTGCCCCGAGGTGCGGTACGATGCCAATCTGTTGGACCGAAGATGCCAAGAACCGGTGTAGCCACTGCTGCTGCAACATGCATCAGCCCGGAATCATTACTCAACATGAACTCACAAACAGAAATGAGGGCCGCTGTCAGGAGAAAAGGCGCATCCACTGACACAGCCCTTTCAGGGCCAATCATCTCGACCAAGGCCCCTTTCAAAGAGGCTTCCTCTGGCCCACCAAAGACCAGTACATGCGAAAACAGCCCTCTTTTCAGCAATATTCGGGCAGATGCCGCGAAATACTCCAATGGCCACCTCTTCCCCGCTATAGGCCCGGAGCCAGGGTGAATGCCAAGGAGGCCATGCCCTGAAAGTCCAGCCTTTTTCATATAGTCCGAGACATCGTGTTCAAGATGATCGGGTAGGGAAACAAGGGGCGAGGGCAGCTCTACATTGGTCTCTATCCCCATGCACTTTAACAGATTTAGGTTCTGTTCCACATCGTGCAGGCCAGATTTTGCATCTATCTTCCTATTCGACAGGATTGCAAATGGAGACCTACTATCTGGATAACTGTGTATCACCCTTTTCCTTGCACCGATAATAAAGGGTAGCAAATGAAACTCTGGCCTGTTTGAAGGATAACAGGCCACTGTCCATGAGTATTTCTCCTTCCTCAAGGCCTTTACCAAGTGAGCCTTTGCCATGAATCCTCCAGGGAGCACAAAGCGACGCCTTATGTCTTTTGCCATGGTGAGCAAAGCGGCCATCTCCTTGCTTCCAAACAGTACATCAACCAGAAACTCCCCCTGTTGCTTAGCCACAGATTTGATAAGGGGGAGTTGCAAGATGGTATTGCCTATGCCAGAAACAGAGATGAGAAGAACCTTTTCCAATCGACCACGCCTTTTCCTAACTACTTACAGTAAGGGTTATTCATCGGGTATGGAGCCTTCCACCCTGTCGAACCTCATCTGGGTGATCTGCTCGGATATGAGGCCCATGAGAAAGATCATGATCCCGGTACTCATCAATAAGGCAGACATATTGGTGAACCTATGGGAGGTATAAAAGGTATAGCCGTAGTATAGGGAACCCACCAGAAGAAAGAAAAGACTCAGGGGTAGAAAGATCCTCAAGGGAGAAAACAGGGTGGCAATGCGTATTATGATCAATAGAAAACGGCTTCCATCCTGTATTATCCTGATCTTGCTTTTGCCAACCCGCTTGTGAGCCACCACAGGGACGTAATGAATAGTGAGCCCACTTCTGAGATATGCCAAGGTGCTTGTGGTGGGATAGGAAAAGGTATTGGGGAAAAGATAGAGATAATTGAGCACAGTCTTTCGCCTGAATACCCTGAAGCCGGATGTCAAATCCTTGATAGGGAACTTGCCAACATATGAAGCCAGCCTGTTGTAGAGCCAATTTGCAAGTCTTCTGCCCAGGGATGCCTGGCTCTCACTGCTTCTGGCCCCCACCACAAGATCGTACTTCCCCGATTTGGAAAGCAGTCTTGCTATGTCTGCGGGATCATGCTGTCCATCCCCATCCATCACCACCACCAACTCACCAGAGGCCTTCCGAATACCTGTTTTGACTGCAGCCCCATTGCCGATGTTGTATGGGTGACGTATCACCTTGGCCCCTGCCTGTTCTGCCACCTCGGCAGTCCTGTCCGTGCTGCCATCATCTACCACTATCACCTCAAAATCTGGATAGAGTTCCTGTATCTTTGACACAGTGGCACCAATACCCAGCTCCTCGTTGTACGCAGGGATGACAACGGATACGTCCATAGCCTTCATCAATCTTGCAGACAAGGCGGTATTGGTGCATTCGACAGAGTTGGCCAAGGAGCAGTTCAAGACAGCCTGAGTATTTCGTATCTTATAAAATCCAGGAAGGGAGATTCGGGCTTGAGATCAAGATATTTCCCGTAGGCATCGAGCGCATCCTTCTTCTTGCCTTCTTCAACGAGAATCCTGGCCTTGTCCAACAATGCCACAGCCTCGAACCCACTATTGCCACTGCCAACCTTCTCAAAATCAGCCAATGCCTGGGCCAGGTCTTTTAGTTCCTCTGAGGCATATCCATGGCCCATAGTTGCTGAATCAGCCAAAACCCCCTTGAAATCCGATACACAGTCCTGGTAGGCCTGTCTGGCATTTGTCCAGTCTCCATTCTCCATGTAGGCCTGGGCCAAGAGCAGCTTGGCAAGCCTTGCAGCATCGGTATGAGAAAATCTGGACATCAGATCCTTCAATTCCTTTATCCTGTCGTTGACATCCGTCTTGGACATGGCTATGCCCAGATGATAGGAAGCAGCTTGTGCCTGCCTGATCCTGTAGTAGGAATAGCCACTCCAGAGGGAAACTGCCAGGATAACCAATACCAGGGAGACAAGGATCTGTTTCCAATTCTCCTTGAGCGGTCCCCTCAGCCATTCGGGGACATCTGCCAGGAGTTCATCGAGCCTGTCCGGCTGGCTGGTTTCATCCTGTTGGCCCTGTTCTGGCCCAGCGGCCACCTTTTTTTTCTCTTCATTCATCTTTCTCATTTCCCTTTTTGCTTTTTACCAAAGAAATCATCCCACCTGAAAATCAATGGTTTGACCTCAGATAGCAGTTCACCTGAATCCACAACCTCTCCAACAAATATCTCATGGTCGCCTGCAGGGAAGATATCCTTGAGTTCACACTCGAGATAAGCAAAGGCATCCTTGAGAACTGGCGAGCCATGCAAGGCGTTTTCATATCTTATCCCCTTGAACTTATCTGTCTTTCTACCGCTTTTGAAGCCAAAGTGCTTTGCCAGATCCATCGCATCCTCTGGCAAGGCATTGATACAGAAAAAACCAGATTCCTTTATGAGACCATATGTAAATCTCGGAGGCGCGATTGAAACAGCAACGAGTCTTGGTTTGAAAGACACCTGGGTAGCCCAGGCAACAGTCATCCCGTTTATCCTTTCACCAGCTCTGACAGTCACGATACACACCCCTGTGGGCACTGCACGAGTGATAAGACTCTGCATCTGGACACCCCTTTCATCAAAAAATAAATTCAATCAATAATTAGCAGGATACAGACCTAAATTCAACCGTGGCCAGAGATACGCCACATATTCCAACTGCCTTTTAGCCTTCATCAATCGGAATCTACCAGGTAATTGCTGAAAAATTCAACCATATTTAATAGAAATATCATAGCGTTATGCATATTGACCATGCAGGCCTTCAGAAAGTATTGCCTTGCCAGACGCTTGAAGTGCATGAATCTGGACTTATAACCTGGACCAATACGCAGGCACACTAAGGCCATGTCTCCAGGGGACGGAAAGACTGGCTAAATCATTATTTATACCCCCAGATTACCAATATTGGTCTTGACACGCGGGCCAAAATAGTTAATAGGTAGCTTGCCACGGGGCGGTGTAGCTCAGCTGGTCAGAGCATGCGGCTCATATCCGCAGCGTCCGGGGTTCAAGTCCCTGCACCGCCACCAGTCTTTCTTTTCCCACCTACATGTCCTCTTTTCCTTAAAAAACAATGGAATCTGGAGTAACAAAGCAATGAAACTCTTCCTGACAGTCATAGGCACCATGATGATCATAGAAGGCATACCATATTTTGCATTTCCAGAAAGGATGAAATCCATCCTGAAACAGATACAGGAAATGGAGCCAGGAGCCCTCAGGCTCATGGGTTTTATCGCCATGATCCTTGGCCTTTTTATATGTTACCTTGCCCAGAGAACGAGCCTCTTTTCATGACAAACGAATTCCACTTGAGCAACTACGATTACCGTCTCCCCCCTGAGCAGATTGCACAATATCCTGTAGAGGTGAGAGATGCCTCAAGGCTCATGGTCCTGGATCGTGAGACAGGCTCCCTCACCCATACCAGATTTAGTGAAATCTGGAGATTTCTCAGGGAGGGTGACTGTCTTGTCCTAAACAATAGCAAGGTATTCCCTGCCCGCATAAATGGACGTAAACCCACTGGGGGGAAAGTAGAATTCTTCCTGCTGCACTACCCTGAAAAGATGGAAGAAGAAGGCCACAGCAGGGTCCTTGCCCTGTATAGGAGTTCCAAGCCTGTGCGGACAGGAGCGATGATGGCCTTTGGGCCCCACCTACGGATATGCCCACTCGAAAACCAGGGAGATGGACAGCTCCTGCTGGACCTTTTCTATGACAAAGACCTGGATACTGTATTACAGGAGGCAGGGCAGATGCCTTTGCCTCCTTATATCAGACGCAAGAGCGAGACCTCTGACACCAAACGCTATCAGACCGTCTATGCATCCACTACAGGTTCGGTGGCCGCACCTACAGCAGGACTCCATTTTACAGAATCCCTGTTGTCGAAGATCAAACAGATTGGTGTGGATATGGCTACAATTACCCTCCATGTGGGATATGGAACCTTTGCACCAGTACGCTGCCACGACATCAGACAGCACAAGATCCATTCCGAATGGGTAGAGGTAAAAAAGGATGCTGCAAAGACCCTGCTCAAGACCAAGAACAGGGGTGGACGCATAATTGCCGTAGGCACCACCTCGGTAAGGACCCTTGAATTCGTCCATAAGACCTTTGGGTGTATCAGACAGTATACTGGACCATGCGATCTGTATATCCTACCTGGCTACAGATTCAGATTGGTGGATGCCATTGTCACCAACTTTCACCTTCCAAAATCCTCTCTCCTCATCCTTGTATGCGCCTTTGCAGGCAGAAAACGCATACTTTCGGCATACAGACAGGCTATAGAAAAAGGCTACCGCTTCTATAGCTATGGAGATGCAATGCTCATTACATGACAGAGAATCAGTGGAGCCCATGCCTGATGGGGAAAGCTGACAAGAAAAGGCCTAAGTGGAAAAATCCACCAGTAGCAGTTGCATTAAGGTGGGTTTGTGATAATTTTGGACATTGAACAACAATTCATTTGATCCATCTTCATCAAGGTCCTTTTTATCGCTGTCTTCAAAGGAGGACATAATCATGAGCCAGAAAATCGTAATAGTAGGTGCAGTAGCAGCAGGACCAAAAGCTGCATGCCGGGCAAGACGACTCCTGCCAGATGCTGAAATCACCTTACTCGACCAGGATGATCTCATCTCATATGGAGGTTGTGGCATCCCTTATTTCGTATCGGGGGATGTGGCAGACGAAAAGGAGTTGAGATCCACCAGTTTCCACATGGTGCGAGATGCCCGGTTCTTCCAGGAGGCCAAGGGTATCGACGTCATGACACTGACCCGTGCCGTCTCTATCGACCGCAAGGAAAAGGTAGTGCATGTTGAAAATGTAAAGACTGGACAAAAGGACCAGCTTGCCTACGACAAGTTAGTGCTCGCCACGGGAAGTAGGCCCAATATACTCCCTATCCCTGGCAATGATCTCAAGGGGGTGTTTACCATAAGCAGCCTCCACAAGGCCATTGCAATAAAAGATCTCCTTGCCCAAGGCAAGGTGGGAAAGGCAGTGGTGATCGGCGGTGGGGCCATTGGCATAGAGATGGCAGAATCCCTCGCTGACCTCTGGGGTGTAGAGACAACGATTGTGGAATTCATGCCCCAGGTCTTGCCCAGAATCGTTGATCCCACCATTGCATCAATGGTCCAGCAACATCTCAAAGAAAATGGTGTCGATGTCTTTACCAGCGAAGCTGCCCAGAGATTCGAATCGAATGACGAAGGCTGGGTCTCAAGGGTGGTCACAAACAAAAGAGAGCTGGAATGTGATCTCGTAATAGTGGCAGCAGGGGTTAGACCCAGGGGAGAACTCGCCAAGGAGGCTGGGCTCGAGGTATCCCCAATGGGTGCCATAGTCGTCAACCAACGGATGCAGACCTCCGATCCCTCCATCTATGCTGCAGGAGACTGTGTGGAGACATTTAACTTAGTCACTGGCAAAAAGGCCTATGCCCCCTTGGGCTCCATTGCCAATCGCCAGGGTAGGGTCGTGGCTGACAATCTTGCAGGGATCCCAAGCAGATTCGACGGGGTCGTCGGCAGTTTTATCATGAAGGTCTTCGATATATGTGTCGGCTCTACTGGCATAAGCACTGAGGTTGCCAAGGCCGAGGGTTACAGGGTAGTAAATGCATTGGTGGTGCAATCCGATCGGGCACACTTCTTTCCGACCCAGGCCCTGATGTTCAACAACATCATAGTGGACTCCTCGGACAAGAGGGTCCTCGGCCTTCAGGGTTTTGCCAGTATGGGTGACGGTCTACTGGCACGCATCAATGCCGCTGCCGGCATGATAGCCCAAGGAGCAAAAATTTCTGATTTCAGCAATCTTGAACTGGCCTATGCCCCTCCCTTCTCCACAGCAGTAGATGTCTTGAATGCAGCGGCCAATGCAGCAGACAACCTTGTAGAAGGACGCCTCAGGATCATACCTACCGAGGACTTCGTGGACTGGATGGATGGTAGGGCCGACCACCCGGACTGGATGGTGGTGGATCTAAGACATCCCAAAGAGGCAGAGCCATGGACAAAGGCCTTTCCTGAAAGATGGATGGCACTCGTATACGATCAGGTACGGGCAAACTATGAAAGTCTGCCCAAAGATAAGACCCTTATCCTGATATGCAATGCAGGGACGAGATCCTATGAGATCCAGGTCTTTCTACGATCTAAGGGTATTGAAAACACCTTCGTCCTCCCAGGGGGATTAAACGTGATCAGAAGACTTGGTGTAAGCTGGTGGCACTAATCTCATCCATGTGGTAGTTTAGCCAAAAAATTTTCAGGAGCATATTTATGAATAAACTCTCAAACACCTTTTGTCTTCTTTTTCTCCTTGCATTGGTATTCATGTACATCTTCTCTCTATCTGAGGCCTTTGCAGCTACTTGTCCTCCAAAGGACAAGGTTCAGGAGGCGATCAAAAAAACCTTTCGAAGGCCCATCGACGTAGTGAATATAAAGCCAAGCCAAATGCCTGGGCTGTGCCAGGTACAGATACAATTCCACAAACAAAATCGCCTCATATATACGGATTCCAAGGGTGACTTTCTCATAGCGGGCCAGCTCTTCAGCACTAAAGATGCCAGGAATCTCACCAGGGACACCATGATGGAGATCAACCGTTTATCCAAGAAAGAGGTGAAAAAACTGGACAAGCTGGCTGCTTTCACCGTTGGCAAGAAAGGGCCTGTGGTCTATTTTGTGACAGATCCCCAGTGTCCTTATTGTAAGAAGGCAGAGAGCCTGATCGAACCCTTGGCCAACCAAGGCAAGGTTCGGGTAAAGTATCTTCTGTTCCCGTTGAAATTTCACAAGGGAGCAAAGGAAGAGAGCATATCCATCATCTGTGACAAAAAAGGGCTTGAAGGCCTGAAAAACAGATACAGGTCCGAGAATCAATGTGCTGAGGGCAAGAAGAAGGTCGAAGAGACCATCAACTTCCTCATGGGGAAGGGGATAACCGGCACGCCAACCTATATCTTTCCCGATGGCAGATTCCATTCTGGAGTAATGGATCAGAAAGGTCTTGAAAAAAAATTAGCTGAATTCAAATAGGAGTATCACCATGGCCGACATGAAAGAAATGTACAAAAAGATCATAGGAGACCATTTCCCATCGGAGATCAAGATCTCCTTTGGGGACCAGGAACTGGTTTACAAGAAAAGGACATGGACAATAAAGAATGAAAGCACCGGTGAGTTGGAGGAAAGGGGCCTGAGATATGGAGAAAATCCAGACCAAGAGGCTGCCCTCTATCAACTCGTAAACGGGAATCTGGTCTTGGGAGACTGTGCATTCATAGAACCAGGAAATGGGCTCGTAAGCGCCATTTCTGAGCAGGACATGATCCAGGCAGGCAAACATCCGGGCAAGATCAATCTCACAGATGTGGACAACTCCCTCAATATCCTCAAATTCCTCATGAAAACACCAGCCTGTGTGATCGTCAAACACAATAATCCCTGTGGCGTAGCAAAGGCTGAAAGCATGGAAGAGGCATTCATGAAGGCCCTTCGTGCCGACAGGGTTGCAGCATTCGGGGGCTGTGTTGCCCTTAACCGACCGGTAGACAAGGCTACGGCAGAGGCCATAAGCAAACAATACGTGGAGGTCGTGGCAGCGCCAGAATATGAAGAAGGGAGCGTGGATATACTGGCGGCCAGAAAAAATCTACGAATCATCCGGATACGCAGGATAGAACAGCTGGAAACCTACTGGGACAAAAGGTTCGTGGATTTCAAAAGCCTCATAGACGGAGGTATAATCGTCCAGCAATCCCCTGTGAACAAGATCAGGACGAAAGAAGATCTCAAGCCAGCAGAATGTGAGTACAAGGGCAAGGTATACAAGATAAAGAGGCTGCCGACAGAAGCCGAATATGAGGATATAATATTTGGTTGGGCAGTTGAGCAAGGTGTTACATCGAACTCTGTGATATATGTAAAAAACGGGGTAACCGTGGGGATAGGCACAGGCGAGCAAGATCGGGTTGGAGTCGCTGAAATAGCTGTCTACAAGGCATATACAAAATATGCCGACATATTGTGTTTCGATAGATACGGCATCTCTTATAAAGAACTGGAACTTGCTGTGGAAAAAGGAGAAAGGGATGCTGCCCAAAAAGAGGAAATAGACAATCAGGTCAAACATGACAAGGGCAATATTCCTGGTTCTACCATGGTCTCGGATGCCTTCTTCCCCTTCAGGGATGGCGTGGATGTTGGCATACGTCAGGGGGTTACTGCCATCGTCCATCCCGGCGGCTCAATACGCGATTGGGAGGCGATAGAGGCCTGCAACGAAGCCGATCCCCCTGTCACCATGGTATTTACAGGTCAAAGGGCATTCAAACATTAATGGCTGATCCTCATTTGACACAAAAAAACCATGCTGAAGGAACCAGTAATGTTTGAGACAGTAGAGTTGGAAAATGGCCTCAGGGTCGAGTTCTATGACTATTCCAGAAAACTGGCAGGAGACAGGTGGCTCGTAGGCCTGCTGGTAAAGATACCAATGAGGGTCACCAGAAAGGACTTTGATGGTTTTGGTGACCCTGATGAACTTTTTGAAAAATTTGTGCAAAAACATGGGCAAGAAGTCTGTTTTCAACTAAAGAAGGAAAGGAATTTTATTGACGAAAGGGAAAAGGATGAGGTCTTTTCAAGACTCCTATCCAATCTAAAAAAACATGCCCTTTCTTATATGGGACACAGGGATTTTTCAAAAGGATTCAAGAAAAAGAAGATAAAGGAATTCCAGGAAAGGTTGACATGGTGGCAGTGACTCCGCTTGAAGAACTTGACACACCACAGATCCGGGATTCCCTGTTTGGCACCCTTGATCTCTCTGGCAAAGAACCAACCAGGAAGCAGGCCTGTCTTCTCCTGGAGATACCTACCAGAGACAATGTCTTGCTGACTGCAAGGATATTTGAAGGAAAGCCGGAAGACCCCCATATCCTGTACTTCCCAGCAGAATACGAAAATCTCGAAAGCCTCGCCTTGTTAGGAGAAGGGTTCAAGAGCCGCGGATTCACGTTTTGCAGCCTTGATTATCGAGGATGTGGTCTAAGTACAGGGGCCCTTTCTATGCCCAAGCTTTTCCCTGATGCAGAGACCTTTTTTGACGGGATCAAGAATTGGATGAAGGGATCTGAAAGGCCAGGTGACTTGGTCCTGATGGGCAGATCCATCGGCTCTGCCATAGCCCTTGACCTTGCAGCCAAAAAAGAACAAGAGCTGCTCTGTCTCATATTGGAAAGTGCCTTTAATCGGGGCAGAGACTATCTGGTCAGAAAGGGGATTGATGAAGAACTCATACCCAAAGGCCCATTGTTCGACAACAGGAAGAAAATGGCTTCTTTCAAAAAACCTGTGCTCTTTATCCATAGCCCCAGGGACCTGATCCAATCTCTCTCAGAAGTGGAATGGCTCGTAGTTGAGAGCCGATCCAAGGCAACCCAGTTCCAGATAGCACCGAGTGGTACAAGGGAGGAATTGGCCATGCATGTAGGAGAGGTCTATCTGGACTTTGTCCACCAGTATGTAAACCTCAGAAGGGGGATCAGGCCCAAACTCAAACCAAGACGCCAGAGAAGAAGGTAGAGATTACAGTCCACATGTCACCAGCACGGCTGCCCTACCCTTTCCTTCTCCTCATTTCCATATACCTTCTATCAACTCTCCACATTTTGGACACTTGCCGTCCTTTAACCTGTTTTCCAGAATGCTGAATCCATACCTTGAAATGATTTCCTGACCACATGAAGGACAGTAGGTATTTTCTCCCCCTTCTCCAGGTATGTTACCTTCATATACGAAACGAAGCCCTTGCTCCAGGCCGATCTGTCTGGCCTTTCTGAGGATGGACACAGGAGTTGGGGCCCTGTCGAGCATCTTGTAGGTGGGATGAAATGCTGTTACATGCCAAGGTATTGAAGGCGAAACCCCTTTTATAAACCTTGCGATCTCTGTCAATTCCTCTTCAGAATCATTCCAACCAGGGATTATAAGGGTGGTCACCTCAACCCAGATGCCAATTTCATGCATCAGCTCTATGGAATCAAGTACAGGCTGTAGCCTTGCCTTGCATACCTCCTTGTAGAACTTGTCTGAAAAGGCCTTTAGATCGATATTGATGGCATCCAGGAAGTCGACGCTGTGCTTGACAGTATCAGGACTCATATAGCCATTGCTGACAAAGCAGTTCTTTAGACCTCTTGACCTGGCAATTGTCCCGGTCTCATAGGCCATTTCATAGAATATGGTGGGCTCGACATATGTATAGCTTATACTCCTTGCACCCTGAAGTAGGGCATCCTGTACCACCTCCTGGGGTGTTACCTCATCCCCTATGATCTCCCCATTGTTGAGCCTTGGATATTGGGAAATCTGCCAATTTTGACAATGTAGGCAGCGAAAATTACACCCGACCGTGGCAATAGAATAGGATTTGCTGCCTGGCAGGAAGTGGAAAAGGGGTTTTTTCTCAATCGGATCGTTGTTCCTCGAAATCAGCCTTCCATATACCAGACTGACCAAGGTGCCATCTTGATTCTCCCTTACGGCACACACTCCCCTTTTGCCTGGTTTTATCTTGCAATGGTGCATACACAAGTTACACCTGACCATACTGTCATCCAATTTCTCGTATAGATATGCCTCTTTCATGCCAGACCTCCCATTGTCACCAGATGTTTTCTCAGAAAAATATAAGTATGAAATACCGGCTTGTCTTCAACCATGTGAAAAATTCCATCCCCTCTTTTTTCATAAACATCCCGATATGCGTTTTACATTTTTTGCCGTATGACCGATAGAATACTTAGGAGCTGAAGCAATTGGACCAATATGTGTCCATCTATCTTCACTCGTAATAAACGGAGGTTGCAGTTGTTTCCATGGAACAAATTCTGGTTAAAAAGGGAAAGACCGTTGTCTCAGACAAAAAAGGAGCAAGGCTTTTTACTGTGTCTCTGGGCTCTGCCCTTGCAATAGCTGCATCAGACCCAGTGGCCCATGTTTCAGGTATGGCCGTATGCGTATTACCCAAGAAGGTAGACAAGACATCTGCTGTCCCTGGTGTTCTCGAACAGCTGAGAGAACTCTTCAAAGAAATGATCTCCAAGGGCGCCAAGCCCCAAAATCTCAAAATATTTCTTGCTGGGGCAGCTGGTTTCCTGTCTGAACCTGATGAGTTGGCCATTGGTAAAAAACTCTATAAGGCCGTCTTGGTAACACTCAAGAAAAATGGGCTGAAGACAAAAGGAGAGCATGTTGGCGGTCCGTTGAATAGAACCGCCTCTCTCCACGTAGGAGGGGAAAACATGACCATCACTATGCTGGACGAAAAGGAGATCCAGTTATGATTGCGGTCTCTACTCCAAATTTTACACTGGATGCTGTCTTCGAATCCATGGCAGACCTGCCAGTGTTCCCCAAGGTGGTCCACAAGGCCCTCCAGGTACTCGATGATCCCAAGAAAAAGATCTCGGATGTGTCTGAAATAATAAAATTCGACCAAGGCCTTGTGGCCAATATCCTCAAACTCACCAACTCGGCCATCTTTGGCTTGAGACAACAAGTGACAGATCTTGATACGGCCCTTGCCCTACTCGGCAATCAAAAAATCAGGGAGGTCCTGGTGGCAGGTGCTGCCATGCCATATCTGAGCCGACCATTGTCCGGCTATGAAATGGCCCCAGAAGACCTGTGGTTGCATTCGATGAGCTGTGCCGTGGTCTCTGGTGTAATCAGTAAACGTATAGGCTTCACTGACAGTTCTACACTCTTCACCACTGCGATCCTGCACGATATTGGAAAGATCGTTTTGGACATTTACGTAGGGCCAAGGCTTGGAGAGGTACTGATGATCTCCAAACAACGTGGAAACAGCTTTTCAGAGGCCGAGTGGAGCGTGCTCGGGACCGATCATGCCGTAGCTGGTGCTGCAATCCTCACCAATTGGGATTTCCCACCAGATATCTGTAGGGCTGTCAGAAATCATCATGACCCTGATCTATACATCCAAGATAGACTGTCAGCCTGTTTAGCGCTCAGCAACATCATGAGCATACAGCTCGGCTTTGGAGTAGGTACAGATGGCTTCAGGTATCACATAAGTCCAGCACTATTGAAAGCAGCCGGATGTGGACAAGAAGACTATTATTGGTGCATGGACCATGCAATAACAAGCTTCTATGAGGCTGAAAAGCTGTTGAATATGATAATGGACTGAGAGTATGAATAAATATCTCAGGTAGCCCTGATGGGACATTGGTCACATTTTGGCTTTCTGGCTTTACAAAAGCTCTTGCCAGCCATGACTATGAGGGCATGAAATTCATTGAATAGACAGACATCAATTGGCAGATTGTCCATAAAAAAGCCCCTCAACATTTCATAATCCCAAGACGAATCTATCATGTCGTGTCTTTGAAGGATTCTGAAGGTATAGGCGTCTACCACGAATGATGGTTTCTCGAGGGCATAGAGCATAATACTGTCTGCGGTCTCTGGCCCAATGCCTTTTATCTCCAACAGGCGTCGTCTTATCAGGCCATCCTCGACCTGGGCCATTTGCCCCATATCGCCGCCGAAATCCTCAAGCAAGACCTTTACAAAATTCTTCAGCCTGCCCGTCTTGATGTTATAATAACCCGCCGGCCTCAAGAGCTCGGCAAGCTCGTAATCGGCCATCTCCAAGATGGCAAATGGAGATAGACACCTGTGAGACTTGAGGTTGGCTATAGCCTTTTCCACATTTTTCCATGTGGTATTCTGGGTGAGGATAGCCCCCACTGCCACCTCGAAAGGGGTCTGGCCCGGCCACCAGTACTGAGGTCCAAAGCTGTCATACAAAAGCCAAAACAGGGAAAAAAGATACTCTGTATGCCGAGTTCCTGGGTGGAGACCTTCCAATTTTCTTAGATATGCCCTGTCACACCCTTTTTGCTGCTGCTTCAATCAGTGCCTCCGTCTGTCGAAGATCACGCTTCAATTCCTTGGTGAGCAGCTTATTTATGGAACCTGGTTTGTCAAGCCCTATAAACTCCAAGGCATCTTGAGATATATTGAATCCACAGGGGGATTCATCCCAATAGTTGGTCTTTTTCGCAAGGAAATCACTCAAGGCCACAAAGGCCACTGTCTTTCTGGCATGTCTCGGGACTTCATGCCAATTGCCAAAGGAGGGATGATGGTGATAGCCTATGGTTGTACATATGAGTTCTGGGAGTTTCCAGTAGGTTGAAAGCAGATATCCCATCCTACAATGATCGAGACCATAGACCTGTTCCTCTTCAAGCACTGAAAAGGTCTCACATGGCTGTTCCTTGTCCATGTGTTCCTGACCTCCTCCAAGCCCTTTCAACAAAAACTTTCCAACGTCATGGAGCAAGGAACAGGTAAAGACTGTAGGACCAATTTGGCTGGTGGTCATCCCTGTGAAAAATAGCAAATGCCTTGCACACACCGAGGCAGCAGCCGCATGACGCCAAAGTGCCTTGATCTCCTGCTGATCCAGTTCCGCAAAGGGCTTGACTGCGGAAGAGGTCAGCATTTGGGTCACCAAGAGCCACACATTATTGAATCCAAGGAGCACCACGGCCTGTTGAAGAGAAGTCACCCTTAATTGGCCATAGGCGGCAGAATTGACTACCCTCAACACCTTTGCCGACAATACGGGATCAGTACTTATCAACTCCACAACCCTTCTGATGTTAGCTTCAGGATCCCTAAGCATTTGGGATAGCTCCATGATTGCACTTGGCAATTCTGGGGATTGACGAATTATGTCTATTAGTGCTGCATCCTCATCTGTTATGGGTCTTTCTGGACTCGGCCTTTCCAGGTGAGATACGTCTATGAAAACCACCTCCTCTGCCTCAGGCTCATGGGGTGAAGAAGAGACCGTGGTTGGCAAAAAGGCCTGTTCCTCCAAGGGCCCCTCTTCATCTGAAAAGGCACTGGCTTGGCCGTTGGAAGAGCCTGTACTCTCCTTTTTGCCCAGGAAAAAAAATAATATGACCCCAAGAGCCAAAACAGCTACCACACATAGGATCAGAAGCCAGAACATGGACAAATCCATCGATGAAGACACCAGTTAATCAGACCGTAGAAGGAACATGTAGATCCAAAATCCCAAAACACTTACGAAGACACTGCCAAAGACTGCTATATCCCTCAACTCCAGCTTCCCGTTCTTGGGCAATATATAGAAACAGGCTGACCAAAGGATCACTGCCCCCACAAGAAAGGACAAGACCTTTCGAAATTTCAAAAAGTAAAGGACAATACAAATCAAGAGGGCTGACACCCAAAAACGGGGATCTCCCAAGATGGCCATAGGATCGGTCGTGGAGAAATATTTTATGAGATTTTCTGTCCTTAGGGCCTCGGCAATGGCATCCCAGTCTATATCTACAAACATTTCTATCCTCCTTGGTAACTTATCGACACAAATAACGGACTGGTGAAGTATATGCCGGGCTATTTCCTAATTGAGCTTTTTTATTGACTTTTTGAATAGAAACTTCTCATTGCCGGTGATAGAATCAGGCCTATGCCTTACGGATTGATACTTGAAATAATGATAGCCCTAATACTGGTGAGCAGTGCGCCAGAAAGGCCCACTGGACAACTTGTCCCCGCAGTTGAATTGTTGTTGTGGATATTAAAGGCTGGCGGCTGGTATCTACTTTGCCTTATGGCCTTTAAAAAAGGGGAAAAAGGGGGCAGGGGCAGGTTCAGCAGCATAGGGCTGTGGGAATGGGCTGCCCTTTTCCCTTTTATAATCGATATCTATTTCTTGGATGCCAACCTACTGTTTTTCAAGATATCCTCGTTCTTTGGATTAGAATCCTTGAAAGAGATACTGGCACTCCTTCTCTTCCTATTCTATCTGACCGTGGTGTGGTCGACCGGCCTCAAGGAGCAAGGGGAAAGGCCATTATTAAACAATACTGTGTATTCAAGGCTCAGGCTGTTGTTGCCAGTGGTATTCCCATATTTCGTCCTGATAGTTCTCATCGATCTGCTGGAGAAGCTACCCTTCCCATTTTTGAGACAATGGCTTCATTCCGACTATGCCCCAGCCGTCTTTCTCTTGCTTTTTCTGTTGTTTTTCCTCTTTGTTCTGCCACCCTTGATAATGAAACTCTGGAGATGCACCCCCCTTCCAAACTCGGATCTGCGCCAGAGGATAGAACATATACTGAAAAGACAGAAAATGTCCTTCTCAGGCATCATGGTCTGGCATACCGGGGAGACCATGGCCTGCACTGCTGCTGTAATGGGGTTAGTGCCAGGCTTCCGATATATCCTTCTCACTCCCTGCCTTATAAGATATCTGCAGCCAGAAGAGATAGAGGCAGTCATCGCCCATGAAATCGAGCATGTAAGAAGGAAACACATACTCTGGTATGTGATATTCCTACTTAGCTATTCTGCGATAATATACAGACTTGGAGATCCATTCATTACGTGGCTATTGTCCACCCCTGCCATATTGAAGATACTCCTGGTTGCTGATGAATTCCCAGACTCTCTTGTCTCGCTCTTAACCGCCCTTCCCGTTGGCATCTTGATCATAGTCTATTTCAGATTCCTCATGGGTTATTTCATGAGGAATTTTGAAAGGCAGGCCGATATGGCCGCCTTTGAGATCCATGGACATCCCTTCTTTTTGATAAATGCCCTGAAAAAGGTCGCCCTACTTTCTGGTATAGACCCTCAAAAACCCAACTGGCATCACTACAGTATCTCGGAAAGGATAGACTTTCTAAGACGTGCCTACCTTGAACCAAAACTCTTGGCTGAGCATAGCCACAAGCTGAATGTGTCAAGGGGGATCTTTATTACCCTGACGTGTATACTGTTGATATTGCCCTCCAGCCTCCCCACGAAGACCTGGAAGAAAAAGGCCCACTCCAACGTCCTTCAACTCTACTATGAAAAACTCGTCCAGAAAGGCGATAGAGACCCAAGATTCTACCTCTTGCTTGGAGAAATAGCCTTTGAACAAAAAAAGTACAAAGCGGCTGAACTCGCATATAAAAAGGTCTTGAATATGGAGCCAAATAGTGCAGAGGCCCTCAACAATCTGGCATGGCTCTATGTAAAATCCGACGATCCTGCATTCATACATCCCCAAAAGGCCCTTCTCCTTGCCATGAAAGCGGCAAAGCTCAGACCTGAACCCTTCATCTTGGATACCCTAGCCGAATGCTTCTTTGCAAATGGTTATGTGGCACGGGCAATCGAAGTAGAACAAGATGCGTTTCGTAAGGCGCATGAAAACCGGGATTACTACAAAAGCCAGGTGGAAAGATTCAAAAAGGCATTGAAGGAGCCAGGGGGAACAAAACAGATCAATTGATCTTGGACTGCTTCTCGATGATACGGCTTACTGCCCCAAAGAGTTCTTTCATCTTGAATGGTTTTCTGAGATAAGGGAGATTGTTTCTCTGAAGAAATTCCTGGGTCTCAAGATCTGAAACGATACCAGTAGTAAAAACAATCTTACCCTCGTACTCCGGGTATTCTTTCAACAGTCTCTTGTACATCTCTATACCATTGAGCTCTGGCATCTTTAGATCGGAGACTATCACGTCGAAATGGTGTTGTTTTATTCGATCCAAGGCCTCAAGACCATTCGAGGCCGAAACGGCGTGAAATGTATCTGAAAATACCTCCAGGATCAATTCAGAGATCTCGTACTCATCGTCCACTACCAACACCCGGGGCCGACTCTCAAATTTCACATCGACCGCACTCGAATCCGTTGCCTGTACAAAGCTTTCGTTCATGGACTCGATGGCAGGGAGTATCAAGGTGAAGGTTGTCTTGCCACTTCGAGAAGAGACTTTAATATCTCCACCATGTTCCTTGATTATTCCATGACAGATACTTAGGCCAAGTCCTGTACCGTTTTTGTCCTGTTTGGTGCTAAAGAAGGGATCAAATATATTCTTTATTATCTCTGGCGGAATCCCAGGACCATTGTCCATGACCGTTATGACCACGTTTCTGTTGTCGAAGGAAGTGTTTATGCGGATCAATCCACCCTTGGCCTCCAAGGCATCCACAGAATTCTTCAGAAGGTTCGTTATCACCTGCTCCAACTGATGGGGATCTGCCATGACGGCTGAGAGAGAATCATTCAGATCGAGATCTATCTCTATCTTAGAGGTTCCTATCCAGGTCCTCACCATGTTACATGCATTTTTGACGATATCGTTAACGTTGCACCTGATCTTTGCAGGCTTTTCCCTCCTGGAAAATAGCAGGAGGGAATTTACTATCTTCTGGGCACTGAGGGAAGCGCTACGTATCCCCTCGATCCCCTTTTCAAGCTGTTCCTTGGCAAGATCCGCACTGAGTATCTCTGAGTATCCAAGTATTGGAGTGAGCTTGTTATTGAGTTCATGAGCAACAGCAGCCATCATCTCCCCCATTGTTGCAAGACGCTCTGCCCTCACCAACCTATTCCACAATACGTCGCGTTCCGTGATTTCCCGACATATGAGAATTACACCACTGTCCAGATGTTCCCCTATGGTATTGGTCATTCTCAATTCTGCCGGCACAGTATTGCCCTTGCAGTCCCTCAAGACCACCTCTTCCAAGAAAAAGGCCCCAGGCGAATTTTCGAGAATCTTCATCTTCTCTCTCAATACCTGCTGATGGCCATAATCCACGAAACTTAGTACAGGCCTTTGAAGAAGTTCATCCAATCTACAGTTGAGGATATCTGCCATTTTTGTATTGGCATAATGGATATAACCCTCCTTGATTATCATATAGCCTTCATTCAAATCCTCTATAAGGGCCCTATATCTCTCTTTTGCCAGGGCTATCTCATCCATCATGCGAATATGTTCAAGGGCACGTTGAAGGGAATGGTAAAGGAGATCGAAATCAAAGGGTTTAATCACATAATCGAAGGCGCCAAGCCTCAATGCCTGAACCGCAGTCTCAAGGGAGGCATATCCTGTCATTACGATCACCCTGGTCTTGGGACAATAGTCTCTGCAATATTCCATAATGTCAGAACCCGTCCCGTCAGGCAGGAAGAAATCGGTGATCACCACATCATAAAAATTGTTACTCAGAAGATTCAGTCCCTCTCCCACACTTGCTGCGGTAGTGGCAATAAAGCCAGCATGGGTCAATAGCACACTTAGGCTATTTCTCATCTCTTGTTCATCATCTATTACCAATACCGTTGCGGAAGCCAAAGACATGCCTCTATCCCTTTCCCTTTAACCCAATGCTATTGGAAGCCTGATTCTTACTACAGTATTAAACCCCTCCTCCTGACTAAGGATTATTTCTCCGCCACAGGCATTGACAAGCCCATAGCACACCGATAGACCAAGTCCTGCATTGTCAGCCCCTTTGGTAGTGGTGAAGGGATCAAAGACCTTTTCGCGAATCTGCTTGGGGATCCCCGGCCCAGTATCTGCTACCTCTAACAGGACGTATTTGGAATCACCGTCTTGTTGAAATGCTCTGACAAGAATCCTTCCAGGACCTTCCAAGGCCTCATCGGCATTTTTTATCAGGTTGACAAGGACCTGTTTCAGGTTATCTGGCGACATCTTTACTGAAGGAAGGCCCTTTTCGATCTCTGTCTCAAGGCTGACCCCTTTCTCCGCCAATGTCTTCTTCATGAGGAGCTCCAATTCTCGCACGACAGAATCAATAGATGCAGAGCCAGACATATCTTGTCCATGCTGAGCACTGGCAAAATTGCCAAGCTGCCTCAAGAGACGAGCCACCCTATCTATCTCTGAGCTTATTGCATCGATGGTCTTGTCATCTATTTCACCGGTTTCCTTTTGTATTTTCAAAATCTTTAAAAAATTCTTTATTATCCCAAGGGGATTATTGACTTCATGCACCACTTTTCTTGCCAATTGGCTGGTGGCACCCAACCGCTCGGCCTGAATCAGTTTCTCCTGTGCCTTTCGTAGCTCCTCTGTCTTTTTGGTAAGCTCTTTCTCCAACCAGATTGCCCTATTCTTCCTCTCCAAATCCAAGGCAACCTCGGCTGTTACATCCCTTATCAAAAATAGCAATCGATCGAGCCCAGAGATCGAGACAGGTGCCACCTCTACTTCAAGCCATACAGGCCTATTATCTTGAACATCTATCCTGAATCTGCCAAGATTCTGACTCTTTCCTGGAGTCACCTCTCCCAGCAAGGAATTGGTGTTCTTGTCATCGAGCCCCAGGAAATCAAAAATATTCAAGTCCCTGAAGCCAGTCCCATTTATACCCAAAAAGGCACGTGCAGAAGGATTACACGATATTGTCTCACCAGAATAAGTGGTCAAGACAATACCGACAGAACTCTTTTTTACAATTATATCATTTATCAGGTGTTCTTTTTCCCACAGCCTACGATATCTCAATCCCTCGTAGACATGCCCAATCTGCCGTGCCAGCAGCATCAACAGTTCCTTTCCTGGCTCGAGTTCAACCCAGGAATCCCAAGACATGGACAGCACCAAGGCCCCCTCTGCCCTGCCCCAGGCAAATACAGGCACCACGAGGAAGTCCCCACCTACATAATCCCTGATCTGTTCATCGATGATCCTCATCTTATGTCTCTTGAAAAAGAGATGGGAATGAATGGGCAAGGCGGTACGAAAGGCCTCCTCCCAGATGGAATCGTCCAGGCCCAAGATGTGAATCTGATTTACCAGGCTGTCATCCCTCGTACCCTTTGCATAAAGACCTACAAGAGATTGTTTCTTCTTAAGGAAAAAAATGGCTGTTTGAGAATCAGTCAGGATACCTATAGAGGAAAAAATCTGGCTCTTCAATTGATCCTGGCTGGACACTGCCAACAGAGAATCAAGTGTGCCTGTCAGGACAGCCAGGTCAAGGGCCTTGTCTGCCAAAAGTACCTGATCTTCTTTAGCCCTTGCATCGATTCTGGGAATCTTTGCCTCGGCCTTGCTGGTTGCCACATTGAGACCTAATTCATTGCTGGCCGTCTTTATCTCAGAACGCGCCCTCTTTAAAAGCCCTTCCAAACCTTCAGGGCCAGCCTTGAGGGCAAATTGATCAAGCATTTGATAGAATTGTTGTATATCAAGACTGGAACCACCACTACCAAAATGGCTAAAGAGATCTGCAAGAAAAACTATGCGAACAACCTCGGAAGACAATGCTATCTCCTTGGCGTCTCGATGATGATATCTTACACAGTCCAGGATATTCTGATGAATACCCCAGTCCTTCAACAACCTATAGCCTTCTTGGGCATGATCCAGCCCCCAGGCCTGTCTCTCCGATTCAAGAATGGTCTGTCCAGTGTGGGGATTTTGGACGATTTTTTCAAACTTGTCAGGATCTCTGACAACCAAGGCGAGTTGTCCGATGTCGTGGAGAAGGCCTGCGACAAAGGCCTCCTCGGGGGCAGTATCCATAGAGTGTTCAGCAAGTAGTTTGGCGATGATCGCGCAGGAAAGGCTATGATTCCAAAACGCAGAGATGGAAAAATTACCAGGCACCTCCAACCTGGCAAATGACTGACACACCGCCACTGTAATTGCCAGATTGCGAATTGTTGAAGTCCCAAGATTGAGAGCAGCCTGGGATAGAGACCTAACCGGCCTTCCCGTATTCATCAAAGGGGAATTGGCAAGTTTTAGAATCTGAGAAGAAAGGACTGGATCCTTACCCGCTAGCTCAGCAAGGTTTATCAGAGATCTCGTTTCGTCTTCTGTAACCTTGATCAACCTGAAAACCACCACAGGAAGTGATGGTAAAACTCTCCTACGTGAAGTTTTTAGACAGGTCTTGACCATTAATTTTAGTTTAAGTTTTAGTTGTTAATCTTTTTTTCTAACTTTTTTTTAAAATAATTTCAAGTAATTTCAAAGAAATTTGAAGTTTTTAACAACTTTTTAACAGCTCAAAATAGGGCCTGAAGACAAATCATCAAAAAAATCTCAATCCCAAAAATTTTATCTTTTCCCAGGGCTGTTCATGGGCTATATTTGGTTACATGTCTTTATGTTCTCAATGCAGCTTTTTGGTTTTTAACAATCGCCACAACCTTGACCTTCAGACCAATATCCTTATCGGGACAAAAGTCCCTCAAATAAACTCTTCAGGTGTTGACTCATGGGCAAGACACCTTTGTTAGAAATCGTTACTGGCAATAGGACAGAATTTGTAGACATAACGTCTCAAGTTCAGCAAAAGTTGGATGAAATGGACCTGAAATCAGGGCTTCTCTGTATATACTGCCCTCATACCACCGGTGCAGTGACCATAAATGAAGGAGCTGATCCTGCAGTTAGGAGAGACATTGTAAAGGTCCTCAATACGATCATCCCGTGGAACTTTGACTATAAACACATGGAAGGGAATTCACCAGCACATATAAAGGCCTCCATTGTGGGGGAAAGTGTGATAGTCATTGTTGAAGATGGTCGTCTATGCCTCGGCACATGGCAACGCATCTTTTTCTGTGAATTTGATGGTCCCAGAAGGAGAAAACTCTGGCTCAAACCTGTCAGGGCATGAGACCTTCTTGACAAATCATTGGATGTTTACATCTATTTCCTATTTTTTAAATCTATTCCCTATCAAAGGAGATTTGGCCCAAAATATGCTAAGTTTTCCATAGGATAGCACATGGGACTGGATCTTATGATTTTGGATGGCCCTGGGAGAGGAGAAGACATTGTCTAACCAAGAAGAACACCCCTTAACCCTGATCGATATCTTTTTGCCTATTGCAGGTATCTTGTCCATAGCCTGTCTTTTTTTCCAGGCTTGTGCCCTTATGCAACAGGCAGAAACGGATTTTTTCCCTATAACCCAGGATAATGGAGCTGATCCTGCCAGAGAGCTCTTCGTATTTGAAGAACCTTACTTGCCAGAGACATTCGAGCTTCTTAGCATGGATCCCGACACCTTATTAGAACCCCTCCAAGACCCCTTGGGACTGGAAAAACCAGAGCCAGACCTGAACCTTCTCGTGGATCTCAAAAGCGAGAAAGACCATTTGAGAAAGGGAGAAAACCCTGATGCTGCTTTAAAACGTCATCATATTGACCGCATGACCCGGCACAAGGTCCTCGAAGAGCTGAAAAAGGCCGTGGACCTGAGGAGGTGCAGAGAAGGGGAGCAATTCGAATTGTATTTTGACTCTGCAGGTAGTTTCAGATCCCTTGTCTGGCATCGGGGTGCCTTCGAGGTCTATGAAGTCCGTTCTGATTACTTGAAACCAGATGTCTTTGTCCTTGCCAAGAAACCGGTTGTCCTTGAGAAGAAAATAATAAAGGCCACAGGGGTAATCTCTGGTGGCCTCATTGACTCGTTTTCAGATTTTGGTCTCGATCCCAAATTGGCCAGGAAGTTTTCAGAACTATTTGCATCGAGGATAGACTTCAATACAGAAGCACATCTTGGAGACAGCTTCAGTCTCATTTTCGAAAAATATTACAAGCACGACGTGGCAGTGGGCTATGGCAGGATCTTGGCGGCCAGGTACTGCTCCCAAAGTGGACGTTGCCTCGAGGCCTATTATTTCAATGGTAAAGGGACCTCTTCAGGGGGATATTTCTCCCCGGAGGGCAAGGCCCTGGGAACCTCTTTTCTCAGATCTCCACTAAAGGTTTATCGCATTACCTCGAGATTCACTTCACGCAGATTTCACCCCATTCTCAAGGTGAACAGACCTCATTATGGAGTGGATCTTGCCGCTCCCATAGGCACCCCGATAATGGCTGTGGCAGACGGGATCGTAAATTTCACTGGCTGGCAACGCGGATATGGAAGGATCGTGATCATTTCCCACAAGGGTGGATACAAGACATATTACGGGCATCTATCACGCTTTGCCAAAGGCATCAGGAAAGGGGTAAGGGTTACAAGAAAACAGGTAATAGGATATGTAGGAAGAAGCGGCTATGCTACTGGCCCACATCTTGACTACCGGGTCAAAAAAAACGGCCACTTTGTAAATCCTCTCAAGATTCATTTCCCTTCAGCGCAGGATCTGCCAAAGGGTGCTCTTGGCTCCTACTTAGCCATTGTCAAAAGATTTCATCCCTTGTTGACAGAACCTGATACCCCTAAAATAATCTCTGTTGAGACAGAAAAGATAACAACTGCACCGGATGGATGGACAGGTTAAGATGACAAGATCAATCCCAGCCAAGATGGTTTTCCCGGCTATTTCCGCAATCTTTCTATCTCTTTTCTTCTTTGGCCATCAAGTCGCAGCCCAGGATGGGACAGCCTTTCAAAAGATACCTACCGTATTTCAAGGATTGGCAAGGCAGTTGGTAGCAGATGGATTTGAGGAGTCAAAGATCATTGCCCTGTTCACAAACGATGAGTTGAAATTTGATAACAGGATAATGCCCAGAAAGATTACCCACGACGAAACCAAATTACATTATGACATTTTTTTACAAAAAAGGAGGATCAAAAGGGCAAAGCAATATATCCAGAATAATAGACAACTGCTGAATGCCATAGAAAAACAATATGGTATACCAAAAGAGGTAAAGGTTGCCATCCTATTAGTTGAAACCGATCTTGGTAGATATCTCGGCTCAGGCTTGGCCTTCAATACCCTTGCCAGCATGGCAGTGGCAGATGACTTTGAACGCATAAAGGCCTATCTTCCATCAAGTTATCAAAACATGTCGAAAAAGGAACGAAAGAGGATAGAAAAGAGGATGAAAAACAAGGCCACCTGGGCATACTCTGAGCTGAAAAGCCTTATCATATATTCATCCCTTAACAACATAGATATATTTTCCATCAGGGGCTCTATTTTTGGCGCCATTGGCCTGTGTCAATTCATGCCATCAAATGCATTGAGATTCGGCGTAGATTACGACAAAGATGGCAAGGTCGATCTCTTTTCACCAGGAGATGCCCTTGCCAGTATGGCCAATTATCTCCAGTTTTATGGCTGGAAGCCAAATCTTCGCAAAAAGAACCAGATAAAGGTCATCAAGCATTATAACCATAGCACCCCCTATGCCAAAACAGTCCTCGAAGTCGCACGCAAAGTAAAACAGATATAAGTGATGAAACAACTCATCCCTAACAGGATAAAGGCACTCCAGACAAAGATGATTGAAGAGGACATCGATATAGTCCTGTTGCGCCAAAATGCAGATCTCTTTTATTTCACGCATACGGTACAGGACGCACACCTTTTGATACCAGCCAAGGCCCCTCCTCACCTTCTGGTATGGCGTGTCTACGAAAGGGCGCTCAGAGAAAGCCCTCTGGAGCAAATAGAGCCACTCAAAGGCCTCAGCCATTTCAAGGAGATAGTCAGAGAACTTGGCTTCCATGAGGCAAAAACCATAGGCCTCGAGATGGATGTATTACCAGCCAACCTATTTCTCTTTTACAGCCAGAACGTCTGGCCCAATTCACAATTCAAGGACATCTCGACGACGATAAGACAGATAAAAAGTATAAAGGATATCTACGAGATAGAATGTATTAAAGTGGCGGCAAACCAGGCCCACGAGGTATTAAAAAGGGTACCTGAGATGATAAACAAGGCTGAGACAGAGTTAGAGCTTGCCGCCCTGGTAGAAGCAGAGCTTAGGAAGAGGGGACATTGTGGGCTGATACGTATGCGGCTGTGGAACCAGGAGATGGGAATGGACCAAGTGATATCAGGGACAAGTGCCACGATCCCGGCCTGGACGCTTACCCCAGTTGGCGGAGAAGGCCCCCATCCAGCCTTTGGGCAGGGTGCCTCTTTCAAGAAGTTGAGAAAAAACGAGATCATAAGTGTAGATATTGGAGGATGGTACGAGGGATATTGTTGCGACATCACCAGGCCGTTCTTCTGGGGCAGCCCTCCGGTTGTTGTATTGGAACACTTTGAAAAGATAAAAAGAATATTGTCTGAATTGGAATCTCTATTGAGACCAGGAAATATTGCAGGAGATATATACGAACGGGCAATGGCCTTGGCAGACCAAGAGGGCATTAGCGATGTCTTCATGGGCATTGGCAACAGCCGTGTGCCATTTGTCGGACATGGCCTGGGCATTGAGCTGGATGAATTTCCTTTCATCTCTAAAAAAAACAAGATGCGCCTCGAATCAGGGATGGTATTGGCCCTCGAGCCAAAGATAATCCTGGAAAGATATGGCGTGATTGGTCTGGAGGACACGTATCTCATAGAGAATGATGGTTGTATCCGCTTGACACTGGACAAACAGGAACTAACAATAATCTAAAAAATATTATAAATGTCATTTCATCATTCTTGACAAAGTTTTTCCATTATGATAACCATTGCCACCTGCTGCAACAAAACGGGCCCGGTTGAAAAGGGCCGTTAACTCAGTCGGTAGAGTATCTGCCTTTTAAGCAGAGAGTCGCTGGTTCGAGTCCAGCACGGCCCACCAGCGTCCCCGTCGTCTAGCCCGGTCCAGGACACCGGCCTTTCACGCCGGCAACACCGGTTCAAATCCGGTCGGGGACGCCATTTAGAGTATAATATGGGGAATCAGGTTGCCATGCCTGATTTCCTTTTTTTGTTTTGTGGCATGGCCACAAGCCCTCTCTACAAGCTATCTTCAATAATAGTCTTACAGACCAAGATACTGTGCTTCAAAAGCGATCTACGAGCTGTGTGATCTGATATGTACGCTGGAGTGATGGCTTTTTTCAGAGATTTTCCAGCCCCATATCGTTGCTAAACATCCATGAGAGTCTTATTCTTTCTTCCTATACCGAAGATTCTGGAGGGGTAGATGGCAGAAAAAAGGATCGGTTTGTGGGAGGCAGTTTCTATTGGCATAGGTGGCATGATAGGGGGTGGCATATTTGCAGTCCTGGGCCTGACAGTTCTCCTTGCAAAAGGGGCAGCCCCTTTTGCATTTTTGGTGGCCGGGCTGATCGCACTGTTGACGGCCTATTCATATGCAAAGCTTTCCGTTCGTTTCCCAAGTGAGGGAGGTACCATAGAGTTTATCGTAAGGGCGTTTGGACCTGGAGTAATACCTGCATGGCTCAATACCCTGCTTTTGGCAAGCTACATCATAATGCTTTCCCTTTATTCCTATGCCTTTGGCAGCTATGGAGCAGTATTGATATCTGGATCGGAAAATCTCCTAATGAAAAAGGTATTCATCGTCTTCGTAATCTGCCTTTTTACCCTGCTGAACCTCTTGGGTGCATATATAGTGGGCAAGGCCGAAGACTACATGGTAGCCTTCAAAGTTTTGATATTGCTGTTTTTTTCTGTTCTTGGTTTTTTGACCATAGATCCTTCCAGACTTTCTCCAAACCACTACCCTCACATTCTCCATGTCTTTGCTGGCGGTCTTATCATCTTTCTGGCCTATGAAGGTTTTGAGTTAATTGCCAATACGGCAGCAGATGTGAAAGACCCTGACAAGACACTTCCAAGGGCCTTTTACACAGCGGTTTTGGCAGTGATCTTTATCTATATGCTCGTGGCCTTGGTAGCTGTTGGCAACCTGGACTACAAGGAGGTAGCAAAGGCCCAAGACTATGTGCTTGCGGAAGCCGCCCGTCCCTTCTTGGGGAAGGCCGGTTTCATCCTGATCTCCATAGCCGCACTTGTATCAACTGCCTCGGCAATCAACGCAACCCTTTACGGAACGGCAAGGATAAGTTACATGGTGGCCAAATTTGGAGAGCTTCCCAAGATCTTTGCCAAAAGGATTTGGAAAGGGGCCTATGAAGGCCTTGTGATACTGGCCGTACTCACAGTAATCGCTGCCTTGATCTTTAACCTGGAAAACATCTCTGTGGCAGGAAGCCTTGGTTTCCTGCTGGTGTTTGGAGCGGTCAATCTGGCCAACTTCAAACTGGCAGAACATACGAAGGCAAACCGGTTCTTGGCCGGTAGTGGTGCTGTGGCCTGCCTCGTTTCTGCACTGGTCTTGATCGGGCACAATATGAAAACAGCACCGGATTCCTTGATATCCTCCTTGGTGGTGGTCTTGTCTACCTTGGTCTTCGAGATCATTTACCGCATTGTAACCAAGAGGAGGCTGTCTGCCTTTATCGACTGGCGTCTAAAAGAGAAGGAGGATTTTCTGGACAATTTCGAAAAATATATCGAACCCATCCTAAAGGCAGTTGAAGTCCACTTCAAAGGGGCTGAAGTCTATATTCTCGATGAGCTTGCAAGGGGTGAAAGAAAGGCGGCCAACAAGCTCCATATCGGTATTACAACCCAAAGAAGCATGTCGGCAGAGGAAAAAGAGCAAAAAGAGCAAGACATAAGGGATAAAGCGGGTCTCAAGCCATACCATCCGCTAAAGGTCTCTTTTGTCAACATTGAAGAAAAGGACAAGATCCTTAAACAAAAACCAAGGAAGATATCGAGTTGAGATATACATTTCAAGGGGCAAGTTTAATTGCGGATGTCTGTAGCAGGGGCGACTCTATTTTTTTCTTTCACTGTGAGAACTGAAAAAAGTACCTTCTTATCTATCTTGACTGGGGCCTGAGTCAACTACCTTGACCGGTATATTTAGAACTTGCTCCCCGCTTCACGACAGACAGGGACAAGGTGTTTTGGAATACATTTTTGACTTGAATTTTTTTTTGCTTTATTATTGACAATATATTTATTGGGTAAACTGGGCCATTGTTTGTGATCTTACCAAAGAGCGCTATAATGCCCAGTGGTCAATGGTCCAGATGCCCATATAGAGATTTCTGTAATAACCAAGTGATCCCAGATTATGCAGTGAAGAGGCATGAAAAAGATAATTCATTTGAATAATCACATGATTAACACACCTCTGGTCCAAGGAAGTACAGTCCAACTCTAATGATGGGTCTTTGGACATTTGAGGCTAACAAGGGGCTATCAAGTCAGCCGAATCTGCTTTGTTGTCGGTCACTTGAAATGCCAAGATATGACTAAAGTACCCTTCTTCTCATATCTTCGGCAGACTATGAGCTGCATAATCCGGGATACCTCCAAGGACTGCCCTTAGAGGCCTGGTTTTTATGGTCAAAACAAGATATCTCTATTGTTTGACATGGATGTATGCGGATTGGAATATGTAGAGAACTGAAATGAAAATAAACTTGTTTTCTCCAGATGGGATGATGATGAAAGCAATATACAAGTATCTGTTCTTTGTTTTTATCTTATTGATAGGTAGTAATAGCGAGTTGTTCGCTGCAATTGCCACGAGTGACAACTGGGACGACATGAGGCTCCACGGTTGGAAAGGCAATACGGCTTGGACACAAGTATCAGTGGTGACTTCTGGTGGGAATCCTGGAGGCTATCTTTCATCGACCAGTAAGCCTACTGGTAATCCAGCCAATATCATAGGTGCCCTAACAGATGAAGATAGATATACAGGTAATTATACGGCAGCAGGCGTCAATCAGGTCTCTTTCGATCTCATGTTGGTTTCTGGACAGGCCAACCGAGTGGTATTCCGTGCCAGGTATCATGATGCCCACTATAATGGTTGGTATTATCGCTTGACATATACAGGGCAACCCTTACGCGTTTCTCTGCTTCCCATAAGTAGTTGGGTACATTTTGACGTACCGTTCAATCCTCGATGGAGCGATGCCGAGGCAAAGGCAGCAGGCTGGGAACAAGAACCTTCCTGTCCGTCCTTTAGTGAGACCATGTCGGATGTCTACACAATAGAAGTTCGTCTATATTCAAATGATCCAGGAAATACAACCCTTGCTATAGACAATTTTGTTGTCTACGCTGCCAGACCTGGGCCCATTACTAAAAGGCTGCCTCCAGACTTTCAGGAGCACTTTACAGGCCTGTGGTTCGAGAAAAGCAAACCAGGAAACGGTGTTGCTTTAGAGATCCAGGGACGGAAGGCATTTCTCGTGTGGTTCAGTTTTAATAAAGACGATGGCTACGGCGATGAAACCAATGCCACGATCTGGGTAACGTGCAGCGGCAATGTGACAGAAGATAATTGGTTGTCTTGCAGAGCACAAAAATGGAGGGGATGGCAATGGGGCCAAGCATACGAAGAACCCACTATATCGGAGTCGGTTTGTAGAATCGATGTAAAATTTCATTACGGTAATCTTGTCCACGATGACTCTATGGATTTTTACGTATATAATAAGTTTTCCCTTGCCTTGCCGTTTACAACCAAGAATCTTGTGTCTTTCATGGAAAACTTTGCGCATGGCGCCCCAGATTCACGTAATCTTACTGGATGGTGGTACGATCCTGCCTACAATGGTATGGGACTTTTCATAGAGGCAAGGGGCGAAAAGATGGCTCTCGTTTGGTATAACTATGGAGAAAACGGTGAGCCCCGGTGGTGGACATCTATCGGCAATTTTCCAGATGGAGCCCCAACCTATACAGGGGTCTTGGATGGGTGGCGAAACGGCCAGTGTTATTTTTGCTACCGCTACAAAAAACCCAAGATGATACCCGGCGAGGCAGGAGATATTACAATAGACTTCATTGATTCATCCCACGCAACTATGAACATAAATGGCACTATTCTAAATATAGAAAGATTCACTATTCCTTAAAGCTGTGGGTCAGGCACTGTGAGATAGGTTAAGCCTCACAGCTTCAGCAGCCTTACGAATTGCATAATCTGGGTCTATTTACAAAAAAGCATCAAGAGCCTTGCCCCATAGGCGATCAAGAGTCCCAAAAGAAAACTCATCAGTGTACCAATGATGATATATTCTGCCTCCATTCGGTGTGCACCGTCCTTAATATCGCCAAAACGAAGGATGGATTTTGCAGCAATGAGAAAACCTATGGCACTGGGCTGCCCTGCCATGACAAAGAGAAATATCAAGGCCCTCTCTAATTGACCAATGAATCTACCACCATTTTTGAGCCCCTTTGGGTGATTTGAAGGGGCATCTTTCAACTGGATGAGAAATGGCCTTACTGCCATTTCCATGGCCATGGCCCCCGCCCTTACCGTTAGGATGAATCCACCTATGAATATCACGATCCTCAAATACCACATACCAAAGATCTTGACCCACCATATGTCCTGGACAAGAGGTGAATAGAGGGCAATAAGGACATTGACGATCAGAGCCAGGATAAAGATATGGGCCACTTGATCTACAAGGAAGATATGGATCTGTCTCTCTTCAATATTCCTGTTCAACTTCACCTTCATATAGTCTATGAAAAAATGGCTCACAAACACGGCAAGAGCCAAGGGCCACATCTTCCAGATACCACAGAATATATAGGACATGGCCCCTGTGATTGCAGAATGTTTGGATAGCACAGAAGGCCTATATTTGTTTTTTACGTCATCTGATGTCTGAAGGAGAAAATCCCCCACAATATGGGCAAATAACAGGCATATAAAGAGTTCTATATAAGGGTTTTTCACAACGAATCAGTCCTATGTTCCTGGCATATTGGCTTTATAATATTGTCATTTAAAGCGGTAGAGGTTGTAATCGCGAGAGTACATTTCTTGCGTATTCTAGGCCCTTTGACAGGTTATACCACCCAGCCTTTGTCAAATGCTGGGCAACTGCCTGTTGGGAAATAGGTCCTGTGGGCCAGTTGGCTGCAATCTCTTCCTGCCTAACCCCTTTGAGAACCCATTTAACTGCCTCTGCTTGCTTTGGCGTCCACCTTACAAAAAGGGCGTCAATCAAGAGCACCAAGGCCCTTATTGCCCTTAACCCTTCATCTTCAAGCCTTGATGGAAAGGAAAATATCATCCTTTGATGGCCTTTCAAACCTTCGAGCCCTCTACCTGAAAGCCTGTATGCCTCACCATCACCTTGAGAGACCCGGTCTCCAGGCATGAGATCAACATCACCTATGGCTATGGAAAGCCTGGTATCTATCCTCAAAGGGCTCATACCCGCCCTGATTAGACACCTGTAATAAAGGGCTACATCCAGGCAATCTCTGGGTTGAGTGATCAGAAGCTGCCAACTGTCCCCCCTGAAGACATCTACTTCAAAAGGTACAGAACGGCCAAAGGCAATTCTAACATCCTTTGAACCTGCCTTCATCACCTGGAGAAGACGCCTCCTGGCCTTGCCAGAAAGCCTTGTTGAGCCAATAATATCCCCTGTCACAACGACAAACAGGGACTCATCTCTTTTGGTTAACATAATATCCCCAATGACAGAGCCAAAACTCCCATAAAAACAAGCTAAAACACTTTAAATATACTATTACAAGCTATTCAACTTGTAAACAACGCAAAAAAATAAACATCCCAACCGCATACTCTTTATTGTGCAAACTGTGCATTACTTTGAAGGTAAATTATTTTTTAGGATATAATTTCCCATTGATTTATCATTGGTTTCCGTCTATAATATCAATATTGATAAAAAAACTGGAAGAGATGCACAATTTGCACAACAAAAACGAACACAAAATTGCTGTCTTTGGATGTGGCAATATCCTTTTTGGAGATGATGGGGCGGGACCAGCTGTCATAGATGCCCTTGAGAGGCTTGAGATACCCGAAGACGTATTCATCCAGGATGTTGGTACAGGCATAAGGGATGTCTTGTTCGACTATCTCCTGGAGCCTGCCATGAGACCGGAA
>Ga0256833_1000440_pt1 | contig 32785 bp, 28 predicted proteins | sample 356284metaG_FD_190535 | JGI IMG/M metagenome (GOLD analysis project Ga0256833, IMG submission 190535) | Hydrothermal vent microbial communities from Mid Atlantic Ridge, Atlantic Ocean - 356-284 | ecosystem: Environmental > Aquatic > Marine > Hydrothermal vents | place: Atlantic Ocean: Mid... | reverse complement strand
TTCTTTCGAAGTCTTTTTCAAGCTGTCTCCAGCCCTAAGGGCAAGGAGGAAGTCCTGCTGCGTGGAGACAAGCTCGGGCGAATAGATGGTCGCCAGGAGCTGCCCCTTTTTTATGAAATCCCCCTGCCGGGTCACCAGGACCCTTTCGAGCCAGCCCGCGAAACGGGGATGGATGGAAAAGATCCGGGTCTGGTCGTATTCCACCCGTGCGTACGTCCTGACCCGGTGGCTCATCTTTCTCACCCTGGCAATACCTGTTCGAACACCCATGTTCTGTTCCACCACGGGGTCTATTCTGACGGTTCCCGGGGCTTGTCCGGGCATACCTCCCTCCTGGTAAACCGGCACGTAATCCATGCCCATTTCATCCTTTTTGGGCACTGGAGACGTTACAGCCGGATTCATGGGGTTTCTGTAAAAGAGTATCTTCTTCTTTTTATACGGGTTGTCAGTAGCTCGGGTCTTAGAAAATGTCCCGGTACTGCTTTCATGGTTCTGGACCATCCCGGCAGGCCCGCTGCCTCCCGGAAGGAGTGAGGCGATCCTGTCCTTCAGGAGGTAACCGGCACCTATCCCAATGAGTATGCATGTCACGGCAGTGAAGGGGATCTTTAAGAAGTTCATCTGGTCACATCTCCTGATTGTGCTGTATCTGATTGAGGCGGGGTGCAGGGGCTGGAAAGAGGATGGCGGGGCGTTCCTGTTCCTGCAGTGCCGGGCTCTTTTACCCCATGGATGGCGGATACCGCGACCTTTTTACAGGCAATCGGAAGGCTCCCCTCGGCGGCACGCAGCCTGGCCTCTGCCTTCTTTGCATCTGTAATCGCTCGCCAGTATCTCTTTTCATAGCCGAGGATGGCAAGCCGTGCCCTGATGACGTTCAGGAAATCCACCCGGTTTACCTGGTAGGCACTCAGCATCGATGAGAACGTGAGCCTTGCCTGGGGAATGACCGCATCACGGTAGAAGAAGGCCTGTTTCCTGAGACTTCTGAGGTCAGCCAGGGCAGAGGCGATCTCCTGGAAAACCTGTTGTTTCGAGCTCCGGTAAAGCTCCTTCTGCCCCTGGAGTTCCCGGTCTCGCCTGGCGATCTCCCTGGACTGCTTCCTACCTGCCCAGATGGGTATGTTCATGGAGATCATGAATGATGCGAAATTCGGTCGGTCCATGCCCTGGGGACTGTCCTGTCTGAAACCATAGGCTGCTCCCAGGGTGAAATCAGGAAAGTAACCCTTTTGGGAGAGCTTGAGCCTTGCCTGTGCGGCCCCTATTTTTTTGCCTGCTGCCTTGAGAGCAGGCCGTTTGGCCAGGGCGGTACGGAAGATTTCCCTTTCAGGGCCGATATCTTCCATGGTTACCGAAGTGTCCACTGCTATCCTGTGGGAGATCATTTCATCCCTTCCTGCAAGCCTTGCAAGCTTTGCCATGCCGCCTGCTATCCTGCCCTGGAGGTCTACCTCGGCATTCAGGAGTTCTGAAAGCTCGACCTGCGCCAGGAGTACGTCCTGCTGCATGCCTCTGCCCACCTCGTACTTTGCCCTGGCGGTGTCAATAATTTCCTGGATCAGTATCCTGTTCTGCCTCACTATTTCCAGGGCCTTTTCCAGGTAGAAAACATCCCACCAGAGGGTTTCCACCCGGGAGACTACCTTAAGTTTCAGCTCATCTACCTGGAATTTCAATGCCTCGGCTTCCCTCCCGGCCGCGGTCTCCTTCATGGACAGCTTCCCCGGAAAGGGTATGGTCTGGGTCAGCTTGACCTGCATCTGGGTCATGGGTTCCTGGTCAAGGGAGAAGGTGTCCGTGGGAAGATTCAGCGCATTGAAGCTGAGGACAGGGTCCGGAAGGCTTCCAGCCTGTGGAGCGATGTTGACAGCAGCCATGTACCTGGCATCCAGGGCCCTTATGTCCGGGTTGTTGTCCAGGGCGGTCAATACTGCCTCACAGAGGGTGAGCCGGACAGTCGTAACATTTCCAGGGCTGTTTTCCGCACTGACTGTCGGCTCGCCTGCCAGAAAAATCTGTGCCCATACAAGGAAAAAGGTAGCAAGGTGGAAAATCATGGCTGCAACCCTTGAAATCTTCATGATATTTTTCTGGCATGGCCTGTGGCCTGTGACAGGGCGATGCAAAAGGGGCCTGTTCCAGTGACCGCACCTGGAAACTGTACAGCTATGCCGTGCCATGGCATCAGCTCCGGGCATTGCCGCCTGCTTCATGACTGGAGATGCGGTCTTCTATCCATCTTGTAAGCTCTATAATCCTGGCCATGGATCTGTCTGCATTTTCCACGCATTCCAGGTAGTCATTTTCCTGCATGAGCTTCAGGACCTCTTCGTTCTTCTTGGCCTGCTGTTCGATTCCCTTCAGTGTCTCTTCAAAGTCAGCGGGAAGGTTCATGCCTTTCACCTTGCTGCGAAGGCGCCTGGTGCTCGAGGCAATTACCATGGTTGAATTCAGTATGAAGTGGGAAAGCACGGAGAGAAGCTTCTGAAGGGAGCCCATTACCGCCTCCTGTCTCTGGACGGCAAATTGCATGCGGGCAAGCTTTCGGTTTCTCTCAACGAGGAGGCTGGATAGGAAACCGATCACACCGCAGAAAAAGGACAGGGCCAGGGTCATGGGGAGCATCGAGGAAGAGAAGGCATAGGCTAATGCCGTGAATACCGATCCACCTCCGGGTACGTGGCCCCTGTCTGGTGAGGTAAAATAGTAGACCAGCATGATATAGGGGTGTGCCACCAGCACCCCGAATATCAATCCAGCCAGTGTGAAAACGATCTTTAAGCTGTATTTTTTCATAAGGTGTAGGTGGCATAAAAAGACATCATTGATAGACTCTATTTGAGAAGTAACCAAAAGTCCAGTTTTTCTATTAGATGTCTAAAGAAATATGAAGAGCCCTCATTTAATACCTTGGTGTTTTCAAATGCCTGAAGAAGATTTTTTAATATTGAATAGTTAACATACACGTCTTCCCATTTATATTTGTTCCTGATACAAATGATGCGATCTGCATACGGGTTTCATGCTGTTCAATGATCTGGTGAACTGACCAAAATTTAAAGAAATACTGGTACAGCTATTTGACTCTTTGTAATTAGATGGTAATGCATTGAGATATCTTGAGTACCTTGAAGGAAAAAGCTACATGAAGAAATGCGGTTTCTTGATACTATCCCTCTTTGTGTTGTCTTTTGTCCCTGCGTGGGGGCAGGTGTTCACACCATACCGAGTTGATAAGATCCCAGGTGCCTACTATTTCACACCAGCGGCCTTTTCAGGGGGATTTGCCGTCTTTGGATACATGAGTAAGATTACTCCTGAGCCAGCTGAGCTGGAGGCTGAGAAAAGACGCATCAGCGCCATAATAGATGATAGTGTCAGGAAAAATTATGGTAGCTGGCAAGATATGGATAGGGCCATGAAAGAGGTAGGGCAAAAGGCCTCCAGAGAAATGGAGGCGAGGTCCCCTGGCTGGTCAAAAGGACTTCTTCCTCCTTCATTCTTAAGGCAGGCCCTACCGTTTTTCCTAAAGGGTGCCCTTTTCTACGCCAAGACATATCCGGAGGCCATGAGGGAGCCTGTTGGGAATGTTGGTGAAACCGGCATTTTGGTTGTGGACCAATGGGGCACGGTCACAAAGGTTCCTCTTGGCATAAATGCCCCGGTTAGATCCATCTCCATCTCTGAAGACGGACGAGTGGCCGCTGTCTTGACAGACATGAGTTTTGAGGATGAAAATGGCAATCTCTGCCCCATTGGCGAGATATCCCTCATAGATCTCATGGCAAGGAAACGAACCCGCTCCTGGATATTTGCAAACCTTGCAGAAACTGTCACCTTTACCCCTCTATCCAACGTGATTGCCTTTGATTGCTACACAGACATGCAAAGGTTCAGCAAGAGGCAGCTAAGGTTCATGGACCTGAAAAAAGGAGCTGTCTTAAAGTATAGGTTTACCTTTTGTACACCTGGATCTGGGAAGATCTTGGGAAAGAATGTCCGTTTCAAAGGGTTTCTTTTCCATGAGAAGGAGCCTTTGGTTGCCTTATATAAAGGAGGGGCAAAATATGAAATCAGGCAGATCCTTACCAATCGTCAGATCTTTCTTATACGAAGCGGGCAACCCTTTGTTTTTGCTAGGATGCATCCATGGGTATTTACAAGCCTTGGTGAGCTCTGGGATATCAAGGGTAGCAGGCTTCTTGATACAATACGCCTTCGTGGGGGAAACAGTTTTTTGTATCAGGCCACCTTTTCCTCGACGGACCAGCAGCTCTTTTGTTACAAGTCTGGTCGCCTATTGCGCATAGAACTGGATGTGAAAACCGGTGGGGTAAAGAGGATGAGAACATCCAGAAAAAGGGGTGGCCTGTTCTTCCTCGTGCCTGGGGATGAATACCTGGTATCCTTTGTCCCTGGAAGAGGGCTTGTCTCTTATAAAGGACGCTATCTCAGACGGCAGCGGCTTTGTCTTAGAATCTTCAAGGGCAAAGACCTTGAGATGGCCCAGGACATATGCATGGATAAAGATTCTACAGTAATTGATGCTGCAATGGCAGGAAACAGCCTGGTTGTTTCGGATTTTGATAGCCTGCACATATTTACTGGACCCTTCGTTCGTACATCCGAGGATCAGTCAAATATCCCAGGCCCAAAGGAGTCCATGCTTGCAAGAATAGATGCAAATCCTCACTGGTTTGCAGGAAGGGTGGTAGAGCTTGACGGATGGGCATGGGGCTGGATGGTTAAGCCTCCCAAAGAAGTTGCCAGGCTGAAGCTTGCCTTTGCCCGCCACAACTACGGAAGCAAAATGGATGGTACCTTTACAGACGGTACCATCAGGATCCTATATCCTGTTCCTGTTACATTTTCAGGCCCACTTCACATAAAGGCAATGGTGAAGATAACACCTTCTGGATGGCAGCTCGTTCCTGTACGCTAAATCCAGTAGTTGAAGCCGCAAACTTGCGAGCTGCATAATCCGGGTTCATGTCCCCGGGGTTTGGAGCAATATCCTACTACAAGCCCCTGCCAGCAATGGGTATCACCTTACTAAGATCGGGTACTTTTATGCCAAATCAATGCGCATTTGATCTTCCTCTGCGGGTTGACTCATGGGAATAGATGCCAGTAATATGGCAAGGGTTTGGCTTGTGGGTCTTGTGATTGACCTTGTTTCCCGTTCATGGGCCTGGGTACTGTCTCCTGGCCATGTGTGTTGTAGCTATCGGGATTCATTCAAGGGCCTTAGTGGTATTCATGTAAAGGTTTTTTACAGATGAGGTAGGTTTTGGTGAAGTTTTATTTTAGGTGCATTTGTACAATCGTTTGCGCCAGTCTTGTCCTGGCTTTTTATGCTGGGCCGGTTCTTGCCCGGAAGAATAGTAAGAGATTCAATCCATTGTCCTCGGTTGTTTTCCTTACAAGTAAAAGGATAAGCCCAGATGAGGCGTTGTCTCCAGTGGCCTTCAAGGGGGTAGGCCCTGGTTTTGTAATCGACAGGAAGGGGGACATTGCAGTCCAGGTCTCTGTCATCTCCGATATCCATTCCATCGAGTGCTCCATACCGTCACTTGGCTACTGGCCAGCGGTCCTCATTGGCCAAGACAAAGAGACCGGTATAGGGGTAGTAAGGATGAAGGCCCCTGAAAATGTGCTCAAGAAACTCCAGCCCGTAAGGTTCAGCAAGTCATCAAGACCGAGCCTAGGCCAGGAGATCATAGCCGGAGGGGTTGGTCCTGATGGACGTATTCAGGTGTTAAGAGGTATCTGTTCGGCCCCGCGGAGGTCCCTTCGTTTTGGTAACAATGTCATGTACGATCTGATCCAAACTGATATCTATGTACACGAGGGTTTGAATGGAGCGCCATTTTTCGATAAGGGTGGCAGGCTCTTGGGCATGGGTATCCTAAATAGCAGGCACCTTCCACCAGATATTGGCTTTTTGTTGCCATCAGGCCAAGTCAGGTGGATAGTGAATCAACTTGTAGAAAATGGCGAGGTGAAGCGTGCCTGGTTTGGGGCGAGTTTTATCACTGTTGACCCTAATCTGGCAGCCCTTTTGGATCTGCCTGCACAAAAGGGTGTGCTGCTGGTAAAGGTGGCACAAGGCAGCCCTGCCCAGCGGGCTGGATTCAGGGGTAGTGACAGGACGCTCAGGCTTGGAAACAGGATATATCCCCTTGATGGAGATTTTATCGTTGCTGTGGATCGTACGCCCATCATATCCGATTCGAGTTTTGTGGATGTCCTCAACAAAAAGGGTGCTGGCTCCGAGGTGCTCGTCTCTTTTTACAGGGAACACAGGTTGAGAAGACTCAAGGTAAGGCTTGGTGAGAAGGCCTATTGAGCCTGCTTGTATTTTGGCCATGTCTGTTGAATGAGGCACTTGATAAGGCCTGACTCAATCAGAAAATGAAGCGTCTTATGTGGAATATCTTGCCATTCCAGAACATGGTGGCTGTAGTGTCTGATGTGAATTGAACGAGCAGATCCCCAACCTCTACTGCCACTGGCAATTTATAAGAGCACCCAAAACATTGACCGTCTCTCCATTCAGTAAGTTTTGAATAAAAGGAGTCATCGGTTGTCCTAAAGGTCTCGGATGCGGTCCACCACCGAGGCTTCCCAAATGGGTCGTAGTTGTACCAGGCCATGAACATCTTTTCTCCTTCTGACTCCATGTAAAGTCCCATGCCGTCATAGTCGGGGTCAAACCACCATCCATTCAAGTTCCTTGGGTCCCTAACGCCTGGAGACAAGGTATCCATGAATTTCACCAAGGAGCAATTTCCATCTATCCCCTTGTAACTCCAGGACATGGTCGTTGTATTATCGCTGGTGAAATCCAGCAATATGGTCCCTGCTTCAGAGGCGGTGGGGGCAAAATATTGGCCTAAAAGGTTCCATCCCTTCCATTCGTATAAGGTCCCATTGAAATCGCCTGTGTCTGTAAGATTGCCATAAGAGGTGAGCCACACAGGATTGCCTTTTTCGTCATACGAGTACCAGGCAAGAAAGAGTTTATCGTTTTGTATCTCTATGGAAAGCCCTGTGCCAATGGCCTTTGAGTCATACCACCAGCCATTTTTGGCACTGCCACGTCTGCGGGTCAGGGAGATCTTGTAGTTCCAGGTACAAGAAACACCATTTGAAAAGTTGTATACGGATGCACCGGTACCGTATGCAGTAGAATTCGATGACCAAGTAATGGCCAAGGTATTGGTGGCATAGCCACCGTTTTGGTCTATTATGCTGTTGGAGACCACGATACTGATGGGGTCCTGGCTTGTTCCCCTGTACATACAGCTTTCAGAGGGATTACATGTTATCCCGTTGAGGAATTGGAGTACTGCTGTTTTTGTGGCATTGGTATCACTGAATATGGAAAGGGTCCCTGATGCCGGGTTCCCTGCAGGACATGTTCCTGTTACCGTGTAATCGGAGGTATGAAAATCCCATAGGCCAGTCATGGTAAGATAGGACGATTCTGCCTGGGTACCTATGGCAATTCCTTCCGCCATGACGTCTGAGGAAAACAACATAATTGAAAAATATATACAGAAAGCAAGTTTTCGCGCCATCTCTTGACTCCTGGGTTTTATTTTTTCATCGGCTTATTCGCAAATGAGCAAGAGTTGGGCCAGAACGAGACCTCGAGTATATGTTTTTCCCTTTCAAATTGTCTCTTAGTTAAGTAAATCTATTCTGTGATAGCCAAGGAGGCTCAAGCACGATCGAGGACTTGGCTGCAAAGAAGCCTATGTGCAAAAAAATTATCCAAAGGGCGGAAGTTCATGAATAGATATATTCCTCTTATCCTCTTGGGCGTGTTTTTGAATGCAGCAGCCCAACTGGTATTGAAAAAGGGCATGACGGATATAGGTCATTTCTCCTTCACAATCGAGAACCTGATCCCTATTGGTTTGAAGGTAGCTGTCAACCCTTTTGTGATTCTTGGCGTGGCGTTTTATGTTATCAGTCTTGCCGTATGGCTCATGGTGCTTTCGAGGGTGGATGTGAGTTATGCCTATCCAATGCTAAGTGTTGGATATATAGTAGCGGCCCTGGCAGGGAGATATTTCTTTCACGAACCTTTGAGTCCAATTCGCTGGATAGGTATAATCGTGATCTGTTTAGGGGTCTTTCTCATTACAAGGAGTGCGTAATAGATGTATAAAATGGATATCAGACGCGAGTTCCTCCCATTTTGTCGTCCCACAATAGGGCAGGATGAGATCGATGAGGTGGTGGACAGTCTGAAGAGTGGCTGGATCACCACAGGGCCCAAGGTGGCAAGGCTCGAGTCAGATTTTGAGAGTTGGAGTGGAGGCCAGGAGGCCATTGCCGTCAATTCAGCCACGGCAGGGTTGCATCTATGCCTTGCCTGTCTGGATCTTGAACCAGGGGACGAAGTGATCACTACCCCAATAACATGGCCTTCTACTGTCAACAATATTGAGATCTGTGGGGGAAAGAGTGTATTCGCCGACGTGGAAAAGGATACACTTCAGATCTTGCCCCAGGAGATAGAGGCCCGGATCACCAGCAGGACCAGGGCGGTAATACCTGTACATTTTGCTGGGGCTCCAAGTGACCTGGAGCCCTTAAGGCAAGTCTGCAAAAAATATCATCTGGCCCTCATAGAGGATGCTGCTCATGCCGTAGGCACTTGGTACAAGGGTGAGCTTGTCGGCTCAAGGAGCGAGATGGCGGTTTTCAGCTTTCATCCCATAAAAAACATGACCACTGGTGAAGGGGGCATGATTCTTTGTAGAGATCCAGGACGCGCCGATCGCATGAGAAGACTAAGGTTTCACGGCATCTCCAGGGACGCCTGGAGGAGATATGCAAAAGGGGGACTACCACAATATGAAACCATAGAGCCAGGTTACAAGTACAACATGTTGGACATTCAGGCTGCCATAGGTATTCATCAACTGAAAAAGCTTACACACTTTAACAAAAGGCGCACAGAACTTGCAGAAAATTATCTTGATCTTTTGAAGGACATCCCTGAGATCATGCCTCTTAAGTCTCCTGATTATAGCCATATTCATGCCTGGCACCTTTTCGTAGTGCGTTTGGATATCGATAGCCTGAGCGTGGACAGGGACGAGTTCATCCTCCATCTCCAGGAGGAAAATATTGGCATAGGGCTTCATTTTCCAGCCCTTCACCTGCAGAGATACTATAGAGAGAAATACGGCTTTAGTCGCGGGATGTTGCCTGCTGCCGAATGGAACAGCGACAGGCTTTTTTCACTGCCCCTTTATCCCCTTTTGACCGAGGATGATCAGGTGGATGTGGTCTCGGCTCTCAAAAGGCTTGTAGAGAGGTTTTCGCGCAAAGGGTGAGAGATTTGGACAAGTTGTGTCTCAAGATAGATGTTGATACCCATGATGGAATGAGGGATGGAGTGCCAGCACTCTTGGAGGATCTGGCTCATTTTGGGATAAAGGCCACCTTTTGTCTCTCCTTTGGTCCTGATAATGCGGGTAAAGCCATCTTCAGGCTTTTTACTGACCCGGCCTTTTTGAAAAAGATGCTCTTTACTGGAGCCCCAAGGCTATATGGGCTAAGGACAGTGTTATCAGGTACAATTCTGCCTGCAAGACCAATTGCCACGTCGTTTCCAGGGTTGTGCAGAGATATTGTTTCTCAAGGGCACGAGGTAATAGTCCATGCCTGGGATCACAGAAAGTGGCAAGATAGGTTGGCTGATATGACACTGCATGATATCAGGGCCGAATATGAGAATGCCTTTGAGGCCTTTATGGAGATATTTTCTGTGAGGCCAAAGGCCGTAGCAGCGCCAGGTTGGCAAGTAACAGCCTCTAGCCTTGCTGTGGAGGACGAGTTCGATCTCCTCTATGCCAGTGACCTTAGGGGGCCTTCTCCTTGTTTTTTGAGAACTGATGCCAGGCATTTTTCAACCCTGCAGATTCCAACAATAGGTCCTTGTATCGAAGAACTCCTTGCTGTGGGCGTCAGGGATGAAGATGAGATGGCTGCCAGGCTCCTTGAGCCATTGAAGAGGGCCGATCTGCCTGTATTGGCAGTGCACGCCGAGGTAGAAGGGGGGATGTATCGGCCGTTTTTCAGACGTTTCTTGGTCACTCTTCTCAGGGAATTTCAGGGGTTTTCCACAATGGAAGAGGCTGCCCTTGAGCTGTTTAAACAAAAGGATATTCCTGTGCTTTATCTTTCCTCGATTCGTATTCCTGGCAGGGCAGGAAAGGTGTCTTCTGCTGAAAAGAGTTTGGGCATGAGGCCATGAAGATCACCATAGTGCGAAGGCGGTGTGGGCTGAACTTGGGTGGGGCAGAAGGGTATTGTGCCAATGTGGCCTTCCGGTTCAAGGAGCGTGGACATGATGTGAGAATCGTAGCAGATGCATCCTCTGTAAATGGTGTCTCATTCGTCAGGGCCAGGGTGGCTGGCAGGGGAAGTATTCTCAAGAACTTGAGTTTCTTCATGGAGAGCCAACTGGCCCTTAACAGGCTCGCTCCTTCCTGTGTCTATGGCCTGTCCCGCATAAGAGGAGCAGATTTTCTCCGCATTTCGGATCCCCTTCATGCAGCTTGGCTGGAGCTGGGTTACAGGGACAATCTCATTCTTGCCATTCTCAGGCGTTTCTCTCTGCGTCATAGCCTACTCTTGTGGCAGGAACGCCAGGCCATACGTTCCTGTGGGTATCTGATAACAAATTCCAGACTGGTGAAAAGACAACTTAAACATTATTACAATGTGCGGCCAGAGTATGTTTTTGTTGTCTATACCGGGGTAGACCATGATAGGTTCAGGCCTTGTTCCAAAAGGCAAATACAGCGCATTAGGAGGGCCCTTGAGATAGGGCAGCAGGATGTTGTCATCCTTTTTGCTGGCCTGGATTACCGGAGAAAGGGCCTGACATGTCTTTTGGAGGCTGTGTCCAAGCTGGGCAAAAATGTCAAGATAATAGTGGCTGGTATTGATAAGACGAAAGAGTTGGAGTTGCTTGGTAGTAAGCTTGGCATATTGGAAAGGATACGATGGATTGGGTTTAGACACGATATGGAGAGGGTGTATGCGGCAGCGGATATATTCTGCCTACCAACCAGTTATGATCCTTTTGCCAACTCAGTACTCGAGGCCATGGCATGTGGAACCCCCGTGGTCACCACAAGGTTAAATGGCGCAGCAGAGGCTGTCGGCCCAGTGGATGAAAGTCTCCTGATAGACAGACCTGATCCAGGAAAATTGGCCAATGCTCTGAGATACTTTTTGGATTTGGCACCAGGGGAGAAAGAAGGCCTCAGGGAGGCGATGGTAGAGCATTCCAGAAATTTTTCATGGGACAGCCATGTGGAACAGTTGGAAGGACTCTTTCAAAAACACTATAAAAGGCCCTGAATGTCATGTCCTCAGACCAATGCAATCCTTCTTTATTATCTTAACCCGGATCACGGGACAGCTTCAGTGAAATTGTCATCCCCTCGTTGTCCTTGGACTTCAAACGCCTGAGGACTTATCACGAATTGGACTTCATCTTTCGTGGGAAAATAGAATTGAAACCCTGTAATAATACAGAGGAATTATCTTCTATAAATGTTTGAAGTCTATAATCCGGGTTCACAACCGTCATATCGAGAAAGGTTAGATTGTGAGAGCGAGTGAGCGAGCGAGCCACAATCTGAACCGTTTGTTGAACAAGCCCGGCACTCTTTAGAAAATATTTTTTTGCCGCTGGAGGTACTGTTTAGAGGGATGACCTAAAAAGTTCTGATTTTGTTTTAATACCGCTCTTTGAAAAAGGTTTTGCATATTTTGGGGTCATATAAAGACAAAATTCTATGTATTTTGGGCGCAGGAGTTTCTTAACGGACGATGAACAACAGCAAAGGGATCTGCTCGAGAAGATACTCTCATCTCTTGGCTATAAGGTAGAGACGGTCTGTTCAGGGGAAGAGGCAGTGGAATATCTGATGGAGAAAGAGGTTGATCTTGTTCTGCTCGATATGATACTGGGACCAGGTATGGGTGGACGCCAGACCTATGAAAAGATAATCGAGATAAGGCCAGGCCAAAGGGCGCTCATAGTAAGCGGGTACTGTGAGGATCATGAAGTCAAGACTATTTTGGCCTTGGGCGCCCTGGGATTTGTGCGGAAACCATACACGCTTTTCAATATAGGCCTTGCTGTAAGACAGGCCCTGGCCAAATAAGACAGATATAATGTATACTGAAGCAAAGTTTTTTTAGATAAGACCCTGTTTCATTGGGGTATTTTAGTTGGATATTTCCAGCAAGGGCTTGACATTTTGTGGGCGGCAAGCTTAATTTCTTAAAAATATTGCAATATTGTCCAGAATAATTAATGGCCTCATCAAATGAAAATAAATCCAGGCTTCAAGGAGGGGGTACAGATTCCTCATTGCTGCCTGAAGCCCTTGATAAACATCTTTGTCTGACAGCACAAGAGTTGTTCGAAGACATTGTGCATTTGGCCAGTGAGCTCATAGATCAAGGGGAAGCAAGGCCTGGATTAAGTGTCGAAGAGCAGGTAGAAAATCGGCTCCTCTTGGTACAAGAGCTTCTTGTCTATTGCCTGTTTTATGCCAGGAATCATTCCTTTGTATTTGGTCCAGCCCATAGTCAGGCAATGGAGCAGAGGCTTTTGGATCTTTTCAGTATCTATTTTGGTAGGCAGTTTTTCCCAGCTCAGGGGCAAGAGGCCTCTACGGAGTATTTCAAAAAGATCTTTACCAATGAATATCTGGCATTTGTCAGAAGAATGGAGATGCAGAGGATGGTCTCTGCCAATCCAGATGAATTATTCAAAAGATGTATAGACCAGTTGATGGAATCAACTGCCATTGGAAAGATATCAGAGACCTTCCCTCACCAGTATCTAAGAGAGCGGATTTCCCAGTTTCTCGAGAAAAAGGCATTTTTTAAGATTTCAAGGCTTTTTCTCTCTTCCTGAACAAACTACATGATTCTTGAAAAGGCTTTTTATTCATTGAAAAAGGCCCTTGAGAAAGGGGTCCGAACGATCGGACTGGAGTCCCAGTCTCCTTCGTGTACAGCTCTTTTTCTCTCCGAATACCTTTCTGGTTCAGAACGGCCAGTTGTGTGGATATGCCCAGACGGGGAAAGGGCCACCGAACGTGCCAAAGAACTCGGACTCTATCTACCTGGCCTGGTATATGAATTCCCCTCTTATGAGCATCTGATCTTCCTGCCCCTGATACCTGCGCCAGTCAATGCCGCTGGTAGGATAGCTGCCCTTTACAACCTTGTTGAAAAGAAAGGGGCCATTGTTGTGGCCAGGGCCTCGGCCGTTATGGAAAGGTTCATTCCCCAAGATCAACTCCTCAAGAATGCAGAGATCGTAATAACAGAAGAAGAGGTGGACAGACAGGCACTTATAGGGTGGCTCGTGGATACTGGTTATGAACACATGACACGGGTGGAACGGGTAGGGGAGTTTTCCGTGAGGGGGGAGATCTTGGACATCTTTCCTCCTGATCACACGAGGCCAGTGCGGTTGGTTTTTTTCGACAACCTCATAGAAGAGATCAGGGTCTTTGATCCGGAAACCCAACGTACCAAGGCATTTTTGAATGAGGTCATCCTTCTGCCATGCAGAGAATTGGTCTACACTGACCAAAATGTCTCTGGTGCCATAGAGAGGATTATTGAAAGGGCAAAAGGCATGGACCTGGCTGCATCAGAGGTCAATGCCCTCATCCAGAATCTGGAGGCGAAAAGGGACAGTGAAAACAGCCTATCCATTCTACCTTTGCTATATGACAAGCTTGAAGACCTGGTTACCCTTGCTCCAAGGGATGCCATCTTTGTAATAGAAGACCCCATTCTTTGTGAAAAGGCTGTGGAGGAATTTCATGTCAGGGTTTCAGGGTCCTATCATGCCCAGTTAGGTAAGCATCGACTACTTGCAGACATGAATGAGTATTATTTGCCTCCTGGGCAGATAGGCGAAAGGCTTGGTTCCCGGGTCAACCTGCTCCTCCAGCCAGGACAGTTTATTGCCAAAGATGTGGATACAAACCAGGTGTTTATAAAGACTCCAGAGGCTGATATCCGCCTCGATTGTGATTTGACAGGGGTGAATACAGTTGCAGGGGGGGCATTTACAAAGGGGCCCGGCCCTTTTTCAAGGGTGGCAGAAAGGCTAAACAAGTGGATAGACGATGCCTATAGGGTAGTTGTTTATTATCAGGCTGAGGCCAGTTTGAGGCGGTTGTCTGGTCTCTTGGGGCATTATGACATCCCTTATGAAGACCTGGGCTCTATTGGTGAAGAGAAGAGACAAGGGGGCTTTGCCCTTTTCCATGGTCTTGAACCTGGATTGTATCTGGCCAAGGGGTTCGTTGCCCAAGGATTTTCCCTACCTTTAGAGAAGCTGGTTGCAATTTGTGACCATGAGCTTTTTGCCTTCAAGACCACAAGACGTAAAAAGAACAAGAAGATTGCCCCTGTTTCCATTTCTGAGATCAGGGAAGGCGATCTGGTCGTGCATCGCGATCATGGCATTGGCAGATACATGGGTCTTCTGACCATGTCTGCAAATGGGGTCCCTGGTGAATTCATGAGCTTGGAGTACAGAGGTGGTGATAGACTGTATTTGCCAGTTGACCGTCTGGGGCTTTTACAGCGTTATGTCGGTGTAGAGGGCCGTCAACCCAGATTAGATAAGCTTGGAGCAAGGGCCTGGTCTACCAGAAAGCAAAAGGTCAGAAAGGCCATCCAGGAAATCGCCCATGAACTCGTGGAGCTATATGCAGCCAGGAAGGTAAGCCGTGGTATCGCCTTTTCCTCTCCGGATGAGATGTATCAACAGTTCGAGTCAGCATTTCCATATCAGGAGACACAGGATCAGCTTGAGGCTATAAGGGATATATTATCCGATCTGACAGCAGAATATCCCATGGACAGGCTTCTTTGTGGAGATGTTGGCTTCGGCAAGACAGAGGTAGCAATGAGGGCTGCCTTCAAGGCTGTTCAGGATGGCTATCAGGTGGCGGTCTTGGTGCCTACTACCCTTCTTGCAGAGCAACATGAGAGGACATTCAAGCGCAGGTTCCAGAGATTTCCAGTAATCATTGAATCCATCAGCAGGTTCAAGTCGAGCTCACAACAACGTCAGGCCGTAGAGGGAGTAAGGGCAGGTTCAGTTGACATACTCATAGGGACCCACCGGCTTCTCCAGAAGGACATAGCCTTCAAACGTCTTGGGCTTGTTATAATAGATGAAGAACACAGGTTTGGGGTACGGCACAAGGAAAGGCTCAAGCTTTTGGCCAGAAACGTCAACTGTCTTACTCTGACCGCGACTCCCATACCGAGGACCTTGCAGTTGTCTCTTCTCGGAATAAGGGATCTGTCCGTACTGGAGACTGCCCCTGAAGGCAGGCTGTCCATCAAGACCTTTGTGGCAGAATATGATGATGCAATTGTCAGAGAGGCCATAAGGAGGGAGTTAGACAGGCAAGGGCAGGTATTTTTTGTCCACAATAGGGTCAAGGGGATCCATCGGATAGCCGAACATGTTCAAAGATGTGCCCCTGAAGCAGTAGTAGAGGTTGCCCACGGTCAGATGGCTGCTTCAGAACTCGAAGACATCATGGTCCGTTTTGTCAGAGGAGATATAGATTGTCTGGTCTGCACTACAATTATCGAGTCAGGACTGGATATACCTTCAGCCAACACTCTCATTGTAAACCGTGCAGACAGACTCGGCATGGCCGATCTTTACCAACTAAGGGGCAGGGTAGGCCGTGGCAGCAAGCAGGCCTATGCATATTTGTTGGTGCCCAGGCTGGAAAGTCTCGGTAAGGACGCTGCTGCAAGGCTCAGGGCAGTGATGGAGACGAGCCATCTGGGTTCAGGAATGAGTCTTGCAATGCATGATCTCAAGATAAGAGGTGCCGGTAATATCCTGGGGATTGCCCAGGCAGGGCAGATCGCAGAGGTTGGTTATGATCTGTATCTTGACCTATTGAAAGAGGCTATAGATGAAATCAAGGGCGGTGCGCAACCTGAGCGAATAGAGCCAGAGGTCAATCTCCAGGTGCCTGCTTTCATACCAGCAGATTATGTGGACGACGTTCACGAGAGGCTCGAGTTGTACAGGCATCTTGGTAGTATAGAGGATGAAACAGACGAAGAGGCCCAGGCCCTTGACATGGAAGATCGCTTTGGACCTTTGCCACAGGAGGTGATAAATCTCTTGAGGATCATGAGGATAAAGGAGGTGTGCAGGAGGTTAAACTGTACCAGGTTGGATGGTATCTTTTCTGGAAAATCCATGTTAATATTGACTTTTGGATCATCTGGGCCAACTGATCCAGATGCCTTGCTGAACGAGCTTAAGAGAAGTAGCAACTATCACCTGCTTTCAGGGCAAAGGCTAGGGATAGATATGAAGGGAGATTTCTCAGATCATGGGACGATCTTGAATGAGACCCTGAGAATGTTGAATAGCATCTTGGAACTGGACAAGAGTAAGAAATAAATATTATTTACCAATGCAATCGCAGAAGAATAAGGGTGCCATGAACAGATACTCCGGGCCATATGGTTCATATCCATTGATATTCATCTTTTTTTTGCTGTGGTCAGTGCTTTTGTCGTCCCTTTTCATGCCAGGGGCAGATGCAGTGATCGTGGACAGGATAGTAGCTATAGTGAATAGTCACGTAATTACACTCTCCCAGCTCGAAAAAAGGGCCAGGCCATTTCTCCGCCAGTATATCAAGGAAGATATGAGTCCCGAGGAGAAGGCCCAGATCAAGCAGACCATATATGCCAAGATATTGCCCCAGATGATAGATGATTATCTCGTGGAGCAAGAGATAGAGAGACTGGGGATAACCGTGTCGGATGCAGAGGTAGAACATGCCATCGACAATATCTGTAAGAATAATGGGATCACAAGGCAGGAATTGGCAGAAAAGCTCAAGCAGGATGGCTCGAGTCTGAAGAAATACAAAAAACAGGTTGCCGATCAGATAGAGAGGGCAAGGCTCATAAATGCCCAGGTTCAGTCAAAGATTGTCATTACTGACGAGCAAGTGAGATCATACTTGAAGGGGGATAGTGAGTCTTCTGATTATGGTGGTCCATATTATATACTTGATCATATCTGTGTGGTCCCAGAAGATGACACCCCTTCTGCAAAAGAGGCTGCCAGAAAGAGGGCGGAAGAGGCCTTGAATGCCCTGGAAAGTGGCCAGGATTTTGAGGAAGTGGCTCGGCGTTATTCCAGCCGCTTGCCCATAGCCTCTGAGGTCAGGCTCGGAGTATTCAGCCTGGATGAGATGTCTCCTGCAATAAAGAAGGCAGTGGAAAGGATGAAACCTGGTTCCTACTCGGAGGTGATAGAAACCCCCATGGGGTTCCAGATTCTGAAGCTGGTTGGCATCTCAAATTCCAAGGAAGAAGATATTGATCCCACCCTCATGGAAGAGACCAGGCAGAAGCTTTACAACCAGGAAATCAATCAGAGGTTTCAGGACTGGCTCAATGAACTACGATCCAAATCAGCCATAAGGATACTTCTATAGAGGGGGTACTGATTTGTGGCTAAAGAAATGGCTATCATATGACACAAGAATCTGTAGGTGAATTTCTTAAGAGAGAAAGGGAGCTGAGGCAGATTACCCTTGAAGAGGTGGCTGAGGGTACCAAGATTTCCATAAGAAGGCTCAGGTCCATTGAGGCCGATCAATTCGACGACCTGCCAGCCGAGGTATTTGTTAAGGGTTTCATAAAGGCGTATGCAGAATATATAGGCATAGATCCTACAGATGCCCTCTTGCGCCTGGAAGAAAATATGCCCCAGGACGAGCTTGATATAAAAAACGTCAGGAGGCTGTCTTCTCCTTCTACAGACATCAGGAGGTCAAAGTCTCCTGTCCTTCTAATTGTGGCAATAGTAGCCGCCACCCTTGTTGCTGTTGCTGCATGGTTTTTCTTCTTTCAGGGGCATCAATTGACTATTCAGCCCCTGACAGGCAGGATGGTTGGTACTACCGAAGGAAATTCTTCGTCTTTCAAGCCTGACTCCAATGCTGGTATAACGGTCGGACCACAGATCTTGCTGGAGCAGGAGGCAGAAGGCCCTACGGCTGTCTCTGGAAATAGTGACGAGGCCTTGAAAGAGGGATCCAAGCAAAGCCCACCACCCCAAAAACCATAATAAGGGCAGTAGGTGCCTTGGAGATGGCCCCTGTCAGTCTGTCTACAAAAGCTTTCATAATCTCCTCCATACCCATGGGAGAATCCGATTTGTTGGTCACATTTCTTACTCCCGAGGCGGGTAAGCTCCGGGCCGTGGCGAAGGGGGCCAAAAAGAGCACCAAGAGGTTCATGAATGCCCTGGAGCCTTTCACTCAGGTTTCAGCCTGTCTCATCAGAAGCCGACCCTCTGGATTGTGGCGTCTCGATTCTGCCACTATTCTCCATATCTATGAAACGATTAGCTCGGATTATCAACGCTTTGTTTATGCAAGTCTCTGCATGGAATTGACAGAGCTGTGGCAAAGGGAAGGGGTTGGAGACAGTGATGTCTTTGGTCTGGTGAACTGGTATCTTTCCAAGATCTCCAGGGGAAGCTGCCCAGTTACATGCAGCCTCATTTTCAAGATAAGGCTGCTCAAGTCAGTAGGCCTGCTTCCCCGTTTGGATGTGTGCAGTGTTTGCGGAAAGAGGCCTATGGGTAGATTGATAGCTTTTGACAGGATCACGGGTGAGATCATCTGTGCTTCGTGTGTGGGGAGAAAAGACAGCATGAATCTATGCCTTGGGACAGCGAGATCCATTGATTTTATAGGCACATCCTCTCTGGAAAGGGTTGGTCGGTTAAAACTTACCTATAGCCAGAGTCTAGAGGGCTGGTCCTATATGAAGGAACTACACTGCCGGCATTTGCACAAGGAACCTTCCTCGTATAAGTTTATCGATGTGTCAAAAGACCTAAAAGGATGTGGATATGATTCATAAGAATAATGATGACATAGAAGGTCGTTTTGTAGTTGATCAATTAAATGTACAGGAGAGCTGGCGACTGTTCAGGATCTTGGCAGAATTTGTTGACGGCTTCGAAGAGATGGCAAAGACATATCCTGGCATAGCAGTGTTTGGCTCTGCCAGGGTGAAGCCGGAGGACCCCTATTACCAATTGGCAGAGGAGATTTCTAAAGGGCTTGCCAAGGAGGGCTATTCCATAATAACAGGTGGAGGTCCTGGAGTCATGGAGGCGGCAAACAAGGGTGCCTGGGAACAGGGCGCCATATCTGCAGGATTGAATATCAAGCTGCCACATGAGCAACATCCAAATCCATATGCCAATATCAGTCTTGATTTCAGGTACTTTTTCGTGAGAAAGGTCATGTTGGTCAAATATGCCGTGGCCTTTGTATGTCTACCAGGAGGTTATGGCACCCTGGACGAATTTTCAGAGGCAATAACCCTTATCCAGACCCAAAAGATAAAGCCTTTCCCTGTAATACTCGTTGGAAGCGATTACTGGAAAGGGTTTATAAAGTGGCTGGAATCAACCGTACTCCCCAATGGTATGATCGCACCAGAAGATCTCGAGCTTTTCCATATCCTTGACGACCCACGACAAGTCATTGAGACAATCAAGGAATTGGTGCCAGTGGCAGAGAATCAACTCTACTGAGCATTTGAGCCCAGATATGCATTTATGGCCATAAAAACCTTTGTCCCCATTTTACGCTTACCAAGCTGTATAATTTGGACTGAAAGCACTGTTTGAGAAAAATTTTTTAGTTGACCTTTTCTGATAAATTAAATAAGTTTGGTCTTATTAATGTTGTTCGGAAAAGGAGAAGAAAAAATGAAAAATGGCGTGGTGATTGTGGTTTCTGTAATCTTTGGACTGGTTTTGGCCATATCAGCCCCGGTCTTTTCAGCTGATTCCAGCCTCATGTCCGGCATGAAGGGTATTGCCAAGGAGCATGCAAAGGGCATGGTGAACGAAGAGGTGCAGAAGGCAGGGGGAACGGTCAACAAAAAGATTGACGAATTGGCAGGAAATGTGACCAAGCCTCAAAGCGATGGACTTGACAAGGCCATGAAGGCAAAGCAAGAGGCTGGAGAGGTAAAGGACAAGGCCACTCATGGGATGAAGGAAATGAAGGACAGTGCCGAAGGGCACATGAAGGCCATGGAAGAAATGAAGCATGTTGGTGAGGGTGCAGTGCACGGGGCCACAGGTAAATAAATGGATAAGGGTTGATTCTTTCAATTCTTTATCCCTAAAGGGCGGGTAAAACCGCCCTTTTTATTTTCAGGGCCTTGGAGGGGGCATCTGCCCAGTAAAAACGAGAAATGCCTCGTGTAATAGTTCACTAAGGGCAAATATTGCAGCCAGGGCCACTGCCCATCGTACTATCTGGACCTTGGTCGGATTGTATTTGAACGTCTTTTTGGTCATGCCAATAAAAAGGAACACGATTCCAAAGCCATATACAAAGGCAGAAAGCATCTGTCTGAGTGAGGCCAATAAGCAGCCAGGGAATTCACCACCTCTCAAGCTAAAGCCAATGGCTACGACGCTCATGGCAGCAATGAATTTTTTGTCTTCCCACCTGAAGACCGCCTCTTTTTTTTGATCATTGCCTTGCTGCTTAGTTGAGTCTTGAGCTCTTCTATCTTCTTCCACTTTTTTCACCAGCTTGTTGTCACATAAAGTTTTGGGGGTCAACATCGATTTCTACCCTTACGGTAGTGGGTACCAGAGCGTCTATACTATTGTCAATCTTGGAGCAGAGTATTCTAAGGTTTTTCATCTCACCCTTCAACAGGAATTGATATCTGAAACGAGACTTTATTCGGCTCTTGGGGCTCTGTACAGGTCCCAGGACCATAGTGGATGCCATCTTACCAGCCAGGTTTATTGCAAGATCTGAAAGTCTCTTGGCAGCCTCCTCCACCTTGGCCTTCCTGGTGCCCGATAGGCGAATGTTGATGATCCTGCCAAAGGGGGGATAGCCTAATTGCTGCCTCAACTTTATCTCCTTGTTGTAAAATCCCTGAAAGTCGTGCTGGGTTGCACACAAGATGCTGTAGTGATCTGGCATGAAAGTCTGTATTATTACCTTGCCTGCCACTTTGCTTCTGCCAGCCCTTCCTGCAACCTGGGAAATTAGTTGAAAGGTCCTCTCTGCTGCAAAATATTCAGGGACGTTTAGGGCAAGATCAGCTCTTAACACACCAACCAGGGCCAGTCCTGGAAAGTCATGTCCCTTGGTGATCATTTGGGTGCCGACGAGACAGTCTATTGTACCACGCCTGAAGTCCCTGAGGATTTTGTCTATTTCCTTCTTTCTGCCAATGGTGTCTCTGTCGATTCTGGCCACATTGGTGCCGGGAAACTGCTCGACAAATTCTTGGGCTACCTTTTCTGTGCCAAAGCCAGATGCACGAACGGCCTGTCCGCCGCATTTTGGACATGTGGGAAGGGCAGGAAATGTCTCACCACAATAATGACAACACAGTAGTCCTGGCCCTCTGTATTGAGTCAGGTCTTTTGCCTTGACAAGGGCTGTGTTTTTACGATGCCAGGCTAAGATCACATCACAGGAGCCACATTTGAACACGTGGCCACATTCGGGGCAGAAGACATAGGTTGCAAACCCTCGTCGATTGAGAAAGAGGAGTACCTGATGGCCCCTATCAAGGGCCTGAGAGATCTCATCCTTCAATCGTTCAGAGAGCCATTCTGGTCTTGCTGAGTCGTGGGTGGCATTGGCTTTTTTGTCAATCTTCCTGGTCCTGAGGTCAACTATCTCCACTGAGGGGAGATGGGCTTGACCAACTCTATGCATCATCTTGAGCAACTGGTATTTACCCTGGAGGGCATTATAAAAGCTGGCAACTGATGGGGTCCCTGAGCCCAAGACCACTGTAGCCCCTTCCATTCTCCCCCGTACTAAAGCGAGATCCCTGGCATTGTATCTGAATTTTTCATCCTGTTTGTAGGAACTGTCATGTTCTTCATCGACTATTATGAGCCCGATATTGGACAACGGAGCGAATATTGCCGAGCGAGCCCCTACTACTATTCTGGACCTGCCTGTCCTTATATTCCACCACTGGTCCCGCCTTTGTTCCCTGGTGAGACCACTGTGAAGAAGACTCAGTCCTTGTTTGAACCGTGATATGAACCACCCTGCCAACTGTCCAGTCATGGATATCTCTGGTACCAGTATGAGAGCTGTCCTGCCTATCTCAAGGCACTGTTGCACAGCCCTCAAGTAGACCTCGGTCTTTCCACTCCCTGTGATGCCATAAAGGAGTATTGGATTGAATTTCGACGTGTTGATGGCCTGCGAGATGTCTTGAATGGCCTGTTCCTGCTCAAGGCTGAGTTTTACGATCTCTGTCCCCTGCCAACTATGGATATCGAATCGGGAACGTCCAGGTCCTATGCCTTTTTTGAAAACCCGCTCTGTTGCCTTTTTGGTAGGAGAGAAGAACCCTTGGGGCAGGGCCTCTGAAATGGCAGGGCCCAGGGGATAGTAATAATATGAGGCCGCCCATTTGATGAAATTCATAAGCCCCTCTGGAATGAGGGGCTCTTTTTCCATGACCTGGAGGACATCCTTGAGCTGTTTGTTTCCAGGAGGGGGATTGGCCTGGCCCCAATATATGCCGACTATACGTCTCCTGCCAAGGGGCAGAAGGAGCCTCGTCCCCAAGGCTGGTAGCCTTGATCCAAAGGGCCAGCGATATGTAAGTGGCCCCTTGATGTGCAGGGGAACGATACAGCTTACAAGGGGATGAGTCTGCCGTGATAGAGCAGGAGTGTTAGGTTTGACCATGTTTAACCGAGTGTCCCATTCAGAGACGGGCTACAATTTCCTTTAAGTATTTTTTAAAGGCGTGTCCCAGATCGGGATGATCCAGGGCAAGATGAACCGTGGCCTGGAGATAGCCGAGCTTGTCTCCTGCATCGAACCGTTTACCCTTGAACTTGTACGCATAAAGGCTTCGTTCGGTCCTCAGGGTGTCGAGGGCGTCTGTGAGCTGGATTTCACCGCCTATGCCAGGCAGGGTTCGTTTTAGACAGTCGTAGATCTCTGGCCTCAGTATGTATCTTCCTATGACTGCGAGTCGGGATTTCGTCATGCCTGGTTCAGGCTTTTCAATAATGCGTTCCACTTGGTATACGCCAGGTTCCACCTCTTTGCCCTCGGCTATACCATAACGCCTCACATCTTCTTCAGCCACCTCTTGCACTGCAACTACGGCCTCCTGGTATTTTTCGAAGACCTTTAGCATCTGATAGACACAGGGCTCCTCAGATTCCACTAGGTCATCACCAAGGCATACTACAAAGGGCTGGTCTCCAATGACCTGTTCTGTAACCTGGACCGCATGTCCCAGCCCCAGAGGCTCTTTTTGCCTGACAGAGACCACTTCAATCAACCTTGAGATGTGGCGGACTTCATTGAGGAGGTCGAGCTTTCCCTTTTGGGCGAGAAATGTCTCCAGTTCAAAGGAATAGTCAAAGTGGTCCTCTATTGCAGACTTGCCAGATGCAGTAACGAGGACTACTTCCTTTATACCAGATGCCACTACCTCCTCCACAATATATTGGATAGTAGGTCTGTCCACTATTGTGAGCATCTCTTTGGGGATCACTTTGGTTGCAGGCAGGAACCTTGTACCAAGCCCTGCTACTGGAATGACTGCTTTTGTGGGAAGCATGCTCGATCCTCCTGTCTCGTGGTGTTGTTTAGTCTTCCAGTGTAGATGTATCTCCAAGCTCGAGGCCTAACTCCTGGGCCTTTAACAGCCTCCTCATGATCTTTCCAGACCGGGTCTTGGGGAGTTTGTCCGTGAATTCTACTTCCTTGGGTGTGGCAATTGGGCCGAGTTCATGGCGAACATGGCGAATAATGGCCTTCCTGAGGCCTTCGGAAGGCTCTTTCCCTGCCCTGAGCACCACGAAGACCTTGATGTTTTCTCCCTTGATTGGGTCTGGCAGGCCAATGGCTGCTGCCTCTGCTACTGCAGAATGACTGACCAAGGCATTTTCTACATCGGCTGTTCCTATCCTGTGGCCTGCAATATTCAGGACATCGTCCGAGCGTCCGAGTACGGAAAAATAACCGTCCTCATCGCATACGGCAACATCACCTGTGAAATAGCATCCTGGTATTATGTTCCACACCTCTTCATATCTTTGGGGATCACCATAGATGGTTCGCATCATATATGGAAGAGGCTGGCGCAGTACCAGATTTCCTCCTTGACCAGCAGGTACTGGGCGGCCTTTCTCGTCCACGACATCCGCCACCACACCTGGCATGGGTTTGCCACATCGGCCAGGTTTGTTGGCCATGGCAGGCATTGTGCCAAGTATGGGCGAGGCTACTTCGGTCTGCCAGAAATTATCTATGCAGTGGCCATTATTTTCAAGTATCACTTCCTGGGCAAAATGCCATGCCTCTGGGTTCAAAGGTTCTCCTGCACAGGCAATGATACGCAGTGTCGAACGATCGAATTTTTCTATGTGTGCCTTGCCAAATCTCATGAACATCCTTAGGGCAGTAGGTGCGGTGAACATGGTTGATACCCCATATTTTTGTACCTTTTCCCAGACCACTCCCGGATGCGGATAGTCAGGCGCCCCCTCTCTCATCAGCACTGTGGCACCAGCTACAAGTGGGCCATATACTATGTACGAATGTCCAACGATCCAGCCTATGTCAGACGTAGACCAGTAAACATCCTTGTCCTTGACATCGAAAAAGGCCTTGGTGAGGTAATAGGTGCCCACCATGAAACCGCCATGTACGTGGACTACTCCCTTTGGTTTCCCTGTTGTGCCAGATGTGTAGAGGATGAATAGGGGGTCTTCCGAGTCCATGACCTCGGCCGCACAGTGATGGCTCTGGCTATTCAGTAGGTCCCAGTAGTCGTCCTCCCATTCGTTCAGCTCTATCTTGGGTTCTTGGCGTCTCAGCACTATCACGCTGTCAACATAGTCCAGGTCGTGAAGGGCGTCATCTACTACAGCCTTCAGCCTGACTACCTTTCCTCTCCTGTAACCCACGTCTGCGCAGATTATCGCCTTGGCCCTTGAATCCTCGATCCTGGAGCGAAGGGCACCAGAGCCCATGCCCGCATAGACCACCGAGTGAATGGCACCTATGCGTGCACAGGCCAACATGGCTATGGCCCCTTCAATGGTGAGGGGCATGTATATTATCACCCTGTCTCCCTTTTTTATGCCCTTTGATTTCAGGCCATTTGCAAATTGATTGACCCTGTCCCGAAGCTGACCATAGGTGGCCGTCAGCTCTTCTCCCTCTTCAGAGAGCCAGATGAATGCTACCTTGTTCCTGCGCCATGAATCCGCATGCCTATCGAGGGCGTTCAGGGTGATGTTGGTCTTGCCCTCTACAAACCATCGGTGATTTGGAAGCTCTATTTCTCTTACCTTGGTCCAAGGTGCAAACCAGTCGAGTTCCTGGGCGATCTGCCCCCAAAATCCTTCTGGATCACGGATCGAATAGGCATATACGGACTCATAATCCTTGATGAATGCCTCATCTTTCACCCTTTGAGGTGGATCGATCTTTTCTGTTATCTGTGTTAGTGCCTGAATCTGGGAATCAAAATTACCTGCCACCTGAATCTGCCTCCTCTCAAATGGAATTTGGTTATTTATTCCGCAATTTATACGCAAGGAACCCAAAGGTAAAGGTTGAAGCAGTCGTTTTTCTTTTCTTGACATTTTGGTCATTTGGAACTTTATATGCACCAGTGAATCTTTTCCGCTCAAGCTGAAGAGTCTATTTGCAAGATCATCTTTTATTCAGGAGAGACAGAAATGGCCGACGATAAACAGGAAAATAAGAAGAATAAATGTAGTAGTTGCACAATCTCTGATTGTAAATCCAGAGGATCTGGAGACAAGGCCTGTCTGGATCATATAAAGAACAAACTTGTGATCCTTTCGGGCAAGGGGGGGGTTGGAAAGAGTACAGTGGCGGCAAACCTCGCCATAGCCCTTGCAGAAAAAGGAAAAAGCGTGGGGCTCCTGGATGTTGACGTACACGGACCAAGTATACCACGAATAATGGGCCTAAGGGGTAAGAGGGCAAAGATCAAGGAGCCCTGGCTCATCCCTGTGAAATGGACAGACAACCTCAAGGTCATTTCCCTGGGTTTTCTTCTGCCTGATGACAACGAGGCAGTCATCTGGAGAGGGCCAGTGAAGGGTAGCCTCATCAAACAGTTTATAGAAGAGGTGGCATGGGGTAACCTGGATTATCTCGTGGTGGATTGTCCTCCAGGTACTGGAGACGAACCCCTTTCTGTGCTCCAGATACTTGGTAACGATGCCAGGGCCGTAATCGTTACCACTCCTCAGGCTGTTTCCATTGACGATGTGAGGCGTTCCATCACATTTTGTGAGAAGGTGGGCAATCCCGTGGCAGGCATAATAGAGAACATGAGCGGCTTTGTCTGCCCAACATGTGGGGATACAGTCGATATATTTGGCAGTGGAAACGGTGAGGCTCTCGCCAAGGAGACAGGAATCAAATATCTTGGGGCAATACCACTGGACAGGGAAATTGCCCAGGCAGGAGATGCAGGAAAGGCCCTTACCCAGTTGTCTTCCGACCACCCAGTCAGGAAGGCCCTCGACGAGATAGTAGACAGAATCTAATCTAATTTTAAGGGTACAAGGCCCTGTTGGATGCAACAGGTGCCTTGAGCCCAACAAGGTTACGAAGTCAAAGGGGTTGCACTTTCCTTGCCTTTCATGGACCTGTCTTTGCGCAATCCCCCATGCACTCCCCCTCTCCTTTTTTCTCTCTCTTGTTCCTTATCTCAGATAGCTTGATGGGCCTTGTCCTGATTGTCCGCCTTCTATCTCCGGGTAGGGATATCCTCACCACTGTGCCCTGATTGAGTTTTGAGCTCACCTCCACGTGACCCTCGAGTTCTTCTATTATCCTTTTGGTAAAGGTCAATCCCATGCCCAAGTGGCCTGTCTTGGTGCTGAAGAATGGATGAAATATCCTTGGGAGTAGGGGAGGCCGTATTCCATGGCCTAAATCAGAGACCTCAACCATCATGCCACCCGACTCGGTTGCCGGTACGGTAAACCTGAGTGTGACGACCGGTCTTCTGTCTGAATCAAGAAATGCCTCACAGGCATTTATCAGTACCGGCTCCAAGGCCTGTCTGAAAAGGTTGTTGTCTGTAACAACGATGGTTTCGAGGTCCTTGCACGACTCTTCGATCCTTAGATCCACGTCGAATTGTCCTGCAATCTGGCTGCTGTAGCCATTGATGGATTTTTTGACGGCCCGATATGTTGTGACAGAGAATCTTGGCTTGGGGATCCTGATGAAATCGGTAAGTACATCGAGAAGCATCTCCAGGCGTCTGGATTCTTCCAGGATTATCTTGGCATATTCAGGCCGTTCGAGTTTCGTCTTTAGAAGTCGTCTCGAGAATCCACCTATTGCAAGGACGGGATTTCTTATCTGATGGCTGATATCGTCCAACATTCGCCCAAGATAGACCATATGTTCCGATCTCTTCAGGATCTTTTCTATGCCTTTGAGCCTTGAGATATCATTGAAGCTTATAATGTAAAAGGATTCCCCTTCTTGTCTCCAATAGTAGGCGGAAAAAAAGGCCATGAACGATTCCATGCCCCCTCTTTGGAGCATGAACTCTCCTTCAAACTCGCCATCTTGCCTTACTATCTCAAGGATGTTAGGTACCAGGATCTCCCTGTCATCCTGGAGGAAAAGCCTGGACAAATGCCTCCCTTTCATAATGGCAGGATCAATCCTTAGTAGCTGTTGGGCCTTGGAATTTAGAAAGACAATCCTTTCTTCCTGGTCCAGGATTACGATGCCGCTGTTTACCGCATCCAATATGCAGCTCAACATTTCCGTATCGGTCCCGTGGAGTTTGGAGATGGTTTTGAGGTTGATAAGGCGGTCAGGATTCATTTTTTTTTGCCAGAAGATGACCAGAAATCCAGTTTGTTTTCCATCCTTCAGGGATCAAGATGGTGGTAAAGTCGTCGATGATCAAGGCAGGCCCTGAGAGACATCCTTTTTCTCTGGCCCATTTTTTGTATATCACAGACAGTTGTTTTATTCCATCCTCAAAAAGGATTTCAGCCTTTTGTTCCTCCCTGGCGTTTGGGGCACTGGGCAGGGCTTCAGTGATATTGACACTCGATATGGCCCTGGGCTGAACACTTCTTCTGAGCCTGAGCCTGGATCTTATGGCCGTGATCTCAATGGTCAGCTCTGGCATGCAGTAGCCATACAGTCTTTCGTGTATCAGGTGGAAGTCTCGTTCCCATCCATTTCCGAAGGGTACGGTGATCTCAAAAGACTGACCCTGATATCTTGCATCCATGAATCTTTCGATTGTAGGTCCCTGACCTGTTGGAGTGACAGGGGCCGATACCCTTAGTTTGGATTCTATCTCGAAAAAATATCTTTCGAGCACGTCTCTTATATCTTCGCCCGTGGTGAGGAAGAGGCTTGATGAAGCCTCCAAGATCAGATCGGCACCTGCCATGCCGGTGGCGGAAAATACGCCAGCCATGTCGGGGACGAGAACAGTGTCTATGCCCAATTCCCCTGCAAGTTCCAGGCAGTGGAGGCCTGCTGCACCACCAAAACCAACGAGTACGAATTCCCGGGGGTCAAAACCTCTTTCCAGGGATACCGACCTTATGGCCTGGATCATATTGGCATTTACTATTTTGACTATACCAAGGGCAGCTTCTTCAGGGCTCATACCTGCACGCTTGGCAAATCTTTCCATGCACTCGAGTACCCGGTCTTTGTAGAGTCTCATCCTTCCACCGAGAAATGCCTCTGGCCGGAGCCTTCCAAGGAAGAGATTCGCATCTGTCACAGTGAGCCTGTCGCCCTTTCCATAACATACAGGCCCGGGATCGGCTCCAGCGCTTTCAGGTCCAACTCTCAGGAATCCGCCCTTGTCTATCCAGGCTATCGACCCACCTCCAGCCCCTACTGTATGGATGTCTATCATTGGCAGCCCTACGGGGAAGCCTTCTATCTTGTACTCCCTGGTATAAGAGAAGTCTTGGGCACAGAGAGACACATCGGTGGAGGTTCCTCCCATGTCAAAGGTTATGATGTTGTCAAAGCCCAGGGAACGGCCAAGGTGGAAAGAGGCTGCAACCCCACCTGCTGGACCAGATAGCAATGTGGTTACGGCATAACGCCCAATTCCTGTGGCAGGCCTGCAGCCACCGTTTGATTGCTGTATGTATATCCTTGAGCCAGGAAGGGCCTCCTGGAGATGGTTTACATAGTCGCCTACAACAGGGCCTAAGTAGGCATTTATGACCGTGGTGCTGGTGCGTTCGAATTCTCTGAACTCGGGCAGTATCTCTGAGGAAGGATATGGACGGAATCCATTTTTTTCAAGGATGGCAGAGAGTTTGTTCTCGTTTTCTGGATTTGCATAGGCATGGAGCAGGCATATGGCCACGCTTTCTGCCCCATTCCTCCTGCAAAAGTCCACGACCTTTTCCAGTTCTTCTATAGAGGGTTTTTCCTGGATCTGTCCATTGTGCAAGGTACGTTCTAAAACCCCGTAGATCTGCTGTCTGTCAATTATCGGAGCAGGTTTTTCTACCATGAAATCATAGAGAGAAGGCCTGTTCTGGCGTCCTATGAATATGACATCCTCAAAACCTCTCGTTGTGATAAGACAGGTCTTGGCCCCTTTCCTTTCCAAAAAGGCATTTGTGCCAACAGTTGTGCCATGGACTATTTCAAGCTCATCCGGCCTAAAGCTCCCCAACAGCTCTTGCAGACCACGAAGTATTGCCAAGGATGGGTCTTTTGGAGTGGAAAGAAGCTTCCATCGTCTCATATTCCCCGACGAGTCCATGCAGACCAGATCGGTAAAGGTGCCGCCGGTATCTATGCCAAGGATGAAGGTATGCTTTTGCGCTTTTGTCGCTCGTTTGCCTTCATCCATCCAAGAAGACATGCTCCACCTCTAAGGTGTCTGTATCGATTAGGGCCCAACTTGCCCTTTCTTTGTTTCCGAGGATGGCGCCAGGATTCAACAAGATACAGTCATGGAGCCTTTCGACGTGCCAAAGATGGGTATGTCCAAAACATACTATGGAGTAGTCACCAGACCTGGCAAGCTTTTTGGCAAGCCTTGGATCATGTATGAAACATACATTGGTCCCATCATAGCTCAATTCCCCCATCCAGCCGTGAAACGTGACCTTGTCTTTTCTCTCCTGGATCCTCATGTTCAGGAGTTCTGGATCCCCCATATTGTTTCCATAGATCAGATGGATGGCCCCGGGATACCTGTCGAATTCTTCCATGAGAAAGGGAGAGACCAGGTCTCCACAGTGTATTATCTCTTGGGCCTGTTTGTCCATGGCCTGTTCTACTGCACGCCTCAGATTCCATACATGGTCATGACTGTCACTAAAAATTGCGATCTTCATAGTCGGTACTCCTCGTATTGTATTCGAAATCTATGAGTTTTTGTTTGATTTCAATACCACAGGAAAAACCAGTCAATCTTCCATTCTTACCGATCACCCTGTGGCAGGGTACAATAATGGGCAAAGGATTTGATTTTAGGGCCTGGCCTACAGCCCTGGCAGATTTGCATCCAATTACTCTGCCGATATCCTGGTAAGATTTCAGGCAACCATGGGGTATCTTGCAGGTCTCTGTCCATACAGCCTGCTGAAAGGCTGTGCCCGATATCGTGAATTTGAGTCCCGTCCTGGCATTGTCCCTGCCCATCAGGATCTGTTTCAATAGATTGGCCGTGGAGGGCCTTGAATGTCTGCCCTCGGGTTTCTCAGTAGAGAGTCTAATGCGTCTGATCGTCCCCGCCTCAATGGTAAGTATTATCCAGAGTTGTGCTATGTCGTTGAGATAAAGGGGTTCTATTCTTTTGTTGTCGCTTCCCTTTTCAATGTTCATAGCCCTTGAAGGAGATGTCTATTCGTTTCAGACCAGTGTCCAAATAACAGCCTTTCCCTTTTTCCATCCTTCCAAGGAGGAAGGGTTTGATACCCAGCACCTCGGTAGCTACTTGTTCGGCAATCTTGGCCAATTTCGGACTGATTGTCCATATGAGCTCGAAATCTTCACCTCCAAATAGTACATATTCCAAGGGGAGATTTTGTAAAAAATCGCCTTTTTTCATGCAGTATGCGCGGCAGAAAGCCCTTACAGCCCTTGAAACAGGAAGTATGTCTTGAAACACTATGGCCCGTAGACCACTTTCTTCAGCTATATGGGCCAGGTCAGAGGCTATGCCGTCAGAGGTGTCTATTAAGCTGTTGACCCCCACCTTGGAAAGGGCGGTACCAAGGCTGATTCGGGGTAGGGGATCCAGATGTTTCAGGCAGAGTCTCTTGCGTACAGGCCCTGGGATGAACCGCATCAGTTCCGGGTTCTCCAAGAGGGTTAGACCGCATGCTGCCTCTCCTGTATAGCCAGAGCAATAAATCAGATCTCCCGGCTTGGCACCTGAGCGATAACAGGCCATGCCCGTTTTGATCTCCCCAATGAGGCTCAGGCTTAGGCTCAAGCGATCCGATGGCGCAGATACCGTGTCTCCTCCGATGAGTATTGCCCCAAATTGGCACAGACGTTGGCAAAGTCCTTTGAAAAAGACCTGCCAGAAAGAAGAGTCTGCCTTATCAAGGTCAGGGGGTACCTCCATATTGAGTAGAGCCCACCTGGGTTGTCCTCCCATGGCGGCAATATCACTCAGATTGACAGAGGCCAGTTTCCGTCCCAAAAAAAGCGGTGAAAAATAAGAAAGCCGAAAGTGAATGCCTTCACAGATTGTGTCAGTGGTGATGAGCAAGTCATTGCCAGGGTTGGGGATGACAACGGCACAATCATCCCCAATGCCTTTTGGAGGCCTGGTGAGGCTATGGCAAGGTGCCAGGGCCAGAGCCTTTCTCCTGATCTGTTTGATGAGTTCAAGTTCCAAGTGAAGCTCCCATGGGCGGGACGATTCAGCCACTAATTTCCAATTCGCTGAAGAAGTATCTGATCTCTTCTGCTGCTGTCTCAGGGGCATCCGAGCCATGTACCACATTTTTTTCTATATCTGTGGCAAAATCGGCACGAATGGTCCCTGGTTCGGCCTCCTCGTAGTTTGTGGCGCCCATGAGGCCCCTGTACCGTGAAATCACATCTTCGCCCTTTAAGACCATGACCACTATGGGGCCAGAAGACATGAAGTCGGTGAGACTTTCGAAAAAGGGCTTTTCCCTGTGAACAGCATAAAAACCCTCAGCCTCTTTCTTGGTCAGATGGAGCATCTTCATGGCTGCGATTTTTATTTCAGCATTCTCCAGGCGTTTTATCACCTCACCTATCAGCCCCCTTTTTACACCATCTGGCTTGATTATTGAGAGAGTCCTTTCCATTTCAACCTCCTCTATTTTTAGAAGATAATAATTTTTTTTTATCATTGCCGCTCATTACCTAACATAGCCTTGGGCCACTGTCATGTAAATCTGTGGGGACCCGATAACATAGATAGTATCCATGTGGAATATCCAAAGTAACCTTATGAAAATAAAAAAAATATTTTACTATCGATAATCTATATAGAATAAATGGCTTTGTAGCTGGGATATGATGACAAGGTATTAAAGGCCCGGATATGAATTTGTGGTATTTGTGACAACAGCTGCCCAATTGGTGATTTG
>Ga0256833_1000439_pt1 | contig 32813 bp, 31 predicted proteins | sample 356284metaG_FD_190535 | JGI IMG/M metagenome (GOLD analysis project Ga0256833, IMG submission 190535) | Hydrothermal vent microbial communities from Mid Atlantic Ridge, Atlantic Ocean - 356-284 | ecosystem: Environmental > Aquatic > Marine > Hydrothermal vents | place: Atlantic Ocean: Mid... | reverse complement strand
GGTGCCTCTTGATGCGTGGGTGCAGACGTCGTAGACGGTTGTCTTCGTGTCTGCCCACACGATGTTGACCTTGTCGAGCGGCACGCCTAGCTCCTCAGCGATTATCTTTGCGTGCGCCTCTAAGGTACCGCCTCCATGATCCTGCAGCGCCGTTATGTAGTCGACGCTGCCGTCCTCGTTAACCTTCAGTATGCAGCCCGTGTAGTCGATGACCTCGCCGGAGATCTTACCGCCAGCGCCTGAGGTGTGGAAGCCCCTGCCCACACCTATGCCGCGTCTGAAGCGCCCCCTCTGCTCGCCGGGCTTCGGCCTCTTACTCCACCCTATGAGTTCCGCGCCCTTCCTAAGGAGTTCCGGCACGCCGTCACTCTTCACAATGGACTTAACGGTGGGTCCCTGACCCCAGAAGAGGTCGCCCCTGCCGACGTAGTTCTTGAGCCTGAACTCCACGGGGTCTATGCCTAGGGCCTCAGCGAGCTCATCAATTATGGTCTCCACAGCCCAGGTTATCTGCGGGTTGCCGTACCCTCTGAAGGCGCAGGACGGCACCTTATTCGTGTATACCGCCACCCCTCTATACCTGATGTTCCTCCACTTGTACAGGGAGACGAACCACCCTAGCAGGCACCCCAGCAAGGGGTACGCCTGGATCTGGTGCCCACCTATGTCCATCACGTTCTCCAGCTCGCCAGCAATGATCGTGCCGTCCTTCTTGGCCGCGACCTTAAGCCTGAAGTACATCTGGTACGCGCAGTGCTCCATCATGTCCTCCTCACGAGTCAACGCTATCTTGACGGGCCTCCCAGCCTTCAGGGCGAGCGCTACCGCCACCAGCGTCACTAGGTTCGTCTGGATGCTTGAGCCGAAGGACCCACCTATGGGTAGCTTGACGACGTTAACCTTACTCTCAGGTATGTCGAATACCTGTGAAATCAGTATCCTCGTGTTGTGGATTGTCTGGGTGGTAGTCCAGACAGTTACCCCGCCGTCGGGCTCCGGCCTAACCACCGCCACCTTAGGCTCTAGCTGCATGTGGTACCTCCTGTTGGTTCTGAATTCCCTCTCGATCACGACGTCAGCTTCCTTGAATGCCTTCTCGACGTCGCCCTCGTCGTAGTTGAGCGTGCACGCCACGTTGTTCTTGACCTCGACCTCCTTACTACCAAATAATATCTTATCATGTATTTTGGGGGCGCCCTCCCTACGCGCTTCGAAGGGGTCTAGGACGTGCGGGAGAACCTCCCACTCAACCTTAATGGCCTCCAACGCCTTCTGCGCTAACTCCTCGGTCTCCGCCGCAACGGCCGCCACGTACTCACCAACGTATTTGGGGTGGTCGGTGAGGACTTCCCAGTCCTTGTAGTTTACCCTATCCACGCTAACAAGCCTAATGTTGAACTTCCTCCTTGGGACGTCCTTGAACGTTATCACGACCGCCCCCAACTTCTCTGCCTCGCTAGTGTCTATGCTCTTAACGCGTGCGTGTGGGTAGGGGCTCTTCAGTATCCTCCCGTAAAGCATTCCCGGCAGGTTAATGTCGTACGCGTACAGTGCCTTCCCAGTTACCTTAGCCACGCCGTCCTTCCTAGGCGTCTTCCTGCCTACGTACTTAAACTCCGTAGCCTCAGAAGAACATCTAGGCAACGATACCACACTAAAACACTTTTTGAGGAAGCAAAAAACCTTTTACCTTAAACGAGGGCATCAACGCGTGATTAATTCGTTGACCCGCACGTAATAAGCTCCGATAACTGTGTTCCGGGGTTTAAAAAGAAATCTAAGACTAGTCAAACTTAACTCCACCCTCACGGGCCCTTGGCCCGTAGTCTGGGGCGAGGCCTAGGTCTCCCTCACCCTTCTTAGTGGCTAGGAGGTAGAGCTTCCCTTCAATGATGGTGGTGCCTAGCAGTACGTAGCCCTCCCTCCCTAACTCATTAACTATGTGTTGAATCCTAACCGGCGCGAAGGGGTACACGTACACCGCGACATTCTCCGGCCGCAGGCCCCGCTCCTTAGCTAGGGAGTTCACCTCCTCAATTAAGGCTTCCTTCAGGGCTTGATTGTCGAGTTCCTCAATGGTAACGCGCTTCATTCTTGGCGCCGCCCCTAATTAGGGTCGGGGATTAAAGGTTATTGAGTTTACTTCATTCAAACTTAGTCGGGGGATTCGTTTCCTTGGTCTGTAATTGCTAATAATTACACTGATTACGCGTGTCCTCAAGTACTAAAATAGTCTATAATGTGTTGTTAAATATTTTATGATTGCTAAAAACTTATTTTGGAGAAGCTTTAAACTAACTCGTGTGCGGCAACCGACAGGTGAAGCGGTATGACCTTAATAGAGGATCCATACGCCTTAATTAGCAAGTGGTTACGTGCTAAGGAATTCCTAGTGGTTGGCAAGGGGGTTGCTAGGGCCGACGCCCTCGATAAGGCCTTAGGGACGGCTAAGTTCGTTGAGGACTACTTCCAGGAAGGCACGCTCTTCGTTAAGCAGGTTCTGAGCACGGAGCCCCACGCTAGGATACTTAGGATTAGGGATGAGGAGGCCCTCAAGATCCCTAAGGTGGTTAAGGTATTCACGGCGAAGGACATCCCCGGCGAGAACCAGGTAGGGTACGCCTTACCTGACCAGCCCCTCATAGCTGAGGGTAAGGTCAGGTACCACGGCGAGCTCGTTGCTTTAGTGGCTGCCGAGGATATTGACGCGGCGTTACGTGCGGCCGAGCTCGTTAAGGTGGATTACGACCCCCTACCCCACGTCTTAGACCCGCTTGAGGCGCTTGAGCGCAGGGATGTCCTAGTGCATGAGGAGGTTGGGAGCAACATAGCTTTCAGGACCAAGGTTCGTAAGGGCAACGTTGAGGAGGGCTTCAGCAAGGCGGACGTGATCGTGGAGAACGAGTACAGGACGCACCACCAGGACCACGTGTACTTGGAGACTGAGGGCGCACTAGCGATTCCGGGCTTAGACGGCAGGTTAACCGTCATTACTGCGGCCCAGTACCCGCACCTGGCCCAGTCAATAATAGCTAGGGTGCTCGGCGTGCCAGCATCCAACATTAAGGTAGTGGTGCCCTTCATGGGCGGGGGATTCGGTGGTAAGGACGATGAAGGCCCGCTAACAGCCGCTAAGGCGGCTCTGGTAGCCCACCTGACCGGCAAGCCGGCCTTCATACTCTACACACGTGAGGAGTCCATGAGGATGCACCCGAAGAGGGAGGCAACAATCATCAGGTACAAGTCCGGCGCAACCAAGGACGGTAAGCTCACAGCCATAGACATCAAGATAATCCACGACACCGGCGCGTACGCGAACAGGGGCCCCTTCATCCTGTGGAGGGCAACGGTCCACGCTTCAGGGCCTTACGAGGTCCCGCACGCTAGGGTGGAGGGTTACTGCGTATACACTAATAAGGTGTATCAGGGATCCTTCAGGGGCTTCGGCAACCCGTCAGTGCAGTTCGCGGCCGAGATGCAGATGAATGAGCTAGCTAGGAAGCTAGGGATGGACCCGCTGGAGTTCAGGCTCAAGAACATGTTGAGGCCGGGCTCGAGAACGATAACTAACCAGCTGCTCGAGGAGTCCGTGGGCATTGCGGAGGCTGTCAAGGAGCTCGCCAAGAAGGTTGACTGGGCTAGGAGGAGGGCTGAGTGCGAGTCATTCAGGGGCAGGTACAGGCGCGGCATAGGGATAGGTGTGGCGTGGCACGGGATAAGCACCAGTAGAGGCGTTCCCGACTGGTCGAACGCGTACGTGAAGATAGACAAGGACGGCTCGGTAACGATGTTCACGGGCATAGTGGAGATGGGTCAGGGATCCCCGAACTCCTCCCACAGGCAGATAGTTGCTGAGATCCTCGGCGCGCCACTAGGAAAGGTTAAGGTCGTGTTCGGCACGAGCGACGCCCCGGACGCGGGAGCGACTCACGCCTCGAGAGGCACGAGCATAGGCGCGATAGGTGTTCTAGTGGCTGCCGCGAGGGTCAGGGAGAGGCTGGATAAGCTAGCCGCCGAACTGCTGGGTTGTAAGCCTGAGGACGTTGAGATTAAGGACGGCGTGGTGAGGGCTAGGGGCGTTGAGTGCAAGGAGCTGAGCTGGGACGAACTAATTAAGCAGGCGTACGCTCGCGGCGTGGACTTATCGGCGACGGGCTACTTCTTCCTGCCTAAGGGCAGGTTCAATGATGAGCTAGGGCAGGGGCAGGCGTACCCGGCCTTCAGCTACGTCGCCATGATCGCTGAGGTTGAGGTCGACACGTGGACGGGTAGGGTAAGGGTGCTTAGGATCTGGCCTGCATTAGCGGCCGGCAAGATAATTAACCCGCAGCAGGTTGAGGGCCAGATAGAGGGCGCGGCGGTGCAGGGGATGGGTTACGTGTTGATGGAGCAATTAGTGTTCGATGATAAGGGCAGGATACTGAACGCCGACATGACGGACTACGTGGTACCCACGACGCTAGACATACCGGAGATAGAGAAGCCTGTGTACGTCGAGGATCTATTCAAGTACGGGCCCTTCGGCGCCAAGGGCGTTGGTGAGATGGCGTTAATACCTGCGCCCGCAGCGATAGCTGGCGCGGTATCGCACGCGATAGGGAAACCAGTAACGAAGCTACCCCTAACACCGGAGGCGGTTTACTTCGAACTAAGGAAAGGAGGTAGTACGTGAGCGGGGTGGTGAGGATGTTCTACAGAATACCCGAGATAAACTACTTCCGCGCCTCAACCATAGAGGAAGCGCTGGAGCTAATCAGCAAGCTAGATAGCGTTAAGGTACTGGCGGGGGGTTCAGACCTACTAATAGACTTGAAGATCAGGAGGTATGAAGTGAAGAACGTAGTCGACATCTCAGGCATTAAGGAACTAAACTTCATCGAGGACCGCGGGGACCACGTGGCGATAGGGGCGGCGACTAAGCTACAGGACATCATCGAGTCACCAGTCATAGCGGCTAAGGCCCCCGTACTTGCGGAGGCGGTGAGCGAGATGGCGTCATGGCAGGTGAGGAACGTGGCCACTATAGGCGGGAACCTATGTAACGCGTCGCCAGCCGCGGACACCGCCCCGCCACTGCTGGTGATGAACGCTAGGCTACGCTTAGTGAGCTTGGAGGGCGAGCGTGAGGTACCGATAACGGAGTTCTTCCTAGGCCCTAGGAAGACCGTGTTGAAGAAGGGTGAGTTGCTGAAGGAAGTAGTGGTGCCATACGAGCGCGGCTCTGGGGCCTCATTCATTAAGCTTGGGAGAAGGAACGCCTTCACACTATCAGTGGTGGCGGTAGCTACCCTAGTCAAGGTAAGGAACGGGATCTTCGATGACGTTAGGGTAGCGCTAAACTCCGTGGCACCTAGGCCCGTGAGGGCGGTGGGTGTGGAGAAGTTCCTGAAGAGCAGGGAGGTAAGCATGAGCGCTGTCGAGGAGGGCGCTAAGCGAGTGTTGCGGGACATATCACCGATAAGCGACGTACGCGCGTCCGCCGAATACAGGAAGGAAATGTCGGTGGTGCTGACGAAGGAGTCCCTCCTAAGATCCCTCGAGAGGGCGGGGGTCAAGCTGTGAGGAGGTGGTGAGTGGTGAAGGTCTCATTCATACTTAACGGGGAACCCGTAACCGTGGATGTCAAGCCCAACGAAATACTCCTGGACACCTTAAGGCTAAGGCTAAACATAAGGAGCGTTAAGAGGGGTTGCGAGCGTGCTGAGTGCGGTGCGTGCACGGTGCTCGTGGACGGGAGGCCGACGTACTCCTGCAACCTACTGACAGCGCAGGTAGAGGGTAAGGAGGTAATGACGTTAGAGGGCTTAAGGGACGACCCCATCGTGAAGGAGCTAACGAGTAAGTTCGTGGAGCACGGCGCCATACAGTGCGGTTTCTGCACGCCGGGATTCATAGTGACGGCGTACGCGTTGCTGAAGTCGGGCAAGGAGCTGACGCCGGAGAATGTGAGGAAGATGCTTGAGGGCAATATCTGCAGGTGCACGGGCTACAAGAAGATAATCGAGGCAGTCATCGCCGCGGCTGAGGCGCTTAGGAAGTAATGAATTTTTATTACGTCACCGCGTTCAACTCAAAATATTTTTAATCTCACCGCACAACTCCGTTAAGGTGATGAGCGAGTCATGGGTGGGGGCAACATATTAATTCGCGGTGGGACCCTAGTACTTCCTCACCGCGAGCCATTCAGGGCAGACATTAAGATACTGGACGGGAAGGTCGCCGCTATAGGCACGTCACTCAGTAGGGAAGGCGTTGATGAGGTCATAGACGCTACGGGGATGTACGTGCTCCCAGGCGTGGTGGACGAGCACGTGCACATGCGTGAACCAGGCCTAACGTACAAGGATGACTTCACCCACGGAACCTCCGGCGCGGCAGTCGCGGGCGTGACCACGGTGCTTGAAATGCCTAACACTAAGCCCCCCGTGGAGAGCGCCTCCATACTGAGGCGGAAGGCTGAGTTGCTGGGGAGTAAGGCGTACGTGGACTTCGGTCTCTATGGGGTCATACACGATGCTAACGTCCACGAGTTCGAGGACATCGTGGCGGAGGGGGCTGTCGGGTTCAAGGTGTTCCTAGGCCCAACCACGGGGAACATACCGCCCCCGGATGACGGCTCACTCTACGAGGCCCTGACCAAGTCAGCGAAGTTAGGCGTGCCCCTAGCGTTCCACGCAGAGAATGCAGACTTAGTGAAGTACTTCACCCAGAAGGTCAAGGCGTCCGGCAGGGACGACCCAGCAGCACATGAAGCTGCGAGGCCCCCCATATGTGAGGAGGAGTCGATAAGCAAGCTAATACTACTGTCCAAGAGGACTGGCGGGAGGGTACACATAGTCCACATGGCGGCTAAGGAGGGCGTCGAGCTGCTCAGGGCTGCGAGGGCTGAGGGCCTGAAAGTCACGGGGGAAACATGCCCCCACTACCTACTCCTAAACTCCAGCGACTACCTCAAGTACGGGACAGCAATCAAGGTGAACCCGCCGATAAGGGGTAAGGAGCACCAGGAAGCGCTATGGAGGGCCGTGCTTGACGGAACCATAAGCACCCTAGGCTCAGACCACGCCCCACACGCAGAGCACGAGAAACGCGGTAACGTGTGGGAATGCGCTGCCGGCTTCACCGGGGTCCAAACATTCCTCCCACTAATGATCCATCAAGCACTAACAGGCAAGCTACCCCTGCCGAAGGTACCTGAGTTGATGAGTGAGGCACCAGCGAAGCTCTTCGGGATATGGCCCAGGAAGGGCACGTTAAGCATAGGGTCGGATGGGGACGTCGTGGTAGTGGATCCTAATGGTGAGACGGTGATCACTAAGGAATGGTTGAGGGCTAAGTACCCAATAAGCCCCTTCATAGGGTGGAGGCTTAAGGGAGCAGTAAAGTATACCATACTGCGCGGCATGGTCATAGCTAAAGACTACGAGTTAGTCACCAATAAGCCCCTCGGTAAGTGGGTCAAACCCCGGAGGAAAACCTAACGTTAATCATGGTTATTTACGAAGACCCAAAAGTTATACACATCAAACTTGCTCTAAACGGTTTTCGCCGAATTAAGCTTAATTCTAAAAGAAATTCAATAAATTGCAATTAAGTAATGATACCCCACCTAAGATTTATGAATTCTCGTTATTCAGTACAGGAACCCCCATATAAATGCTTTACCTATTAATGTAATTAATTACGGCCTTATTCCCGTGCCTGCCTAAAAATAAATTAACGTTATTAACGAAAAATCAGAAAAATTTATTTCGTTCAGTTAAACACACTTACCCGTGGTGTTGCCTTGAAATTAGTCTCAAGAAAAGCCATATCAAAAACCGCATCCGCAGCCATAATTGTAATAATAATAATTGCGATAATAGCAGGAGGACTAGCTTGGTGGCAGACCCAGCAGAAGGCCCCGACAACCACCTCAAGTCCGACCACCTCCACAACTCAAGCTTCCAGCACTTCCACCACGGCAACCAAGCCCAAGATCAGTGTGATTAAGATTGGCTTGATAGAGCCGCTCACCGGGAGGCACGCAGTCTTCGGTATCGAGGCTAAGGAGGCCGCAGAACTAATGGTGAACGTGATTAACAACGAGTTAGGAGGGATTAAATCTCTCGGTGGTGCTAAGATCAAGTTAGTAATCCAGGACGCTGGTGAGACCCCCGACGACGCTAGGCTAGCGGCTGAGAAGCTAATCACCCAGGAGCACCCAGTAATAGTTATAGGTGCCTACATCAGCAGATTAACTGCGGCGGTCGCTGAGGTCACCGAGAAGAATCACGTGATCCTCTTCATGGACGGTCTCGTTGACTCGCTGACGCAGCAGGGCTGGAAGTATGTCTTCAGGGTCGCTCCTAAGGCGAGCGCCCACGGTAAGTCAGCCGTGGACTTCATCCTAGATATGGCTAAGAAGAAGGGCCTCAAGGTAAAGACGGCAGTCGTGCTGAACGAGGACTCCATCTTCGGCACCTACACTGCCGAGGGAGCCGTACTCGAGCTAACCAAGAACGGCATTAGGGTGCTTGACCACATAACGTACCCGTACACGATAACGGACTTCAGCTCGATAATCAACAGGATAAAAGCTGATAACCCCGACATCATAATATCCGTGCCGTACTTCCACGACGGCGTGCTCTTCGCTAAGGCAATCCAGGCCGCTAACATTCACCCAATGTTCATAGCGGGTGCCGGTGCCTGTGGTTACACTGACCCAGACTCCATCAAGGCTGCCGGCAAGGCCGTGCTGTACTATACTAACACCTACAGCTACAACCCGTACAGGCAGACTGAGTGGAACAAGAAGATAGTTAAGATGTTCGAGGACAAGTACCACAAGCTACCTACAGAGGCTGCCGGCATAATCTTCTACTCCATGATGACGATTTACGAGGCACTCGAGAAGGCGGGGCAGATGTACCCGAACGACCCGCTCAACCCAGACAACTTAAGGAAAGTCCTGCTATCCCTAGACCTAACAGACAATAACAGCATCGCCGCCCAGCTATACCCGACAGGCCACATTAAGTTCGCGCCCAACGGCGACAACATTTACGCAGGAACCGCTGTCCTGCAAGTGCAGATGATTAACGGTAAGGAGACCCCTGTCTTGGTGTGGCCTGAGCCGCAGCCAGGCGTGGAGCCTGTCTTCCCGAGGCCTGACTGGCAGGGCTCAAGCGGCGGGTAAAGCCGATCTTAAACAAGTTTTATTTTTGAACCGCAGAGCCAATGAAAATTACTTGAATCCCCGCATGCGTGCGGGATGAATAATCACGCCCCGCACATAACCGTGAGTGGTGGTCGATACACGACACGATCTGCGCGAAGGTGAGGTAATGGGTGGGTAAGAAATGATCGACCCAATAATAGTGGTGGCGAATATAATAGATGGAATACTAATGGGCCTGCTCTATGCCCTCGTAGCCCTGGGCCTATCACTCATATTCGGGTTAATGGATATAATTAACTTCGCCCACGGAGACTTCGTCATGATTAGCGCTTACTTAGCGTGGATAGTGGCCATAAACTTCATGGTTGATCCCTCAGTAACGGCATTAATAACCGTGCCGCTGTTCTTCGTCATTGGCTTAGCGATTTACAAGGTAATCATAGAGCCTATACTGGGTGCTGAGCCCCTAATCCAGATAGCGGTGACGGTGGGTCTGGGCTTCGTGCTCCAGAACATAGCCCTAGCGATGTTTCACGCTGAGCCCAGATCCTATCCAGCACCGGCGCTTAACTTCGGCATTAACATAGGTCCAATAACGCTTGTCGCAGCTAAGCTTGTGGCTGCCGCGGTCAGCCTAGTATCGCTGTTCCTAATACACTACATGCTGACTAAGACGAAGTTCGGCTTAGCGATTAGGGCGACCTCAGCGAACAGGATGGTCGCCCCACTCATGGGCATTAACGTCGGTAAGGTGTACGCAGTGGTTTTCGGCCTCGGCATAGCGCTCACCGCTCTTGGTGCGGCCCTCTACATGACGTGGGGTCAGGTCGACCCGTACCTTGGCGCGTCATTCAGTCTGCTGTCGTGGGTCATAGTAGCTATGGGTGGGTTAGGCGGTGTCGTAGGCGTGCTAGCATCTGGTTTAATAGTCGGTGTTCTTGAGGCGCTTGGAAGCACCTTCATAACCCCGAGTGCTAGGATGGCTGTTGTGTACCTAGCGTTCTTCCTACTGCTGTGGTTCAGGCCAAGAGGCCTATTCGCTAGGAGGTGATGGTGATGGCGGGTAGGGAGCTCAGGAGGTACTTCGCGACCCTAACGATACTCACCGTAGCGTTAGCCCTAGTCCCCTTCGTCCTAGGCTTCAATCAGTACTACATACTGCTTGCCGCAACCTCACTGATATTCGCGGTGTTCGTAGTTGCGTGGAACATCATAGGCGGGTATGCTGGGCAGTTAGACCTAGCGCCCATAGCGTACGTGGGCATAGGCGGCATAGTGGCGGCGCAGCTCCTGAAGTACTACGGCATAACGCCGTGGATAGGGATGTTCGTCGGTGCTGGGGCATCAATGCTGCTCGCAGCCGCGATAGGGTACCCAACCTTCAGGTTCGGGATTAAGGAGGTGTGGTACGCGTTACTGACCGCCTCCCTAGTAGTGATACTCAACAACATAGCGCACCTACCGCAGTTCCTAGGATCCCTTGACCACTACCTACCGGCTAGGACCGGATGGTACTACCTCATATTCTCCGACTACCAGAACCTCTACTACGTGATACTGGCGGTGCTTGTTGTGACTATAGTGATTAACCTGAAGATCAGTAACTCTAAGACAGGGTACTACCTGAGGGCTATTAGGGAGGACGAACTCGCGGCTGAGGCCCTAGGGGTTGACGTGAGGAAGTATAAATTAAAGGCCCTGATGACGTACGCAGGGATAATGGGGTTTACAGGGTACCTCTACATCGTGCTGCAGGGTACGTACTCCTACCACACATTCGACTCACCAACCTCACTAACGATAGCGATCATGGGCATCATAGGCGGCTTAGGATCCATCGCGGGCGCGTTCACGTCAGCAATATTCCTGAAGACCGTGGAGGAGTACTTGAGGAGCACGATAGGGGCGACGATACCTGGGTTATACTTGCTGATCTACGGAATACTGCTCATCGTGGTCGGCATATTCAAGCCCGAGGGCATCACGGCCCTCTTCAACTGGGCCAAAAAGAAAATCGGGTTTGATAGGAGGGGTGCTTAGCCATGCCCGACGCGATACTTCAGGTGAGGAACGTCGTTAAGAGGTTCGGAGGAATAATCGCGGTGAATAACATTAGCTTCGACGTACGTGAGGGCGAGATACTGGGCCTCATAGGCCCTAACGGCGCGGGGAAGACAACGCTCTTCAACTGCATAACCGGCATATACACGCCTGAGGAAGGCAAGGTGTACTTCATGGGTGAGGACATAACGGGGCTACCGCCCCACAAAATAGCGCTTAAGGGCATAGCTAGGACGTGGCAGAAGACGAGGCCCTTCAAGAAGATGACCGTGCTGGAGGCGGTCACGGTGGGGGCGTTACTGAGGACAAGTAACGTCGACAAAGCAAAGAGGAAGGCTGAGGAGATCCTTAAATTCATTGGGTTCCCTAAAGAGAAGATAAACGCCTTAGGCAAGGACATAACCCTAATGAACCACAAGATGGTTGACCTGGCAAGGGCCATAGCGACGGAACCCAAGCTACTCCTGCTGGATGAGGTCGCCGCCGGCCTCAGGCCCCACGAGATGGACAGGCTTGCAGGTGTTCTTAGGAAGATAAACTCCGAGAAGGAAATAACGATGATAGTGGTGGAGCACGTGATGAGGTTCGTGATGGGGCTTAGCGAGAGGATCGTCGTGATGCATGAGGGGCAGAAGATCGCTGAGGGCCGCCCAGAGGAGATAGCGAACGACCCTAAGGTGATTGAAGCCTACCTAGGCACGAAGCCCGTGTGAGGAGGTGGTTAAGCGTGTGCGCATCCATGCTTGAGCTAAAGGGAATTCACGCAGGCTACGGGGAATTCCGCGTGCTTCACGACGTTAACATGCATGTGGATAAGGGCGAGATAGTGGCGTTAATAGGGCCTAACGGTGCGGGCAAAACAACAACGCTTAGAACGGTGCTCGGGATGACGACCCTGTATGAGGGCAAGGTGCTCTTCAAGGGTGAGGACGTAACGAAGGTGCCCACGCACAGGAGGGTTGAGAGGGGGATAGCGATGGTGCCGGAAGGCAGAGGGATATTCACTCCCTTAACGGTGTATGAGAACCTCCTCGCCGGTGCCTACACGAAGAGGGCTGAGGAGAAGCTACAGGACTCACTAGAATTCGTCTTCACCCTCTTCCCAAGGCTCAAGGAGAGGAAAAACCAGATAGCCGGGACGCTGTCCGGCGGGGAAGCCCAGATGCTCGCCATAGCGAGGGCACTCATGTCGAGGCCGGAACTACTCCTCCTAGATGAGCCCAGCCTAGGCTTAGCCCCTAAGATAGTGCTCGAGGTATTCGACGTCATCAAGAAGCTCAGGGAGGAGGGGGTGACGATACTTATTGTTGAGCAACACGTCAAGAACTCACTTGAAACCGCTGACAGGGCCTACGTGATGGAGACCGGCAGGATAGTCCTTGAGGGTGAGGCGAGGTCGTTACTCAAGGATGAGAGGTTGAAGAAGGCCTACCTAGTGATATAGTGGGCGAGTAGGTTTTCTCCCCGTCCCTCACCTGGCTCCCCGTGAGTTAGTCACCCACCTACTCACCATGAAGCTTCGCCGCATTCCTTAGCAACTCGGCGGCCTCGGAGAGCATGGATGCCGCATCATCGGCCTCCTCAGCCTTAACGCTTAACCCGCTAACACTAACCTTACCAAGTAACGCCACCTCCTCCAGCGCCCTTATCGCTGGCTCCACGAAGCCCCTCAAAACGCCGGCGTACACGTGCGGGTAGTCCCTCTCCAACACGTCCCTAACGAACTTAACCTTCCTTAACGCCTTCCTGGCGGAGCTGATTGCTGAGTTAATGTACATGTTCGCCATCACGTCGCTTGAGAGGGGGAACCCCGTGAACGCTGTCTGGATGAGTAGCTTATCGATGCTACCCTTACGTGACTCCCTGAGCACGTTCTCCGCTATGCGTAACTTCATAGCTGATAACTTAGAGTCCCTCACCGCGCCCTCTAACTCGTTAGCTAAGTCGCTTAACCCGCGCTTGCCGAAGAGCTTACTAAACCACGGGCTCAACAAGCCCCGCCATGAAATGTACTCCTTACGAAGATAATAACTGCCACTGGGTTACGCGTCACTACGCTGGGTAATCATTTGCTTCTAGGGCATAGGGGGTCGGGGGAGCAGGGATTCTTCCTAACTATGTATGACCTCGCGAAGCACCCGCCCCTGCACTCGCCGGCGATGGGGCATGAGGCGCAGGGCTCCATGCTTGGGGGCCTCATCACCGCCTTGATTACTGGGTGATCCATTAACTTAACCCACGCGCCCCTCACACCATCCCTAACCACGTGCGCGGCGGTGACGTTCATCACGTCGCAGAGCACCACCCTGCCAGAGGGCGTCACGTCCATAACGCCCCAGTCCCTGCAGTTAGCCGTCCTGAGCCACGGTGATTTAGTGACGAGCCTCAGGAAGGGGGTGCACCACACATCGACAACCACGCCGAGCTCCTTTGCAACCTCCTCAACAGCCCTTAGCGCGGCAACGTAGTGTCTACTACTGACGTAGGAGTGTATCTTCAACGCCGTTCCGGCAGGCATTGCGGGGATTATGGAGAAGGACTCAGCCCCTAACTCCACAGCCCTCCTAACAGCTTCGCTGACGTACCTCCAGTTCAGCTCAGACACTGACACGTTAACGTGGAACGGAATCCCGGCCTCCCTCAGTAGCTTAACGCCGCGCATGAGCGCCTCCCAAGAACCCCCACCACGTATCGCTTCATGAACATCCCTTGACGGGCCGTCGAGGCTCGTGAACACCTTAACCCCCAAAGCACTCAGCTCCTTAGCGATCCCCTCATTAAGTAGTGTCGCATTAGTGAAGACACTCACACTCAACCCAAGGCCCACCGCCTCCCTGAGAATCACGAGCATGTCCTTCCTTAGGAGCGGCTCGCCACCGGTGAAGTGAACGTGCTCAACGCCCGCCTCCACCGCCTCCCGAAGAACCGTAACCACGGTGTCCGTAGGTAATTCGCCCTCACCCCTATACGGTGTTGCGTAGCAATGCTTACACGCCAGGTTACACTTACCCGTCACTATCCAGATAATGGTCTCCAACACCTCCCCACCCATGGAGGACTACCTCCACACATGCCACACACATTAATGCTTAAGCCTTAGTTAAGGCTTAGGACTAGGTTCTTGCTTGCACCAGGATTGAACTAATCAGGCTTACCAGCCCTAGCGTTAGCACCACCGCTACACCCCACGCGATCGAGGAAGCAAGTGTGACCTTACCCACATCCCTACATCTGTGCTTATCGCTGACCTTAGTGACGAATTGCGGGATCCTCCATAACGCGTTTATGGTTCCGTGGAACGCTGCCGGCGGCAGTACGCTGTGCGATACAGCCAGTAGCAGGTACAGCGGGTACGAGAGGATAACGGACGATACTACACTACTCAGTAGCATTAACCTAAACGTTACCCAAGGAAGCAACCTCTCTATGATGGGCCTCACCGCTAGGTTTCCGGGTATGTGCCAGAGTCCCCACACGATGCCTACAATGACTATCGCCGCGACTAGACCCACATGTTTAATGAGTGCTGGCGTTAGGTACGATCTCCAACCGATTTCCTCACCTATAGCTGCGAGGGCATTCACGGTTACTCCAGCAGCGTAACCCGCGCCAAGCACTCGAATAGCATTAAGCGATGCAAAGCCCTCTATGCCGATTTCCCGCTTAAGCTTACTCACTTCAAGCACGTTCAAAACCTTCGCGACCTCCACATATATGATGAGGGCAACGATCGGTGGTACTGGCGCTGCCAAGAACATCATAACAACCCTTACATCTACCCTAAGCCATGAAATCATGAATTCCATGAAGGCCTGTGACCCACCATAATACGTTAGGGACAGTATGAAAAGCGATAGTAACGGTATAAACATACAGGCTGTATTCACAGCAGTAAAGAGAGCTGAGGCGACGGAGGCCTTCACGCGCACTCTCCAAAGGATTACCCACAATGCTAAGCACATAAGAGAATCTAGCGCGTAGGCCAAGGCAAGGAAAGCCATTATAGCACTAAGCGAAAAAAGCGAAGCTAAGTAGCCCTGCACACCTCCCGCACCCGCATTAATCCTGCCCTAAACCTAGGATTATGTTATCTGGGATCAGTATTTATGCTTGTAATGCTTTGATTGCCGCCTTGAGTCAAGGTTCCTAGTAACGTCTCGCAAAAAGTAATGGGCCTGCTTAAGCGTTCACCGCTCGCCGAGACTTCCCATGACTTCTAATGATTTTTGATGCCTCAGCGAGCGGTTCATCACGCCTCCGCGCGGGGCCCCTCACCGCGGCCAGTCCGCGGCTCTCAGCTCGTCCGTTAACTTAGGGGGTCACCCTCAACCTCTGGTCTTCCAGGCGTGTCGCGAATGTGTACGTCGAGTTGCGGGTAAGGTATCTCTATGCCTGCCCTCCCGAACTCCTCGTATATGCCCCTTATTAGGTCAGCCTTGACGGTGCCGTAGTCTTCCTTCCTAACCCACGCACGCACCTGGAGGTTAATGCTTGAGTCTTTTAACTGCGTCACAATGACTGCGGGCTCGGGGTCGTCAAGCACCTTAGGGTGTGACTTAAGTATATTCATAGTCACGTCGATAGCCTTGCTTAGGTCGGTGCCGTAAGCCACTCCAAGGTCCAGCGTCACCCTCCTCGTTAGTTCCCTGGAGTAATTAACCACGGGAGCCCCCCCCCCAAACCTTCTTGTTAGGTATGGTGATCACCACGTTATCGAAGGTCTTTAGGGTGGTCGTTGTTAGGCCCACGCCGCTAATTATGCCGGAATACCTGCTTACCTCAACGTATTCACCCTTGTCGAAGGGCCTTGTCACGGCGAGCCACACGCTTGCCGCCATGTTCGCCCAAGTGTCTTGGAGGCCGAACCCCAGTATTAGACCAACGATCGCTGAGAGGCCTAACCCGGCAGTGCTTGTGTTAACGCCTATTAGGGGGAGCGCCGTTATGACTACTACGATGTACCCTAACCCACGCGCCATGCTCGTAAGCAGTCCCGTAATTAGGGGAGGAGCGTTGGCCTTCTCTAAGAACTTCCTGATGAGTCGCGCCGCCACCTTAACTGCGAGTATGCCAATAAGTAGTGTCAGTAGGAACAGTATTAGCTGGTACACACTAAACCCGAGGACGGATATCGGGGTTGTGAGGGCGTTAAGTACTGAGTTCATTCAGCGCATCACCTAGACGGTGGAATAATGTGCTGAAGTATTTAAGTGCAACTGACCTTAAAGAACTGAGTAAATCAACGTGCCTACCCCTCGAGGATTATGAGGAGCCGTTATTAACCCCCCGGAACCCTCTATAGAGAGGCCCGCGAGGAAGGTGATGAGTAATGGTGTCGGTGGGCGTGGCGACCTACAACACGTCAGTAACGACCGCACCGATGGCGGGTAAGGCGGTGAACGTGACCATAATGGAGCAGGCCTTCCGGAGGGCCGTAGCTGATTTCGTTTCGATGATGCCGTACGTGTTCATAGCCCTAGCCATAATCGCAATCTACGTCGGCATAGCCGTAATACTTACTAAACTTGTAAGGAAGTTATTAACGGCGCTTAAGGTTGACGAGCTACTTAAGCCGCTGTTTAAGGAAGCATACTTCAGCTTAACGAACCTAGTAATAGCGCTGATGAATGTGGGTATAGCGTTGCTCGCCCTGTACTCGATAGTCCTCACACTCTTCCCCGGCCAAGTACACACCCTCAACACAGTCCTAAACTACACTGCAAGGGTGGTCAGCGTAGTGTTCCTCATAGTCTTCGTATTCCTGGCCTTTAACGCCATAATACTTAGGATAAGAATGGAAGCCAAGCTAAGGGGCTTCATATTCCTCCTCTCCTTCTTCATAACCATAGTCCTGATACTCGACATAACGAGCATATCCGACCAAGTTAAAGCAGCCCTAGCATGGGGCATAAGCGTAGGCATAGGCCTCTCCATAGGGGTATTCGCCGCATGGTACTTCTTCCATGATTACCTGCAGAGAAAGGAGTGAGGCAGTAGCGCTACGGGTAACGCCGCCCCCACGCAGTGCTTAAGGTCAGCTACTTCAGAAAGTGAACTAACGTTCCCTCAACCCTCTTACCACCCAGTTCCTCGAAATCCCTGTCGAAGGTGTAGAAGTGTGGGTACCCCCAGCTACCGCCGTGGCGAGTATTAGTGCGTCCACTTCTGGGAGACCGTATGTTCTTCGGAGGCGGGATGCCTTGAGGCACGCATCTTGGGTTAATGGTATTACTTTAAACAGTTTGTGAAGGGATTTCTTCACGTTAATGAACTTCCTCTCAACGCCGAACCTCATGCTGTACATGTGGATTTCATGCATTGATATTACCGACATAGCTTTTGTTGAGTGCTTCTTGAGCACGTGCGCCGCAGTATTAAACCTGCCCTCCTCCTGAAATAGGTACGCTATCAAAACGTTTGAGTCATAGAACGTCACGCCCTACCACTAGCTCTCCTCTCCACATCAAGCTCCTCAGCTAGTCCTCTTAACGCCTTACCGGGATTGAGTGAACCTGCCAGCTCGTCAATGCTTAAGACCTTCTCAACGACGGCCCTCCCACGTTCATCAATGTAGACCCTAACGAAGTCTCCAGGGGAGATGCCTAGCTTATCGCAGACCTCCTTTGGTAAGGTTATCTGCCTTTTTCTCGTGACCTTAACCACGCTCATTGACCAATTACCGTAAGTACTCTTGAGTACTACCATATATAAGTACTACCTAATCATGGTAGTAGGACGTGTAGCCGTCTTACCATGGGAGGTTAACGATGTACGACGCCAATGTGGCGGTACTGAGAGAAATGCTCATAGTTGTGCCGTCATTATTTTAGTGAGGTGCGCAGGGTTGTGTAGGTTGGTTTCGTTTGCCGCTACAGCTGACGGGTTACCGGAGTTGGCGGCCCTAGTTAAGGCTCTGGCGCGATCCGCTGCCCGTGACCCGCTTCTTGAGGCGTTAGGTGTTAGGCAACCGAGCCATGGTGATGGCTGGGGTTTCGCGGTGGCCGTGCTTAAGGGTGGTGCGTGGCGTTTTCACTTCATGAAGTTTAGGAACCCTATCTTCGAGGATTCTGAGGGGCTACGTGGGTTGTTGAGGATACTGTCTGATTCTGAGGGTGAGGTGTTTCTGGGCGTTATCCATGCGAGGAGAGCGTCGAAGGGTGAGGCGGTGACTTGGGTTGACGCGCACCCGCACCACGCAGTAGTACGTGACGGCACCGAGATATACGTCGCGCATAATGGCAGGGTTAATAAGGAGGGCTTAGGCGGGCCGTTGAGGAGGTCAGACACGGTTTCGTTAGTGCTCTACTTAGCTAGGAACCCGCCCCTCACTGAGGGGTTGAGGAGGGTGGTGGAGTCAGGCTACGTTGAGAGCGCGTTGAGTCTAGGTATACTGATTGCGGGGCTGGGTGGGGCCGTCAAGGTCGCCTCACTGAACTACGTGTCCCCCAAGGTGAGGGACGAGGCTAGGAGGAAGTACTACGCCATGCACCTACTTGAGGGAGGTAGGTACTTCATCGCCACCGCATCCTCAACGACTGCCTCATTCTTTGAGGAAAGCGTGGGGATTAAGGCACGGGAGTTAAGCAACGGCGAGTTAGTGTTCATGGAGGCGGGGCATGAGGGCGTGAGTTACTCAAGGGAGAAACTTGTTGAGGGTTAATTTAAGGGGCACGGCCCCGGACGTTGAATGCGTGATGATGGGGCGTGCTTACCTCGTTAAGAGGATTAAGTAGTAGAGCGTCTTGTAAATTATGAAGAGGATCGCCAACACCGCGATCAACGCGGCAGTCTTTAACGCTGCCTTAACGCTGCTCTCAGCAGCCATCATGACGTAGTTGTAGCTTACGACGCTGGAGTGGTAGAGGATCCTAGCGTATAGGCGGACGTGTGAGGGAGGTATGACGGCTAACTCCCTAAGCGTCGTCAACCCTATGACTAACGCACCCACGGAGAAGGCGGCGGCCGCGACGAACACTAACGCAGTGTTGAATACTAGTGCGTACCCAACCAAGCTAGCCACCGCGAGTGAGAGGGCGTAAGCGCTGGTTAGGAGCGTTGCCGCTCTAATCACGCCGAGGTGCTTAACGACCTTCGAGTACGCGAAGCTCGTGAAGAGGTTGGCCCCTACCAGGGAGAACCCGTATAGCACGGCGATACCTACCTGCGCTAACGGGTAGGGGGTTAGGTAAACGAGTATCGGGACAGACGCCAGCAGTATGAAGGCGTACCTGTAGGTTCTAAAGCCTCTCTCGGCCCAGAACCAGCTCGCGAATATGTTGGTTAGGGTCTGCATGAAGCCTATCATGGCTGCGAGGTAGTCGGGGGCGCCTAGATCCCTCATGACGTGAGGTACCCACGCTATGCTGAGTAAGCTTGTTGATGCGAGCACCATCACGAAGAGTAGGTAGGTGTTGCTTGCCTCAGCCTCAACCTCCTCCTCGCCCCTCACGACGGCTTCCTCAGCCCTCACGACGATGTTCCTTATGGGGGCAGCACCGACTAGGAGTAGCGACATTAAGCTAACGGCGAAGGCCGCGATGTATAGGGTCACGTACTTCCACACACCCTCACCGAACGCCAGCACAGTAACTGTTAAGCCCTGACCGAGCACAGCGGCCGCACTCGACAACATCACCCTGTAAGCCATTAACTTCCTATACCTGCGCTCCTCGAAGCCCTTAAAGAAGGCGGCCGACATGTAGATCCCAGTAGGTATTGTGGCGGCGAATGCCGACCCATACACTAAGGCGGTGGGCACCGCGGGACCAGCTACCCACGGGATGGAGAACCACAGCGCTCTCTCAACAGCCATGGCGGCAAGCACCCTGCCCTTAAGCGTAGCGCCCCTCCTACCCACGTGCCTGTAGAGCGCGACAGCCACGGCCGACCCTAAGATCCCGGCGAATGCGTTGAGGAGCAGTAGACTCCTTAAGTCGTAACCTAAGTATACCAGGAAGACAGGGGTAACGCCCCTCGACACCGCCACGTAGAACCCGCCGAAGAAACCCTCCAGCGCAAGCAACGTGAATGCTAAGTCGGCAGGCCTCCTCCTAACGGCAACCCTCCTCGCGATTCCGACCCTCGGCAACATCCTCGGTAGAGACCACACCCCACCTCACCTCCGTCTCCAGCATCGCTGTATTCTCCGTACATACTCATCTCACAGCATGGCGCCACAAGCCCTTATAAAGCTTGCCCCTTAACCCTCCACGTGTTTAAAATCGAAACATGCCCTCATCGTGGGGGCTGGGTATTACTGGGGGATTACTTATACCTAGTTTAAAGAAATCCTTGAGAGCAAGTACTGCATATTTAATGTAAGGTGCGATATAAATTCTGAGGAGAGGTGCTTTGAAAGTTAAGGAAGTAGCGGTGGGTGGGCACTACTACGTCAGATCCACGCGCGAGGAACTCGTGAGGAGGTCAACGCTAGGAGGCGTCGTCCCGGGACTAATGAAGTACTTACTCGCTAAGGGCGTTGTCGACGCGGTGATCACCGTTAAGTCAGGCCCCACACCCCTAGGTGGGAAGCCGGTATTCATAACTAAGCCTGAGGAGGTTGATGAGGTGGCTGGTTCCGTCAGTTACGCCCCAATAAACTTAGCTAAGCTACTCAGGGACTACGTGAGGCCCGGCGAGAGAGTAGCGGTGACTGTGAAGCCCTGCGAGGAGAGGGCGGTGAAGTACCTCGTGGACGCAGGGAAGCTGAGAAGGGAGAACATGTTCCTGATAGGGCTTAACTGCGGCGGGCTATTCAACCCGTTCCTCCTGAGCGAGGCCCTTAGGAAGAGGGAGGTTAACGTAGGTGAGGTGAAGGACATCAGGTTTGAGAGGGATCACCTTGAGGTCGTGCTTAAGGACGGCTCAGTAATTAAGGTTAAGTACATGAAGGACGCCGTCAGTAAGGGGTACAGGCCAGCATGCTTAAGGTGCTTGAACCACGTCCCCACATACTCTGATGTTGCGTGCGGTTACTGGGGTCTCCTACCCGGCTACGAGGGCTACACATACACCATACCACTGACTGCTTGGGGGGCTGAGGTACTGAATGAGATGATTGAAGAGGGCCTAGTTGAGGCGGTGGAGGTTCCGGATGAGGGTAGGGCGCTTAGGAAGGAGATCGTGTCCTTCATTAACTTCGTGGCTGAGATCTCACGCGAGGCGCAGTTCGAGGAGCTCGATAAGTCCAGTATTGAGGAGATACTCTCCAAGTGCCTCATGTGCCTAGAGTGCTGGCATGCCTGCCCGATAAGGAGCGAGAAGGAGGTCCTTGTCTGGAGGGAGGAGACCTCACCAGTAATATGGCAGATAAGTGCGGTCACGTACATGTACGATAAGTGCATTGAGTGCGGGTCCTGCGAGGATGTGTGTCCTGTCAACATACCCTTCGCCCTCCTAGTCCAGAGGGTTAGGGCGTTGAGGGATAGGTTGGGGGTGTGAGGGAATGAGTAGCGTGGCACGCACTGACGGCGGCAAGGTCAAGTTAGTTCAGGGCGTGTGCCCCTTCTGCGGTGCGGGCTGCGGCTTCTACCTCGTGGTTCGGGACGGGCAGGTACTCGGCATTGAGAGGATCTTCGACCACCCGGTGAGTGCGGGCGTGCTATGCCCTAAAGGCATATACTCATGGAAGATCGTGAATCACCCAGACAGGCTCAGGAAACCCTTGCTGAGGACGGAGTCAGGCTTCAAGGAGATCGAGTGGGGTGAGGCCGTAAGGATACTTGTGGAGAGGTTCAAGGAGGTTAAGGCCGCGGGCGACCCAAACAGGATGTACTTCCTTTCCTCAGCCAGGTGCACTAACGAGGAGAACTACTTAATGCAGAAGCTCGCTAGGGCGGTGGCGGGCACGAACAACGTTGACCACTGCGCGCGCCTGTGCCACTCACCGACCGTGGCGGCGCTGAAGAACGCGTTAGGGTCAGCAGCCATGACTAACCCCATAAACGACGTCGTGAACGCTAAGACCCTCCTCATCATTGGGTACAACCCGGCCGAGACGCACCCAGCAATAACTAGGCTCATATCGGAGGCTAGGCAGAGGCACGCCGTAGCGGCTAGGGTAGCGATAGCTAGGTTCGGCTTCAGGAGAAGCGGCTTCAAGATGATCGTGGCGGATCCCAGGAGGACGATGACTGCCTTGGAGGCCGACATACACCTCAGGCTCAGGCCAGGGACGGACGCGTGGCTCCTCAACGCCATGACTAAGATCATAATTGACCACGACCTAATAGACCGGGAATTCATTGAAGCGAGGACGAGGGGCTTCGAAGACTTAGTCAGGTCCCTCGAGGGCTTCGACCTGGAGAAGGCGGCGCGTGTGACCGGTGTGCCTCTAAGGGATATTGAGGAGGCCGCCATAACGTACGCCACTAACAAACCCTCAACAATCTACTACGGGATGGGCATAACGCAGCACGTCAACGGCACCGAGTTAGTGCACGCGATAGCTAACCTAGCCCTAATAACGGGGAACATAGGGAAGCCCGGCGCCGGGATATGCCCTGCTAGGGGGCAGGCCAACGTGCAGGGAGCGTGTGACATGGGTGCATTACCCGACGTCTTCCCGGGCTACGCGAGCGTTGAGGACACCGAAGCCATAGCTAAGTTTGAGCGGGCGTGGGGAGCCCTACTCCCTAGGGAGAAGGGGATGTTCTCCCCCGTCATGTGGGAGCGCGCCCTTGAGGGCAAGATAGACTTCCTCTACATAATGGGCGAGAACCCCGTGCTGGCGGAGCCCAGCACCGACGCCATAGTTAAGGCGATGGAGAGAATAGGCTTCGTAGTGGTTCAGGACATCTTCATGACGGAGACGGCCGAGCACGCCGACCTAGTGCTCCCGGCAGCGTCGTGGTTCGAGAAAACAGGAACCGTAACCAACACAGAGAGGAGGGTTCAGCTAATACGCAAGGTGGCGGAACCGCCGGGGGACGCTAAGCCGGATCTAGAGATACTGGTTAAGGTTATGAAGGAGTTAGGGTTCAACGCACCCTACGTAGGCCCGGAGGACGTCTTCAACGAGATACGTTCCCTAGTACCAACCTATAGGGGAATAACGTATGAGAGAATAAGGAGGTTAAGGTACGGGATACAGTGGCCATGCCCCAGCGAGGACCATCCCGGAACGCCGATACTGCACGTGAGTCGCTTCCCAACCAAGGACGGCAGGGCGTGGATAAGGCCCGTTAAGGCGAGAACCACGGTGGAGCCAACTGAGGAATACCCACTAATACTCACGACCGGGAGGTCAATGACGCACTACAACACAGGCACGATGACTAGGAGGATAATGGAGCTAACGCTGAAGCAAAGGTCATCACTGCTCTACGTGTCCCCCGAGGACGTCGCAAAGTACGACGTGAGGGACGGTGAGAAGGTACTGCTTAAAACACCCTACAGCATGCCCACACCAATACGCGTCAAGGTAACGCCCGAGGTGCCGCCCGGCGTGGTATTCATACATAACCACTTCACTGACCCCCCAGTAAACACCTTCACAACAGGCAAGCACCTAGACCCGGAGTCAGGGATACCGGAGTATAAGGCGACGCCGGCCAAGATAATGAAGTGGCCGGAGTGAGTCGGGGGTTTGAAAAACGTTTTACCTTTAGCCCCACGGCGCAGTAGCTGTGCACCAGCAACCGCCGCCTTCAGGGCACGTGCTCGTCCCGCAGGGCGCCTTAGGTAAGTACCTGGTGAACTCGCCCATGCCCAGGGTGCTTACCTTTATCGTGACGCCATGCATCAGCACGACGCCTTCCCACCTTATGAAGGCCCTACCCCACGAGAACCCGGCGTCGCTACGCCACCACGTTCCCTTCCCTGCAGGCCACCTGGGCGGCCAGTAAACCACGACCTTGCCAGTGATGTTCAGGTACCCACCCCTGAACCACGCAACCAGCTTGAATTCGCTTGGTTGTAAGCCACCGTCATCCGTTAGCGTGAAGTTAGTCGTTGCCGCTGTGAAGTTCATGGGCGGGATGTTGATCCTCACCTGATGTTCTGGTTGCGTGGGCGGGTTGAGGGGCTTAGGTATGTGCGTGTCGGTTACCATGATCGTTAGGTTGCCCTGCCATATAACCATGCATGAGAACGCTAGCGGCGCCCCACCTGCGTGTCCGTGCTCAGCCCCAGGGGTTGGTAGGGGCCTATGCGATGCCCTATCAACTATTAAGTACCCGGTCACCCTCACTTCATGACCCTTAATACTTATCGTTGCGTTCATCGGCCCGGCATCCCAGAATCCTGCCCAGAGGTCGAATGCCTTAGCCTTAGGGTAGGCCCCGTGTATGAGGAAGGTCCTCCCCCACTCGCCCAGCCACACCGGTGCCCCTACCCCCTTAGCCACGATCTTCAAGATTGTGTCGCCGCTAACCCTCCCCAGTGTGTGCACCCACGTCCTGTTGCTGGAGATGTATGTTAGGGTCTCCACGTACTTGCCTGAGAGGTCGTACTCGTAAACCTCCACGTACCCTGGCCCGCTCCTATAGTATAGTGGGCCGGCGAACACTATGTTAGGCACATACCACTTGCCCCTAACGTAAATCTTCGGCTTGAACGGGCCCTCCTCAGGCTTCAACGGTAGCCTGCCCTGGTACAGTATTAAGTTACCCCTATCGTCACGCCCCACAGCACCCAGTATGAAGCAGCTTAGCTTCCATGCCACGTAATCGTTCCGCGGGTACTCAAGGTACCCCTCCCTCGCGATGACGAAGACCTTACCTAGGGGTACGAAGTCCCACTCGCTCGGAACCCTGTCAACGTTAGTGACGCTGGGAACCACGCTAATGTTAGTTACCGGTTCCTTAACCTCCGGTAAGGGTTGGGGGCTCTGGAGAACCTCCCTAGCCCTCATGAGGGCCTCCACCGCCGCGTCCCTGTCGCCGTTGCTCCACAGGTACTTCGCTGAGAGGACGTAGTACTCAGCGAGCAGGACGTCATAGCCCTCCCTCCTCAATTCTGAAACCTTACTCATCACTTCCTTAAGTAGCTCGCCGTAATTTACTGGTCGCTGTGTTTGGTTCTGACCCAGCGTTACGGTCGCTGTGACGGTCGCCGTCAACGTTGTTGTCACTGTGCGTGGCTGGCCGTTGATCGCGACGTACGTTACGGCGCCAGCCACGATGGCTGCGGTGAGCATTAGCGCGGCTATGACCGCGGTGTTCACGCGCATAGCACCACCAACTCAAATAGCGCTTTCGTTCTCTTTCTAAAATACTGCGTCACACCCGAAACGATGTGCGGGGAACGTGTTCCGCACGCCTTACAAAAGTTTCGAACAACACGTCAGTCTGGGGGTGCGCGCAAATAGTTAAATGCCTGTTACGAAGTTCAAGGGGTGGTGGTGTGGCGGGCGTCTTAATGATGGTTTCCTTCGACGTGTGGAACACCTTACTAAGGCTCGACGTGATTTACGCGTCAATAGCTGGTGCCGCAGCAAAGAGGCTAGGCATTAGGGGGCAGGAGGCGCTGGAAGCAGTGATCAACGCGTACGCCGAGGCTAAGAGGGCTAGGCGTAAGGGCTTAATACCTAAGGACAGCGACGTGGTTAAGGTTTCTAGGGGCATATTAGCTAGGTCGTTAAGAACTGATGTGGAGGTAGTTGAGGAAATCATTGATGAGGCCTTCAAGGTCGTGAGCCCGGACGCCCTAGTGGTTAAGGGTGCGCTGGAGGCCGTCAAACACGTTAAGGGTGAGGGCCTCCTCGCCGTAACCATAGGTAATGTCCTGTTCTGGCACGGCGACAAGACCGTCGAGGCACTCAACAAGGTCGGCATAGGCCCCCTACTAGACGCGCAGGTGTACGCCGATGAGGTAGGGGTGCCTAAGCCCGACAGGAGGATCTTCCTTGAAGCCCTAAGCAAGTTCGGTGTCGAGCCCGAGCAAGCACTGCATGTAGGTGACGGAGTAGTGGAGGACTTCGGCGGGGCACTAGCTGCCGGTATGAAGGCCGCGCTAATCACCCCCCAAGTGCGGGCAGTCCTTAACATCGGGACGGACATTTACTTCATACCGTCCGTGGCTTACGTGCCCAACATCCTCAAGATAATTAGGGATGGCGTCCCCGCCCCTAGACCGGAGGTTAAGACGCCGTGAGCGGGGAGGGTGGCGAGACCCTATACTTAATTTCCGTTGCTGGCGAGATACCGCTTAAGTCGCACCGCACGAGGCCCAGGTTCTTTAGGGCCCTCGAGAAGGCGTTGAGGGACGCCTTAGGCAGGCGCGGGATAACTAGGTTTAGTGTGTGGCGTGACGGCGCGCGGGTATTCCTTAAAGCCCCGCACAACGCCTGTGACGCCGTAGCTAAGGTCTTCGGTGTAGGGAGGGTCTGCGAGGCGATAGAGTTAAGCTTCAGCGGGCTGGAGGACCTGGCCAAGAAGGTCGCTGACCTAGTTAAGGACGAGGTTAAGGGTAGGAGGTTCGCCGTGCGCGTTAAGAGGACGGGGACGCATGACTTCACCTCATTAGACGTGGCTAGGAAGGTAGGCGAGCTACTCCTCCCTCACTCAGCAGGTGTTGACCTCGAGAACCCTGAGGTGGAGGTTAAGGTCGAGGTCAGGGGTAAGGCAGCGTACGTCGTGAGGGACTGCGTTGAGGGGCCCGGAGGCCTACCCCCAGGCACCGAAGGCAGGGTCCTAGCACTATTCTCAGGAGGGTTCGACTCACCCGTTGCTGCGTGGTTCATCGCTAGGAGAGGTGCGGAGGTTCACTTCCTGCACTTCGTGCTGGGGTCTTCGCGTAGTGCTGAGGAGGCGTTCAAGGTCGCGTCGAAGCTGGCTAAGGAATGGCTCCATGGGTACTCACCGAGGTTCATCGTGGTGGACTTCAGGAGGGTTGCTGAGGCAATAGCCAGCAACGTCAGGCGCGACTACAGGCAGGTAGTGCTGAGGGCCCTCATGTATGAGGCGGCCTCCATGCTAGCCCAGCGCATGGGGTTCGACGCCCTCGTAACCGGGGAGGCCATAGGGCAGGCTTCGAGCCAGACGCTCAGGAACTTAGCGGCCATAGAGGCGGCCTTAACGGCTAGGGGGTTCCGGACGTTGATCCTTAGGCCTTTGCTCGGCATGGATAAGGAGGAAATCATGGCGTGGGCTAGGAGGGTAGGGACGTATGAACTCTCGGAGAAGGTCGCGGAGTACTGCGCCATAGCCCCATCACTGGTAACGACCCGCGCTAAGGTCAGTGAGTTACTTAGTGAGTTGGGTAGGGTTGATGACTCACTAATCAAGGCCTCGGTCAGGGAGGCTAAGGTGCTTAACCTCCTCAAGGACACGCCGTTGGACGCCGTGCTCGACAGCGACGTCGAGATAGATTACATCCCCGAAGGCGCTGTCGTGGTGGACATGAGGAGCAGGGAGGAATTCGAGGAATGGCACTACCCGGGAGCCATACACATCAGTGAGGCCGGGGATCTACGCAGGTTCAAGGGGAAGACCGTGGTTCTCTACTGCACGCACGGCAACGCCAGCTACTTGGTTGCGGAGATGCTGAGGAAGGAAGGCGTTAAGGCATTCAGCGTTAGGGGCGGCATCAAAGGCGTTAGGAGGGCGTGCGGCCTTAAACCATGAGTACTGGTGCCGGTGAGAGGCCTGCAAGGACGTTCTCACGCATGGGGAGCCTCCTCCCACCTAGGAGGGTGAAGCCCTTAGAGACACGTTGCCCGCCACCCTTACCGATCACTAGTAGATGCTCCCCCTCAACGCTCCTAACCACCCAGTCAAGCCTCTCGTACTCCTTCCCCGGGGGAACGTGATCCACCAGAACATCCTCAACCTTGCCCTGGATCTTCACGGCATTTAAAACGTTGGAGCAGTACTTGCCTGAATGGTAGCACAGCAACCTAACCCTTAGGGAGGGGGTTGCGAGCCACTCAAGCACCTCCCCTACCTTACCGCCGCTTATCTCCCCCTTACCCTCAACCAGGATGGCCACGTTCCTCACCTCCTTGGGCGGTGGGGGAGAGGTTGATGTGTAAACGAATACCGGTGTCGGCGCCCGCATAATGACTGCCTTAGTGACCGTGCCGACAATGTTTCTTGGCGGGGACTCCGTCACTGATGACGTTATCGCTATTAAGTCTATGGAGTACGTGACTGCGTACCTAAGCAGTTCCTCCTCCGGCCTCCCATATAGTATCGCTTTCCTCACGGCTAGGACACGGTGCTCCATGAGGGCCAGCTCCACCTCATGCACCGCCTCCTGAGCCATCCTAACGAAGGTGTTCCTTAGGAGTGGGGTTATCGGTAATCTGGACTTATGAGTTGGGACCACGGAAACTACGTGGTAAGTCATGTTAGGGTTCATCGTAGCTACGTACTTAGCTGCCTTAACAACTAGGTCGCTCCTAGCCGAGCATATGAGAACCTGCCTTAAGGGCAGCACCCATGTAAGTATGTGTGTTCACTCCTATATATGCAGAACGCAGTACCTGATAATTAAGTAGATCGTGGAGACAGCGACAGTTACGGTCATCACGGGCATACCGTACTTAAGGAAGGATCTGAACGATATGTGGTGCCCGTGCCTCTCAGCTATGCCCGCAACGACGACGTTAGCGCTCGCACCGACTAGCGTCCCGTTACCGCCTAAGCACCCGCCTAAGCTTAAGGCCCAGTAGAGAGGTGTTGAGGTGACTGAAGCCATTGTCGCTATCCTAGCTATCACGGGTATCATGGACATCACGAACGGTATGTTATCGACGAAGGCGGAGACTATGGCTGAGACCCAAACAATCACTATCAAGAGCGCTGCGTAGCCCTGAGCCACGGACATTATTGCCCCGGCTATGAAGTCCATCACGCCTAACGCCTCAACACCACGTATCACTATGAACATCGCCATGAAGAACACGAGGGTTGACCAGTCAACGTCAGAAAGCACGTCCTCCACCCTAACCTTACCCCTAGCCAGCATGAGCAGGATACCTATCCCCACGATCGGCGGAATTGCGGGAGGGTACTCAAACACGTCCTCGAGACCGAAGAGTGCGAGGGTTACGGAAAGCGATATTAAGGCCTTACGCAGGAGGGACCTATCAACATTAGCTACCCACTCACCGACCCTGCCTGAGGTTGGTGAGTACCTGCTGAGCCACCCATGTAGCAGCAGCGCCATTACCCCTAAGAAAGCCAGGAAGCTCACCACTACTGCAGGCGTTAGGTTATATATGAAGTCCTTGAACCCCAGCCCGGCCTTAGAGCCTATGAGTATATTGGGTGGGTCACCTATCAGCGTGGCCGTCCCACCGATGTTGGAGGCGAAAACTACGGAGAGAAGTATGGGTCTAGGGTCTATCCTTAACCTGCGGGAAATCTCAAGTATTACCGGCGATATTAGGAGGACGGTCGTCACGTTATCTATGAAGGCCGACACGGTGGCGGTCATGACTGAGAGAACAGCTATTAAGGTGAATGGCTTAGCGTGGAGCCTCCTAAGGAGGGCTGATGACATGTGGCTGAATACCCCCGTCTTACTCAGTATGCTCACGAACATCATCATACACATAAGGAGGAGTATTGTGTTCATGTCGATCTCATTAATAAGGTCCGTGAACCCCACGAACCTCAACACCATGTTAAGAACTATTACGACGGCTGCGGTGAAGAGGGCGGCGACTGTTCTATGAACTATTTCGAGGGTGAGCAACGCGTACAGTAGAATGAGGACACTGAATCCTAGGGCCACACTAGCGGCGCTGTACCCCAATCACTGCACCTCCGGCTCAAGGACACAGGGGGGCTAGAGGCTCAAGCAGGTAGGGATTTGTTATATACACTTTAAAGAATTTCTGAGCCCCACGCCTCAGGCGTTACGCGTTTTAACTCTTCCGCGTAAGTACGTATTGTCAGGGGGTAGGAGTGCCTGGCGCTGAGGAGCTAGTGTACAGCGTGTTCCTGGCATTCGGCCTGGCCTTAACCGTAGGTAAGCTTGCTGAGGAAGCAATATCCAGGCTTGGAGCACCACCAGTCCTCGGCGACCTCCTCACAGGGTTAATCCTAGGTTCCACGCTACTCAACATTTACCCAACTAACGAAGTCGTTAAGACCCTATCGTGGTTCGGCATAAGCCTACTGCTGTTCTACGCAGGGTTGGAGACCAAGTACTCTGAGTTCATGCATAGCCTCCCAATGTACGGTATCATAACGGTGGGTGAGGTGGTAGCGGCCTTCAGCTTAGGGTACATGGTGGGCATAGCTTTCGGGTACAGCCCTGATAGGGCCTACTTCGTGGGCTCAATACTGGTGGCCACCAGCGTCTCCCTATCCGTGAGGACCCTCATCGAGATAGGGAAGTTAACGAGCGTGGAGGGTAAGACCATACTCGGCATAGCGGTTCTGGATGACCTCGCGGCACTCATCGTGATCGTTGCTGGGGCTACCCTCGCGAAGCAAGGCGGCTTCAGCCCCATAGGCTTAGTTAAGAGTGCCGGCGTCGCGCTAGTTGCGTGGTACGTCACCTTAGTTACCCTGCATAAAGTAAGCAACTTCATCACCAGGAAAGCAAGTAGGCTTAAGGTCGAGGGGTCACTCTTTGCCTTCGTTGTAGGTACCTTCGCCATCCTAGCCTACGTGGTTAAGTACGTCGGTGTCTCGTACTTGGTTGTTGCTTACGCTTCAGGCTTAGCGTTCTCCGAGTCGCGAGGCATTAAGAGGGTGGCGGAGAGCGTGCGCTCGATAGCAATGCCGTTCTCAGTACTCTTCTTCATGACGACCGCGGCAGTCATAAACGTGCGCACGGCACTGAACCCGCACTACACGCTATTCTACGTCGCAATGATAGGCGCGGCTTTCGCAGGCAAGCTAATGGGTGGGGGCCTAACCTCCTTCCTCGTGGGGTACCCAGCAAGGGCGGCGTTAAGGGTGGGTACGGGCCTATTCCCGAGGGCGGAGTTCTGCATCGTGGCAGCGTACTTCGCCTACACGAGCGGCATACTGGGTCCCGAAGCCTACTTAGCGGCACTACTCATAACGATCACGACGAACTTCGCAACCCCGCCCCTCCTAAAGGCAGTGTTCCTACGAGGCCCTGAGACGAAGGCGGTTAAGTTTAGGTGGAAGAAAGGTTCGTGAAGCCACGTGAAGCCACGGCATGTTAAACTAAGTTATTTAATTAGTGGGGCGTCAGCGAACTAACTTTTTAATCTATCGGGAACACCGCTTAATATGCAGGACCCAAGTGTGATGCATGGTAAACGGAGGTGATTACTGAATGGAAGCGCATAACGTAGTACCACGTTTAATTGTGGGTGATCGTTATCTGAAATTAGATAACGACTTCCGGAGGTGTGCCGCGTGAGGCGTTCGGCATTAGGCGCTGCGCTAGCCGCAGCAGTGGTTGTTGCGTGTATCGCAGCCCTAACTTACTATCACTTACTTATCCCTACCGAATACAGCGTTAAGTACAACCACAACTGTAGCGACGGGGACGGTGAGTCGCGCAAGCGGGTACAGCATTAGCGTGTATTATAATGGCAAGTTAATCAAGAAACTAACGCTGAGTGACCTCCACAAGCTAAGGAACTACGCGTTCGTGGACTCGAGAGGTCATGAACAGGAAGGTCCCTTACTATATGACGTAATCAAGTACGTGCTGGGTAATAGGACATTCAAGTACGTGGTGGTTAAGGGTCGGCGGGGGAATACGGAGGTAAACTTAACGTACGCTGTCATCAGTCACCCGAAGAACTACGTTATACTTGACTACACTAAGCGCGGCACCGTGAAGCTCTGCGGCAGCGAGGACGCACTGCCCTACAGCGAGTGGGTGAAGGACGTAACAGAGATAATCATCAGGGGGTGAGGGAGGCTGCTGGCATTCATAGGCATCGACGACACGGACACTAGGAAGGAAAAGATTAGCGGGACAGGTAAGGGTACTGGGAGGGTGGTTAGGGAAGCGGCCAGAGCGCTGCTCAAGGCAGGGTACAGCGTCCTGTGGGTGCTAAGGCATCAAATGCTGAAATCTGATGAGATAGGCACGCCCGGCAACAATAGCTCCAAGTCAATAACCTTGAGGGTTGGGTCGCGAGAGGATGCTGAGCACGCGTTCAGTATAGCCACGGACGTAGTGCGGGAGCTGGCAGCCCCCGACAGCAACGCAGGCCTCGCACTACTCGTCGGGACGCCCCCACCCCATAAGGCGCTACGCCTAGCCCAGAGAGCTAAGGAGGAGTTCGTGAGTGTTGATGAGGTTCTGAGGGTTGCCGGCACCTGCGGCATCCGCGTCATTAAGCTTCACGGTAATGGGGCAGGGGTCGTGGGGGCCTTCGCGGCCGCCGTGTTGGCATCCACGGGAAGCGACGGTAGGGTGTTAGACATACCAGCAACCGGTATCAGGGAGCTTAAGGATGAGTTCGTCTCCGTCAAGAAACTCCTCGAGTTAGGCGTGGCGGAGGTGAGGAGCTTGGATGGTGTTAGGCTGAGCGAGCACGAAGTGGTTGCTTTAGGGAAGGCTAAGCCTGTGTTGAGGGGTTTCAAACCGGTGCTCTACGTTGAGAGGGTAGGTCTGGCTTGGCTGGCGGTGAAGGTAGAGTAAGGTCTAAGGCACTGCTAGTGGGTGAGGTAGCGCTATTCTCGGCGCTCCTAATCGCCAC
>Ga0256833_1000438_pt1 | contig 32874 bp, 31 predicted proteins | sample 356284metaG_FD_190535 | JGI IMG/M metagenome (GOLD analysis project Ga0256833, IMG submission 190535) | Hydrothermal vent microbial communities from Mid Atlantic Ridge, Atlantic Ocean - 356-284 | ecosystem: Environmental > Aquatic > Marine > Hydrothermal vents | place: Atlantic Ocean: Mid... | reverse complement strand
ATTGGAGGTATGACCACGCGAGGATTTGGAAGGTTAAAAGTAAATTTAATTTCTTATAAGGAGGAAAGGAAAGAATGAATAATATAGAAGCCTTAACAATTAGGAAAGCATATGAGATAGTTGATGGAATAAACCGATCTTCAGATAAAAGTAAATTGAAAAATCTAATAGATAAAGCTTTGGGGGTTTTGTCAAGCAATGGAGTTTATGCATATTATGTTTACATACTTTCTCAAAAGTCTAAAGAGGCTGAAAATTTATTTTTAGATGATTTAAAAGACATCTTCAATATAATTGAAACTTACAATCCTTCAAACAGGGAAAACTATTTCCAAAATATTTCCCGAGACATTCACAAGCTCCTATTCCTAAAGCAGCTTTTAGAGAAGACGCTTATTTATGCCAGATATCACGCTAAAGCTCAGAGTGGAGATTAGGTGAAAATGAAGTGGTATAAAGTTGTTTTAAATCAGATTACCCCTGTTCATGTTGGGAAGAGGATTTGGGGAGTTTTGAGCGAGACTGAGGTTTTTATACCTGGGTGGACGGTTGCGGGAGCTTTTACCCATTTATACTTAGTAAGCAAAATTAATAGTACTACAAACGCTGAAGAAGTTTTAAATAAGTTTCAGGTGATAACTAACTTTTATCCGGTTTTAGAAAGTAAAGAAGAAAAAAATAGAAAAGGAAAAGAAAAAAATGGGGAAGGAGAAAAAATTTTATTTCCGCACTTTAATAACGGTAATTTTTACTTAGGAGATTACGATGAAGACGAATTTAGGTATGAGTATATAAAAGCCGACTTTAAAACTGCCGTAGAGCCGATACTCAGGAAGGCTAAAGATAAAAACTTATACGAGTTTGAATACATAGTTCCTAAATTTAAGTGGGTTGGTCTTGTTAGATTGGAAGAGAGTATTAAAAAGGAATTAGAAAGCTTTGAGGAAGTCTTTATAGGTGGAGATGTAAAGTACGGATACGGTAGATTTACCTTTAACATTGAAGAACTAAAGGAGGAAGAGAAAGAGCTGGGGGAGTTTAACCTAAGTTTAGAAGGAGAGGAGGTTAAAATTAAAAATACAAAAGAGCCAATTCGCTGTTTTGTTGAGTTTAAAGGTGCTATCAAAGATAAGATATCTTTAGGAGCTCCCCGCCTTTATGCGAAGTTGAACTTTAGAAGTGGCACTCCCACCGTTGAAAACGCTTACTTCCTTTTGCCTCCGGGCAGTAAGATTAAATATAAAGGCCCTTTCTCCCTTGAATTTGGGATTTTAAAACCTACCTCTTAAGGTAAATTTTGATATATTTCCCCCTTGAAAACTCACCTGGCCAGACTCAAGGAGGGGTGCCGTTTTGGTTCTCCTTGGGGAGGAAGGCCGGGGAGGAAAAACCCTAAAAGGAGGACAGGATGAGCGAAGAGTTAAGGAAGGAAGAAGAAGTAAAAGAGCAACTGCAGGAACAGGAACAGGAGCAGGAAGGAGTAAAGGAGGAAGGCTTTAAGCCAAGGCCTCCAGGACAGAGAATCACTATGAAGGAGCTCCTTGAAGCCGGAGTTCACTTTGGCCACCAGAAAGAGCGGTGGAACCCCAAGATGAAGAAATTCATCTTCACAGAGAGAAACGGCATTCACATTATTGACCTTCAGCAGACCCTAAAGTACTTTGAAAAGGCCTATGACTACATTGCAGACCTCGTTGCAAACGGCGGAACGGTTCTCTTTGTGTGCACCAAAAAGCAGGGACAAGACATAATAAAAGAAGAAGCCGAACGCTGCGGCATGTTCTACGTTAACAAAAGGTGGCTCGGAGGAACCCTTACCAACTTCCAGACCATAAGGAAGTCTGTCTTTAAGCTTAAGATGCTCAAGAAAATGGAGGAAGAGGGCGTTTTAGACCAGCTTCCAAAGAAAGAGGCGATGAAGTTAAGGAGGAAGAAAGAAAAGCTTGAGAAGTACATTGGCGGTATTGAGAACATGAACCGCTTGCCAGATGCCCTCTTTATAGTTGACGTTGTTAGAGAAGAGAACGCCGTAAGGGAAGCAAGGAAGGCAGGTATTCCAATAGTTGCCCTCGTTGACACAAACGCCGACCCAGACCTTATTGACTACCCTATACCTGCAAACGACGACGCAATTAGGGCCATTAAACTCTTAACTTCAAGGATTGCCGACGCCGTTCTTGAAGGGAAGATGAGAAAAGAGGCCCTTAAGCTTGCAGAAGGGGAAGAGGAAGTTGACTTTATTCCAGAAGAGTAAAGGAGGAAGAGATGGCCGAGATAACTACTCAGATGATAAAGGAGTTAAGAGAGAAAACAGGTGCCGGAATCGTTGAGTGTAAGAAGGCTTTAGTTGAAGCCAACGGAGACATGGCCAAGGCCGAGGAGATACTTAGGAAAAAAGGAGCGGCTAAGGCTGCCAAGAAGGCAGAGAGGGCAACTGCTGAAGGAGCGGTTTTTGCCTACATTCACGCCGGAGGAAAGGTAGGAGCTTTAGTTGAGCTTAGCTGTGAGACGGACTTTGTTGCAAGGAACGAGACCTTTAAAGAGCTGGGCCACGAGATAGCCCTTCAGGTTGCCGCAATGGCTCCTGAGTACGTGAGCAGGGAAGAAGTCCCTCAAGAAGTAGTGGAGAAGGAGAAAGAGATTTTAAGGGAGCAGGCCCTTAAGGAAGGTAAGCCTGAAAACATAGTAGAAAGGATAGTTGAAGGGAGGTTAAACAAGTTCTTCTCTGAGAAGTGCCTTTTAGACCAGCCTTGGATTAAAGACGACAGCAAGACTATAAAGGACCTCCTAACAGACTACATAACAAAGCTTGGAGAGAACATTAAAGTTAAGAGATTTGCAAGGTTTGAGGTGGGGAAGTAGCGTCCTTTGCTCCCGCAAGGGCGGGAGCTCTCCCCTTTCGTATAATATCCCTTTGAACTCTAATTAAGAAGGTAGTTATGGCTTTAAAGTACAAAAGGGTTCTTCTTAAACTCAGCGGAGAAGCCCTTCAGGGAGAAAAGAGTTATGGTATAGACCCTGAGTTCCTGCGGAAGCTCGCCAAGGAGATAAAGGAGGTTGCCAACCTAGGAGTTCAAGTTGCGATAGTTATAGGCGGAGGCAATATCTTTAGGGGAGTTTCCGGAGCAACTCAAGGTATGGACAGGGCAACTGCCGACTACATGGGGATGCTGGCTACCGTTATAAACGCCCTTGCCCTTCAAGATGCCCTTGAAAAGGAAGGTCTCCATACGAGGGTTTTAACTGCCATAGAGATGAGGGAGATTGCAGAGCCCTACATAAGGAGAAGGGCTATAAGACACTTGGAAAAGGGAAGGGTCGTTATATTTGGAGCCGGAACTGGAAATCCCTTCTTTACCACCGACACGGCAGCTGCTTTAAGAGCTGCAGAGATTAACGCAGATGTCCTTTTAAAGGCTACAAAGGTTGACGGCATTTACACAGCAGACCCTTTAAAGGATAAAAATGCAAAAAAACTTGACAAATTATCATATAAGGATGTAATTACAAATGGAATAAAGGTTATGGATTCGGCAGCTGTTAGCTTGTGTATGGAGAACAACATACCTATAGTAGTTTTTGATGTCCGCAAGCCTGGTAATTTGAAGAGGGTGGTTTCAGGAGAGGAAGTAGGATCACTTGTTGAAGGAGAGGGACTATGATGCAGGAGCTCTTAAAGGACGCCGAAAAGAGGATGAAGAAGGCCGTTGAGGTTTTAAAAGAGGAATTTAAAGGTCTCAGAACCGGTAGGGCTTCTACCGTTTTAGTTGAGGACATAAAAGTTGACTACTACGGTTCTACCATGACCATTAAGCAGATTGCCCAAATTTCCGTTCCCGAGTCAAACCAGATAGTTATTCAGCCTTGGGACGTTTCCGTTGTTCCCAATGTAGAGAAGGCCGTTAGGGAGTCTGACCTTGGAGTTCAGCCCCAAAGGGACGGGAACGTTATCAGGGTGATATTGCCTCCTTTAACCGAGGAAAGGAGAAAGGAGCTCGTTAGAAAGGCCGGGAAGATGGCCGAGCAGGCGAGGATTGCAATTAGGAACGTTCGCCACGAGGTTATGAAGTCCCTTGAGGCTTTAAAGAAGGAAGGAGGCTACTCTGAAGACGACATAAAGAGGGCAAAGGAGGAGCTCCAGAAGATAACAGACAAGTTCGTGAAGGAAGTTGATTCCCTCCTTAAGGCTAAGGAGGAGGAAATACTTACTATTTAGCGGAGGTAAGAAATGGCACACAAGATTGACCCTGAACTCTGCATTGGATGCGGTGCTTGTGCTTCAGTGTGTCCAACAAACTGCATAAGCCCCACAGACGACGGAAAGTACCACATTAACCCTGACGAGTGTATTGACTGTGGAGCCTGCGTTGAGGTCTGCCCCACTGAGGCTATCTCTGCCCAGTAGCTTAACTTAAGATTAAAGGAGGTAAGAAATGGCACACAAGATTGACCCTGAACTCTGCATCGGATGCGGCGCTTGCGCCGAAGTATGCCCAACAAACTGCATAAGCCCCACAGACGACGGAAAGTACTACATTAACCCTGACGAGTGTATTGACTGTGGAGCCTGCGTTGAGGTCTGCCCCACTGAGGCTATCTCTGCCGAATAACCTTGACGCTAAAAGGAGGCTTCGGCCTCCTTTTTTATACTAAACTCTCAAATGAAACTCCTATCACCTTTGAAACTCCCGGAACTTCCATCGTGATTCCGTAGATAACATCTGCGGCTTCCATCGTAAGTTTATTGTGGGTTATTATGATTACTTGGGTCTCCTCTCCCATCTGTTTTAGTAGTTCTGTAAACCTTAAGGTGTTGGCGTCGTCAAGGGCTGCGTCAACTTCGTCAAGGACTAAAAAGGGAGCAGGCCTTACTTTGTAAAGGGCGTATAAAAACGCTATTGCTGCTAAAGTCCTCTCTCCCCCAGAGAGTAAGTTTATGTTTGAGTGTTTTTTACCGGGAGGTTTTACCTCTATCTCTAACCCGGCCTTTGAGATGTCCTTATCGGTTAGGTAGAGCTTTCCCCTTCCTCCTTCAAATACCCTTTTTACCGTGTTCCTAAAGTGCCTACTTACGGCGTTAAAGGTTTCTAAAAACCTCTTTTCTATCTCCTCTTCAAGCTTCTTTATTGCCTCTTTTAGGTCTTTTATTGAGTTTAGTAGGTCCTTTTCCTGTTCAAGGATGAAGCCGTACCTCTCTTTTACCTTTTCGTACTCTTCAATTGCTAATAGGTTTACGCTTCCTATTCTGTCTATTTTCTCTTTCAGGTTAATAAGTTCTCTCTTTGTCTCCTCCTCTTCCTTTACCCTTTCTGAGAGTTCAAGGGCTTCAGATAAAGATGAGTCAAGCTCAAGGACTCGCTTTATCAGCTCTTCTTCTTTTACCGTAAGTTTTGCAAGTTCAACTTCGGCTTCCTTTAGTTCTGAGGAAACTTTGCTAAGGTCTCCCTTTCTCTGTCTCAAGGCTTCTTCTTTTCCCCTTATTATCTTAAGAAGTTCCCCTCTCCTTTCCTCCTTTTCTTTGAGCTCTTCCCTTATCTCTTCTATGGTCTCGTCAACTCCCCACAGGAGTTTTAGGGAGCTCTCAAGGGCAGACTTTGCCTTTTCAAGGTCTTTCTTTTCCCTTTCTATCCTCTCTTCAATCTGGTTAACCTCTTTTTGAACGCTCTTTAAAGCTCCCTCTTTTGCCCTTACTTTCTCCCTTAAGCCGTTTAGCCTTTCAATTAAAATTCCCTTCTTTGAGGAGACTTTAGACGCTTCCTCCTTTACCTTTTCAATTTCCTTTAAGAGCTCCTTTTCCTTTTTCTCAACCTCCTCTTTTCCCTTTAAAAGCTCCTTTTTCTTCTCCCGGAGCTCCTTTATCTTTTCCTCAAAGAGGGAAAGCCTCCTTGAGAGGGAATCAAGGCTTTCCCTTGCTCTCTTTTCCTTTTCTATTAACTCCCTTTCTCTTTCCTTAACCTCTTTTAGTTTCTCCTCGCTTTCCCTGAGTTTTGACTTTAGCCTGTAAATTTCCTCTTTAACCTTGTCTATCTCGTCTCTCAGGTTTTCCTCTTCCTCTTCAACCTCTCTAAGTTCTTCTAAAACAGGGGCCTTCTCCCTTTCAAGCTCCTTTACTTTTTCTTGAGCTTTAAGGAGCTCCTTTTCCACCTCTTTTAGCTCCTTTTCAAGCTCAAGGATGCCGCTTCCCTTAAACTTCCCTACAAAAGAATACCTCCCCGAAAGGGCGTTAAGGTTTTCGTCAACGAAGAGGGAGTCTGGAAACTCTTTTGCCAACTTAACGGGGTTTTCTGCGTAGTAAACTTTGTAAAGGAGCGTTTTAAGGAGGTTTTCTATTTTGGGCTCTTTAGCCTTTACCTTGTCTATCAACCTTACTGCTCCTTCTATTTCTGGGGTTTCTAAGGGCTTTACTTGGGCTGAGAAGAGGTAAACCCTGCCGTTTCCCTTTATCCTCTCCCCTATCCAGAGGACGCTTTCAAAGTCCTCAACCACTATTCCGGCTCCAAACTGGGAGAGGAAGCTTTCTACGATTCTCTCGTATCCTTCTTCAACCTCTATTAAGGAAATTAAAGGAGCTATGTAGCCTTTTACCTTTCCCTTTTTACCGCTTTCAATTATCTTCTCTTCAAGTTTCCCTACCTTTAGCTGGGAAATTACCCTCTTTATGCTCTCTACCTTTCCTTTCAGTTTAAAGAGCTCTTCTCTCTTTAGGGCAACTTCTGTCTCTATAGATTCAATTTTTTCTTTAATTTCTTCTTTCTCCCTCCTCTTTTGGGAAAGCTCCTCTTGGAGCTCCTTTAACCTGTTTTCTTTCTTTAAGAGCTCTTCCTTTACCCTCTCTATCTGGGAGCTGTAGTATTCCTTTTCCCTCTTTATGTTGTTAAGCTCTTTTGGTATTCTCTCTATTAAAGCTTTTTGGGACTTACCCCTTTCTTCTTCCCTTGCCGTGTCCATTTGTATTTTGTTAATCTGAACTTCAATGGAGGAAATTTTCCTGCTCTTTTTCAGTTTCTCTTCCTCTAACTTCCTTCTCTCTCTTTCAAGCCTCCCTATCTCTTCTTTTAGCTCCTTTTCCCTTTTTTCCGTTTCTCCAAGCTCCTTTAAGAGTTGTTTTTCCTCCTCTTTTAGCTTTTCAACTTCCCTCTTAAGGCTTTCAAGCCTTTTCAGTTTCTCTTCTTTTAGTTCTGAAAGGTTTGAAATTTCTTTGTTTAGCCTCTCTATCTCCTTTTCAAGGAAGTCCCTTTTTACCGATGCTTCCCTCTTTCCTTTTTCAATTTCGTAAAGCTCTTTTGAGAGCTCCTCTATCTCTTTCGTAAGTTTTTCAATTTCTTCCCTTTCCCTTTCAAGGGAGTTTTCAATTTCTGCTACTTCTTTTAAGAGGGAGCTCCTATCTTCCCTTAGGACCTTCAGTTTCCCCTCTAAGGTTGCTTTTCTTTCCCTTAACCTCTTTAGCTGAAAACCTAAAAGTGAAAGTTCAAGCTCTCTTTCTTTTTGGCGGAGCTCTTTAAACTTTTTTGCCCTTTCTGCTTGGCTCTTTAAGCTCCTTAGGTTCTTTGCAACTTCGTCAATTACTCCCCTAACGCTTTCAAGGTTCTTCTCTGCCTCTTCAAGCTCTTTGAGGGTAGCTTCCCTCTTTTCCTTAAAGGGAGTTATCCCTGCGGCCTCCTCTATAAGAGCTCTCCTTTCCGTAGGTTTTAACCTTAAAACCCTGTCAATCTGTCCCTGCTCAAAGAAGGCGTAGTCTTTGTGGCCAAGCCCCAAGTTGGTAAAGAGCTCTTGAATCTCCTTTAACCTTACCTTCCTTCCGTTTATGAAAAACTCGCTTTCTCCCTTGGAGTTTATTCTTCTCTTTACCTCTGTTAGTGAGCTCTTTGCGCTAAAGAGCTCCTGTCCCTCAATAAGGAGACTTACCTCTGCACTCCTTGCAGCCCTTCTCCCCTCTGAGCCTTTAAATATCACGTCCTTTATCGTGTCTGCCCTCATTCCTTTTGCAGAGGTTGTTCCTACTACCCACTTTAAGGCGTCTACTATGTTGCTCTTACCGCACCCGTTTGGTCCTACTATACAGTTGATGCCCTCTGAGAAACTTATCTCTGTTTCGTCTGCAAAGGACTTAAAGCCCTTTAGCTTGAGTTTTCTTATCATTAAGTTCCCTCGCGAAAAAATTTTTTTTTTGTAATATAGCACTACTTCTTTACAGGGAGGAGACTTTGAAAAGGGTTTTACTTACAGGTGCGGCAGGATTTATAGGTTATAAAACTGCAAGGGAGCTCTTAAAGAGGGGATATGAGGTAGTGGGAGTTGACAACTTAAACGATTACTACTCTCCCAAGTTGAAGGAGTACAGGCTTAGCCTTTTAAAGGAAGATGAGGGTTTTAAGTTCTACAAAGTTGACATAGAAAACTTTGAAGCCTTGAGGGTGATTTTTCAGGAGAACGAGTTTTCCGGCGTTATCAACCTTGCCGCAAGGGCCGGAGTAAGGTACAGCATAGAGAACCCGTTTGTCTATTTAACGACCAACGCAAACGGGACTTTAAACCTTTTGGAGCTCTGCAAGGAGTTTAAGGTTAAGAAGTTTGTCCTTGCTTCAACCTCTTCCCTTTACGCAGGCCAGCCTATGCCGTTTAAGGAGGAGCTCTGCGTTAACACTCCTATCTCCCCTTACGCTGCCAGCAAGAAGGCTGCAGAGGTTATGGCCTACACCTACCACTACCTTTACTCCATTGACGTTTCGGTTGTTAGGTACTTTACAGTTTACGGCCCTGCCGGAAGGCCTGACATGTGCATTTACAGGTTTATAAAGTGGATAGACTCTGGAGAGCCTATTGTAGTTTACGGGGACGGAACCCAAAGTAGAGACTTTACCTTTGTTGACGACATAGCTGAGGGGACGGTAAGGGCGTTTGAGAGGGAAACTGGCTACGAGATTATAAACCTAGGGGGAAACAGCCCCCACCAGCTTAAGGAGGTTATCTCTTTAATTGAAGAGTACTTAGGGAAGGAGGCTAAAATCGTTTATAAGCCTTTCCACAAGGCAGACTTAAAGGCTACTTGGGCAGACATAACTAAGGCCAAAGAGCTCTTAGGCTGGGAGCCGAGAGTTTCTCTAAAAGAAGGCCTAAAGAGAACGGTAGAGTGGCACATTGAAAACAGGGAGCTTGTTAACTCTATTCCCCTTCCCTAGTTTTGGGGAGGACTTTCCCTTCCTTAATTAGTATGTAGAGTTTAGTTCCCAAGTACTTGTCGTAGGCTTTTTTCCCTTTAAAGAGCCTTAGGGCTTCTTTTAGGTATTTTTCGTCAATCTCAAGGAGCTTAAATTCTTTTGAAAAGGCCCTTTTTATCTCTTTGGTTATCTCCTGTGGTTTTTTCCCCTTTCTGATTAGGTCAAGTAGCGTAAGGTGGAGCTCCACCATCTTTTTAAGCTCCTCTTCCCTTTTCTCCTTAACCTTTTGGTTTGTTATCTGGGAGAATAGCTCGTCGCTTTTTCCGGTTAAATAGAGGTTAAAGAGCTTGTGGGAAGGTATGTTGTGGAGGTAGGTAAAGGCGTAGTGGGCTTTGTGATACCAAGGAGTTTTAACCTTTACGAAGGTTGGGAAGGGCTCTTTCCTTTTAAAGTCCTTTAAGACGTAGCCTTCAAAGTTTTCCCTCTCTGAGAGCTCCTTTTTTACCTTTTCTAAAGTTGAGACTGTCTTCTTTGGGAGCTTAACTCCCCTCTCTTTTAGCTCCCTTTCAACCTCTTCAAGGAGGTACTTCCCAGTTTCGTTTTCCCTTACTTCCGTTATGTAGAGCTCTTCCTCTTCTTGAGGAACTACGACTTGAAATTCGGGAGACACCAGCTCAAGTATTGGGGTATGTCCCTTTTCAAGGAGCTCCTTTACGAGGGAGTATAGCTTGTCGTTTTTCCTTAGGAGCTCTTCTCCTTTTTGGGTTTGAGGGTTGCTAAAGTCTTTCTGAGTTAGGAGTTTTACTTCTCCGTCAATTAAGACAGGGTGAAGCATTACTCCGTCAAGCTTTTCCCTAAAAAGGAGCTCTCTCCCTTTAAAGTTCTCCTCTCTACTCTCTTCTGTCTCGTTTAGGTTAAAGAACTTGTGGTAGGGCCTTGAGGCTACTTTCCCGGAGCTCTTAAAGAAAGTTATTCCCCTTAACTCCCTCTTTAGGGGAGTATCAAAGACTTTAGGAGAGTTAAACCTGTAGGAGACTTTAATTAGGTCTCCCTCCTCAATTACCTTAAAGAACTTGTTGCCCTCTACTTCGTTTAAGGCCTCTTTAAGCTCTAGTTTCAAGGGAGCTCCTTTAAGGCCTCTTTAAGTTCAATCTTCCCTTCATAAAGGGCTTTTCCTACTATTGCTCCAACTACATTTTTAAGCCGGGACAGTTTAATTAGGTCTTCAAGTTTAGAGACTCCTCCGGACGCTATTACCGGTTTTTTAACGCTTCTTGCAAAGTTCTCTACTTCCTTAAAGTTTGGGCTGGTTAAAGTTCCGTCCCTTGTAATGTCCGTATATACGAAGCCCCAGATGGGCTCTTCTTCAAGTTTCCTTGCAACCTCAACGGCGCTAAATTCTGAAACTTCCAACCACCCTCTCGTTGTAGGCCTTCCTTCTTTTGCGTCTATTCCTACGACGACCTTTCCCGGGAAACTCCTTGCCATTTCCCTAAAGAGGTTTGACTCTTCAACTGCAACGGTTCCCACAACGACCCTGTCAACTCCTATTTTAAAGAGCTCTTCAAGGGCTTTTAGGCTCCTTACTCCCCCTCCAAACTGAACGGGAACCGAGAGCTCTTTGACTATCTCTTTAACCGTTTCAAGGTTTTGGGGAGCTCCCTTTAGAGCTCCGTCTAGGTCAACAACGTGAACTCTCCTTGCTCCTTCCCTTTCCCACCTCTTTGCAACTTCAACTGGGTTTTCAAAGTAAACCTTCTCCTCGTCAAACCTTCCTTGGTAGAGCCTAACGCACTTACCCCCTCTTATGTCAACTGCCGGTATTACTTCAAACATCTTTCCCCCTTAAATTCCCAAAACGTCAAACATGTTGTAAAGTCCCGGCTCTTTATCCACTACCCACTTTGCAGCAGTTAGAGCTCCCCTTGCAAAGGTCTCCCTGCTTGTTGCCCTGTGGGTTAACTCAAGCCTTTCTCCAAGCGTTGCAAAGAAAACCGTGTGCTCTCCCACAACGTCTCCCATCCTTGCAGACAAAATACCTATCTCTTCGGGCTTTCTCTCTCCTGTTATTCCCTTTCTGCCGAAAACTCCTACTTCTTCAAGCTCTTTCCCGAGGTTTTCTGCAACTATCTGGGCAAGCTTAACTGCCGTTCCAGAGGGGGCGTCTTTTTTAAACCTGTGGTGAATCTCAAATATCTCAACATCGTATCCCTTGTCTTTTAACGCCTTGCTAACTTCACTTACCAACTTAAACAAGAGGTTTACTCCTAAGCTCATGTTGGGGGAAAAGACTATGGGCACTTCCCTTGAGGCTTTCTCTATCTCCTTGAGCTCCTCTTTTTCAAAACCGGTCGTTCCTATAACTAAGGGAACTTTGAGCTCAACTGCCTCTTTTAAAAGGCTTAAGGTCCCTTGGGGAGTTGTAAAGTCAATCACTACTTGGGGCTTTTCTTCCATCTCTTTAATTGAGGAGTAAAACCTTACGCCTTTTTCAAACTCTCTTCCTATCTCTTTGCTGTCTGGTCTTTCTGTTAGACCTATTAGTTTAAAGTCTTTGTCTTCAAGGGCAAGCCTTGCAATCAAGCTTCCCATTCTCCCTTTTCCACCTGCAACTGCCAGCTTTACCATTACCTTAACCTCTTTTTCTGTTTTATCTCAAACCACTTAACTATTCCGTAAACTACGCCGAGAATGAAGATGAGAGCTCCAATCCCCAGCTTAAACTCTATGGGCTTCCCGTGTTCAAGGGAAACTACTAAGGCTTCCCTGATGGTTGCAGCCAAGGCCACGCTTACAAAGGCGCTTACTGCGAGCTCTCCTCCCAGCATGAACTTTATTTCGCTGTTAAGGAGCTCTAGGACTGTCCAGAGTATAAGGAGGTCTCCCATTGCTGCTATTAGACTGTGGGCAAGGTCTCCGTGGAAGAAGTGGACCACGTCCTTTACGAAAAGGGCTATTACGAAAAGCGCTAAGAACATAAGGCCAATGAGTATTGCAATGTCCATAAAAACTGCAAACCTCTTGCTAAAGGCAATTGCAAACCTCTCAGTCCTTCCTGCCTCAAGGAAGGTCTTCATTTCAGCGTCAACGTAGTATGAGATTAAAACGTCCTCGTTAAGGGCAATTATCTTCCTAAGTGAGCGGGTTAGGTCCTCCATCCTGTCAAAGAGCTCTTCTATTACGAACCTTTCAAGGGTTTCCAAGTTCTGAGGGTCGCAGAACTTCTCCTGTTCCCTCTGGTATTCCTTGAAAAAGGAGAGTCCGTGCTTTTTAAAGTACTCTGAAACTCTCCTGGTGCAGAAGCGGCTTACAAAGTTCATTGCAACTATTATGTAGTGAGGGGGGATTCCCTCTTCCACGTGAACTTTCGCTATCTTTAACAGGTAAAGGAGGTACTCTGAGTCGTACTTGCCTGAAAAGAGCTTAGCGTACCAGTCTTTTATTGTCTCCTTTAACCTCTGGAGTTTCTCTTCCGGTATGTAATCTTTTATGTCTGGGAACTTCATAAGGTTGTCGTAGAAAGCCTCTGCAAACTCTTCTTTGTAGGGAATGAGAATTTGACCGAGGAACATAAGGTTTTTAATATCCTTTTCCCTTATCTCAAAATAGAGGAGAAGCCTTTCTAAGTCTCTGTAGTCAAGTCCTGAAGCTAGTGCCATTTTATATTACTCCGTATTCTTTTAAGGTCTTCCTTATAACTTCCTCTTTTTCTGGAGTTGTTGGGCAAAGGGGCAGCCTAAACTCCTTTTCCATTCTCCCCATCATTGAGAGTGCGGTTTTTACCGGGATGGGGTTTGTGTCTATGAAGAGGACTTTTGATAGGTCGTAGAGCTCCCTGTGAATCTCTGAGGCCTCCTCCCACCTTCCCTCTTTAAAGGCCCTGTACATCTTAACCATTTTCTCTGGAACCACATTTGCCGTAACGGATATCACCCCCTTTGCTCCTACCGTTAAGAGGGGGAAGAAGGTAAGGTCGTCTCCCGAGAGTACCTCTATTTTTCCTTTTGTTAAGTTGATAATCTCGGTTGCAACGCTCGTGCTCCCCGTTGCCTCTTTAACCGCTACTATGTTGTCTATCTCTGACAGCCTTGCTACCGTTTCAGGGAGCATGTTTACCCCTGTTCTACTTGGAACGTTGTATAAAACTATTGGGATGGGAACTGCCTCTGCAACGGCTTTAAAGTGAAGGTAAAGGCCTTCTTGGTTGGGCTTGTTGTAGTATGGGGTTATTAAGAGAGCTCCGTCTGCCCCTGCCCTGTAGGCAAACTTTGTAAGTTCAATTGCCTCTTTCGTTGAGTTTGAGCCTGTTCCTGCTACTACCTTTACTTTTCCCTTAGCCTCTTCAATGGTTAAGGCGATAACCTCTTCGTGCTCTTTGTAAGATAAGGTAGCACTTTCTCCGGTAGTCCCGCAGGGAACTATCCCGTCAACCCCACTCTCTATGAGGAAGTTTACGTGCTCTTTGAGAGCTCTTTTATCAACTTCCCCTCCCTTAAAAGGAGTAGGTATTGCAACATATATGCCTTCAAACATCCTTCCTCCAACTTTTTTTAAAAAGGAGCTTTCCCAAGTATAATTGCTAATCGTTATTTTATCTTTTTGGAGGCCCTCTATGGAGAGGTGGAAAGGAGTAATTAACGAGTTTAGGGAGTTTCTGCCGGTTTCAGATAAGACCCCCGTAATAACCCTCCTTGAAGGGAACACTCCCTTAATAAAGGCAGACAACTTGGCAAAGGAGATAAAGGAGGGTATAGAGCTCTATTTAAAGTTTGAAGGCCTCAACCCTACGGGCTCCTTTAAGGACAGGGGAATGACTGTGGCCGTTTCAAAGGCCGTTGAGGAAGGGGCAAGGGCCGTTATATGTGCCTCTACCGGCAACACCTCCGCTTCAGCAGCCGCTTACGCTGCCAAGGCCGGGTTAAAGGCGGTCGTCCTCATACCTGAGGGGAAAATTGCCCTTGGAAAACTCTCCCAAGCCGTTATGTACGGAGCAGAAGTTATCCAGATAAAGGGCAACTTTGACGATGCTTTAAACATCGTTAGGGAGATAGGAAGGGAATACCCGATTACTATAGTTAACTCAATAAACCCTTACAGGCTCCAAGGCCAAAAAACTGCCGCCTTTGAGGTCTGCCTGCAACTTGGGAGAGCTCCAGACTACCACTTTATCCCAGTTGGGAACGCCGGGAACATAACCGCCTACTGGATGGGATATAAAGAGTTTTACCAAGCCGGTAAAGTTGACTTACTTCCCAAGATGTGCGGTTGGCAGGCTGAAGGGGCAGCTCCGATAGTTTTGGGCCACCCTGTTAAAAACCCTGAGACTATTGCAACTGCAATAAGGATAGGCAACCCCGCAAGCTGGGAGGGAGCGGTTAACGCTGCTAAGGAGTCTGGAGGCTTTATAGACATGGTTAGCGACGAAGAGATACTTGAAGCTTACAGACTGGTTGCCAGAACCGAAGGTATATTCTGCGAACCTGCTTCTGCCGCTTCAATTGCAGGAGTTATAAAGAGCGTGAGAGAAAAAGATATGTTTGAAAGGGGAGACGTTATAGTCTGCACTTTAACGGGCCACGGCCTTAAAGACCCTGACACTGCTATGATGACGGGAGTTAAGCCTACTACCCTCCCGGCAGAAAAGGAAGAGATAGTAAAGTTTTTAGGGTTTTAACATGAGGTTGTCAGAAATTCCAGAAGGTTTTAAGACCTTACTTCCAAAAGAGGTAAAGGAAAGGGAAAAGTTAGTTGGTAAGCTTAAGGATGTTGTTGAAAGGTGGGGATATGAGCCGATACTTCCCCCTACGATTGAGTTCTTGGGGCTCTTTAAGGCAGTTGACGAAAGGTTTGAGGAACTCTCTTTTAAGCTCATAGACAGGAAGACGGGAAGGCTCTTAGCCGTTAGGCCAGACTTTACCCCTCAAGTTGCTAGGATAGTCTCCTCCTCCTTTAAAGACGACGAACCTCCCTTTAGGTTCTACTACGCGGGGAGCGTTTTTAGAGAGTGGGGAGGGAGTAGGGAGCTCTCCCAGTTTGGTTTTGAACTTATAGGCGTAAAAGAGGTTGAAGCCGACGCGGAAGTTATAGCCGTTATTGCCAACATCCTTTCAGAGCTAAAAGTAAAGAATTTCCAAATAGACATAGGCCATTCTCAATTTCTTGAAGGTGCTTTAAAGGAACTTTCCTTGGCCGATAGGGAAGAAGTAGTTAAACTCCTTAATCAGAAAGATTTCTCCGGAATAGAGTTCTACTGTGAAGAGAGGGGAATAGAGGGAGAAAGGAGAGAGAAGCTCCTTAAGCTGTTAGAGCTTTACGGGAAGGAAGAGGTGCTCTTTAAGGCGGGGGAGCTCTTTAAAAACGAACTCTCACAGAAAGCCCTTTCGGAGCTCCTTTCAGTTTACCGCATCTTAAAGAGCTACGGCTTTGAAGAAAACGTTATATTTGACCTTTCGGAAAAGAGGGGAATGGACTACCACAAGGGGATAACTTATGAAGTTTTCCACCCTCTCCTTGGGAGCTCTTTAGGCATCGGAGGGAGATATGACGAACTTCTTAAAAAATTCAGTAGGGAACTTCCGGCAACGGGGATAACCTTAAACCTTGACTCTCTGGCAGAGCTCCTTGAAAAGAAAGGGTACAGTCAGGATTTAGATAAAAAGGACTTTTACATAATAGACCTGAAAGAAGACAAAACCATAGCCTACCTGCTTGCGAAAGAGTTAAGGAGCAGGGGATATAAAACTGCAAGGGACATACTGAAGAGGGACTACGAGAGCTCCGTTGAGATTGCCTTTAAGAAAGGCTTTAAGTTCGTAGTCGTTTTAAACAGAGAAGAGAGTCCCAGGAACTTAATTTACACCTCTCCTGAAAGCTCTTTCCCTGTGGTTGGAGACCCTTTAAAAGGCGTTCTCTCCCTTTTAGAAGGAAAGCGTTGAAAGGAATACCTTAACCTACTATACTTTGGCTTGCAGTAATTTAGGAGGAACTAAATGGCTACGGTTGCCGTTGTTGGAACCCAGTGGGGAGACGAAGGTAAAGGAAAGATAGTTGACATACTCAGCCAGAACGCAGATTACATAGTAAGGTTTCAAGGAGGGAATAACGCAGGCCACACTGTAGTTATAGACGGCAACAAGTACATACTTCACCTTCTCCCTTCCGGGATACTCCACGAGGGGAAAAAGTGCCTTTTGGGAAACGGAATGGTTATAGACCTTGAAGGCCTCCTAAACGAAATTGAGTTTATGAAGAGGGTAGGAGTTAAACTTGAAGGTAGGCTCTTTGTAAGTGAGAGGGCGCACCTTATTTTCCCTTATCACAAAGAGCTTGACGCCGCTTCAGAGAGGCTAAAAGGAGACGGGAAGGTAGGGACTACCTTAAAAGGGATAGGACCTGCCTACAAGGATAAGGCAGGAAGGGTAGGGATAAGGATTGCAGACTTAGAAGACCCCGAAGAGTTTAAGGAAAAGCTTAAGTGGAACGTTAGGGAAAAGGAGCTTACCTTAAAATATGTTTACAATTACCCTGTCTCCTTTAGCGTTGACAAGATTTACTCTACGACTTTAAAGCTTTATGAAAAGGTGAAGGACTTTGTCTGCGACACCGTTTCCCTTTTAAACAGGGAGATAGATTTAGGTAAGAAGGTCCTCTTTGAAGGAGCACAGGCAACCCTTCTAGACATAGATGTTGGAACTTATCCTTTTGTTACCTCCTCAAACTCCTCAGCTTTAGGTATAGCCTCCGGTAGCGGAGTAAGTCCCAAAAAAGTTGAAAAAGTTTACGGAATAGCAAAGGCTTACACTACCAGAGTTGGAAGCGGCCCCTTCCCTACAGAGTTAAAGGACAAGGTAGGGGAGCTCCTAAGGGCAAGGGGGCACGAGTTTGGTTCAACTACAGGAAGGCCCAGAAGGTGCGGTTGGTTAGACCTTTTTGCACTTAAGTTCTCTGTTATGGTAAACGACCTTGACGGACTCGTTATTACGAAACTTGACGTTCTTGACGCCTTTGACCAGATAAAGGTCTGCGTAGGCTACGAGGTTAACGGGGAGCTCTTAGAAAACTTCCCTTCTACCGCTAAGGAGCTTGAGAGGGTAAGGCCCGTTTATGAAACCCTTCCGGGCTGGAGAAAGGAAACTACAAAAGTTAAGAGCTTGAAAGACCTTCCTCCTGAAGCTAAGAACTTCTTAAGGTTTATAGAAGACTACTTGGGAGTTCCCATATACATGGTCTCAACTGGCCCTCAAAGGGACGAAACTATAGAGATTAAGAGCCTCTGGTAATCTCTTCAAGGTATTCCTTTAGGAGTATGGCGGCGGCTACGTCGTCAAGCTCCTTTCTCTCTTTCCCTAAGCTCCTTAAAAGCTCCTTTGCCTCTTCCGTTGTAAATGACTCATCACGGAAAACGATGTTTACCTCCTTTCCAACTTCTTTTAAAAACTCTTTAAACTTCCCGCTGAACTTCTCAATTTTCTCTGCCATTAAGCTTTTCTTCCCTTCCTTATCTAAGGGAAGGCCTATGACTACTTCCTTAACCTCCTTTTCTTCTACTATTTTTAAGAGCTCTTTAAAAGTTTCCCTGTTGCTCTTCCTGTAAATTACCTTGTAGGGGTAAGCCGTCAGGTTGAGAGGGTCTGAAAGGGCTACCCCTATCTTCTTAAAGCCTACGTCAAGGGCCATTATTCTCAAAGCTACCCCCTTGAAGTTGCAACTACTACCTTAACTTTGTCTCCGTCCCTTAAGAGCTCGTCATCACAAAGGAGCTCCCCCTCCTTTACAACTACTGCAGTTTCGGGAAAGAGACTTAAAAGCTCAAGGAGTTTTTCAACTCTTATCCCTTTTCCCTTAAACTCAACCTCCCTTTCTTTCCCGTCAATTTCAACTAAAATTTTCCCCAAACTTACCTCCTTAAGGAGCTCTTAGGATGAAAATATACCTTGACGACCTAAGGGAGCCACCGCCGGGACATCTCCTTGTAAAGAGAGTAGATAGGTTAAAGGAAATTGTAAAGGAAAAAGGGCAGGACATTAAAGTTTTAGACCTTGATAACTACTTGGGCGATTACTCCAAGTTCGGGGGAAACGGTATAGACTTTGTTCTGTGGCTGGAAGAGGCAGTTTATACTGGGGAAGTTAAGCTTAACCCTGATGTTAAAATAGTTAGCCACTCAAGTGACCCTACAATGAGGGACGCTATTGAAGAGGTGGGAGAGAGGATAAAAGCCTATTTAAGGAGTAAGAGATGAAGCTAAGCAGGGAAGAGGTTCTCCACATTGCACACCTGGCAAGAATTGAGCTTAAAGAAGAGGAAGTTGAGAAGTTCCGCTCTCAGCTTTCTGAAATCTTAACTTTTGTTGAGAAGTTAAACGAGCTTGATACTGAAGGGATTGACCCTAAGTTTAGCGTTATCCCTCCGGAAAACGTTTTAAGGGAAGACATTCCGGGTCTTTCCCTTCCCAGAGAGAAGGTCTTTATGAACGCACCTGAAACTGACGGTGAGTACTTTATAGTTCCCAAAGTGGTGAAGAAATAGGAGGTTAAAATGGAGCTTTTAAATAAGAGCTTAAGAGAGCTTCACCGTCTTATAAAAAAGAAGGAGGTAAAACCTTCTGAGGTTTTAAGGGAGCTCCTAAATAGGATTGACGAGACAGAAGATAAGCTTAACGCCTACATTACCGTTTCAAGAGAGAAGGCAGAAAAGAAGGCCAAACTTGCAGATGAGGAGCTCGTTAAACTCTCTGAGGATGAGGTTCCGGAGCTCTTTGGTATTCCCCTTTCTATAAAGGACAACATAAACGTTGAAAACGTTAGGATGACCTGTGGCTCAAAAATCCTGAAGGACTTTGTCTCCCCTTACGACGCAACGGTAATAAAGAGGTTAAGGGGTAAAGGTGCGATTTTCGTAGGTAAGAACAACCTAGACGAGTTTGCAATGGGCTCCTCAACTGAAACCTCCTTTTTCGGCCCTACCAGGAACCCTTGGGACTTAGAGAGAGTTCCGGGTGGTTCTTCAGGGGGAAGTGCTGCTTCCGTTTCTGCCCGCTCTGCCATTGCGTCTCTCGGTTCAGATACTGGGGGCTCTATTAGACAGCCTGCCTCCTTTTGCGGAGTTGTAGGGCTAAAGCCGACCTACGGTAGGGTTTCAAGGTACGGTTTAACCGCCTTTGCCTCCTCCTTAGACCAGATAGGCCCTATAACTAAAAGCGTAGAGGATGCAGCTTACTTACTAAACGTAATAGCAGGACAGGACTCTAAGGACGCAACTTCTGCTAAAGTTCCCGTTCCCAACTTCCTTGAAGCCTTAAACGGAGAGGTTAAAGGTCTAAAGGCAGGTCTTCCAAGAGAGTACTTTGTTGAGGGAGTGGAGCCTGAAGTTAAAGAGGCCGTCTTAAACGCAGTTAAGGAGCTTGAAAAGTTAGGAGTTGAAGTGGTTGAAGTATCACTTCCAAATACAAAGTACGCCGTTGAGACCTACTACATAATAGCCCCTGCCGAGGCCTCTTCTAACTTGGGAAGGTTTGACGGGGTAAGATATACCTACAGGGCTAAGGACTACAAAGACCTAATAGATATGTACAAGAAAACCAGAGCAGAGGGTTTTGGAGACGAGGTAAAGAGAAGGATAATGATAGGAACCTACACCTTAAGTGCAGGTTATTACGACGCTTACTACCTAAAAGCTCAAAAGGTAAGAACTCTTATATACCAAGGTTTTCAGAGTGTTTTTAAAGAGGTTGACTTCCTTATTACTCCCGTTTCCCCTGAAACTGCCTTTAAGATAGGGGAAAAGAGCTCTGACCCTATAAAGATGTACCTTTCCGATATCTTTACAATTGCCGTGAACTTGGCAGGACTTCCTGCTATCTCCGTTCCCTGTGGCTTTGACTCTAAGGGACTTCCAATAGGCCTTCAAGTTATAGGAAAGGCCTTTGACGAGGAAACGGTTCTAAAGGTTGCAGACGCGGTAGAAAAGAGCCTTTCTTTAAGCCTTATTCCTTCGGTTTAACTAAAATAAAAAAGGCCCCGATTAAAACGGGGCCTTAATCTAATTTCCTACTTTCCCTATTTCTTTTCTTCCTCTTGGCAGTACTTCCAGCTAACTTTCCTATACTCTTTCCTTCCCGTTCCTGCAGGTATTAACCTTCCGATTATCACGTTTTCTTTAAGTCCTTTTAGGTAGTCCCTCTTGCCTGCAATTGCAGCTTCAGAGAGGACCCTTGTTGTCTCTTGGAAGGAGGCTGCAGAGATGAAAGATGGGGTTGAGAGGGCAGCCTTTGTTATACCTGTTAGAAGGGGTCTTGCCTTTGGAGGCCTTTTACCCTCTTTAAACAGTTTCTCTCTAACCTTTTCAAACTCTTCCCTGTCAACAACTTCCTCTACAAGGTAGCTAGAGTCTCCAGAGTCTTCAATTCTTACTTTAGAGAGCATCTTCTTAATTATCACTTCAAAGTGCTTGTCGTTAATGTCAACCCCTTGAGCTCTGTAAACAGATTGGATTTCGTCTAGTAAGAACCTTGCTACTGCCCTTTCTCCTAAGATGTTGAGTATGTCGTGAGGGTTTAGCTGACCGTCTGTTAAGGGCTCTCCGGCTTTTACAAAGTCTCCCGTCCTTACGTAGATGTACTTACCCTTTGGAACCTCGTACTCCCTTTTCACTCCAGTTTCAGGGTCAACTATCGTGATTATTATCTTGTTCTTCTCGGTGGCAACGTGGACTTTACCGCTTATCTCTGCAAGTATTGCAGCGTCTTTCGGCCTCCTTGCTTCAAAGAGTTCAGCAACCCTTGGGAGACCTCCTGTAATGTCCTTGGTTCCTCCAATTTTTCTTGGGAGCCTTGCAAGCTGAGCTCCTACCTTAACCTCCTCTCCCTCTTTAACCATTATCCTTGCTTCAACAGGGAGAGGGTAGAAGTCTATTACTTCTCCTTCTTCGTTTAGGAGCTCTATCGTAGGTTCGTAAGGTAGGGTCCTGTATTCAAGTATTACAGGCTCCGTTTCAGAGATTGTTATTCCGGGTATTATGTCTTTGAACCTTACCTTACCGCTTCTTAGAGCAAGTATAGGAATTGCGTGGGGGTCCCACTCTGCCAATATCTGTCCTTTCTTTACCTCTTGACCGTCTTTAACTTTTAGTACTGCGGCGTAAGGGATGTCGTACCTTTCAAGGTGTTTACCTGTTTTCGGGTCAACAACGGCGATTTTCCCTGCCCTGTTTATTACTATTACTCTTCCCTTTTCGTCGGTAATTGTGTTGGCGTTAAATACCTTAACTACCCCGTCGTGCTTGGCTCTGTATTCAGATGCTTCAGCCCCCCTCATAGCGATACCGCCAATGTGGAAGGTCCTCATAGTCAGCTGAGTACCGGGCTCGCCGATTGACTGGGCAGCAACTATACCTATTGCCTCTCCAAGCTGAACAGGCCTTTGTCTTGCTAGGTCTCTGCCGTAGCACTTTGAGCAGACTCCAAAGGGAGCTCTACAGGTAAGAATTGAGCGAACCTTTACCTTGTCAATTCCCAAGTCTTCTATTCTCTGAGCAACTTCTTCTGTTATTTCTTCGTCTTTCTTAACTAGGACTTCTCCGGTTATCGGGTCAACCACGTCTTCAGCTGCGTAGCGTCCTGCAATTCTCTTTGCAAGGGGTATTACTATCTCCCCTGCTTCCATAAGAGCAGATACTTCTATTCCGTCTTCGCACCCACAGTCTTCCATCGTAATTATTACATCTTGGGCTACGTCTGCAAGCCTTCTCGTTAGGTATCCTGCGTCTGCAGTTTTGAGAGCCGTATCTGCAAGACCTTTCCTTGCTCCGTGGGTTGAGATAAAGTACTCAAGGACCGTTAGACCTTCGCGGAAGTTAGAGATAATCGGGGTCTCAATAATCTCTCCTGAAGGTTTAGCCATAAGTCCTCTCATACCTGCAAGCTGGCGAATCTGGGTCTGGCTACCGCGGGCACCGGAGGCAAGCATCATGTAAACTGGATTAAAGGTCCCGTCGTTGGGGAGCCTTCCCCTTGAGTCAATGTCGTGGCTCTTCATGTACTCCATCATGTCCCTTGTAAGCTGCTCCGTGACCCTTGTCCATATGTCAACTATCTTGTTGTACCTCTCGTCCCTTGACAGAAGGCCGTTTTTGTAGCCCTCCTCAATTTCAACTATTTCTCTTTTAGCCTTCTCTATTAGCTCTTTCTTGGTTGGGGGTATGTGGAGGTCGTTAATTCCAATTGAGAGTCCTCCAACGGTAGCTTGGATGAACCCTGCCTCCTTTAACCTGTCTAGCATGTCTATTGTTGTTTCGTTCCCTAGTTTCTTGTGAACGTCTGCAATTAGGGCTGCAACTTCCTTTTTAACCATTACTTTGTTAACGAAGGGGTAGTTTTCGGGAAGTAAAGTGTTGAACTTAACCCTTCCTACGGTGGTAGTTATTATCTCCTCTTTGCCGCTTTCTGTTTTGTTGGGAGGCAGTTTTACCTTTATCCTTGCGTGGAGCTCTACCTCTCCAAGCTCCAGCGCTTTTAAAACTTCGTCAAAGTCCTTAAATACTTTTCCTTCTCCCTTTGCTCCGGGCTTTTCAAGTGTCATGTAGTAAAGGCCTAAAACCATGTCCTGAGACGGAACTGCAAGGGGTTTGCCGTGGGCAGGGGAGAGGATGTTCTGGGTAGAGAGCATTAGGGTATATGCTTCAAGTTGAGCTTCCAAGGAAAGTGGAACGTGAACTGCCATCTGGTCGCCGTCAAAGTCTGCGTTGAAGGCAGTACACACAAGGGGGTGGAGCTGTATAGCTTTACCTTCAACTAAAACCGGTTCAAATGCTTGAATTGATACCCTGTGAAGGGTTGGAGCCCTGTTTAAAAGAACCGGATGCTCCTTAATTACCTCTTCAAGACACTCCCAAACTTCCGGCTCCTGCCTTTCAACCATCTTCTTGGCAAGTTTAAGTGTATTTGCATAACCTTTCTCCTCAAGCCTCCTATACACGAAGGGCTTAAAGAGCTCAAGTGCCATAATCTTTGGAAGTCCACACTGGTGCATCTTAAGCTCGGGGCCTACCACTATTACTGCACGGCCAGAGTAGTCAACCCTCTTTCCAAGGAGGTTTTGCCTGAACCTTCCCTGCTTACCCCTTAAGACGTCAGAAAGGGACTTTAGAGGATGCCCCTTTGAGGACTTAACGGGCCTCCCTCTCCTTCCATTGTCTATTAAGGTATCAACGGCTTCCTGAAGCATTCTCATTTCGTTCCTTACGATAATCTCGGGAGCGTCAAGCTCAAGAAGCCTCTTTAAACGGTTGTTCCTGTTTATTACTCTTCTGTAAAGGTCGTTTAAGTCAGAAGTTGCAAACCTCCCTCCTTCAAGGGGAACAAGGGGACGCAGTTCCGGAGGCAATACAGGTAAGACCTCTAAGACCATCCACTCAGGTTTATTATTAGAGTTAAGGAAGGACTCAACTATCTTTAGCCTGCGAACGAGCTTTTTAAGTTTCGCTTCTGTTGTGTCTTTCCTTGTAGCCCTTCTAATTTCCTCTTTAACTAGCTCTTTACTCTGTATTTTCCCCTGCTCTACTAAGAAGTCAACGTACCAGTCTAAGGCCTTTCCTCCCTTTTCTACTTCAATGTTAAACTTCTCTTTGAGCTTCTTGTAGTCTGTGTAGTCTATTATCTGCCCCTTTTCTAGGCCAGAGTCTCCAGGCTCAACTACGACTACAAGTACGTTCTTGACTATCCCTATAATCGTATCTTCGGAAAGACCAGTGTAGTAAGAGAGTGTGTCCACCGCTGCCTTAAAGACGTTGGGGAGTTTCTTTTGAAGGTCTGCGTTAATTGAGGAAATCTCCCCAGAGTACATCCTGATTTCTTCCCTTAAGTCCTCGGCAAGCTCTTCTAAGTCAACTCTCTTTAGGGCTTCTTTTATGCCTGCTGCTCCTATTCCTACTTCAAAGGCGTCCTCCCCAAGCTCTTCTACCTTTTCCCTGTACTCTTCCTCGGTTAAAAGCTGAAACTTCTCAAGTCCTGTTTCTTCCTCGTCTCCCGGGTCTAAAACTATGTAGCTTTCAAAGTAAACTACCCTTTCTACTTCTCTCACAGAGAGACCTAAGAGAGCTCCTATCTTGCTTGGAACTGACTTTATGTACCATATGTGGGTGCAGGGAGCGGCAAGCTCAATGTGTCCAAACCTTCTTCTCCTTTCCTTTGAGAGTGTTACCTCAACGCCGCACCTGTCGCATATTACTCCTGCATATTTAGACCCTTTATACTTACCGCAGAGACACTCCCAGTCTCTAATTGGCCCGAAAATCCTTGCACAGAAAAGACCGTCCTTTTCAGGTTTTAACGTTCTATAGTTAAGGGTCTCAGGGAGTTTAACCTCTCCGTGAGACCAGCTCCTTATCTTTTCAGGTGAGGCAAGCCCGATTTCAACGGCATCAAAATCAAAAGTTTTAGGCTCTTCAGAGAAGACGATTTCCTTTTTGCTCACTTTAGGCTCCTCCTAAAGGGTTTGAAGGGGGAGAGACTCCCCCAGGTTTTTAGTTTTCGCTCTCTTCCTCTTCAACCTCTTTTATGAACTTAACGTCAAGGGCAAGAGCTTTAAGCTCTCTAACTAGAACGTTAAAAGATTCTGGAAGGCTTGGCTCAAAGGAGTACTTACCTTTAACTATTGCCTCGTAAACCCTTGAACGGCCCTCTACGTCGTCAGACTTAACTGTCAGCATCTCTTGGAGGGTATAGGCAGCACCGTAAGCTTCAAGTGCCCATACCTCCATCTCTCCAAACCTTTGACCTCCAAACTGAGCTTTACCCCCTAAAGGCTGTTGGGTGATGAGGGAGTAGGGGCCTGTTGAACGGGCGTGTATTTTGTCGTCTGCAAGGTGGATGAGCTTGAGCATGTACATATATCCAACGGTTACGTCTTGGTCAAAGGGCTCTCCAGTTAAACCGTCGTAAAGGGTCAACTGGCCAGTTTCGGGAAGTCCTGCCCTTTTTAAGAGGGCTTTAATTTCCTCCTCTTTGGCTCCGTTAAATATCGGAGACTCAAACCTTATACCTTTTGAAAGCTTCTTAGCAACTTCCCTTAACTCCTCATCTGATAAGGAGTCTATTAGCTTGCTTATCCTCTCGTCGTTGTAGATTGCCTTTATCTCTTCCCTTACCTTGTCAAGGCCTGCCTTTAAGAGCTCCTCTATCCTCTTACCGAGCTCTTTGGCCGCCAAGCCTAAGTGGACTTCAAGAATCTGTCCAACGTTCATACGGGAGGGAACGCCGAGGGGGTTAAGGACTATATCAACGGGAGTTCCATCTTCCAAGAAAGGCATGTCCTCAACAGGTCTAATCTGGGATATTACGCCCTTGTTTCCGTGGCGGCCGGACATCTTATCACCGATTGTTAGCTTCCTCTTTGTTGCAATGAATACCTTAACCTTCTTGTTGACCCCTGCAGGGAGGTCGTGTCCCATTTCAATGGCAGCCTTTTTCTCCTCGTAGATGTTCTCAACTAAAGCTATCTTATCAACGGCTTTAATCCTTATCTTCTTAAGCTCTTCTACTGTCTTTTCATCGTCAATTATTGATGGTTTCCTGAGAGCAAAGAAGACCAGTTCGTTAACCTTATCTTCGGTAATCTCCTCTCCTGCTGAGATTATTAAGTTCCCAGCTCCATCATAAACGTCTTCTTTAACCTTTTTGCCGATTATTACTTCTGCGGCTTTCCTGTCTCTATCCTTCTTGATTAGGCTTATCTCTTCCTGCTTCTCCCTCTCAAGTTTTGCCTTTTCTTCAGCCTCTATAAGCTGAGTTCTCGGGTCTTTCTTTTCCCCCTTCCTTGAGAGAATCTTAACGTCAATTACTACTCCTTCAACTCCGTGGGGAACTCTTAAAGAGGTGTCTTTAACGCTCTTGGCTTTTTCCCCGAAGATTGCTTGAAGGAGCTTCTCCTCAGGGCTTAATACCTGCTCTCCCTTAGGAGTAACCTTTCCAACTAAGATGTCTCCGGGCTTAACGTAGGTTCCGATTCTGACTATTCCTGACTCGTCAAGGTCTTTAAGGGCGTATTCCGGGACGTTTGGTATGTCCCTGGTTATCTCTTCTCTACCTAGCTTCGTTTCAACTGCTTCACACTCAAACTCTTGAATGTGGATTGAAGTATATACGTCGTCTTTTAAGAGCCTTTCACTTACAAGTATTGCGTCTTCAAAGTTGTAGCCTCTCCAAGGCATAAACGCTACCAATACGTTCTTACCTAAGGCCAGCTCCCCGTTTTCCATAGAGGGACCGTCGGCTATTATCTGGCCCTTTTTAACTCTCTGTCCTTTCTTTACTATCGGCCTTTGGTTTATGCAGGTCTTCTGGTTTGACTTCTGGAACTTCTTAAGGTTGTACACGTCAAATCCAGTATCTACGGAGATTCCCCCTTCTTCTATCTCTTCTGGGTCAACTTTAATTATTATCTTGTCAGCAGTTACGCTCTCTACAACTCCGGAACGCTTTGCAACTACGGCGGCTCTACTGTAAAGGGCAACCTCTTTCTCCATTCCAGTAGCTACAAAGGGCGCCTCTGTCTTTATAAGTGGAACGGCTTGACGCTGCATGTTTGAACCCATAAGGGCCCTGTTTGCGTCGTCGTGCTCAAGGAAAGGTATTAGTGAGGAGGAGACAGAGAAGACCTGCTTTGGTGAAACGTCCATAAATTGAACTTCCTCTCTTTTGACGAGCTTAAACTCGGCCTTGTGGCGGGCCATTACCGTATCTGCGGTAATGTAGCCGTTTTCGTCAACTGGAGCGTTTGCCTGAGCTATTACGTAGTTCTCTTCTTCGTCTGCCGTCATATAGACTATCTCGTCTGTAACTTTGCCGTTTACCACCTTCCTGTAAGGGGTTTCTAAGAATCCTAACCAGTTAATCCTTCCGTATGTGGTTAATGAGTTTATAAGACCTATGTTCTGCCCTTCGGGAGTTTCTATTGGGCAGATTCTACCGTAGTGGGACGGGTGAACGTCCCTTACTTCAAATCCTGCCCTTTCCCTGGTTAGTCCTCCGGGGCCGAGGGCAGAGAGCCTCCTTTTGTGGGTAGTCTCTGCTAGGGGGTTGGTCTGGTCCATAAACTGGCAAAGGGAAGTTAAGGTGAAGAACTCTCTTAAGGGGTTAAGGGCTGTTCTTGGATTTATTAGGTCTTGGGGCATTACAGAGTCAATGTCTGCAACTGCAAGCTTTTCCTTTACCGCCTTTTCAAGTTTAAAGAGACCTGACTTAAAGGCTATCTCTGCTAACTCTCCAACCCCTCTTACTCTCCTGTTTCCTAAGTGGTCTATGTCGTCGTAGGGGCGGAGCTCTGCGTGGACTTCCATTAAAGCCTTTACTGCTCCTACAACGTCTGCTTTGTGAAGGAGCCTTCCTGCCTCGTCGTAGTCTGGTTCAACTTTAAACTCTTCCTGTTTCTGAGCTGCAAGTTTTAGTGCAACTTCCGGGGTTAATAGAGTCCCTTTTGGAACTATTATGTCCCCGTCCTCGTTTAGGACGTCTTCTGCAATCCTTAAAGGAGGAAGCCAGTCAATTCTCTTAAGGTCTTCTTTGTTGACTTTTTCAAGTTTCTCTTTTGGATAGACTTTCTCGTTTATCTTGGCTCTACCTACCCTTGAAAGGTCATAGTTTTTGGCACTAAAGAACATAGACTCAAAGAGCCTTTTTGCTCCCTCTACCGTAGCCGTGTCTCCGGGGCGTACTTTCCTGAATATTTCAACGTAGGCAGCAATTAGAGGGTCTTCTATCTTTTCCCTTACCCTGTCCCTTTTCTCTTTCCTTAAAGTGTTTACTATTACTGCACCGTAAGGGCTTTTCTTCTTGCTTATTGCCTTAAATTCTGCACCTTCGGGGAGTTTCCTTGAGCTTAAAGAGAGCTCCTCGTAAGCCTCCTGAACCACCTCTCCCGTTTCAGGGTCTATAACGTCTGAAACCAAGTAGTAGTCTGAGAGCTCTTCAGGCTTTTTAACCTCTCCTGTCTCAACGTTAACTATCTCTCCGCCTTCAACTTTAAAGTTTTCTATTGCGTCCTTGCAAAAGACGCTTAATATCTCCTCGTCGGTTCTTAAACCGAAGGCCCTTAACAGGTAAGTTCCTATAAAGCGCCTTTTCCTGTCTATCTTGGCGTAAAGAACATCGTTGTAAGGTATTTCAAACTCAAGCCAAGAGCCCATTGCAGGTATTATGCTTGCAATGTCTATAATCCTTGCAACTTGAGTAGTTTTTGAAACTTCGTTTTTGAAGAAGAGTCCAGGGGAGCGGTGAAGCTGGCTTACTACTACCTTCTCTGTTCCGTTTATTATGAAGGTTGCCCTTTCGGTCATTAAAGGTATTTCACCAAAGTACATTTTGTTTTGTTTTATTATGGGAGCTATTTTCTCTCCTGTGTTTGGGTCTTTCTGCCAGACGTGGAGCTCTAAAAGCACCCTCAAGGGAGCGCTGTAATCTATTCCCCTTTCCTTACACTCGTCAGGAGTGTATTTGGGCCTGAAAACCACTTCCATTCCGCACTTTTCACAGACTACCCCTTTTCCTCCGAGGCCTTGGTACTTTCCACACTTACAGTACCAGTCTCCTATCTCATATCCTTTATAGTGAATTTCAACTCCCGTTGCCTCGTCAACTATGGGAAAGGCTTGTCTAAAGGCAGATTCAAGGCCTACATTTTCCCTTTCGTGGGGAGCCTTGTTAAGCTGTAGGAACCTCTCGTAAGATTCAAAGGGGAACTTTAGAAGGTCTGGAACCGGGTAGTTTTCTTCCCTTTTGGCAAAGCTTTTCCTTGGAAGGGATGTGATTTTCTCTTTTTGGGGCTTCTTGGTTAGTTTCTTGGTTTTTCCCATAGTCTCCTCTTCCCGATGAGAGTTTTTTTGGTGGGTTAAATAGCAGAAGGGAGACTACCCCATAGGCAGTCTCCCAGCTGGTAAATTATATTCTCTGACTTTTCAAGTTTCAAGAGAATTACTTAATTTCTACTTCCGCTCCAGCCTCTTCAAGCTTCTTCTTGATTTCTTCTGCTTCTTCCTTAGATACTCCCTCTTTTACAGGCTTTGGAGCTCCGTCAACAAGGGCTTTAGCCTCTTTAAGTCCGAGACCCGTAATTTCCCTTACTACCTTAATTACGTTAATCTTCTTAGCTCCCGGAGACTTTAAGATAACGTCAAACTCGGTCTTCTCTTCAGCTGCTGCTCCCTGAGCTCCTCCTGCTGCAACGGGCCCTGCAGCAGCAACTACGGGCATGTCAGATACTCCAAACTCTTCCTTAATTGCGTTGATGAGGTCAACAAGTTCAAGGACTGTCATGTTCTTGATAGCTTCAATGATTTGCTCTTTTGTGATTTCTGCCATCTTATCCTCCTTACTACTTAATTGATTTTTATTTCCTGTTAGGCAGCTCCTTCTTTTTCTGACTTAACGTTTTCAAGCACTGCAACAAGCTTTGTAAACAGGTTCTCTAAAGACCAAGCCGTTGCGTTTACAGGGTACTTTAAGGTGAAGGCCAGCTGACCAAGGAGCTCTTCCCTTGATGGGAGCTCTGCAAGCTGTTTAATCATCTCAAAGTCGGCAACCTTTCCTTCAACTATGGCTGCCTTAAACTTAAGCTTAGGCTCTTCCTTGCCGTCTCCCTTCATAAAATCCTTTAAAGCTTTAGCGGCCGCTACGATGTCTTCAAAGGCAAAGACGATTCCCGTCGGGCCTACAAAAGCTTCTTTAATCTGTTCTACCGGAGTTCCGGGATAGGCATACCTCATAAGCGTGTTCTTTACAACCTTATACTCGGCTCCCGCTTCTTTTAACTTCCTCCTTAACTGGTTGCTCTCGGCAACCGTCATTCCTTGGAAGTTTGTAAGGATTATGAGAGGGGCCTTTTCAAACTTCTCTTTAAGCTCCTTCGCTATCTGTTCTTTGTGTTTCCTCGTCTTCAACGGAGCTCCTCCTTTTAGGTTTAGGCAGGATTAGAGAGGGAGGGCATAGTTTGGCGGGGTTCTCCCGGTCTCAGTAGGCTGCCACTATCGGCATTTAAGCTACGCACCTACCCTCTCCAACCGGCCAAGTGCAGCGCTAATTCTATGGAAAAATCTTAAAGTGTCAACCCTACTCTACAGATTGAGCTGCGTTTATAGCGTCAAAAACGTCAACTTTAACTCCGGGGTCCATAGTAGCTGAAACTGCTACGCTTTTAACGTATTGTCCCTTTGCACCTGAAGGTTTTGCTGCTAAGATGGCCTTCATAAGGGCAACTGCGTTCTCGTAGAGCTTTTCCTCTTCAAAGGAGACCTTACCTATCGGGGCGTGGACTATACCTGCCTTTTCAACCTTAAAGTCAACCTTACCGCTCTTTGCTTCCTTAACCGCTTTTGCTACGTCAAAGGTTACAGTCCCAGTTTTCGGGTTTGGCATTAAGCCCCTTGGACCTAAAATCCTACCGAGCCTTCCAACTTTACCCATCATGTCTGGAGTTGCTATTAAAACGTCAAAGTCAAGCCAGCCCTGCTGTATCTTCTGGATTATGTCGTCTCCTCCCACGTAGTCGGCTCCAGCCTCTTGGGCTTCCTTTAGCTTCTCTCCTTGAGCTATAACTACAACTACTCTTTCTTTTCCAAGTCCGTGGGGCAAAACTACGCTTCCCCTAACCATCTGGTCTTGGTACTTAGGGTCAACGTTAAGCCTTACTGCCATCTCAACGGTTTGGTCAAAGTTCCTCTTTGTTATGTCTGCCATCTTCTTTACTAGAGAAATGGCCTCTTTAAGGGGATAGAGCTTGCCCTTTTCAACGAGGGCTAGTGCGCTTCTGTACTTCTTTCCGTGCTTTGGCATCCTTACCTCCCTTCGGCTTTTTGCCTCCCACCTTTAAGGTGGTATTTGAAGTTAGTCAACTACTTTTACTCCCATGTTTTCTGCGGTTCCCTTAATAATCTTCATGGCAGTTTCAACGTCGTAGCAGTTAAGGTCGGGCATCTTCTGTTCTGCAATTTGCCTCAGCTGTTCTTTTGTTATCTGGCCTACCCACTCCCTTTTTGGCATGTGGGCTCCCTTTTCAATACCTGCTGCTTTTTTAATAAGGACTGAGGCAGGTGGAGTTTTTAAGACAAAGTCAAATGAGCGGTCTGCGTAGATTGTGATGATTACTGGAATTACAAGTCCTTTTTTGTCTGCAGTTGCGGCGTTAAAGGCCTTTACGAACTCCATTATGTTTACGCCGTGCTGACCTAACGCCGGACCTACAGGCGGTGCAGGTGTTGCTTCGCCTGCAGGGAGCTGCAGTTTAACTTCTGCAACTACTTTCTTAGCCATAACTTCCTCCGAGCTTAGCTTATTTTCTCTACCTGGTCAAATTCAAGCTCAACTGGCGTCTGCCTGTCAAAAATGTTCACCAAAACTATAATCCTTTCGTGTTCAGGGTCAATCTCTGAGATGGTCCCTTCAAAACCGATAAAGGGCCCTTCTTTTATCTTTACCTTGTCTCCTATGTCGTACTTTAGCTTCCTTATCCTCGGAACTCCTTTCCTTATCCTCTCCTTAATTGCCTCTATCTGGCTTTCTGGAACTACTACCGGCTTACCTCCTGCACTTACTATCCCTAAAACCCTGGGAACTCTTCTGAGCAAGCTCTGTAGGTTTTGGTCAAGCTCTGCCTTTACGAAGATGTAGCCCGGGTAGAGGCGGTCTCGGAGCTCTATTTTTGCTTCAACCTTGTTTTCAGGGCACTTTATCTTCTGGCCTACCTTCTCTATCTCTTCCGGCTCGCACCTTTTCTTCTCGCACTGGCACTCTTCAACCCTTACCTTGCCGTTCTCAACGGAGAAGACTACCTTTTTCCCTTCTTCCCCTTCAAGCTCGTAAGTTCTCGGTTCTTCGCTTTTTAGGGGGAGCTCCCCCTTTTCCTTTCCCTTAACCTTAAACACTACCTTTTCAACTGCAGGTATAAATATCTCCTCAACCTTATCCTCAAGGCCTGCTTCCCTTAAAGCCTTTACTATGTTTGCTTTCACCCTGTTTTCAAATCCAGACTGAACGTGAAGGCTGTACCACTTCTTATCTGCCATTACCTCTCTCCTACTTAGCTATTATTAGCTCAAGAGCCCTTGAGAAGATGAAGTCTAAAGCCCAAAAGTAAACTGCTACAAAAGCGCAAAAGAGTATTACTCCTACCGTAGCTTCTACAACCTCCTCCTTTGAAGGCCAGCTTACCCTTGAGAGCTCCTCTCTTACCTCTTTTAAAAACTGAAAAGGAGACATAAATGAACCTCTTTTATTTAGGTTTTGTTTTTTAATTAAGGAGGGATTTTAACAAATGGAAAGTAAGTGGCAGGCCAGGAGGGACTCGAACCCCCAACCGCCGGATTTGGAGTCCGGAGCCCTACCAATTGGGCTACTGGCCTACCTGCACACCGAAATATAGACTATTTAACTTCCCTGTGCAAGGTGTGCTTGTTGCACCAAGGGCAGTACTTCCTCAGCTCAAGCCTATCAGGTGTGTTTCTCTTGTTCTTTGTCGTTGAGTAGTTCCTCCTTTTACACTCTGTACAGGCAAGCTGTATTACCTCACGGGCTCCCTTCTTTGCCATCTTTTCACTCCTAAAGCTTTAATTAGTCAAGAATCTCAGTAACAACGCCGGCACCAACAGTCCTTCCACCTTCACGAATGGCAAACCTTAACCCTTCCTCTATCGCTACCGGCTTTAAAAGCTCTACCTCAAAGGTAACGTTGTC
>Ga0256833_1000437_pt1 | contig 32892 bp, 33 predicted proteins | sample 356284metaG_FD_190535 | JGI IMG/M metagenome (GOLD analysis project Ga0256833, IMG submission 190535) | Hydrothermal vent microbial communities from Mid Atlantic Ridge, Atlantic Ocean - 356-284 | ecosystem: Environmental > Aquatic > Marine > Hydrothermal vents | place: Atlantic Ocean: Mid... | reverse complement strand
GCGGTTTTGGGCTATAGCTTATCGATCCCTCGCTGTCGAATAGTCCTTGCAGAAACTCTGCCGGGTAGATGTGGGCTACGGTCTTCCAGAGGCCTGTTTTCCAGAGTGTTCGCATGAATCCGCCGTTCTCTTTCGTATAGTAATATGTTCCGCCGTAGTACTTGTCTTCTTCCTCGTGTATCTCTAGCCTGACGCCTGTAACCTTCTCGTATGCTTTGGCGTAGTATTCTACGAAGCCCTTGTCCTTCGCCTTCAGCCCCCCGCCTGTCCGCCTGTAGTCTCCCACTAGCACGCCTGTCAGGTAGCCTAGCTCCGGCACCACCCTCACGGGCGTGACGTTGGGCCTGCTCCTACCAGTGATTCAGAATCTTTGAGTGGAAACTGCTCCTCATATCTCTTCCTACCTTACCTCCCAGTATTATTAACCCGCTGGGCGGTGGATCACTCCGAAAAACTCAACTTAATAATAGAAAATTTTGCCTAGCAAAGCATAATATTGAAACTACTATAGCAAAAGGACAGCCCCCAGTCATGTGATAGTACGTCCAAATAGTTCAGCAGAGTCAAGAATAGGGCCTCACATGTGTGACATGTTGTTTGATTTTTTAAATAGTTTGACCCGTATTTTATTGTATGTGGTGGGTTTTTTCTTAGGTTATTATTTTGTTGAAGGGGTGTGGCTGATCTATGTTGGCAGCATTTCCTTGTATTGGTTTTTGGATAGGGTTGTTGTTTTTGTAGTTGCGTTTTATCTCTTGGTTGTTAGGAGGTGGCCCCGGCGCATAATGTCTGAACAGGGAGATAGCTGGCTTGGCGTTGCCGGAGCCTGGGGCTTAGGGCCAAGTGTGTCTGTACTAGCAAGCCTTCACGCATACCCTCTTCGCCTCCGCACGACATTGTAGCGGTGTCCTTCATGGGGTATGAGGCAAAGATATGTACCTATGATTTCTACTTGTTCAGCCCAGGCCAGCGAGACATGTTCGACCCAGTTATAGTTGGCGATTTCTGCGAGTCAGTCTTTGCTGTAGCCTCAAAAAGCATGCCTGTAGAGGCGAACATGGCGGTTGAAAAGGCTTACAAGCGCGGAGACTTTATAACAGGCACAGTAGTCTGGAGAGTAACTCCTAGTAAACAAGGAGGAATAGAGTACGATAAGGTAATAAATTAAAATTAATATATAGAGTGGTGACTCGACCGATAATAAGAAGTTTATGGTCTTTCTCCAAGTTATCTTTCGTTTCTTCCTCGATTTTTAAGTGTTTTTCAACACTGCATAGGTCTTCCCAAGTATTATTTTGTTGGTTTTGCTTAGATTTTTCGTGTTTTGTATTTTTGTGGGAAGTCTCTTGTTTCCTTAGCGGTATTTTAACGGAGGGGTATTTTGTATTTTTTGTTTAAATAAAATCTTTTATAAAATATTATATTGTGGTTTACAGTGTCTGTATATACTTTGACAGGGGGTAACTTAACTATAGATTTTCCTTGCGGTAGATTCCCGGGAATGAGCGTTTTCAGGGATCGCGGCAAATTGTCCTCGAAGTACGTGCCTGAGAGGCTGCCTCACAGGGATGCGCAGCTCGCTCAGCTTAGAGAGTTTTTCAGAGATCTAGCGGAGGGGAGGCCTTACTTTAAGGTTATACAGCTGATAGGTCATGTCGGTGCAGGCAAGACGTCTTCTGTCTTGCTGTTTTCCAGGGAGGCTGCGTCGAGAATGCCGGGTGTCCGTTTCATATATGTTAACTTGAGGGCGTTAAGCGAGCCCTCGCCGTTTCTAGTATACTCTACCTTGTTGACGAAAATTGGTGGCAGATACTCTAGGAGTCTTAGTGCGGGCGAGGTCTTTCTACGGTTTGTGCGGAAGCTTCGCGGTAAGGGAAGCTATGTGATAGTTATGGATGAGGCAGACGAGTTATCGGGGTCGAGGTCTTTGAGAGGCGGCAGGATAGTATACAATCTCACCAGGCTGCCGGAGCTTGGGGCTGAAAATGTCGGCGGGGTCGTGTTCGTGTCGAGAAGGAGGGATTGGCAGAATTCGCTCGCGGCAGAAGAGCGGTCAAGTCTGGGTTCGCTCATAATATATTATCCGCGTTACTCTAGGAGCCAGATAGTGGATATACTCCGGTATAGAGCCTCTGAGGCGTTCCGGGAAGGAGCTGTCGCCGACGAGGTGCTGGAATACGTGGCTGACCTATGCGTAAATTACCTCGACTCCGACCTGAGGAAGGCTCTCGACGTGCTTCTCTACGCAGGTATAGCCGCCGACATGGACGGCTCCGGGAAGGTCGATTTTAGCCATGTCGCGAAGGCGCTTAGAAACGTGCTCGACTACCAGTTCGTCTCGGCCGACGTGTATTCCTCGTTAACGCTTCACGAGAAGATAACGTTGTACTCTGTCGTCCTCGCGCTCGAAAATAGCTCCACAGGGTATGCTGAGCTTTCAAGGGTAAAGGAGTACGCGGAGATGATATATGAGGCGTTTTCCCTGCCGAGGCCTAGAGGGGCAGGGATCGAGGTGGCTCTTCAGAAGCTCTACGATCTAGGCTTGGTGGGCATGAACGGTCCCCTCAAGCTTATAATCCCTGTAGAGCTGGACGTTGCTAGGCTAAAAAAGGAGATTTGGAGCGCCGTGGAGAATAGGCGTGCAGCGTATAGTCCTAGGAGGCGTTAACCTGTTAAACGCTGCCTCTCCTATCTCTACTGTGGCCGTTAAAGTTTTCCTCGCATGGGAGCCCGAGGAGTGGGAAATAGGGCTCTGGCGCGGGAGGCTAGAGGCGCTGGGGGCATCCATTGCCTGGCCCTCCAAGGAGCCTGAAGGCTACCGCGAGGCAGAAGTGTTGGTGATGGCTCCACCCCCTCCCTGGCTTCGGGAGGCTGTCAATGCGCGGTTTATACAGACGATAAGCGCGGGGGTTGATCCCCGTATACTCGGCTTCGCCGCGAAGAGGGGTATAAAGGTCGCATCCGCTAAGGGCTGTAACGCGGCGGCTGTTGCTGAGATGGTTTTCGCGCATATACTTGCCCTCGAGAAGAGGATTGTAGAGTTGGACTCTTCGATGAAGAGGGGTGAGTGGGTGCCGTATAGGAGATCGACGATGCTGGGGGACCTACTAGGGAAAACCATGCTAATAGTAGGTTTCGGGAATATCGGGTTAGAGGTCGCGCGGAGAGCCGAGGCTTTCGGGATTAAGGTTTTAGCCGTAGCAAGGAGGCCTGGCGTGCGTGGAAAATGGGTTGTGAGACCGGTGGACGAGCTCGAGAAGATGGTGGGACTAGCAGATTACATCGTCGTGACTTTGCCTTTAACGGAGGACACTAGGGGGCTTATAGGTAGGCGCGTGCTCTCACGGGCAAAGAAGGGGGCTATACTTGTTAACGTTGGCCGCGGCCCCGTAGTAGACGAGGATGCCCTCTCCGAGGCCTTAGATGAGGGAAGACTGCGCGCAGGCCTAGACGTTTGGTGGAGTTATCCCCCCAGCCGGGACGCCCCTTCAAGGCGTGGTTTGCACAGGCATCCAGCAGTACTTGCTACGCCCCATAAGGCCGGCTGGACACCTTTATCCAAGAAGCGCTGCGTAGAGTTTGCTGCTTCTAACGTCGCTCGCTTCCTTAGAGGAAAGCAGCCCCTCAACCTGGTGGGCGCGCAGGGGTACTGAGCGGTCTGAGGCACATTTTTTACAACCCTGTCTTATATGGCGGCGGGCTTTGGAGATGCCTTTGATACTAGTCGATGACAGAGAGAAGAGGTCACCTGTAGTAGAGGAGCTGCAGCGCCTAGGCGTAGAGTTTAAAATTGAGAGGCTGGACGTCGCGGACTACGACGTTGGTGGAGTCTACGGGGTGGAGCGGAAGACCCCGGGAGATTTTATAAACTCTATCATAGATAGGAGGCTCTTTGACCAGGCAACCTATCTGCGTGAGGCCTTCGAGGTGCCTATAATCGTCGTCGAGGGCGGTTTTTCAAGAGTCCTGAGGTATAGGAGAATAAACCCCCACGCCATCTTCGGGGCAATGGCGGCGCTCGCCGAGAACAAGATCTCTGTAATACAGACAGCCGGCCCCCGCGAGACAGCAGAACTCCTATTAGTATTGCAGAAGAGACTTGAGAAGAAGAAGAGAACCTACGTCCCACCATCTAAGAAAAGGGTTATAAAAATGAACACGAGCGTCCCCGTGGTCCAGCTGAACCTCCTCTCCTCTATACCCGGTATAAGCTTTGAAATGGCGGACAAGATACTTAGATACTTTAAAACGCCGCGTAGATTCTTCGCAGCGCCGCCCAGCGAGCTGAAGAAGGTTCCCGGTCTCGGGGAAAAGAGGGTTAAAAGGATAATAGCCGTTCTAGACACGATATATACGCCGCTCTATGCCGGCGATGAAGAGTAGCATTTATCCTCCCTCCGAGGACACATTTCTCCTAGCGGATTCGGCGCTGGAAGCTGAAACGGCGGCGGAAGTCGGCTGCGGCTCCGGGGCGGCAACGATATCCCTCGCGGAGAAGGCAGCGTACCTCGTCGCGGTGGATATACACGCGGATGCCGCGTTTGAGACGAAAAGGAGACTAAAGTCCGCGGCTCTAGACCACAAAACAGACGTAGTTGTAGCGGACATGTTATCGCCCTTTAGGGACGAGGCTTTCCATGTGGTCTACTCCAACCCGCCGTACCTCCCATGCCCCTACGAGGGGGAAGAGCTATGGTGCGGCGGAGATGAAGGAGTAGAATTCTCGACTAGGCTCTCTAGGCAGGCGTGGACGCGATTAAGAAAGCAGGGGTTTTTAGTCATTATAGCGTCTACGCTCTCAAACACAGGCAGGCTCCTCGACTCCCTCGGAAAAATGTACACTCAGGTGAAGGTTCACAGGAATATAAAGGTCGGCCTCTACGAGGAACTCATAGTGGTGGAGGCATTTAAGGGCGTGTAGACGCCTGACGATAGACGCTCTTTGTTGTTTTTGTGGGGGTTTTGCTCGTTGGGGGCTGTGTTTGGGGCTGGGGGGAGTTGGTTCGGGCTTCCCCCTGGTATGGTTGCTTTTTCGTCATCGCCTTTGTTCGCGGGGTTCGCCTATACCTGGTCTCCCGCGGTTTTCTCCGTGCTGCTGAGCGGCCCGAAGCCCTACGTCGACACCCTGGCCACGCTATACGGCCTGACGCAATCAGAGAGGGAGCACCTACTCTACTCAGTTAAGGGGAACGCCTTACTTGTGAGGCAGGGAGACCCAAGGCCGAGAAAAACAAGAACAAAGCCCCACAGCATAGCGCTATAGCAGGCATACTATACGCCCCCGACACCCTCCATAACCCGTATACTTCGAGAAAAGGGGATTAAATGCTGTAGAAATGAACATTGGGATCAGCAGATATCAAAATGAGCTCAAAGTTCTGCGGAAATATGTTTTTTAGCACCTAGACCTACACTCCAGGCGTGATCACCGGGCTGCTCTTACCCCGCAAGTACTTCGTCGTGACGGGAAAGGGGCTGAGCAGGACTTCGCCCCTCATGGCGTTCGACAACGCACTACGCTCAGCTGGGATATCCGCCCTCAACCTGGTTCCAGTGTCCTCTATATTGCCCCCCGACATCGAAGAGGAGGAGCCGCGCCGCCTCCCATACGGCTCCGTAGTATTTCTCGTGATGAGCGAAAAAAGGGCGAAGGGGCCTGCCCGTATAAGCGCCGGCATCTCCTGGGCTAGGGGGAAACCATACGGCTACGTTATAGAGATACACGACGCGGACAGCCTTTCAAACTCTCATAGAGCGCTCGACGCCATGTGGGAGGAGATAGCCGGGAGAGGGGAGTTTGAACTCGAGGAGCCGCGCTACGCGGTGGAGGAGCTGGAGGTGCCGGCCGGCTACTACGGGAGTGTTGTGGCGGCCCTTGTTTTCAGTGAGATCGAAGTAGTGGAGCCGGGGAGCCGGTAAAACATCTATATTCTCCCCTGCAGAATTATATTTGATGAGCATAACAGACCGCATTGTGGTTTACATACTTGTGAACACGGAGGTGGGAAAAGAGAACGACATTCTAGCAAAAATCCGTGGAATGGACTATGTTACCGAGGCCTATATCGTGTACGGAGAGTTCGACATTATAGCAAAACTCGAACTCCCACAGTTAGAGATGCTCGACTCCGTTGTCTCCCAGATCAGGAGTATTGAAGGCGTGACGAAGACATCCACGCTTATAACCGCCAGCAGGTAAGGCGCAGATATAATATTGTTTCCCCGAATCCCCCTATACGGGGGATGAGGAGCGCGTTGGTGCCTGAGAGATGGCGAGTGATGGGCGGCCTGACCCCCTACACGCCCAGCTGCACTAAGACTAGGTATACGCCCAGCGAAAGAAACACCGGAAGGGGCAGGGCTGGCATAAATCTCCTCTTCTTTAACATCGACAATGTCATGTAGAAGCCCGCTACAAGGGCGGTGATCGAGAAAATCCATCTAGCCGGGGAGGGTGAAGGATAAAAGTAGTATAGCGGCGACAGCATAGAGTACACGAGCACGTCCCCCATACCGAGCGTTACCGCCCCAAGCTGTACGGATGCCCCCCGAAGCGGGTTATGGGAAACGTGGCCGGGCTTGCCGTCGCTCGGTTCAAGCACGTTTTCCAGTATATATTTCAGGGGGCCGTGGAACACGGCGTATATATCATAGGCCGCCATGCCAGCCGCTATGACTACAAGGCTCCATGCAGGTAGCAGCTCGTAGAAAAGGGAGCCCGCCATGGCTCCATAGAGCATGAGGAGGGCGCTTAGAAGCTTAGGATAGCTCGGCTTAACCACCAGGTATGCTGTGACGACCGCGAGGGCTATTGAGAGTATATCCGACTGTGCCCCGCAGAATAGCATGCTCTTCTCGCAGTAAGCGGAGAAGAATATGTCGGCGATTGCGAAGAAGGAGAAGAATATTGAGAGTGAAAAGAGTAGGGGGAGCAGCTTCACTTTACCGAGCTTCACAAGGAGTATCATGAGCGCGGTTCCTGCGAGAACCATGGCTAAAAAGAAGGCGAGGTTTATCGCCGCGGCGCCGGCGCCCTCGCCCTGCGCAAACGGGCTCTCGAGGTACCTCCTTGTAAGGGAGAAATGGAAGGGGAGATCGAGGACGAGTGACAGAACGGGTACAAGCGCCACGCCAGTAATGGCGGCGAGCGCCTCGCGGTTAGCCGGCTCCACGCTATATACACCAATGGCAAGCTCCACGGCGATAAGATAAATCTTAGCGTGTATGGGGGTCAGCTACCCCAGGAGTACCGCTCACCGGGTCGCCTTGGCATGACTCTCCTCATCCCCTATCGCTTAAATGTGTGGCGTAATATATACCGTCTCGGCTGGCGAGTGGGTCGGCATGAGCACGGTGAGGCAGCGTAGACGGAGAGGCTTTGACGCAGAGAGGAGGCTAGTACACATGCTCCGGAAAAAGAGCGGCAACCATGTGTTTAGGATACCTGTGAGCGGTGTAGGCGGGCTGCCCGACGTCTTTATGGTGAACAACGTGGAGGACAGGGTGGTGGCCTTTGAAGTAAAGTCTACTATACGTGACAAGGTGAGGGTTAAGAGGAGCCAGATCGAGAAGCTTTACCGCTTCGTGGCGGCGTTTAAGAAGTATAGGAGAAGGGAGGCCGTGGTCGCCGTGTGGTTCGCCAGTAGCGGGAAATGGGTGTTCAGGAGAGTTGAGCAGCTGTTGGCCGACGACGTGGTTGTAGCGGAGGACGAGGAGAGCGACTGGAGCCCCTGAGCGTCAGTTTAAATTATCGCTTCTACAAATAACTTTCGATGACGGATAGTATAAGCAGGGTTGGGGCCCACTCCCACATAAGAGGGCTCGGCATACGGGACGGCGAGCCGCTGCCAGTAGCCGACGGGCTAGTGGGGCAAGAGGAGGCTAGAAAAGCCGCGTGGGTGGTAGTACAGCTGATCAGGAGCGGCAAAATGGCTGGCCGCGCGGTCCTCCTAGCAGGTCCTCCGGGAACCGGCAAGACCGCTTTAGCCGTGGCAATAGCGAGGGAGCTCGGCGGGGAAACCCCGTTTATGAGCCTGACGGCCAGCGAGGTCTACTCTGCAGAGCTGAAAAAGACAGAGGTTCTGATGCAGGCGATGCGCAAGGCTATCGGCGTCAGGATAAGGGAGCAGCGCTGGGTCTACGAGGGTGTCGTCGAGAAGCTCGACGTGCAGTTCGGTCGTCACCCGCTTAACCCCTGGCAGCAGGTTCCCCTTGGGGCGACCGTTGTGCTTAAGACCAAGAAGGAGGAGCGAACCCTCAAAGTAGGGTCTCAGGTCGTCGCCCAGATGCTTCAGCGCGGCGTAGAGGAGGGCGATGTCATATGGATCGACGAGGAGACGGGAAGGGTTGTGCGCGTCGGCAAGGCTAGGGGTAGGGAGGGCTACGAGGTTGTCGGGAAGTCCGATCTCGTCGACGTCCCCGATGGCCCGGTATATAAGGAGAAGGAGTTCGTGTACACGCTAACCCTACACGACCTTGACGTCATGCATGGAAGGTCGGAGAGCATATTCACGCTTCTATTTGGCGGCGCGCCGCAGAGGGAGATACCTCCAGACGTGAGGGCCAGGGTGGATAAGCTTGTTAAAAGCTGGGTTGAGGAGGGAAAGGCCGAGCTGCTGCCCGGCGTCCTCTTCATAGACGACGCTCACATGTTGGACATAGAAGTGTACAGCTTCCTCTCGAGGGCCATGGAGAGCGAGCTGGCCCCGATAATCATCCTGGCCACGAACAGGGGCTTCACGAAGATAAGGGGCACAGACGTTGTGGCCCCCCACGGCATGCCCCTCGATCTGCTCGACCGCCTGCTGATAATAAAGACCAGGCTGTACAAGCCGGAGGAGATAAGGGAGATACTGAAGATAAGGGCTGAAGAAGAGGGAGTAAAGCTTAGCGAGGACGCCCTCGAGCGTCTAGTAGAGATAGGCACAGTGAATAGTCTCCGCTACGCTGTTCAGCTGCTCACGCCCTCCCTAATAATAGCGAGGCAGAAGGGCAGGGAAGAAGTGGCTAGCGAGGACGTAGAGGAGGCCGGGAGGCTCTTCATAAGCACGAACGAGTCCGCCCGCTACCTCCAAGAGTACGAGGAAAAAATGCTAAAGTAGGCCTAGTGCTTGAGAAGCCTCGCAATATCTTTTTTCAAAGCTATAGCTGTGAGCACGAGTATCACCTGGGCGAGATCCACGTGAAGAGGGCTTTCCCCAACCGTATAGAAGAAGGGATATATTGCCACCGCGTAGCCCTTCATGACGACCTCAATGAGCGAAATATAGTGGAAGACTGTGAAGGAGGCGGCGGATCCCCCGAAGATGAGCTTGCTCCACTCCCGCTTCTCTGATAGGACAAAGCCCGCTGTAACCCAGATGATGAACGAGACTAGGGCCCCCCGCCAGGGGGGATACCATGGGAACACGTATTGAAAGGGGAACTCGCTCAGAATGTTTTCAAGCGGTACGGCGACGAATGCCGCTGAGAGAATAGCCGGCGCGAGAAAGTATATTATCTCTCCAATCCTCTCATCCTCTTCTCCCATCAGGGCATCACCCTCAGCCCGAAGATAGAGAAGGAGAACACCATGTTTAATAATAGTGTCCCAACAAAGTACGCCGAGACGAGGTATAGTAGCGTCTTAGCCTGCCCCTCACCCATCTTAGACCTCAGCAGTGCCTCCAGCATGCGCCCCCCATCTAGGGGATATATAGGCAGCATGTTTATCACAGCGACGCTCGAGGTGAACACGGCGCTCCACCACAGCAGGTTGTAGAGCACGTCGTTGTTGAACACCTGCGAGAAGTACGCCCCTATAAACCCTCTCCCCGGCAGGGAGGGGTTCTCCGCGAGCTTAACCTTCAAGTCGAGCCTGCGACCACCCCGTATAACCGTCAACGTGACAGTATCCCCTGGCCTGAATTTTGACAGAACGGCGCCGAGGTCCCCTATCGTCTTAACAGGCTCCCCGTTTATCGCGACCAGAAGGTCTCCTGGCTTAAGTACGCGTTCGCCAGGGTACCCGTGGAGGGTGCCCTCAACCCTGACGCCCACAGGGAATATGAGTGCGGGTATCAGGGCGGCTATCACGAGGAACGTCGCTATATTCGCCATGCTGCCGGCCGAGAATATGCGGGCCTTGGTTCTCAGGCCGCGGCGGGCCAGCTCCTCCTCGTCTATCTCGGCGAAGCCGCCGGGCAGTATAAGAAGTAGGAATATTCCGGTAGATTTTACTGGGACACGCTCCGCGGCGGCTACGAACGCGTGCATGAGCTCGTGTGGGGCTAAGACGAGGAAGGCCGCCACCACAAAGTAGGGCAGCGCGTCGAGGCCTATTGTCACGCCGGGAATAACCGGCGCGACGGGGCTAGCTGTGGGTGCACGCGACGCCAGGCTTAGGAGGTTTACGTGGAGAAAGTATGCGCCGTAGGCCGAAAGCAGTATGCCGACGAGTATCGAGGCGTCCCCCAGCGCTTTAAAGAGTTTTTCGTGCCTGGACCCCGTCTCCTCGATGAAGCGGTTAAGCCTCTCTGTACGAAGCATTATCGTGAGCCCGTCTAGGGAGAGACCCCACCTCTCCGCGAGCCTCGGAGCCTTCTTCACGAGAAGCCAGACGGCCGCGTAGATGGCGGCGACCCAGGCGGCTATGAGCACCTGCTCAGCGTATACTAAACTCAACACCCACACCTGTCATCTCAACACTCATTCGTCCACCTAAAATATTGCCCAGTATGTGTTCCCGAGCCTCCACGCTCACGGAGTGGAGGGGGAACACCACCTCCAGGCCCCCTTCCACCAGTTTTCTTAGGAAGCCCAGGCCATGGGCGTCCCTCATCGAGAGGCCGAGGCCGCCTATAAGGCCCCAGTACCCCTCCAGCGTATCCCCCCACGTGTACTCTAGCCCGTGCACGCTGCAGCCTGCGAAGAAGACCTTTCTGCCGCCGATGCTCACGGTAAGCCCCCTCTCACCCCAGTATCCGCTAGCCGGAGTCTCCGCGAACCCCGGTGGGAGCCTTGCTTCGCCGCCGAGGCGGGGAGGTAGGCTGTAGTGCTTAGCCACTCTCCGCTGCATGGCGGCGCCCACGTGGTGGAAGAGGGGGAGGGTCGCGTAGAAGTAGTCTACTGGGAGTTCCACGCCGAGGGCCTCCGCGTTCCTTTCGAGAAGCTTGTAGGAGTGGCCCGAGTCGATGAGCATGCTCACTTCCCCCTCCTCGCCGTAGCCCACCTCCAGGAATATGCTTAGCCCGTGGGCTGGCAACACGCCCTCCACGGCGGGCACGTCGTCTACTAGGACAACCCCCCTGATCTCCTCTATCAATGCACACATATAGCGCCCCGGGGCGCATATATCCCCTGTGCCTGTACTAGAGGAGCTCCAGAGGGACGAGAGACACGGCCTAGTATACGTCCACGTCGAGGAGCCCAGGCTCCCGGAGCCGGGCCCCAGGCTCGAGGAAGTCGTAAAAACGCCTTGGCTGAGAGAGGCGCTCAGGGCTAGGGGGATAGAAAGGCTATACAGGTTTCAGGCGGAGGCGGTTGAGACAGCTCGCCGTGGAAAAAACGTCTTCATCGTCGCTGGGACGGGGACGGGGAAGACGGAGGCCTTTCTCATCCCAATGCTCGAGGAAGCCGAAGGGAGGAGCGGTGAGGTCACAGGCCTAATAGTCTACCCCACAAAGGCGCTGGCCCGCGACCAGCTCGACAGGATAAACTTCTACTCCTCCCGCGTCTTCGGGCTCCGCGCCTCGGCATACGACGGCGACACGCCTGAGGAGGAGAGACGCAGGATATTCGAATACCCCCCAGCCGTGCTCGTCACGAACCCTGACATGATACACTACTCGCTACGCAGGAGCAGCCGCTTCAAAGACCTTGTATCAACTGCACGCTTCATAGTGCTGGACGACGCGCACGTGTATGGCGGCGTTTTCGGGGCCCACGTGCACATGATAGTTAGAAGGCTGCGCCGCTTTTTACGCGAGAACCCTGTGTTCATCGCGGCGTCCGCGACCATAGGCAATCCCCGAGAGTTCGGGGAGAAGCTGTTCTCCTCTCCCGTAGAGGTCGTAGAAGCGGGCCCCACGAGGAGGGCCAGGGTCTACCACGTGCTGCTCTCCCCGAAGAGTAGGGGCAAGAGAGCCGAGATTCTCTCGCTACTGAAGATACTCTCCAAAGAGGGGCTACGGACAGTAGTCTTCGCGGACAGCCACCGGGCCGTGGAGCTTATAGGAATAGAGGCCAAGCGCCACGGACTCCGCGTAGAGGTGCACAGGGCGGGCCTCCTACCGGAAGAGAGGAGGAGGATAGAGGAGAAACTCAGGAGGGGCGACCTGGACGCAGTAGTCGCCACGCCTACCTTGGAGCTAGGCATAGACATAGGCTCGTTGGACGCGGTGGTGATGTACGGCCTGCCGCCCACCTATTCCAAGTACCTCCAGAGGGCAGGCCGTGTAGGCAGGCGTGGAGGCGAGGCGTATGTAATCACTGTTCTCGGAAACGACCCGATAAGCGCCTACTATGAGCGCCACCCCAGAGAATACTTCTCCCAGCCGCCCGACCCGGTCTACCTCGACGCCGGCAACGAGGAGGTGTTAAAGGTTCACCTGGTAGCCATGGCCCAGGACGCCCCCTACACTCCATCTATACTGGGAGACGCGGAGCTCAGGGTTCTCTCAACGCTGGAGAGCGAGGGGCTCGTCAGGGTTAGAGGGGGCCGCGTACACCCCACCAGGAAGGGCCTCTCCTTCCTCAAGGAGCGCGAGAACATACGTGGGGTCGGAGAAATGATCGAGATACGCGTAGCAGGGGGTAGGAGGATAGGCTTCAGGGAGGCCCCCCAGGCCATAAAGGAGCTCTTCCCCGGAGCAATATATCTCCACGGAGGCAGGGTCTACCTCTCCCTTGGCATCAAGGGGCGTAGAGCCCTGGTGAAGCCCCTGCCGAGGAGCGCCCCACCGGTCACGACGAAGCCTCTCTACTACACGGTTCCAGAAGACGAGAAGCCTATAGACGCTAGGGTCGTCTACGGCGTACCAGTAGAGTATATGGAACTAAAGATAACAGACGTCGTATACGGGTACGTTGTAAAGAGCTTCCCCGGCGGCGAGACGCTGGGCCAGCACCTCCTCGACGAGGAGTTGAAGTACAGCTTCAGGACAAAGGGCATACTCCTACACTTTGCCCCTAGGCCACATTGGAGCGAGACGGGGAACGCTGAAGCCTTCCACGCGGTAGAGCACGCGCTGATATCTGCGGGGCAGATGGTTACCGGCGCGGCCCCCACGGATATGGGAGGCATAAGCTTCCCCTCGGGGCACATATACATCTACGATGCCTTCCCCGGCGGCTCCGGCGTCACAAAGCTACTCTTCCAGAGGCTGGAGGAGGCGATACGGAGGGCCTTCGACATAGTGTCCAGGTGCACCTGCCAGGACGGATGCCCACGCTGTATATACTCCCCATACTGTGGAAACAACAACCAGCTCCTCTCCAGGCGGAAGTCGGCCGCGGTGCTTGGAGACATGCTGAGTCTACGCCTCCACGGAGCGAAAACGCTGCGCGCGGGAAAGCCCATTGTCTAGACCCTATACACGTAGACGCGGTCGAAGAGCCCCCTCCGGGAGGCAACCTCCACGCCGCCTATAGGGCTAGGCCCTGAAAGGCTGCTCCACGCGTAGATCACCGTGTCTGCCGCGTCCACGGCCTCAAGAAGTATCTTGGCCGCCACGCCGCACCCCCTCCCGCACGCGTAGGAGGGATCCCCCTCAACTAGCAGAAACGGGGGGTTAACAACCGCCGCGCCGAAGCCTCCACGCAGGCAGGAAGCCCCGTCGCAGACGACTACATCTATGTAGGCGTCGACCCCGTTGCGCCTGGCGTTCACCCTAGCTGCGGCCGCGCATCTAGGTTTTATCTCAGTGCCAACCGCGTAGTGTCCAAGCCTGGCTGCAAGCAGGGCTAGGGCTCCTACGCCGCAGCCAATATCCAGTACGGCCACCTCTCTCCCCGCGAGTTCTTCGCTCAACACCTCGGCTAAGAGACTTGTAGACACGGTTAACCTTGGAGGCAGGCAGCCAGAAGGTACGTGGAGCATAAGCCCCCTAAAACTCATCTCCGCGGGATGTACGCGTAGGTAGAGTTTTAGTAGTAGAGCTGTAATCTTCAAAGGGATCCTCCTCAGGGGTGCGTAGGGCTTGCGCACAGAAATAGTTCCGGTCAAGGAAGCATTAAAACTCCCTCAGGGGTCGCCGGTCGCCGTGAGGGGATGGGTCTATAGGCGGCGTGACCTTAAAAAGAAGGCCTTCGTCGTAGTGCGCGACTCCACCGGTATAATGCAGGCCGTATTCGGGGAGGACTCGCGGGCCCTCAGCGAGGCCAGGAAGGTAACTGTAGAGTCGAGCGTAGTCGTAGAGGGCATAGTCCGCGACGACCCACGCGCGCCCGGCGGGAAAGAGATAGTCGGGACAGGCATCGAGATAATAGGCCTCGCCGAGAACTTCCCCATAAGGAGGGATGCGTCCCGGGAGTTCCTTCTAGACGTCAGGCACCTAGCCGTCAGGAGCCGCCGCCTCACCTCCATATTCAAGGTGCGCGACACAGCCTTCCAGGCGGTGCACGAGTTCTTTAGAAGCCGGGGCTTCTACGAGGTGCACTGCCCCATGTTCATCACGGCCGCCGTCGAGGGCGGGGCGACGCTCTTCGAGGTAAAATACGTTGACGGCCGCAAAGTCTACCTAACGCAGTCGTCTCAGTTCTACCTCGAATCACTAATATTCAGCCTGGAAAAGGTCTATACGGTCGCCCCCAGTTTCCGCGCAGAAAAATCCAGGACACGCCGCCATCTCACAGAGTTCTGGCACGCGGAGGCGGAGGCCGCGTGGGCGCATCTCGGCGACATGATGAAGATAGAAGAAGAACTCATAGCCCACATCACCAGGAGGGTGCTGGAGAAGAGGAGGGAGGAGCTCGAGCTACTGGGCCGCGACATAGAAGCCCTGAAAAGGGTGGAACCGCCCTTCCCCAGGATAAGCTACGACGAAGCACTGAGCATCCTAGAAGACAAGGGGGTACATGTGGAATGGGGGGAAGACCTCGGCGCAGACGAGGAGCGGGTGCTCACACAGGAGTTTGATAAGCCCTTCTTCCTATACGGGTTCCCGGAGAAAGCCAAGGCCTTCTACCATAAAAACGACCCCAAGCGGCCAGAGGTAACCCTCAGCGCCGACCTACTAGCACCAGAGGGATACGGCGAAATAATAGGCGGGGGAGAAAGGATCGAAGACAAAGACGAGCTTATAGCCAAGATAAAGAAATTCGGCCTAAACCCGGAAGACTACCAGTGGTACATAGACCTGAGGCGCTACGGCACAGTACCACATGCGGGCTTCGGCCTGGGGATGGACAGGCTCGTCATGTGGCTGACAGGGATCGACCACATCGTGGACGCGATACCCTTCCCACGTACCGTCAACAGAGTGTACCCCTAGAAAGGCCGCGTCACATAGTCCTAATATAAAAGGTGGTGGACCGGGGGGGACTTGAACCCCCGACCTCCGCCGCTCCCGAACCCCTTGTCTGCGGACCGTGCGAGGGCGGCGCTCTCCCAGCCTGAGCTACCGGCCCGGCCTTTTTATTTTTACGGTTATTAAACACGTTTTAAGGTATTTTTCGACCGATGGCTGTAGCTATGAGTGTTTTCATCTCTACACTTTTATATCTTTCTTTTATAATAGACGTTATTTTATATAAAAATTGTCATTATAATAATCAAAGATATAAGGTATCCGGTATAAACCCCCAGTTCTACGGCTACCTCGGAGGGGGAGGGGGTCAAAGCCTGCCTCAAGTCTCTACAGTTTATCATCCATGCTCCAAGTCTTCCGCCGTGCGGTTCCTCTAGGATTTTTTAAAGAGATAAAAACCCCCTGACGCCTGGATATGTGATGATACATGGCGTCTCTGATCCCACTGTCAAATGCGCCCCCGGGCGCTACGGTGAGGGTTGTACGCGTAGAGGTGAGGGGGCGGGGGGCGTATAGGCGTCTCCTCGAGCTAGGCGTATATCCCGGCGCTGTGCTGCGCGTTGTAAGCAACAGTCTAGGCCCCGTGATTGTCGAGAGGGGTGGAGCCCGCCTGGCTATAGGACGGAGGCACGCTTACCGCATCCTCGTAGAGCCTGTCGAGGTGACGGGAGGATGGAGGTAACCGTCGCGCTCGCGGGAGCCCCCAACGTAGGTAAGAGTACCTTGTTCAACATGCTTGTCGGCGAGAGGAGGCATGTCGGCAATTGGCCAGGCAAGACGGTTGAAAAATATGAGGGTGAACTGGAGCACCATGGCGTCAAGATTAGGGTTGTCGACCTGCCGGGGACGTATAGCCTGGGCGCGATAAGCGAGGAGGAGGTTATCGCCAGGGAGTACATTGTTAGGGAGAAGCCCGACGTAGTCGTTGTAGTCACTAGTGCGATAGAGCTCGAACGAACCCTCTACCTCGCCGTCCAGGTATTGGAGCTCTACGATAGAGTTGTCGTCGCGGTGAACAAGATGGACGCCGCGAGGCGTAGGGGAATACACGTCAACGTGCCCAAGCTCTCAAAGCTTCTAGGCGCGCCCGCCGTAGCCATATCGGCCATCGAGGGGGAGGGGCTCCACAGGCTCGTGGAGCTCGTACTGGACGTGGCTCAGGGGAGAATCAGGGCGTCCAGGCTGAGGCTGGACTACGATGGGCTCCCCTACTTCACGAGAAACATTGTGGAGAAGCTAGGTCAGTGCCACAGCCTCAGCGGCTACCCCCTCGAGTGGGCGGCTATGAGGCTCCTAGAGGGCGACCCCGCCTTCGAGAAGTCACTCTTAGACGAGGGATGCGGCGACGTGCTCGGAGAGATAGAGGAGGCCAGGAAGAGCGTTGAGAGGAAGCTTGGGTCGCCACCGGAGCTCATCGCGGTCAGCGCGAGATACGAGTTTATACAGAGGGTTGTCTCGGCTGTCTTGGAAAAGGCTAGCGTCGCCGAGCCGGAGCTCACGGAGACCCTCGACAACATATTCCTCCACCCCCATGTAGGGCCTCTGGCTGCGCTCTCCCTCATGCTCTTCCTACTACTGGTGATATTTTCGATAAACACGGGCTTCCCGCTGAACTTCATCTTCGACTATATGGGCATGCCCGGTGTCGCCAGCATGATAGAGGAGAACAGCCTCGCAGGGCTTCTAAGCAAGTTTTTCGACCTGCTCAGCTCTGCGACGGCGTCATGGTTAGCGGCCCTCGGCGCGCCGAGCTTCCTCATAAGCCTCGTCGCCGACGGCGTAATACCGGGAGTAGGCAGCGTGTTAAGCTTCCTACCCCTGATCTTCATGGTCTTCGTAGCCTTCAGCGTGCTCGAGGATTCGGGGCTAATGGCACGTTTCGCGGTGCTCGGACACCGCTTCGCGCACAGGATAGGGCTGACCGGAAAGGCCCTGCTGCCGCTCCTGCTGGGCATAGGCTGCAACGTTCCAGCCATAGTTGGGGCGAGGATACTCGAGAGCGACGAGGAGAAACTTCTCACGAGTCTTCTGGCGCCGCTGATACCCTGCCAGGCCAGGCTGGTAGTGATCCTGGTCTTCGTTTCAGCCTTCTTCAGCAATCCTCTCTTGCAGGCATTAATGGTGGTCTTCCTCTACCTCTACTCCGGCCTCCTAATAGTACTGCTGAGCCTCCTATTCAGGAGGATTCTCCTCAAGGGATACGAGCCGCCCGAGATTATAATAGAGCTGCCCCCCTACCATAAGCCGAGCCTAAGGGTTGTGTGGTGGTACGCCTGGGATCACACGGTGCACTTCCTTAAGAAGGCGGGTACAGTGATTCTGGCACTCTCGGTCATAATGTGGTACCTCGTAGCATATGGCCCCGGCGGCGCAGCTACCGTAGAGGAGAGCTATGCGGCAATCCTGGGCCGACTACTCGTGCCTGTAACATCCCTCATGGGACTCCCCGACTGGCGCGTCGCGTTGGCGTTCGAGGCGGGTTTCGTGGCAAAGGAGGGCCTTGTAGAAACCATCGTGCTCGCGACTGGTATAAATAACCCTGTAGCAGCCGTTAGAAGCCTTGGCTTGACGATACCACAGGTAGTCTCCTTTCTGATCGCGATGAACCTATATACCCCCTGCGTAGCTACGCTCGCTGCCTTCTACGAGGAAATAAGGAAGGCAAAATATCTCTTGTTCCTAGTACTCTACGAAATGGTTGTGGCGTTTATTTCGGCGGCAGCCGCGTACTATGCGGCCTCCTTTTTCCTTTAAAAAGGGGCTATAAAGAACGTTACATCCCAGCTTATACGCGCCGCCGGCTATGTTTAACCCGGGTATACATGGAGCTCCTCATTGGCGGCTGGAGTGAGACCAGCCTCGTAGACGTCCTGGAGCACGTCAGCTTCACCGTGTGGCTCGCCTACTGCAACTTCAGGTGCCCCTGGTGCAGCAACTCCAGGCTGGCCCGCGGCCTCGACGCCAAGCGCGTCCCCGTCGACGAGGTGGTCGAGGCCGCCGCCGACGCCGCCCCCTTCGTCGACTACTTCCACGTAACCGGCGGCGAGCCCACCCTCCAGGCGGCCGCGCTCACAGAGCTCCTCCGACGCGTCGCCCGGCGCACAGGGCTGCCGCTGAGCCTCGACACCAACGCGAGTACGCCCCGTATACTCCAGCGCCTCCTCTCCGAGGTAGAGGTAGACCACATAGCGATAGACGTGAAGGCGCCCCTAGACGACCCCGCCGGCTACGCCAGGGCCACGGGGCTGCCGCTGCGCCTGGCGGCCCGCCTGCTCCCCCTCGTCAGGGAGGGCGTGAGGCTCGCCGCCCGCCACGCCCGCTTCCTCGAGCTGCGCTCCACCATGGCGCCCGGGATACTCGACGCCGCCGGGGTCGCCAGGGTGGCCGGGAGCATCGCCGCCCTAGGACTCGAGCCCCGCGGCCGCGCCGTCTACGTGGTCCAGCAGTTCATACCCTACGAGGGCGTCCCCGAGGCCTTCAGGCAGCGCCCCGCCACGCCCCCCGAGGAGGTGTACGAGGCCGCGCGCCGCGTAGAGCTGCCCGGCTTCGAGGTATGGGCTAGAACCCTGGCCGACGGCGCTAAGAGGATAAAGTAAAAAACGACGAGGTAGCCGGAGATTTTAACCCGTATGCTTTGACGTGTGGACGTCGCGTACCAGGACGTAGGGTAGGCGTGAGGGGAGTTCTACCTCCCACCAGTAAATGTCGTAGAGGTTTTTGCCGAGCGCCTCTATGTTCCCGAGTATCCTTGGGAAGGTGTCGGCTATGCGGAACTTCTTTGCTGAGCCCGTTATCTCGCCGTTTCTTATTATTAGGATTGCGTCCCTGGTTATGGTGGAGAAGGTGCCCTCCACGTAGTTCTGCAACCTTGTATACCAGTTATTTGTCACCAGGAACCCGTTCTTCACGTCGCCTATCAGTTCTTCTAAGTCGCGGTCGCCGGCCGGGATACTCATATTCCAGGGGTGTGGGCTTAAAAGGCCCGCGTTGCCGGTGGTCTTGCCGCCCATCTTTGCGGCCGTCTTGGAGTTGTGGAGTAGAGTTTTGAAGACCCCCCTCTCTATAATGGGCTTAGAGTAGGTTTCAACGCCCTCGTCGTCGAACGACCAAGAGTTAGGCAGCTCCGGGTTACGGGGATCATCTATTATGGTGAGTTTCTCCGAGGCGACCTTATCGCCGGGCTTCTTGGAGGCGAAGATGGACATGCCCATGAGGACGCTTAGCGCGGACGCCATTCTCGTCACATAGTTGAAGAGGTTGCCAGCCACCATGGGCGAGAGCACTATGTCGTAGACACCAGGCTCCACTTCTACGGGGCTACGCGCCTCGACGGCATACCTTGCAGCGGTTTCAGCCATGTCCTCTATCTTCTTTTTATCGAGGCGGCGTGAGCCCAGGGACCACTGCCCCGAGCCCTCGCCTGCGAAGGCCCGTATATAGCTTTTAATATATGTCCCATCCTCGAAGAGCCTTGCACCCTTGCTCGTCACCAAGGCCCGTGCCGTGTAGGCCGCCTCGAACATACCAGCGAAGTAGTCTATAGGCCGCCTCTGCACGGCCTCAACTATAAGCTCCGACACGTCGGAAGGATCCTTAACCACTCCCAGAACTCTATCGTCGACCAGGTTATCCATGAAGCTTATCTCCGAGGGCTCGGGTAAGGGGGCGTAAAGCATAGACTCGGGTATCTTGTCCGCCACCCCCGAGAGCTTATCCAGTATCGCTTCAACGTCTCCCAGCGACTCCACGGAGCCGCTTGTGCCCAGTATACGGCCGTTCTTTGAGACGTAGACGCCGACCTCCCTCTCCCTCCACGACTGCACCACGCTGGGCTCGCTATTTGCGAACTTTACCATTACGGCGTCGTAGTAGTCTGCCCTTACCGCTACCTCGTCGAAGCCCTTCTCAAGCCCCCTCTTAACTATACGCTCCCCAACACCGAGCAGTTCATCCCTAATCATCACGCAATCACCCTAAGCATAATATTACGGAGCCTTACGTCCGGCCCGCCGAACCACACGGGGACCCCCTGCATTGGCTCTCCCTTCCCACACGTCCCCGCGTAGAACCTTAGGTTCCCGTCGACCGCGTCCACCGAGCTGTAGAACTTTTTCGTGGTGACTTCGAGCACGGGGTTTTTCACGAGACCCTTGAGCTCGCCGTTCTCTATGAGGTAGGCTTCGAGGCCGCCGTACCTCTGGCTCCACCTCTCGTCGTCTATGTTCCACTCCATGTAGCTCTTCATGTATACACCAAGCTTCACGTCCTCTATTAGCTCCTCAAAACTCATGTCCCCCGGCTTAAAGTACGTGTTAGCCATCCTCACGATGGGCTCGCCCCTAAACCCGTTGGCCCTTGCGGCGGCGTTACTCTTAGTCCCGAAAACGGCGGCGGTCCATCTGTTGTGGAGGAACTCGTTTATGACGCCTTCCTTGTAAAGGTACCTGGGCCTAGCGGGCACGCCCTCCTCGTCGTAGAGGTAGAAGCCGTTGCTACCCGGTATGGTTGGGTCGTCTATGACGGTTGCGTGCTCGCTGCCTATCCTGTACCCCCTCATGTCGGGCTTTATAAAGCTCTTCCCGGCCTGCGCAGCCTCTCTGCCCAATATACGGTCCGCCTCGCTGGGGTGGCCGCAGCTCTCATGTACAACTAAACCCACGATCTCGCTGCCCACAACGACGTCCACGGGCTTGTCCGTCGGCGGCTTCCTCGCCTCAAGCAGTATCTTCTCGTAAGTCTCCACGTCCCTCGGGAGGTAGTCGTGGACACCCCACTCGTCCAGCAGCTCGTAGCCTCCGCTAGCGCTGTGCGAGAACCAGCGCTGGATAGTGCCCTTAGAGGGTATAGTTACGACGACGTTGTAGCCTAGGGAGAGGCGTGGGACAAGGCTCCGCACATAGGCCCCGTCACTAGTCACGAGTACTTTTTCCTCGAAGCTTTCGGAAAGCATCGCCATCAACGCGGCGACCCTGGCCTCCCTCACGGCCCCGGAGACCTTGCTCCAAATCTCGGCCAGATAGGAGACTTTGTCTTCATCGCTGACCTCGTCGAACCCCTTCCTCTGCGCAGCCGTGTAAGAGGCCCTCCCGAGCCTTTCCTCGCTGAACCTTATGGGCTCCTTCATGAGGCTAGAGTGTCTCCTCGCATTGTCTACAGCCCTCCTTACTGCGTCCTCGACGCCCTCCCTCGTCAGGATCTCCGTCGAAGAGAAGCCTAGGGCGCCGTCCACGAGCACCCTAACGGCTATTCCTTCGTCGAAGGAGGATTGGAGGCCTAGAACCCCGCCGTTCCTGGTTATAATCGTCTTTGTGCCACGCTTGTGGTAGCGCGCCTCAACGTACTCTACGCCTAGTTCTTCTCCCTTCTTTACCGCGTGGAAGACAAGGTCTTCCATCTCCCACGTCATCTTTTGTTCATTATCACATTGCGTCTACAGAATCTTATCTTTGATGCTGGCGGCTATGCGGGGAAGAGGGGGGTTGCGGCGTGTTTGTACGCTATTATCCTTATAATGTCGCTCGCGTCCTCGAAGTCGTCCGCTGCCATCTCGAGCAAGTCGACCGCGTCTCTAAGGTCTATCGCCGTAAGAACGTCTATGTCCTCCCTCTTTACAAGCGCCCTGATCTCGTTGAGAAGCCTCGACCTTATCCTATCGACACGCCCCTCGGCGTGATCAACCTCGACGCTCAGATTCACCGCGTAGAGCGGAGACGTCTTGAGGGCGTGGAGGTTTTCGATGAATATCTCTGCGAGTTTCACGATCTCGCTGTTCATCTCTTCCATGAGCTTCCCAACGTCTCTGAGTATGGGGCTCGGCTCTATCCTTAGGAGCCTCTCGTCGCTCTCAAGCACGGCCCCAGCTATCCTGTCAAGCTCCTCTACAAGCCTCTCAAAGTCCATCCTGTCGCCCATGGGCAGGAAGCTTGACCAGATCCTCCCCATTATCTCCCTTTTAAGCTGGTCGCCAGCTCTCTCGAGATCCTTTATCCTAGCCATGTGCTCCTCGGCCTCCTCTATCCTCCCCGAGAAGACCGCCCTGATGAGGTCGCCCTGAGCCTCCATCACGTCCCTCATCACCTTTGCGTGCTGCACCACAAGGTCGAAGAAGGGCCACGCGGGCCTAGTCTCCCTAAACGTCAGGGAGAAGGATGCTGCCGTCAAGGCGAGCAGCGCGCCTATATATATGAAGGGTGCGGCCACGTCTCTCCCCGAGGACAACAGCAGGCCCGTGAGAAGCGCCCCCGAGGCGTAGCCCGAGTCGCGGACACCGCGGTAGACGCCCACAGCTATATCCTTAACCTTTAGGGGGGCCACGTCGACGACAGGCGCCGGGAGGACGGGGTAATACATCGCGTAGCTGACTCCCATTATAAGCGACAGGAGTAGGAACTGGTGAAACCCCCACATGGAGGGGAACAGTATGACGGCCCCCGCATTGAGGAGCAACCCCAACGTGGCCAGCAGCCGCCTACCAATCCTGTCCGATAGCTCGGACCACAGGGGCATCATTAAGGCCCAGACCACTATCATCGAGGACTGTATCAGTCCTATCTCCACCGAGCCCACCGAGCGCGTTAGCAGAAGCAGCGGTATGAGGGCCCAAACCAGCGTGTCTCCGATCTTAGCGACGTGCGCGGCGGCCATGGCGGCGACTATACTAGGGTTCCTCAGGAGACTCCCGAGGGCAACGCTGGCCTCGACGTCTGCCTCGTACCGGTAGCGTTTCTCCTCCAGCACAAGCTCTTTGGTCTCGCTGAGCGCCAGGGTGGCCGCCAGGGCCGCCGCCGCGGCGGCGGCCGCGTATGTGAAGCCGGACATGGGGCCGTAGAGTTGCCAGAAGAGGCCTCCCAGGAACGCGCCGGCGCCGTAGCCCATGTAGGCGAATCCCTCCATGAAGCCGAAGCTCCGGGACGAGGCCTGGGAGCCGAGCACGTCTGTCAGCGCGACCGCCGCGCTCGCGAACACTATGCCCTCCCCCATTCCCACTAGTGTGTTCCCTAGTACGAAGCTCAGAGGCGGGGGCAAGGAGAGTATCGTCGACACGCCTAGGAGGTATACTGCCGCTCCCAGCACGAATACTGCTCGCCTGCCCCGCTTGTGTGCGAGTAGGCCGGCCACGACGTCGGCGGTTGCCTTGAATATGCCGAAGCTCATTATCGGCAGTATCAGTAGGAAGCCGCCGTAGCCCCTGAGCACGCTTGAGAGCACGGTTCTCTGGACTCCAGTGGCGCTGCCCACCAGCGCCTCCGCGGATAATATAAGTATGACGAGGAGCCTCCTGTTCAAGGCCTGCACCGTTGCCTAGTTAGGTCTCTGATATTCTGGGGCTACGGATATTTTTTATTATTAGATGTTTTAGTAGTAAGGTAGAGTATATCTACACGCCGCTGGTTGGCGGAGAGGGGGGCGATGAAGCCTGTGACAGGTGATGTCGAGCTTTCGAGGGACGAGCTGAAGGTTCTCACGGCTCTTACAAGTTCCCCCTCTCTCTCGGAAGCGGCCAGGCGGACGGGTTTTTCGAGAAAGTATGTTAGAGATGTAGCTAGGCGGCTCAACGAGCTTGGGATACTAGTCTTCTTCCCAGATCTCCCTAAGATAGGCTTGTCGCTGATATTCATCCTCTCCGAGGGGGAGATGTTCTCTTTCGTGAAGAAGATACCCCACTTTTTCCTCCATCTCAAGTCTAGGGGTAGCGGTTTCCTCTACGTAGCGTTGGCGGATAAGAGGTCACTGCCCGAGTTTTCCAGGAAAGCGTTCAGCGGCGGGGGCAAGTTCTATACCTTGGGGGAGGTAAGGGGGTGGAACACGGCGTTCATAGACTTCCTCGCGGAGCGCGACGGGCTAGGGGAGACATTCACGGTAAACGAGGTGGCGAGCATATTCATAGAGTATCTGCTCGAGAGATTTGACGGGAGAGATTCTCTTAAAAGGTTCCTAGCTTCCCTGAAGGTACGGGATAGGCAGGGAGGCGCGGGCAGCGACGTGTACTATGTGGACATGGACGAGTACGACGTGACTATACTGGACTCCAAGCTCGCCGACGCCTTTGTGAGTATAAGTAGTATAGCTAAGCGCCACGGCCTTTACAGGCAGGTTCTACACTACCACTACGTGAACCACGTCCTCCCCATCTGGAAATACAACATTGTTATGTGGAAGGGTGTGGGAAAACGGTTTGAGCCGAGGCTCCTCATCTACGATGGAGAAGACGTCGACGTCGTAGAGGAGTTCTACAGGACGATGTACCCCACGGTATTCACGGCGCGGCCTATAAACCAGCGCGACAGCCTAGTGGTGCTAACCTATCTACCTCCTGACAGGGAGGAGGCTCTTGGCAAGCTTTCCAAGCGCTTCTCGCTTAGATTCGCGAAGAGGTTCGAGGAGGAACTTATACTCAGCTACTATGCGAGCAGGCCGTTCTCTAGGATATACACGGAGAGCGGGTGGAGGAGCATCTACGAGGACTACCTGGAAGCTACCGGGATGTAAGGGGTGCTCGGGCAGCTTACCCTCCGCTCACTCATCGCTCAGCCATCGGCTCTTCACGGCACCCCATAAAATCTGGACGGCAATGTATATAAGAGGGCCTCGCCCGCCCCCCATGAGGTCGAAGATGGCGTCTCTCTCCGAGCGTAACGTGGCCAGGTATCTTAGAGCGGGCTACAGCCTAGTGGGCAGGCACAGCGCAGTGGCCATCTGTAGGTGGACGCGCAGCGCGTTGAAGGGCGGGAGACTCTGCTACAAGAGATGGTATGGCGTGAGGAGCCACCGCTGCATACAGATGACGCCTGTACTCAACTTCTGCAATTTCGCCTGCAAGTTCTGCTGGAGGATGCATCTACCGGGCAGGTTCAAGCTCCCCGAGGGATGGGAGTGGGATGACCCACGCAGCATAGTAGACGGCATAATAGTTGCTCAGAGGAAGCTGTTGATAGGATTTAAGGGAAACCCCCAGGTGGACAGGGAGCGCTTCCTAGAGGCGATGTTTCCCCGCCACGTCGCTATAAGCCTGGACGGAGAGCCCACCCTCTACCCGATGCTGCCCGAGCTCATAGGGGAGGTTAAGGCTAGGAGGATGACCGCCTTCCTCGTGACCAACGGATCTGTGCCACAGAGGCTTCGGGAAATGCTGTCTAAGGGGCACGTGCCGACGAATCTATATATAAGCGTGTACGGCCCCGACGAGGAGACCTTTATGGAGGCCGCCGACCCACGCATACCGGGGGCCTGGGAGATGGTCATGGACAGCCTGGGCATGTTCGAGAGATTCGAGGAAGCCGGGTCGAGGACTATCATGAGGATCACCGCTGTGAAGGGCCTAAACATGCGCAGCCCAGAGGGGTACGCGAAGCTTGCCCTCGAGTATAGGCCCATGTTCGTCGAGTTCAAGGGCTACACCTGGGTCGGCGAAAGCCAGAAGAGGCTTCCCATATCGGCCATGCCCCGGCTCGAAGAGCTCAGGATTTTTGCCGAGAAGTTCGCCGCGGCTTCTGGGTACGCGATAAAGGAGGTGGACGATAAGAGCAGGGTTATAATGCTTGTACGCGACGAGGAGGCCTGGGAGAGGAGCCTGGAGATGGTCAGAGAGTGGAGGCGCCGGGAAGAAGAATACGACAAGAGCTGGCGTGGTAAAGTGAGGGACTTTAGACTCTCCAGAGAAGGCTTGACGATGCTTAACTACTAGCCTCACCCCTGCCCTAGAAGAATTCCAAGGTATAATTACACCCCGCAGCTGAGGAGCTTGTTGCAGGCCCCAGACGTTTTTCTCATAGGCACTGCTCACGTTGACGCCGGCGCATGGGACGATGCGGCGAGCCCCCCGGAGAGCGGGACCGCGCGGGCAGAGCTTGGTTCGCCTGTACGCTGCATGTCGCATAGAGGGGCTAGATATAATGAAATGGCTAGATCTAGATATAGTGAAATATAGCTGAGAATGTATTTTCTGGGTTAAAGCCTTAATTGTCATCCATGAATGAATGATGTGGTGATTCGTTATGGGGCTCCGTCTCTCAATGCTGTTTACACTAGCGTTCATAATAGGCGTCACCACGCTTTTCCTAGCGGCGGTTCTCAGCTACATCGGCATAACGGCCCCCCTCGTCCTCTTCACAGCGGTCCTCGCCTTTAACCTGGCCCAGTGGCTCGTCTCCCCATACATCGTCCAGGCCCTCTACGGGGTCCACGAGCTCCGCTACGAGGATGCGCCAGCGGTTTACGAAGCCCTGGAGAGGCTCGTGCGTAGAGCTGGTATCGAGAAGAAGCCCAAGCTCATGGTCGCCGAGGTTGATTACCCCAATGCATTCGCCTACGGCTCACCGCTGGCGGGAAAGAGGATCGCCGTGACCCGGGGGCTCCTACGGGTTCTCAACACGGAAGAAGTGGAGGCCGTCCTCGGCCACGAGCTGGGCCATATAGCCCACAGGGACGTCGAGCTCATGACGTTCGCCTCGGCTCTGCCGGCCCTCTTCTATATACTTGGTGAAAGCCTCTTCGGCCTAGGAGATGATAGGGAGGGCAACACGGCGCTCCTGATAGGCATAGCCAGCATGGTTATCTACTATATAATGACGCTGGCCGTGCTCCAGCTAAGCAGGCTGCGCGAGTACTACGCGGATAGGTTCAGTGTAGAGCTAGCCCCCATGCGCAGCATAGGGGCTAAGAGGCTAATGTCCGCGCTTGCAAAGATAGTCGGGGCAACTGCCGAAATGAAGGTTTCCGGGAACAGGCTCAGGGTTATGGGATTTAAGGAGCTGTTCATAGCGGATCCCGACACGGCTCTCAGAGATTACAGGGAACTTGAAGGGTACCTGGCCGCCGAGAAGATAGCGAAGCGCAGGTTGACGCTGGCAGACCGGCTGATGGAGCTGTTCTCAACGCACCCCAACATTGTGAAGAGGCTGAGGGCCCTCGAGGCCCTGGCAAGGGGGGAGGATTGAAGAGAGAGGATTTAAGGGAGGCCGCCGAGAGGATAAGGGACGCTTACAGGGCAGGCGAGCTGGTAGTAGCCCTGTGCGACTGCGAGGTATACTATAGTGGGCGGTCCTTCTCCAGGCTCGGGAGGGGCGAGCGCGTCATCATACTGAAGCCCGACGGGGCGCTCATAGTACACAGGCCTTGGGGTTATAGCCCGGTAAACTACCAGCCCCAGAGCTCCACCCTAACGGTGACCGTGGAGGAGGGAAGGATACATCTCCGGTCGACCCGGGCAAAGCCCCTCGAGGTCATGGATATCTACGTCTACAACCTGCTCGCCCTGTTCACCGGGAAGCTGAGGGACGAGGCAGAGTTCGAGATGTGGGGCAGCGAGGAGGACATAAAGCACGCCATAGCCTTGGAGCCCTCAATACTGGGGGAGAGGTTCAAGCTCGTAGACGAGGAGCACAAGATGGGCGACAGGGGGTACGCGGATCTACTTCTCGTTGACCCCAACGGCACGTACGTCGTCGTTGAAATAAAGAAGGGCGCGGCTACCAGGGAGGCCGTTAAACAGTTGAAGCGCTACGTCGACTATTATACCGCGGCGCTCGGGCACCCGGTTCGCGGCATACTAGCCGCCCCGGCGCTTGCGAAGGGCGCACGGCCGCTGCTGGAATCACTGGGCCTCGAATACAGGAGGGTTGACCTTAGAATGGTGGCGAGGATCCTTAAATCGAGGGGCGGCCTTCTCCGCTTCCTCGGCTCCTCAGATAGGGGCAGTAGTCGGTGAACTCGCAGTACCTGCACTGCCACTTCTCACTTTCGTCGAGGTGGGGCTCTGGAGGCGTGCTTGAGGATAGACTCTCGCTGAGCCTCACGGCCTTGTCCAGCAGCGAGCGTATCCTCTCCTCGTCTCTTTTAACCTCGAACGCCTTCACCTTCCCGTTGGTTTTCGACACGTAGACGATAAACCCCCTTTCCTTCCCGGAGAGCCAGAAGTAGAGCTGCATCTGATCGACGTGGTGGCTGCGCGGCTCCTTCGGTATGCCTGCGGCGGTCTTGAACTCTAGGATGATGTCCCCCATGAGCCTGTCGACGCGGCCGACTATGGTGACGCCGTTATACTCTTTTTCAAACCTCTTCTCTCCCTCTCCCAGCGGAAAATTATCCTGCATTATGTAGTGCACGTCGTCGCCTAGGAGAAGTATGATCATTTTCTCTTCCCGTATGTTCTCCCCGATGGCTCTTGCTAGCCACGCTTTAAGGGGGCACTGCGTGATTTCGGTGACGTAGACTTTGCTCGGGGGAGGGGTGCCTGTCCACTTGTTCTCCTCCCAGACCTTCCTGAAGGCGTTGTAGACCATTTTCTCTACAAGCTCCTCCGAGATATCCAGCGACGCCACGAGATATAAGCGCTCATAGGGGCTATATTGAAAGCGTTGATATAATGGCGGAAGTATGTTCAACCGTAAAAAACGTAGCAGAAAATACCCCTGCGCTACAGTTTACTTCCTTGGGAAGACCTCCTGCGGTATCCTAGATGGGCGGATCCTCTTCAAAGCCACCCCCAAGCTGTTAGCAGCCTCCAACGCGTCGCCCACGGGTCGGGGCGTTGAGCCGTAGAGCACCAGAACCGGCTTAGCGTTCACAAGCCTAGCCTTCGCCGCGATATTCTCTACGACTTCCCTTGAGGGAGGCCTAGAAGAATTATACACCTCCACGGCCCTCCGCTGGCCATGGCCCCACGCCAAAACATGTATGGGGCCGTACCTTGTAGGGTGGTTTACCCGCACGCTGAGCCCGGCTTCAAGGTACCGCGCCGCCACCACGCCTATAGGCCCGTACCTCGCTATGAGCCGCTTCTGGGAAAACCTCACTGGGCCCAGCACCATTTTTACCGCCCTCTCATCTCCTCCCCTAATAGAGCTATAAATCTCTCTCCTCCACCCTGACGCCCTCCTCCTCCACGGGTACGACGTACACCCTAGCTGCGACGTCCCCTAAAGCCTCGGCGATCCTCCGCCCCACCCCCCTCGGCGCTAAGGCCACTATGAATCCTCCGCCACCGGCGCCGGTGAGCTTTGCCCCGAAAGCGCCGTGCCGGCGCGCCGCGTATACCAGCCTCTCTATTTCATACCTCGACACGCCTATCGAGGAGAGTAGGCCGTGGTTCACGTTCATTAGCTCCCCCACCGCTTCGAACTCCCCCGCCTCCATGAGCTCAGCGGCGCGGCGTGCCAGAAGCCCGGCTGCACGGTAAATGGCGCTAAAAACCTCTGGGTGCCTCTCGGCGAGTGAGAGCACGCGCCTAACCATGGCTCCAGTGTTTCTCGGGATACCCGTGTCCGCGAGGACTAGCTCCACCGGCGAGAAGTCTATGTCGAGCCTGCGGGCCCCCTCCCCCTTAACGTAGAGTATAGCACCCCCCATTGCAGAAACAGTGTTGTCGATGCCGCTTGGCTTGCCGTGTACAACCTCCTCAGCTCTATACGCCAGCCGCGAGACCTCCTCGGCCTCCACCTCGGCGCCGGCGGCGGCGGCTACCGCAGCGACTGTGGCCACGGCAACTGCGGCCGAGCTCCCCATGCCGGCGGCCGGAGGTATCTGGGAATCTACCACTACTCTCACGCCGGTGTCAGCGTTCGCCGCTCTGAGCCCCTCCCTAGCCGCTACGGCGACTGGATAGAGGGGGCCTTCTCCTCCTCCATGGAGGGGGAAGCTTTCCCTGAGCCCGAGGTTTTTCGACTCGACGACAACCGCGTCGCCCCCAATCTCGGCCTCGACGCGTGCCCTTAGGCCCACCGCTACGGCCACCGCGGGCTCACCCCTGACAACGAAGTGCTCGCCGAAGAGTATGGTTTTTCCAGGCGCTGAGGCGACAGCCCTCAACTTTGGCCCCCGTATACCTTTGCAGCCCTACCCTATAACAAGTCTTTGCGGCGAAGACCTTATCTTTGACCGACGTAGTCCCTTTCCCAAGAACCTCCAGGGTGTGTGCATGCCAGGCAAAGTACTGAGCGTCGGCGATGCGCTGAGAAACCCTGTACGCAGGAGGATTATACGCTACCTCCTAGAGAAGCCGGGGGCCTCTATCAGGCAGCTCTCCCGGGATCTCGGCATAAGCCTCGGAAGCATATCGGGCCATATAGTCATACTGGAACGTGTAGGGCTCGTCAGGGAGGAGCGCACGGGTAACAGGCTTAGACTCTACGTTGATGAGAAATACCTTCTCCGCGGAGGCTTCGGCATGCACGCATCCCTAGAGGAGTGGGGAAAGGGTAACAATATCTATACCGCGTAGCGCTATATTCTCCCGGTGACGACTCCTGGGAGGCGGGAATCCGCGCTTCTTATACGCAGAGTACGATGAGGTTAAGAAAGGAAAAACGACGGACGTATACTTCCTCAGGACAAAGAAGATACTTGAGGGAGAGGGCCTGGCCGACACTCTCGTCCACATGGAGATGACCGTCAGCGCGCTGCCGGAGAACTATCCCTGGGCGGTCTACGCCGGTCTACGCGAGATACTTAAACTCTTCGAAGGAAGGCCCGTGACGATCCGCTCCTTCCCCGAGGGGGAGATATTCAGGCCGAGAGACGCCTCAGGGGTGAAAATACCGCTCCTCACTATAGAGGGAAGGTACGGCGACTTCCTAGAGCTCGAGACTCCGCTCCTCGGCTTCGCGGGCTCCGCTAGCGGCATAGCGACCAAGGCTGCTAGGGTGAAGCGGGCTGCAGGCGACAAGGTGGTCCTATCCTTCGGGGCGAGGAGGCAGCACCCCGCCCTAGCGCCCTTCGTAGAATACTACGCCTATATCGGAGGGGCCGACGGCGTCTCGGCGGTCGCGGGGGCCGAGCGGATAGGAATAAAGCCGACGGGAACGATGCCCCACAGCCTCATGATCATATTCAGGGCGCGCCGCGGTGACCACAGGCTTGCGTGGAAAGCCTTCGACAAGCACGTAGAGCCGGAGGTGAAGAGGATAGCACTGGTGGATACGTTCTGCGACGAGACCGAGGAGGCTGTGGAGGCGTGCAAATTGCTCGGAAAAAGGCTTTGGGGAGTTAGGCTTGATACGCCCAGCAGCAGGAGGGGCGACTTCACTGATATCATAAGGGAGGTTAGATGGAAGCTCGACGTAAACGGGTGTAGGCATGTAAAAATAGTCGTCTCCGGCGGCCTGGACGAGTACAAGATTCCCCGCCTAATCGAAGCCGGCGCCGAAGCGTTCGGTGTAGGCGCCTCGATAGCGGCTGCAAAGCCTGTAGACTACGCACTCGATATTACCGCCGTAAACATAGATGGCAGGTGGATACCCCTCTCCAAGAGGGGCAAGTTCTCCGGGAGAAAACAGGTGTATAGGTGTCCTCGCTGCCACGTAGACCTGGTTGCACCACTGGACGCGGAGCCTCCACGATGCCCGAGATGTGGAGGCGACATGAAGCCTCTCCTCGAAACATACATGGTTGACGGAAGGATAGTTAAGGAGCCCGAGCCACCAGGCGATGTGAGGCGGAGGGTTCTGGAGGGCATCTTCTCCCTGTCGGCGGAGGAATTCTTGGGATTTAAGCCTTAAAGGAAAAATTTTTGTGCCCCTGGAATGTTTTCGCCAACCGCCTGTCTAGATTATTACATAAAGATATTTATTATGACAGTGTCATACACGTGGATGGTGATAGCCTGATGCCCCTCACAACGTTTGAAGAGGAAATATACCTGAGGACCCTGACCGGGAGGCTCGTAGGCAAGGCGATCGCGGACCTAGGCGTAAACAAGCTAGCAGTTGTCGCTCAGAAGAACATAATATGCACAGCTATAGCTACCGCGACAGAGGCCACTTTCCTCACCCTCAACGGCGGCGTCACATACCACTTCCTTGTAGAGAAGGGCAACGAGGAGAAGATAGCTGAGAGGCTCAAAGAGTTTGGAGCACAAGTAGTGCTGCTACAGTTCGGCGGCGAGACCCCCATAGAGGAGACCAAGAAGATCTTCGTGAACCTCCTGAAGGCCATGGCTAAGGCTGGCGTGGGTGGAGACATAGTGGTGCACGTCAGAATATTCGCCGCCGGAGGCCTCAAGGAGGCGCTCAAGAGCAAGGCCGTCGAGAAGTACCTCGGCGAGAGGAACGTCTACGTGTACACGGTGGGCTTCGACGAGGGCAAGGTGTACGTCAACAAGGTTGAGATACCGAGCCTAAGCCTAAAGAAACTCACCGAGTACCAGGTAACGCTGGAGCACGCGGATCTACTCAACAGGAGTCTAAAGGACAGGAAGGTTACCTTCGCCTAAAGGAATTTTACCCTTTTTTATTTATTTTTTATTTTCTGGCTATTTGGAGGACTCGGGGCTCGAGATCCGCCTTCTTAAACGCCTCGACCACCTCCTCTAGGCACCTGCTACAACCGCCACACGGGCACTTGAGCAAATGGGACCTGCAGCCCCTCCTACAATCGCTTGACCCGAAGCCTT
>Ga0256833_1000436_pt1 | contig 32900 bp, 37 predicted proteins | sample 356284metaG_FD_190535 | JGI IMG/M metagenome (GOLD analysis project Ga0256833, IMG submission 190535) | Hydrothermal vent microbial communities from Mid Atlantic Ridge, Atlantic Ocean - 356-284 | ecosystem: Environmental > Aquatic > Marine > Hydrothermal vents | place: Atlantic Ocean: Mid... | reverse complement strand
AGTACATGAAGGCTTTGAAGGGCAGGGCCTCCCCGGTAGAGGGGGATGAGGTCTCTATTGCCGGGGCCGGCGTAATCCAGGGAGGCACGTACAAGGTCGTGAAGGCCAGTGGCAGCCTGAAGGTGCAGGGGCCTGTGAGGGCCCGGGAGTTTAGGGTGGCAGGCAGTGCAAGGGTTGAGGGAGACCTTACGGCCGACCTGGTCAAGGTGAGCGGGGCTATAAGGGTTGAGGGGTCGCTTAGGGGGGACACGGTGAAGATTTCTGGCTCCGCTAAGGTTTCCGGCGTGGTGGCCGGCGGCCTTGTCTCCGTGGCGGGTGGTTTGAAATCGGGCGGCGTTGAGGCCGGTACGGTTAAGGTCAGCGGCTCCTTCCGGGTGGACGGGGTGTTGAAGGGGGACGTTGTTTCCCTGAGCCTGAGCGATGACAGCGAGGCTGGCGAGATTACCGGCGGCACTGTTAGTGTCAGGGCTGAGAGGAAGAAGGTTATCAGTATACTTGGCTTTTCAATACATAAGATAGGTGGAAAGCCCGTGCTTTCAGTGAAGAGGATTAAGGGTGGAACCGTCAGGCTGAGGGATGTGGTTGTTGACGGCGACGTGGAGGCCGAGCAGGTGATTCTCGAGGGCAGCGCCGAGGTACGTGGGAACGTTAAGGGCGAGGTTGTGCGCCGCTAGCGGTGCACTCAGCGCTTTTTTCCAGGATTCTCTCTAGCTCGCAGATGTGGTCTATGTCCCTACCTACCACGTATACGTCTAATCCGAGGTTGGAGGCTACGCGTTCAGCTATCTCCTCGTTATCGTCGAAGAAGACGACTTCTTCCGGCGTCGCGGCGAGCCTAGTCATTATCCGCATGAGCATGGAGGTCTTGTAGGGGTGCGGCTCTATGATTGCATAGTCTATGTACTGCCAGAGGCCGAAGAGCCTCAGAAGCTCCGTCGGGGTCTGCGGGGCGTTCCAGCTTGCTATAGCTATCTTCTTCCCCCGTTCCTTGAGCAACTTGAAGAGCCTAGGCACGCACTCGTAGAGCTCGGCTACGTCGCCTGTAGAGTCGATGGCCCTGAGACCCTCCACCCTTATTGGCGGCTTCAGGCTCTGCGCGTCTTCGTGGCTCCAGAGGGTTAGGTCGAGGTCAAAGACAAATACCCTCTTCTCCAGCAGCTCGCAGCCAGGCTTGTCTACCATGATGCGCCCCACGTGCTAGTTTCTACCAGGCATCTTGGCCGCAGCCCTAGAGGTATTTTTCGGCCGCGGCCTCGGCGGAGAGTCCTTCGTGTATAACCGCCATTAGGGCCCTTACCATCGCATCCGGCTTCTCATGCTGGAAGATGTTTCTGCCGATGGCGGCCCCGGCTGCGCCCTGCCGGATCGCCTCTTCAACCATTTTCAGGGTGTCGCGGGGGCCTCCCTTCTTAGCACCCCCGAGGACGACCACGGGTACAGGGGTTGACTCGACTACTTCTCTGAAGCCCTCCGTGAAGAGCGTCTTCACGATGTCGGCCCCTATCTCGGCGGCTATCCTGGAGCCGTATGCAACGGCGTAGGCGTCGCGGCTGTTCTTGAATACCGGCGGCTTCGGAACCACCTCCGCCATCACGGGTACGCCTAGTCCATCCGCCTCTTCAACGACCTTGGCCAGCTTCTCCCACAGCTGTTGCTCGTTCACACTGCCAGGGTAAACCATTACGCTGACCGCGTCGGCGCCGCATGCGGCCGCGCGTCTAACGCTCGATATAAGGCGGTCATCGCTTTCATCGAGGCTCTTCACGGTTCCGGTGCCGTCTATCCGTGCAACGAGGAATACGTCGGCCACTTTTTCCCAGTAGCGGCTTATCATCGCAGGCGTCATCATCACGGCGTCCGGGCCGGCGGACACAATTTTTTCTAGCGTCGAGCCTAGATCCTTGATCCCCTCTATGGGGCCGTGCCTTCTCCCGTGGTCTAGGGCTACTATAAGGGCTTTCCCATCGCGGAAGAGCCTTCTAAGCCTAATGTTTTTCCCCGTTTCCATCAGTCTTACACCCTGGGAACACGCGGCCAGGTAGCCGCGTTATACAGAAGGCGGAGAAAGGGGAAAATATTTCCTCCTACTCTTCCACCTTCTCTACGATAACCTTCTCCCCCGAGCGGACGCGCTTCAGCCTTTCTAGGTCGCCGACTACGCGGCCGAAGACGTTTACGGGGCTTGCAGGCCTTATCTCGCCGGGGCTGCTCACCGGTGTTGGGCCGAAGAATATGCACAGCGCGTTGCCGGGTGGCCAGTAAGCGACGTCGCCTTTCTCGACGACCTCCTGGGCGTTCTCCTGCCCCAGCTCCACCGGGGTGGAGAAGTATATCTCGTCGCCCCACCTCTGCGCCCGTGACTCGAAGGGCACAGCGCTTAGGAACGCGTCCCGGGTCTTCGGGTTCTTGTCTATGAGCTCTACTATCACTTCCCCTATGCTCTCGGGGAACGTTATCTTGAGCCTGGCCACACCCCTCACCTCAGGAGCTTCTCCTCAGCGAGTTTCGCGAAGGCCGTGTAGAGCACGCCCTTGGCCGCGTGAACGGGCTCCTGCCACACCTGCCCCTCCTCAGGCTTTACCTCGAAGCCGACGGCGCCGCGGTAGCCTATCTCAAGCAGCACTTCCAGCAGCTCCTTGACGTCGTCGACGCCGTTTATCGCGCCGGGCCTGTAGAAGCCTGGGTGCCAGTCCTTAAGCGCGCCGTCGGGCATCTTCTTCGTGCAGCCTATGTGGATGTGCGCGAGGTAGTCCTTTGCGACCACTATATCCCTCGGCCGCTCGCCGAGCATGGGGCCGTGGCTCAGATCCCAGAGTAGGCCGAAGTTCTCGTGCTCCTCCCTGACCTCCTTGGCCACCTCCACGGCCTCCGTTATAGGCCCTATAAGCTGCTTCTTGTCCCAGTACCTGTCAAACGTCTCCAGTATCACGTAGACCCCGAGCTTCTCCGCATAGCCCGCCACCTCCTTTAGGCTCTTTACGAGCTGATCCTTCGCGGCCTCTCTGTCCTTGTCGCCGGGGTCGGGGCCGCTGCAGAAGGCGGCCTTCCTGATGCCCCTGGCCGCGGAGATCTTTATCTCCTCCTTTATGGCCTCGACAGCCTTCTTCCGCTCACCCTCGTCTAGAGAGCTGGGGTTGAACCCCTTCGCCAGCACTAGTGGCTGGAGGCCGCTCGCAACCTCTATGCCGGTCTCCCTGACTATGGGCTCTACGCGGCGCCACGCCTCCTCTGGCAGCACGTTGACCTCTATCACGTCGAAGAAGGGATCCCTTGCAAGCGTGGCGAAGGCCTCCCTTGCAGCGTCGGCGTCGCCCTTCATGACGGGCGGGTTGGCCATGAATGCTACTATGCTAACCTTCCACGGGAACTTCACCGTTACCTCTCCGCCGTCCTTCGAGAGGTGGACTGAGAACATGCTCCCTCTCACCCACGTGGCATATCCCTGTAACCGAATTAAACCTTTGCCGGCAAACTATTTCTTATAGAGCTAGGGCGTAGAGGATATAGCCTTCTACATGCTGAGAGGAGTGGTGCGCCGCCCTTGCTGGCCGAGGCCTTTGCAGCCTTCTATGCGCCGCTACTGCTAGGCGTGGTTTATGGAAGGATCAGACGCCCCGGAGACGCCGAGCTTACATACCTTTCGAGGCTTGTACTCTACCTTCTGTTGCCATTCCTCCTCTTCAGGTCTACGTATGCGAAGGCCTCGCAGGGCGTAACGCTTGGAGCGCTGGCGCTCCCCCTTCTAGCGGCCCTGGCCGTGGCGTGTTCCGGCGTAGCCGCACACGTTCTCTTCAGAGGCGACGTGGAGACGACGATGGCTGCGATGTACTCGAACGCGGGCTACCTGCCGTTGGCGATAGCCCTCCCCCTATGGGGTGAGCCGGGCGTGGCGGACGTGGGCTTCTACATACTTGGCAACAACACGACGTCAAACGTTGCTATACCTTTGTTGAGCAGTAGAGGCGACCTGAAGAGCGGGCTTCGCCGCCTCGCCTACTTCGCCCCGCTCTACGGCATAGCCCTTGGTACAGCGCTGGGTGCTGCGCGCACGCCCCTTCCTAGAGCCTTTATAGCTGTGACGCATTACCTAGGCGACGCCGCGCCCACTATGGCGCTGATAATACTCGGCCTCGAGTTCTCGAAACGCCTCAGGCTCGTGAGGAGGGGCGCTGAGACGTACATTCTACACGCGTTGGTCGCAATGCTGCTTGTCTGGGTGTTTAGCTTGGTGGGGGCTCTTGGGGGCCTAGAGCTCAAAGTCGCGTTACTCGAGGCCATCATGCCGAGCGCTGTCAGCAACGTTGTCCTGGCCAGGGAGTTCGGCCTCGATGCTGAAAAGGTGTCGGAGATAGTAGTCACCTCCACCCTCGTCGCCTCGGCTGTCTCCATACCGCTCTTCCTGTGGCTCATGTCGTAGCCGGGCTAGGTATCAGCGATACGCACAGCTTATCATATAAATTCCCCTTCCCAAATCAAGAGCTGATATGACGAAGTACACGCTGGCCGCCTTCATACTAGCGCTTTCAGTAACCGCCGCCTCGCTGGTCGCATTCGCCGGCAACTACACCGTGGCCTTCGAGTCGCTGGAGGGATGCAGAGCCCCGAGGGTCAGCGTGGCCAAGGCGCCGCAGGGCCCGGCTACTCTAGCGCCGAAGACGGGGGCCGGGGGATACGGCTTCTACCTGGTAGCCCCATACACGGCGTCGCTCATACTCTTCGTGGCCGGCATAATCGTAGCCGTGCGGGGACTGAGTCTCCGCCGCGCTGAGAGTGGGCGCCTGGCAAGGTACCTGGCTGCCGTGAAGAGCGCCTACTACGTAGGCCTTTCAGGGGTGCTCCTGGGCCTCTCCGTCGCCATCGCCGGCGTGGCGCGTGGGCAGGCTTCCCTCGCATTGGCCGGCCTAGCCGCCCTGATAGTGAACGCGCTGGTATACGTGAGGGCTAGAGCCGGCCTAGAAAACGCTGAGAGGCTTCTCTTTAGGAGCGGGGCATAACCTATTTACGTCAGGCCTCGTGTATCCTGCAGAGGCGCAAGATTATGATTCCAGCATATTCACCTCCGTTCACGCCGGGCTTCACCGGCCAGCTAGGGCCTACAGAGATACTAATCCTGATACTGATAGCGCTGATAATCTTTGGGCCACGCAAGCTACCGGAGCTGGCTAAGGCGGCGGGCGAGGCCGTGAGGGTGTTCAGGGAGGAGAGCAGAAAGCTCAGCGATGAGGAGACAGCCACCCTTAAAAGCATTCAGCGCGAAGTGGCGAGTAAGGAGAGTAGTGTGAGCGACGAGGACCTCAAGAAGCTCGCCAAGATACTCGGCGTCGAGGCCGAGAACAAGAGCAGGGATGAGCTCGTCCAGGAGATAGTCGAGAAGGCTAAGAAGCAGGGACTCATTTAAAAGGAGTTCCTCAATACTTCGGTATAATCACTTTTTCGGAGGAGGCTATCCGTTTTACTCTCTCCGCGCCGCCTATCTCGGAGATGAAGTCTGCAACGCTCTTGGGGACAAGCGGCTCCCAATCCCCCTCCGAGGCCATGAGCCTCCTTATGTGTGTCCCGGAGAGGTGCTCCCTCCTGTAGAGTGGGGGCTTTACCACAGGTAGTCCGCGCTCCTCGGCGAGCAGCTCGACGAATGTGTTGTTGGTGGCTACTGCCTCGAAGCGCGGAGTCCTGGTCTCTACGTGGCGTAGCCAGAGCCTGTTGTCAGGCACGTTGTCTAGGGGTATAACGTAGAGGCGGTGCCACGTATCTTCAAGGGCTCTTTTCAGCATCTCTATCCTCTCCCCGGCCGTGAAGGGGTTTTCCCACGTGTAGTTGTACTGTGCGGCGGTTACGCCCACCACTAGCTCCTCCGCCGCGTTTTCGAGGAGCCACGTTATGGCGTGAACGTGGCCCAGGTGTACGGGCTGGAATCGGCCTGGATAAAACACTCGTTTATACTTCATCGTGCTTAGCATTATCATCCGCCCATCTATATCTCCACTCAAGGGTGAGGGCTCGTGGATGTGAGGGTGATAGCTGAACGCTGCGGCGAGCCGCTAGTAATAGGGCTCGACGAGGCAGGCCGGGGCCCCATGATAGGCCCCATGGTTGTGGCCGTCGCCGGCCTGCCTAGGAGGCGCCTCCAGGCGCTGGTGGGCGTTGGCGCGCGCGACTCTAAGGCTATGACTCCGCGGAGTAGGGAGCGGGTGAGGGCCATCCTGGAAAGGATGCTCGACTTCGCAGCTGTCGGGGTTGTGGAGCCGTGGGAGATAGACGAGGCTGTGTGGGGGAGAAGGTATGGGAGCCTCAATGTTCTCGAGGCGGTGGCGATGGCCGAACTGATAAGACTGGCAGCTGATAGGTGCAGGGTGGAGGCAGCCTATGTGGACTCCCCGGATCCTGTCCCGGAGCGATTCGCGGCCAAGCTGTCCGAGGAGACTGGGGTGGTGGTTGTCGCGGAGAACGATGCGGACAAGAAATACGTTATAGTCTCGGCCGCCTCGATCCTGGCCAAGACGGAGAGGGACAGGCTTGTCGAGGCCCTCAAGGCTAGGTATGGAGATTTCGGCTCGGGCTACCCGTCTGACCCGAGGACTAGGGAGTGGGCGGCCCGTTGGCTTGAAGGGCATGGGGGCGAGCCGCCGCCGATAGCTAGGAGAAGCTGGAAGTCTTGGAGGAAGGTGGGGAGGGTTTAGCCTTTTAACCGGGGGTTCTCCTAACTAGTGGGTGGCATCCACGGGCTACTATAAGCATCCTACGGCTATAGTCGAGGAGGGCGCTGTGGTGGGGGATGGCACGAGGATATGGCACTTCGCGCATGTTAGGAGCGGGGCCAGGATAGGTGAGGGGTGTAACCTTGGTAAGGATGTGTATGTAGACGTTGGCGTGGTCATAGGTAACAGGGTTAAGATACAGAACGGCGTCTCGGTGTACAGGGGGGTTAGGCTTGAGGACGACGTCTTCGTAGGCCCCCACGTGGCTTTTACCAATGACAAGTATCCAAGGGCTTTCAACGAGGAATGGGAGGTTGTGCCCACTCTCGTAAGGGAGGGCGCGTCGATAGGCGCGAACGCCACCATAGTGTGTGGCGTAACCATAGGCCGCTACGCGATGGTGGCTGCCGGCAGCGTCGTTACAAAAGACGTGCCTGATCACGGCCTCGTGGCCGGTAACCCCGCTAGGCTTATAGGCTTTGTATGCACGTGCGGCCGGCCCCTTAGGGAGGAGGACATAGTCAGCGTCGGAGAAGAGGTCGTCTACAAGTGTAGCCGGTGCGGGAGAAAAATAGCCGTTCCTAGGAGGGACTATGAAAGAATGATTAAAGAGAGGGAGATGTTCCGCGGGTGCCGCTAGAATATGGCTTTCTCGGACGCCTTCTCGAAGACATGTATTTTCTCGAGGTTTATGTCGAACTCGAGGGTGGCACCTATCTCGTGCTCGGTTCCCGGCGGCGCGAAGGCCCTTACAATGTCGTCGCCGACCTTCAGGTGCACTAGGACGTCTCTGCCGAGCGGCTCCGTAACGTAGACTACGCCCCTGTAGGGGCCCTTGCCCACAGTTATGTCCTCCGGCCTCACGCCGAGTATGACCTCGCCGGGGGGGCCGGCCTTCCTTAAAAGCTCCGCGAGGTCTTTGGGAAGCCGTATCCTCATGCCGCTCGAGACGAGCTCTATGCTCCCGTCGACCTCCTCGACGCTCGCGTCCACGAAGTTCATGGGCGGAGCCCCTATGAAGCCGGCGACGAACACATTGGCGGGCTTGTTGTATAGCTCGTCGGGTGTCCCGTACTGCTGCAGCACCCCCTGCCGCATCACTGCTATACGGTCGGCCATGGTCATCGCCTCGACCTGGTCGTGCGTGACGTAGATCGTGGTTATGCCCAGGTCCCGCTGCAGCCTCTTGAGCTCGGCCCTCATGTAGATCCTGAGCTTTGCGTCAAGGTTGCTGAGGGGCTCGTCCATGAGGAAGAGCTGCGGCTCTTTCGCCAGCGCCCTGGCGAGGGCTACGCGCTGCTGCTGGCCGCCGCTGAGCTGGGCCGGCTTACGGTCTAGAAGGTTCTCTATCCTCAATAGTTTAGCTACCTCCCTGACCTTGCGGTCTATGTAGTCCTTCGACATGCCCTTCAGCTTCAGGGGGAAGGCTATGTTGTCGTACACGGTCATGTGGGGGTACAGCGCGTAGCTCTGGAACACCATTCCGATGTTCCTGTCCTTAGGCGGTAGGTCGTTAACCACCTGGTCGTCGAAGTATATGTAGCCCTTAGTGGGCTTGTATATGCCTGCGATCATCAACAAGGTGGTGGTCTTCCCGCACCCGCTGGGGCCGAGGAGCGCGACGAACTCCCCGTCCTTCACGTCTAGGTTCAGGTTGTTGACGGCTACCACCTTGCCGAACACCTTGGTCAGGTTCTCCAGCCTGACCCTAACCATCTGCTACCCCTTTTACTACGGGTTATTCATTCGACTTAAACATTGGTGGGAACAAATAAATAGAATGTTCAGCCCCGCCACGCGTGGGTGCCGGGAAGTGTCGGAAAAACTACTCCTAGCCATAGACGTCGGCACGACCACGGCGAAGGCGGCGATCTTCGGCGAGGAAGGCGACGTGAAGGCCACGGCGACACGCGAGTACCCCACATTCTACCCTAGACCGGGGTGGGCGGAGCAGGACCCCGAGGACTGGTGGGACGCCGCGGTGGCCGTTGTCAGGGAAGCACTTGCCAGGGCTAAGATAGAGCCCGCCAGGATAGCCGGGATATGCGTCAGCAGTCAGAGGGAGACGATGGCCTTCATAGACCGCGATGGTAGGAGCCTGGGGAGGATTCCCATATGGATGGACAGGCGCAGCGCGCCCCAGGCCAAGTGGATCAGGGAGAACCTCGACCCCGGCGAGATATATAGGCGTACCGGCCTCATCGTGGACGCGACGTTCACCGCCACCAAGCTCATGTGGCTTAGAGACAACAACCCTGGCCTCCTGGAGAGAGCGTGGAAGGGCCTGCAGCCGAAAGACTACCTGGTCTTCCGCATGACAGGGGTCGCGGCGACAGACTACTCCGCTGCCTCCCGCACGATGCTGTTTAACATACACAGGCTGGAGTGGGACGAGGAGCTCTTCGAGTGGATGGGCCTCACGGAGTACAGGAGACTGATGCCGGAGGCCTATCCCAGCAGAGAAGTGGTCGGCCACGTGACAGAGGAGGCCGCACAGAGGCTCGGCGTCCCAGCGGGGACCCCGGTGGCTGCAGGCATGGGGGACAGGCAGGCAGAGGTGCTCGGCGCGGGCATACTGGGGCCACAGAGGCTCGAGGAGAGCACGGGGACTGGGAGCACGACGGCGACCCACGTGGACAGGCCGCTCCTCGACCCTAAAATGCGGTACGTGGTGACCGTGTCGGCCGTCGACGGTATGTGGACAATAGAGGCCGGCATGTCGACCGCGGGCGCCGTGCTCAGGTGGTTCCGCGACCAGTTCGCCGGGGGCGAGAAGCTTCTAGCCGATATGACGCGGCGGAGGAGTTATGAGTACCTGGACATGGAGGCCGAGTACGTGCCCCCAGGGAGTAACGGGCTAATAGTGATACCGTTCTTCTCGGGCGCCAGGGCTCCGCGCTGGAACCCGGATGCCCGCGGCGTCATATTCGGCTTAACGGTGTACCATACGAGGGCCCACGTGTTCCGTGCGTTGATGGAGGGCATCGCGTACGAGATAAGGAAGATCCTCGAGGTCCTCGAGGAACAGGGTATACGTAGTAACGAGATAGTGGTGATGGGCGGCGGCGGGAAGACGCCTACATGGGCCCGCATAAAGGCCGACGTGACGGGCAAGGAGGTCGTGCTCCCAGAGCTGCTTGACGCGGCGCTGGCAGGCGACGCGGTGGTCGCGGGCGTCGCGACGGGATTATTCGGCTTTAGAGAGGGCGCTGCCAGGTTCTTCCGCGAGAGGATGAGGATAAGGTCCGACCCCAAGAGGGTGGAGATCTACGACAAGTACTACAGGTTCTATGAAAAGCTTGTACACGCAATGGAAGAATTCTACGCGGAGGCGGCTCAGCTGCCAGAATGCGAGCCCCCAACCCCGCCCTGGGATATAGAGCGGCTACTGCACCTGCTCTTTAAGCTCGAAAAATAATCTTCATGTTTTTGGCTATTTATATAAAAAGGGGATTCGGGCTTAGGCCTGTTTTTTAGCCTCGAGTGCTTTAAGGTGCTCCTTTATGGGCTCTAGGAGCCTGAAGACCTCCATTGGCAGCACGAGCTTGGTCGACTGGGAGCTGCCGACCTTCTGGAGCGTGTCGAAGTACTGCAGCATCATGGTCTTGCTGTCAATCTTGGATGCAGCCTCGTCTATCTTGCCGAGCGCCAGCGCGAGCCCCTCAGCCCTGAGTATCGCTGCCTGTTTCTCGCCCTCCGCCCGCAGGATGGTCGCCTGCTTCTCACCCTCCGCTACCTTGATGGCGGCCTCCTTCTTGCCCTCGGCCTCCGTGACCATTGCGCGCCGCGTCCTCTCAGCGCTCATCTGCTTGATCATGGCCTCCTGGACCTCTCTAGGCGGCAGAATCTCCCTTATCTCGACCGCCGTAACCTTGACGCCCCATCTAGCGGTTACTTCGTCTAGTTTCTCCCTGAGCACCTCGTTTATGTACTCGCGCTGTGCGAGTACGTGGTCGAGGTCTATGTCCCCCACGACTGCCCTGAGGGTGGTCGTTGCGAGGCCTATTGCGGCGCCCCTAAAGTCCCTCACCTCGAGTACGCTTTTGAAGGGGTCGATGACCTTGAAGTATATCAGGAAGTCTATGTCGACTGGGGCGTTGTCCTTTGTTATACACGTCTGCCGCTCAACCTCTATGTACTGCTCCCTCAGGTCGACTACCACGCCTTTGTCTATGAATGGTATAAGGAATACTAGCCCGGGCCCGGCTACCTTGATAGCCCTGCCTAGCCTGAAGACCACTAGGCGCTGGTACTCGGGGACGATCTTTATGCTACTGTATATGATGTAGCCCAGTATCAGGAGGACTACGATTAGAGTTATTATGTCGAACATCTGCTGCACCCAGCATGAGGTTAACGCGTATATTTACGATAAAGGTTGCTTATTCCCGGCACGCTTCACTCTCAGCGTGAGACCCTCGACACCTACAACCTCCACCTCTTCTCCGGCCTCTATCTCCTCATCGCTTACGGCGCTCCAGTCCTCGCTCTCCACGTTGACTACGCCGGGCTTTCCAGGGGATATCCTAGTCTTCGCCCTGCCCCTCTTACCGACGAGCTTTTCCTCCAGGCTCTCCACGTGCATCTTCAACGCCGTAGACGCCTTCACTATAACGAAGACTAGGAAGCCGGCTATCACTATGAAGCTGACGACCAGTGGGAGAAGGTTCAAGCCGAACTCGACGTAGGGCCGCCTATAGTATTCGAATATAACCGCTAGAAATATCAGCGTTAAGCCCAGCGCGCCGAAGACCTGCAGGCCCGGCTTTTTCAGCTCCAGTATGAGCGCTGTGAGGCCCAACGCGAGCAGGGTGAATGTGAGTAGGCTTCCACCTATAATGTCCAGGGAGTAGAACGAGAGCGCCAACAGCGCAAGGCCTGTTAGGAGGAACCCGTGGTGTCCTCCTGTCTTTACGCCAAGCACGACGAGAAGGACGCCTAGAACTATGAACATGAGCGCGGTGCCCGGGTCGAAGAGAAAACTTATAAGGTCGCTCACAACCCCTCTCCTATATATCTCCGCGTGAGACCCCTTGAGCCCCAATTCTGCGAGGAGCGCGTCTAGCGTATCGGCTTCCCCGTCAGCCACTCCCCGTTTCACCATCTCCTCATAGTCTAGTGTTGTGTTGTTGTACACCATTCCTATGGCTAGGCGTTTCGCATCCCTCACGCCCCTCTTTACTAGAAGGCTTTCGACCCTCTTAGCCATGTATGATAATACTTTCTCGTCGGCCGGCCAGGAGTGGCACGCGCCCAGCACCGCCCCCTTGCCCACGTAGAGTTTCTCTGCGCTAAGCGCGACAACCGCGGCCGCGGACACCGCTTTGGAGCCGGGAGGGATCCATGCGACCGTGCGGCAGGGGCAGGAGGAGACGGTCTCCACTATCCTATCCATCGAGCGTAGATATCCACCGTAGCTGTCGACTACTAGTATAAGCGTGCCGCCCTTGGCTGCCGAAGCGGCGCGCTGAATGGTGTAGACTAGGCCTTCGTCGACTGTACCCTTGACGTAGGCTATCACCAGGGGGCCCTTTGCTGCCGGGGAGGCACGTGTTTGGGCAAGGAGGATTGAGAGGGAGACCACGAGTATGAGCGTTAAAACGGTGGCCCGCACCTCGAGACGCTGTGTTTCCGTCATCTTCTCCATCTATGTATATGATCACTTGTAGACCTTGTATATCAGTGACGCCGCGGGGGTACATTGCGTCGCTGCCTCCGTGGGTGGAAGATTGTTTGCAGAGGTATCCTTTTTTTGAACTATACATGATATATATTCCATAGTGGTATGCCGGTATAGTTTGGTAGCTGTTACGCGGTGCCTTGTTATGCCTCGTAGACGTAGAGGTGTTTCCCAGGTAGTCTCGACGGTTATTTTAGCGGGTATACTGCTCACGTTAATCGGTGTGGCCATCTTCTACGCCACGTCGCTTATAGACGCGAACAGGCAGCAGATGGAATACGAGTCTACGAAGGACATGTTCATATACACGGCTACCGCGCTCGAGCAGGTAGCTCTGGGCGCGGGGGGGTCTAGGTATATTAGGTTCAGCCTCTCATCGACGGGAATAAACTTTGTTGAGAACGCCTACGGCCCCCTAGAGGTGTATGTTAACGGCACGAGGGTTATCTACGACCGGGAGACCTCCTCCATAGTGGCTGTGGGAGGCTCCCTGGTGACCACTGTGTTCAGGGTTCTCAGGCCAGAAATAACGATAAACCCCGGTCTAGAGCTTAAGAGGCTCATCGTAGGCCCCGGGGAGCCCATGGTTGTCGTCTATGAGAACTTCAGCGGTAGGGCTAAGGTGTACCTCATGCCCACCAGGGTGAGGGTCAATTATATGGGTGTCTTCGACCTCTTAGAGGGAGGGGTGACGAAGAAGTACAATTACTTCGCTATATCCTATATCAACCTCACGATAGGCCCCGTGGGGGGCGCCGGGCATATACCGGTGATCTTCAGGAACCGCGGCATAAAAACCATGGAGTACAAGTTCAGCGGTACCGCGATAAATGTCACAGCGGTCTTGAACGGTCATCCCGAGAGCAAGGTCTTCGCAGGAGACCCCACGGCCCAGGGGACGATCGTTGTTGTGAGGATAGCCGACGTCGAGGTTAGCACGCGCGGGTGAGAGACATGGCGTCGCCTATATTCTCCCACCTGATGGGCACCCTCGCGCTCATGGGGGTCATGTTTATCATCGTGGCGGCCTTCATAGGGCTTGGCTTTCTCGTATCAATGCAGATACAGAACGTTAGGCTCGCAGAGGTCGCTGAGAGCACGGCTAAGGAGATAGTGGAGCTGGTCTCCGTCCAGACGCTCGGCGGGGGCAGTATGAGCTACATGTACCTACACGTGCCCCCCACGATTGCAAACCAGGCCTACGAGATAATTATCGACCAGGTTGCCAGCGACAAGATACTTGTAAAGGCTAAGCTGCAGCTTTATGAGCAGGTTAGGGTCGTTGTGACGCCGAATTTCGGCAAAAACCCTGTGAGGGTGGTCAACGGCACTGTGACGGTTAACGGGATAAACGTCACAAACAGGCTGCTACTGCCCACGCCGCCGCGGGTGGTGGGTGGAGAGGAGATGCCGGGGAAGCCCGTCATTGTGACCTATAGGAGCGGCGGCTACGTCTACGTGGGCTTTGGAGTGGTATACGGTGGATAGCCATGCACGCGGCGCTCGAGTACCTGGCCATAGGAGTCCTCATAGTCCTCTTCCTCATAGTAGCGTTTGAAGTAGTCAACGTGGTCACTGGCAGGCTGGAGACAGTCAAAGAGGAGCAGCTATACAACGTGGCGGAGCGAGTGATGGACAAGGTTCTGTTGACGCCCGGCGACCCGCCGGACTGGGGAACCAACCCGAACGCCACGCTCACGGACTTCGGGCTAGCGTTGAATGGAACGCGAACCCCCTACGTCGTGGATCCCGACAAGGTTATGAGGTTAGCAAACCTCACGACGCTCCCTAACCCGCTTCTAGTGAACTCCACCGAGATAGCCGGCATGCTGGGGCTCAGCGGCAAGTACGGATTCAGGCTTGAAATGAAGCCTCTCCTCTCAGTCAACGTGACGCCTCTAGCATTTTACCCGGTTCCAGGCTCCCCGGCTCCCGGTATACCGTCCGTCGTAAGGGTGCAGGTCTATAACTGGTATGACTTCGGCGTGCCAGGCGCCAACGTGACGGCTATTCTCGTGCTAGCCAAGGCCACCCCGCTGCCCGGGGGAGGCTCGAACGTCAGCTATGTGATATTCGCGAAGAGTAACGCGACCGACGCGCTCGGCTACGCGGAGATGAACTTTACTGATGAGATAAGCTCCGCGCTGAGCACATTCAACACGAAGCTCCTCTTCCACTTCTATATTATCCATGTTGACTGGAAGGGCTTCGTCGCTGTAGCGGGCTACTCGCTGCCCCCGGCTCCCGGGGCGCCCACCACGGGCTACATAATCGGGGACTACGTGATAGTGAATAGTAGCGTGAACGTGGGAAACCTGAGCGGCGCGATAATAACCAGGGACGAGGTGGTGCAGGCTCTCCCAGAGTATAGGAGCCTGCTCGCGACCACGAGTATTACCTGGTACAACGCTACGCCGTTCAACTTCACAGTCCCCCTGCCGCCTGGAGACTTCAAGGTCGGCAAGATAAGCTACCTGGAGAGACTCTCCTCGCACGTCTTCGTGCTGGGGGAGTGGAATGGGAGCCTCATAGTCATAGTGGTCAACAGGATACCCAGTATAGACATATCGTATGGCTCGAGGGCGAGCATGCCGGCGAACTCCGTTGTGATCACGCGCATAGCGCAGATCTACAACTACCCCTACCTCGTCAGGCTAACCATTTGGAGGGGGGTGGAGGGATGACCGCTATATCGCGTAAACGTAGGGGGCAGGCGAGGCTCATAGAACTCCTCTTAGCCACCTTCATGATGGTAGTCGCGATAATATTCGTCATGAACTTCACGAGGCCGATAAAGAGCCAGTACGTCAGGGAGACCAGCGACCTGCGCAGGCTGGCATACAACCTTCTCAACGACTTCGCAAAGGCGAGGGTCTATGAGCGCATAATCGTCCAGGGGAACCTCACCGGGGCCGACTGGGAAAACGAGATGAAGCTCATGCTCTCCACTAGCCTGCCCCCAGAGATAGTATTCAAAATGGAGGTATACGAGATGAAGATAAACGCAACTACGGGTGAAATATATTTTGATAGGTTAGATCACGGGAGAATAACGAATGTTGAGGACTTCGACAACATGACTCTCTATGACGCTGAATCGGTCTCCTACACATACGTTGTAGTTGGGAGGCCTGACTCTGTCAGAGGCTCTGTCCTCTATATAATCCTTGTACTAGGTTTTGGTGGTTAGCCATGAGGCCCGCGTGTTCATATAGAAGGAGTAGGAGGGGCCAGATACTCGTAGCCACAGCCCTCCTCATCACTATAGTGGTCATGAGCATAGTTGTAAGCGTCTACGAGGCCCAACTCTTCTTCCTCAAAACAAGGAGCATAGTGGTCAGGGAGGTCGTCGGCTCCATAACCGCAGACTTCTCCAGGGCCACGGCGGTAGTCCTCGCCGCTGCCACGAGGGCGTACTACAACTACTCCAGGTTCCGCGCATTCCTATCGAGATTCAGCAACCTAGGCCTCTCCTACGGCGCGAGGCACAACTTCACCGTCGCTAGGATGGTTGCTAACGCGTACCTCCAGTACTGGCTCGCAGCTACTTCTACGGCGTATTCTAGCTATGGGCCTCAGATAAGCTACCAGATAGGCACACTCGATATTTCAAAGTACATAGGCAGGAAAAGGAGTGTAAGCGACCTGGTAAAGGGTTACTGGTACTGGCCGAGCTCGGCGTCTGTCGCGTATGCTAAGCTGAGGCTTAATCTAACAAACGCTGGCTTCTATGGATGGGAGTCCGACGTACTGGTCGGGGTCTTCCTGACCGTTTTCCCCGAACCCGTAAAGGAGGATCCAGTGGCCAACACGACCACGATTAGGATAAACGTCCGGGTGGACGACGGCATACCCTACTCCGAACTGCTCACAAAAGGGTGGATAGAGGTCTACTATCCCGAGAAGAAGAGCGGCTACTGGACGGGAAGGTGGAAAAAAGCGAAGATCGTCGACGTGACATACGAGGGCTTCGGGAACTATACCGTCACTTTTCAGCCATACGTTGAGGAACTCGCAGACCCTCTCACTGGGAAAAACTTCGTCCCCTTGATGGTAGTGGTGAGCGACGACAGGGGTATAATAGTGGAAGCCATGACGTACCGCTACATAGCGTTCAAGGTGTACAAGAGAACGCCCCAAACAGTCTCTACAGTAAAGCCTAGTGTAGTCTGTGAAGACCAGTACTCTCTCTGGGGCTTTAATGGGCAGAACGGCCACACAGTTGTGAGCGGTGACGTGGGCGTGTATGCTAGGTACACTACTGTGGCTTCGTTAATATTCCCTAATGGTAGCACGCTCGACGTGTATATTCCACGCTACTCTTACGTGAGGGTTGTTGTCGATCACGACAGTTCGCGCTATGGCGCCGCTCAGATAATCTACGATACGTGGTACAATGGAGAGTTAGTCCTAGACGACGTACATGTGAGTAGCTTCACCGTAAACTATGTGACATATACCAATGTCACGGTCGACTACATGCAGTTATACTTCAGCGGCGTCACCTGGAGGCGCTACTTTAACATAGTGTTTGAGGGTAACTGGGTCGATCTAAGGTCACCATGCACCTATCCCTATAAGAGTGGCCAGTGGAGAATCGAGCTTGACAGGGTCTCGTATATACAGGATCTAGATATAGGCTCCCCAACCAGCGTGAACTTAGATCGGGCATACGCGACGTATGGTGTAGCCTACAGGTACGTCGTAAATACTATTAATAGACCCGCCGCCACGCCGGACGAGGTCTACACGCTTGAAATGACGTGGAACTATTCCTTCTACTTCCTCGGGCACAGGCTTCCCGTGAGAAGGGGGTTCCGCATACTTCCATTCCCGTTTATGCCGATAAAACAGCTCCGAGTAAACATAACAGAGGATGGTACGCTTGCAACGCTCAGGGAGAGGCCCATACAGTATGAGAACTGGACCGTAGTACTGTGGCACGGAGTGCCCGTTAGGGTTCCGCTTGGCCTAGCGGATCCCCAGACAGACTTCTACGGCAACGACACGCTAGTCTTCCAGGTAAAGTTCCCTAGGCTCGACATATCAAACCAGACGGTTATCATATGGTGGCACGACGACCTGGACACCGAGCCCGCAGCCTATCCGACAAACATCACCTATATTGAGGACGCCACGCATAAGGACGTCTGGCACCCCCTCTACGACGTAGAGTTCGTTGACCAGGAGCATACGACCTCGAGGGGCTACGTCGACTACTACGGCGTAGCGGCCTTCGTCTTGAGAGACCCGATAACCGACTACGCCTTCGGCCCATTCAACATACACGCCTTCGGGGAGTGTGGGAGCTCCCTGGGCAAGTGGAGGCCCTACGGTACCTGGACTATATACTATCACTACATGCGCTACAGCTACATCAAAGCTCCCATACGCATTTTCGCGCTACTAAACACGTCTAGGGTGAACAGTGTTTATTCTAGCTGCTATGTACCAGGTGGACTCACAAACTATTATGATACGCTTTCGCTCGTAGAGATAATCAACGGCACACGGTACATACCTGTCACCACATACGTCTATTGGAAGCGTAGCCACACAGACGTGGGCTACTGGATGTACAGCGCAATGGGCCGAGGCATAGCCGACTGGTTCGTCTACGTAGACACTAATAACTCGACGGACGGCACGCCCTTCGCATGGACGTCTTATCCCCCTGTTGTAGAGAAAGACAATCCAAGCTTCTTCGCGGCCTACTGGAACGACGTCATGGGTAGAGCCGCTATAATAGATAGGGCTAGCGTAGATAATCTCTACAACACTGGCGTAGAGCCAAAGTTCGAAGTAACGATGTTCGCCCCTGGAGGCTTCAAGCAGGGATCGATAGAGACGCTTTACAACCCCATTGACTACTATTCCACCGTCTACAGGGGCACATTAGTCGTGTATAACGGAGTCTTCATGGACTTTAGGCCTAGAGGCGAAGGCTGGCTGAACCTAACCGATGTGAGCGATTACTGGGAAAATGGATACATATACGCGCCGATGTTCCTAGAAGATTATCTCCCGGAAATAGGCCCGCCCTAGCCGAGCAGCCATTCGGCTAGAGCTCGCGCAGCGCGGGCTCTGTGAGAATTCATGTTTTTTTCGCTGAGCCTCATTTCGGCAAATGTTTTAGTTGCTCCTTCCGGGACAAATATGGGGTCGAAGCCGAATCCCCCCTTGCCGCGGGGCTCGGCCGTGATCGTCCCGTGGACTCTGCCCTTGAACACGAGCACCCTCCCTCTCGGGGTCTTTACGCCTATCGCAGACTCGAAGTACGCTCTCCTCTCGTCCACGCCCTCGAGGAGCCTCAGTATGCCCCACAGCCCTAGGGTTTTGTACACATAGCTGCTATAGGGCCCCGGGAACCCTCTCAGCTTCTCTACGAAGAGGCCAGCGTCCTCCACGGCCACAGGCGCGTCCATCTCGGGCAGCCTCTGAGCAGCAAACCTGGCGATTTCCTCGAGGCTCTCGGACTGTATCTCCAGCTTCTCGGCTCTCACTGGTACCAGCTCTATGCCGAGGGGCTCTAGCACGGCTGCTAGTTCACGTATCTTATGCGGGTTCCCCGTAGCGAAGTATATTTTCGCCATGATTTTCCGTGGAGCTATGTCTCGGGGGCTTATATCGCTCTCGCCATCCGGCTTGGAAACTGGAGGAGGGAATCGTGGTGGCCACTGGAGAGCCGGGGGCTAGCTTAAATATCATCCCGGCAGGATACCCTCGGGAGTTATGCCGGAGAGCATGAGGCTAGTCCTTAGGTACAGGGAGAAGAGGAGGCTTAGGCTCCGCCACGTAGGCTATATGGCCCTAATAGCGCTGCTCGTCTCACTCGCCTATGCTGCAGCGGTAAACCACACTGGAGGCTACGCTATAACCGACGCTAGGGGCTTCGAGGAGGCTGTGGCGGGTAATGACGCTGTGGCGGTCATGTTTTCCTCGAGTTCATGCCCTGTGTGTAGGAGTATGGAGCCCTACTGGAGAAGGCTTGTTGAAGCGAGAGAGGTGGGGATCAGGTTTCTCATAGTATACTATACTCCTAGGACGGCGCCCCTCTACAGCAGGCTAGGCATCACGGAGACGCCCACCTTCATCCTCTTCTATGATGGGAAGCCTGTTGCGAGATACGTGGGGGAGTTTAGGGGTAGGAACATTACCCAGGCTATGCTGGATTGGGCCACAAAGTCTCTGCTCGAACCTGACACCGGGGTAAGCAGTTATTCCAACTCGACATGCGTGGGCGCGGCCTGCAAAATAGCGGCGCCGGAGCCTAAAAGCGGGGAGCCCTTTTTCCTAGCCATCTCACTCCTCACCGGATTCCTAGCTACACTTTCCCCATGCACCCTGCCTCTCTTCCTGGCATACGCTGGCAGTGTACAGGGTTCGAGGAGGCGGGGAAAAGGCACCCTATGCGGCTGTTTCGCGGCCGCCCTTCTAGGGGTTGTGGCCGCCGGATTAATATTCCTCATAGCGGCTTCTGCGGTCTCAATGCTGCAGGGAGGGGTCACAGTTTTCGCTGCGGCGCTGCTCTTACAGCTGGGTGCTGCACAGGTGCTTGGATATAGTTTCTCGGCTCCCTCCTTCTCCGGGTTTAGGGGTCTCGGTGTCGCTGGCAGCTGCGGGCTATTCAGTATACTGTCTCTCCAGTGTAATATGCCGTTAGTCCTCGCCCCGTTTCTCATAGCCTTGGGCGCGGGGGGCGGTGGGCTGCTCGAGGGCCTTGCAGTAGTAATAGGCTACGCTGTCGGCTTGGGTGTCACACTCACCCTGATACTCGCTGGTGTTGAAAGGGTTCGTGGAGTCGTTGGGAGACTGCTGGCCCGGGAGAAGGTCGTTACGAGGATAGGTGGCGTAGCCCTCATAGCGTCTGCAGTGGCTATGCTCTACTACCTGGTTTCGCCTGGACTGTAACCAATCATTATTTCGACGATAGGCTATAATGTTTGTTTTTTACTCAGATATACATAATTATTATGTTGTTTTTCCCGAGAAACTATATGGCGTAACAGATATAGTATAGCCTGTAGCCTAAGTAGTGGTGGTGGCCGTGGAGAGGGGCATAGTGGCGAGCACGCCCGTTTTTTACGCGTTGACGGATTCCCGCGGAAAAACTATAGTCAAGGTGTCTATAGGGTTAGATAAGGAGCCGGATCTCGAGGCAATTGTTTCGAAGATCCCCGGTAGGAATGCGGGTAGCGGTGTTGTCGTCGGCGAGGGCATACGCGTCTTTTACAAGCGTTACGGCGGCTACGTGGCGGTGGCTTTAGAGAGGGAGAACCTAGATGGCTGGTTTAGACTAGCTCTCTCCCTGATTGGTGGACGAAAGACCCCGGGCAGCTCGGTCGCTGTTCCAGGAGGCCTTGTAGAGGCACTTATGGCTACGGGCTAGGAGGGTATCGTGTTTATACCGCTTTTAATCCTTACTATTTTGTGACGCGGAGGTGGAAGCTTCCCCCCAGGATTAAGGTTCTCGAAGCCTTGGGCTGTATAGGCGATGGGCGCATAAAGATTGAGGATGATAGCGCAGTCGTTGTAGGCTCTGACGGTAAGCGGAGCTACAGGGTTTACTGGGACGGTAAGCTGGGCATATATTCTACAGACAATGGGTCGGTTTACCGGGGGTATCTGGGTTATCCGGCCATAGCTTTTCTCATGTTAAAGGGGGTTCTACCGTTTGACGAGAAGCTTGCCGAGGCGTTGAAGGGTATACCGTGGCGCGAGCTTAACGAGAAGTATAAGAGCTATAGGCTTACGGAGGAGTACGTTAGGGAGATCCTGGAGGAGCGTGGCATAAGTTGGCCCTATGTTGACGCGTTTATTGAGAGGGTGATGGCGGAGATTAAGAGGCTTAGGCCGTATAGAATTGAACCGCCCATGGAGGGTGTGGAATAAAATAACATTGTTTCTCTTTGGTTGTATTTATTATATATTTAATATTGTTTAACCATAAATTAATATAATCGTTTGAATATAATATATATGGTGGAGTGACATGGCCGAGAAGGAGAAGAAGGAGATAAAGGAGAGCGACAAGATGGAGGAGGAGCTGCGTACGCTCTTCGGACAGGCTGAGAGCATTCGCAGGCAGATAGCTACAATAGACGATACTATACTCGACCTCGCAGCCGTGGTGGAGACGCTGGACTATATAAAGGAGCATGGCAAGGACAAGGTTGTTCTGGTGCCCATAGGAGCTGGCAATTTCGTGCGCGCCAGGATAATCGACACCGAGAAGGTGATAATGGGGGTAGGAGGGCGGCTTAGCGTAGAGGCTGGCATCGAGGAGGCTAAAAAGACCCTTAATGAGCGTATCGCGACTTTGGAGACCCTTAGGCTAGACCTACGTAGGAAGCTCGAGGAGGTAAATGCTAGGATAAGGGAGCTTGTCCAGGAGGCGAGTTCCCAGTAAAACCGCCTCTCATTTTTCAAGTACTTGTCAGTAAAGTGTTTTTCTCAGGGGTGGGTGTTCGTGGTAGATGAAGTGTGGGAGTTAGAGGAGTTGGAGAAGGAGCTTGAAGAAGCTGAGGAGTTCTTGAGCCGTAGCGTAGCTAGGAGGATCTACGCCTCTTTTGGGGGTGTCTTGTTCATAGAAGTCTCTCCCGAGGAGGCTCGCCGCATAGTTGAGCGGATGCGTGAGAGAATAAAGGAGAAGAAGACAAGATTAAAAAGGTAAGTAGAATTATCATAATTGTGATTGTCAAATTTGTTGATAGAGAGGAGGAGCTCCAGTCCCTTTCGGAGCTCCTCGACTCCCCTAACATGGAGCTCGTTATAATCTACGGTCGACGCCGTATAGGCAAGACAAGGCTTATATTAGAGGCGCTTAAGGGTAGGCGCTACGTATACTATCTGGCCGTTGAAAGCGGAAACGCGGAAAGGTTCAGGAAGACGGCCTCAAGGATAATTCCGGAGCTAAGATACGTTAGGAACGACTGGGAGGCTATATTTCATTTCCTCAGGGACGAGATAGTCGTCATAGACGAGTTTCCAAATCTTATAAGAGAGGATAAAACCGTGCTGTCGGTTTTTCAGAAAATAGTTGATGAGACGCTGAGCGGGACGCGTACAAAAATCTTCCTAGTGGGCTCCTCCGTCTCCATGATGAAGGATCTTGTTTTGAGCTACAAGTCGCCGCTCTATGGTAGACGTACAGGCCAACTAAAACTACGCCCCCTCCCCTTCCCCTCTCTGAGAGAGTTTTTCCCCACAGCCTCTCCGAGGGAGCTTGTAGAGATATATGGGTTTGCGGACGGTATACCATACTATTTGGAGAAGGTTGAGACGCCGTTCTGGGAGTGGCTTTCAAGGGAGATTAACGATCCTAAGAGTTTTTTAAAGGAAGAGGGGGATTTCCTCCTCCGCTACGAGTTCGAGGAAGTGGGCACTTATAAGAGGATACTCGAAGCAATAGCCTCGGGGAAGACCCGGCTAGGAGAGATAAAGAGCTTTGTCGGCAAAGAGTCTCTCACCGAGTACCTGAGGAACCTTATAGAGGTAGAACTCGTGGAGTACGTTAAGCCCGTAGTGGGCGGAAAAAGGGGCCTGTATTTTATCAAGGACAACTTCACGCGGTTCTGGTTTAGGTACATCTATCCGTTTTTATCGGAAATAGAGCTTGGCGTCTACAGCGTCGACCACATTAAGAGGACGTATGACACGTATCTGGGGAGAGTTTTCGAGAAGATCGCGCTGGAATACGTGTCCAGCCTCGTGAGAAGGGGGGAGCTTCCACGCGTGGAGAAGCTCGGGAGGTGGTGGCATAGGGGCAAGGAGATAGACATCGTGGGCCTCTCGGGTAGAAGGCTGGGCATATTTGTTGAAGCGAAGTGGAGCGACCTTGACGAGCAGGACTTAAAGAGGCTGTACACAGGCCTGGTCGCTAAGTCCTCGTCGATCGACGTCGAGGATAGGATTTACGCCGTAGTGTGCAGGAGCGTTAAAGGCTCTATACCTGGGGGGTTAAGGGTGTACACGCTGGACGACATTCTGAATCGTAAATGAAGATTTTTACCATCAGCGGCCTAGGATAACTGGTGCCCTGTTATGTACGGGTATAGATACGGGAGGGGACGGTTCTTCTATCCCGGCGAGCTCGGCGAGCTCCTCCTAGCCATGCTCTCGGTCTACGCGGTGTTCCTAAGCATGGCCGGCTTCATATTCACGCCACGGCACCTCTTGTACATATTCATACTCTCCTTCCTGGTATACGTGCCGCATGAGATGGCGCACAAGTTCACGGCGCTCCACTACGGCTACCCGGCCAGGTTCAAGCTTATACTCGAGTACTTCCTACTGACCCTTATCTCGGCCATCCCCCTCATACCGATAAAGATCATCGTACCCGGTACCGTGCTGATATACTCCTTCGGCCCCATAAATAAGGAGGAGAACGGGATAATAGCCGCGGCAGGCCCCGCCACGAATATAGTCATAGGCCTGGCATCCCTGGCCTATGCCCTCGCCTTCAGGGCCCCCATCGCCGTCATATTGGCCCAGATAAGCGGGTGGATAGCGTTCTTCAACCTACTGCCCTTCGGCCCCCTCGACGGCAGGAAGATCGCGTCGTGGAGTATACCCGTGTGGCTGGTGCTTATGGGCTTCTCCGTGTATCTCTCCTTTTTTATATAGAGGCCTATCTTGGAGCGCCAAGCTAATATGCAAGCGGCATATCTTTAAGCCACGGTCTTAAGGATGCCGTCAGCGGCTGAAATACAGAGGAAGATCCAGATAGAACAGATAAAGAAGATTAGACAACAGGAGGAGGAGGCGCGCCGCCGCCTCTCCAAGATTAAGCACAAAATAATAGTTCTCAGCGGGAAGGGCGGCGTAGGAAAATCCTTCATCACAGCGAACATAGCCGCCGCCCTCGCAAAAAAGGGGTACACGGTGGGCGTCCTAGACGCAGACATACACGGCCCCTCTATACCTAAAATGTTCGGCCTACACGGCCAGAGCCTATACGCCGGCCCCGGAGGCATTATGCCGCTCATGGGCGTCGGAAACGTACGTGTAGTCTCAGCAGACCTCATGCTACCCAACGAGGAGGCAGCGCTTATCTGGAGGGGCCCCCTTAAGACGGGTTTCATACGCGAACTCCTATCAATGGTGAACTGGGGGGAAATGGACTTTCTACTAGTAGACCTCCCGCCGGGAACCGGCGACGAGGCGCTGACGATAGCCCAGCTCATAAAGGACCTGGACGGCGCAATCGTCGTCACGACGCCCAGCGACCTAACAAGGATAGTTGTTAAGAAGGCTGTCACCTTCTGCAACCAGCTCAAGGTGCGTATACTCGGCATCGTCAACAACATGTGCTGCTTCATATGCCCCAACTGCGGCGCAAAATACTACATATTCGGAAAGGGGGGAGCCGACAAACTCGCGAAGGAAATGGGGCTACGCCTACTCGCAGACATACCCCTCGACCCGAGGATAAGCGAGGCCGTAGACAAGGGAGTGCCCTTCGTCGTGGCGTTCCCGGAGGCGGAGGCTGCAAAGAAGATAATGGAAGTCGCCGACCAGGTAGTCGAGCAGCTGGAGCAGAAACAAGAGGGAGAAAAAGAAGAAGGCGACTCGGCCTCCTCACGTGATCCGGGCGACAAACGCCTATACCTTAACTTCTAGGAGCGTATTTCTCCAGCTCTCTGTTTAGGTGTAGGCTCATCATTTTTTCAGCTAGTGCAGGCTTTATCCCGGCGACTGCCTCCAGCGAGTATATGTATGTCAGGTGGTAGCTCTCGGCTATGAGGCCGGCGATAACGTCGGTGAGCCGCTTAAACGCCGTACACAGCTCTATTGCCTCGTCGGGGGGCAGCTCGGAGAGGGCTTTCCTCAGAAAGGCTAGCTGGACGCGCCCCATCATTGCCAGCATGTAGCGGTTATACACCTTTCTCTTTATGTGGATGATGCCTACATACCACTGCCAGAGCCAAAAGGAGTCATCGTATTTTCCGTCGAAGAGGCGCTCATACCATTCCCTGAGGGTCTTCTCTCTAAGCGGGCGCTCCCCCTCCCTGAACACCTTCGCTGTAGGCTCATAGGAGAACAGTGTATCGTAGAACTCTTTAACCACGTCGTTTGCCCACTTCAGCGCGACGTCCCTGTACTTGGCTAGTGTTTCACCGTCTTTTTCGCTGAATCCTGTGAGGCGTATGAGATCCTCGACGTAGCGCAGCACTTCCTCCTTCTCCACCATGCCCTGCACCTCTCTGAAAACAGGTATTTTACCTCTACTTTACCGTTTCTCAGCTAGAGCCCGTCGATACTCCTCCATGACGTTTTTCAAAACAGTGTATACGAGCAGGGTATCCCTGCTATCCACTATTAGTATTGTATCCCGATAGCAGGATATTATCTGCGTCACATTCACGCCCCTCGAGGATAAGAGGAACGTGAGGTAGGATACGACGCCCGGCGTGGACACTATCTCGGGTGGGCTCTTCATTATAACGGCCGCCTGCCGCCTCAGGTAGTAGAGCAGCGCCCCACCGACAACTTCTCTCATCTTCTCACCCGTCTCCCTGTCCACCATGAGCGTCATCGTCTCGACGCTCTGGGCGAGTTGGAAGAACCTCGCCTTCCTAGCGCTGCTGAGCAGCTTCGGCAGAAGCCCCCTGCCCCTCCTCGCGTCGATGGTTAAGACCTCTATGTCGTCAACTAGGCTCAGCGTGCTGTTGGCTATAACCTCTGCGAGCCTGCTTTTCCTGGGAGCCTCGCCGGGGAGTTCCCGGGCTATCCTGACTAGGGCAACCTTGATGGCGCTGAGACCCGCCCTTACCCCGATGCTCTCCAGCTCTCTCTGAAGGTACGCGGCGAGCGCGCTGTAGTTGACGATGCGCATACGTAGCGCTTCTAGTAGGCAGGGCCTATTGTAGACAAGGTTTCTGACGTGCTGCGCCACGCTGTCCCTCCTGAGGGGCACCTCGGTTATCCCCGGCTAGTATGGTGTTGCTTCAATATAAATCTATGTTTCATATGTAACATAAACTCGAATGTATGTAACATTTAGATACAAAATAAATATATATTTTCACTATTTGATGCACAAGGCTGAGAAAAATGGACGCCAAAACCACCCTGATAGCGGGTATAATAATAGCGCTCCTAGTGGGGGCGGGGATAGGGTATGCTGTCTCGCTGTCCCAGATAAACCAGCTGAAATCTAAAGTAGCCTCACTAGAATCAAAGCTTGGGCAGGGAGGAGCCGGTGGGTGCATCCAGACCACCGGGCTGGTCGAGAAGATTAAGAAGAGGGGCTATATAATACTCGGTACTAGCGCTGACTGGCCACCCTTCGAGTATATAGACAAGCAGGGCCACTATGTGGGCATAGACATCGAAATAGCGAAAAGGATAGCCCAGAAGCTGGGTGTAAAACTCGTCGTAAAGGACATGAAGTTCGCGGCCCTAATCCAGAGCCTCCAGGACGGGAAGATAGACATGATACTGGCGGACATGACCCCCACCCCGGAGAGGGAGAAGGTGGTTGACTTCTCTATACCCTACTACTTCAGCAAGGGGAATGCGGTCGTAGTCCTGAAGTCCTCTAACATACAGAGCATACAGGACCTCTACGGCAAGAAGGTGGGCGTGCAGCTCGGCACCATCCAGGAGGACTGGGCGAAGGACAACCTGAAGGGCAAGGCGGAGATAGTGAGCTACGACAAGGTATACCCCGACATGGTGATGGTGCTTAAGAGAGGCGACGTGGCGGCGATAATAGTCTCAGACATGGTCGCCGACGTCCTCCTCAAGAAGGATCCGAGCCTCAAGATAGCCTTCTACGCCGGCGGCTCCGGGGTAGGCGGGGCGGTCGCCGTACCCCAGTGCGCCGAGGACCTCAAGTACGTGGTAAACAGCGTGATCTACGACATGCTCCAGAACGGTGAGATGAAGAAGGTCTTCCAGCAGGAGATAGACAAGTGGCTCTCGAGCCAGGGCTAAATTTTTTCCCAACCACTCTTTTTCGCGTCCCGGTGAGGCGAGGCTAAATGGGAGTATTCGAGTTTCTAGTGCAGTACATGCCGTTTATCGCGCAGGGGGCAACGGTGACGCTCCAGCTAACCGTTTTCTCATTCGCGCTAGGCTTCACGGCGGCGATGCCGCTCGTAATGGCGAACCTCTTCGGCGTCCTACCCGTGCGGCTCGTGTCGCGGTCCTACGTGGAGGTGGTCAGGGGCACGCCCCTGCTGGTACAGCTTTTTCTCATATACTTTGGTCTACCATCTATAGGGGTAAAGTTCGACGCGATGACGGCTAGTATTCTGGCGCTGGGCCTCAACAGCGCCGCGTACCAGGCCGAGATATTCAGGTCGGCGATAAAGGGTATACCTGAGAGCCAGTTTCTTGCCGCCGAATCCCTCGGGTTCACGAAGCTCCAGACCTTCCGCTACGTCGTTTTACCACAGGCCGTGAGGATAGCCTTGCCGGCGCTGGTCAACGAGTTTGTGACGCTTATAAAGGAGAGCGCGCTCGCCTCGATAATAGGAATTGTGGACATAACTAGGAGGGCGGACTACGTGGCCGCGTACACCTTTAGGGCCTTCGAGGCCTACCTCGCAGCCGCCATAATATACTTCGTGCTATGCTACTTCTTCTCATACGGGGCTAGGGCGATAGAGAAAAAGACCAGGATACCCGGCTACAAGGGTGGATAGGCGTGGACGACTACGTGCTTGTGATGGAGGACGTGGAGGCGGGCTACGAGGATCACAGGGTCCTCAAGGGCGTCTCCCTTAGGGTTAGGCGTGGAGAGCGGGTAGTTGTCATGGGGCCCAGCGGGAGCGGTAAGAGCACCCTCCTCAAGACAGCCGTGCTACTTGTTAAGCCGTGGAAGGGCAGGATAGTGCTGGACGGCGTAGAGGTCACGGCGAGGGGCGTCGACATACGCAAGGTGAGGGCGAAGACGGGCTTCGTGTTCCAGAGCTACAACCTTTTCCCCCACATGACCGTGCTCGACAACATAGTTCTACCCCAGATACTCGTGAAGAAGGTTCGACGCGAAGAGGCCGTGAAGAGGGCCCATGAGGTTTTAAGGGAAGTGGGTCTCGAAGGCGTGGAGCACAAATACCCCCTCCAGCTGAGTGGCGGCCAGCAGCAGCGCGTCGCCATTGCGAGGGCCCTCGCAATGGACCCCATAATCTTCTTCCTAGACGAGCCGACCAGTGCCCTGGACCCCGAGCTCAAAGAGGAGGTGCTCAATACCCTGGAGAAGGTGGCACAGGAGGGGATAGCGATGCTCATAGTCACCCACGAGCTCGACTTCGCGGAGGACGTGGCTGACAGGATAATATTCATGGAAAACGGCGTTGTCGTCGAGGAGGGCGAGCCGCACAAGATACTCTACAACCCTGAGAAGGATAGAACAAAGGAGTTTCTACGCTCCATCCGCAGGCGCCGCCTAAAGGCTGAAGCCCTCCACAGCTAGCGCGTCTCCACGTGAGCGTCGAAGAACCTGTGTACGTCTATTTTTCTCCACCCTTCTGCTCTCAGCCTGGCGCTGTAGAAGCTCCACGCATGCTCCACGAGCAGGCTGACCCCTCTCCTCTTTTCCCACCTCATCACGCCTCCTCGGAGAAACTCCCTGACAGCCTCCTCGGGAGAGACTTCGATGAGCGCGGCAGCGGTGAACGCGAGGAGTGTCTCCGGGCCCGGCCCCACCCTGTCAAAGACGGTGCAGGCCTCCACGTACTCTTCCACGCTAAGAGGCCTCCACCCTATCCGCCTCGACACGGCCTCCCATAGCGGCCCCCTGGAAACCTCCTCTACGACCGCAACTGTGGGGCGTAGGTCGCTGCGCCTAATTATATAGTAGGCCGGCGCCACGGGGTCGTAGGCCACGACCCACGCGCTTAGCCCCGTGCAGAGGTCATCGCCCCTTACAACCACCGAGAAGGGCTCGGCGCCCCAGTCTTCGAAGAGCGCTTCACGGAGACTCCACCTCCTCCTTCCACGGGCTCTGACCGCTAGGAGCTTCGCAGCGTTCACCTCCACTAGGCCTCCGACGCCCAGCGCCGGCGTCCCCCTACGCCAGGAGGCGTCGAGCTCTACTAGATCCAGCGTGGCCCTACGCCTGCCCAGGGGGGTGTACACGCCGTTGGGGAGCCTGGAGCCGGCCTTCACCACCTTCAAGCAGACACCACCGGGGGATTAAGGATAATAACAGGGCTAGGGAATATATAGGCGCCTGAGAGGTGGATGCCTATTGTGTTGCAGGTATATAACACGTTGAGCAGGCGGCTAGAGGAGTTTTCCCCCGTAGAGCCGCCCCGAGTGAAGATGTACGTCTGCGGCCCCACCGTCTATGACTACAACCACGTTGGCCATGCACGCACCTACGTTGCCTTCGACGTCGTGAAGCGGTATCTTCTGCTGCGCGGCTACGACGTAGTCCACGTCCAGAACATCACGGATATAGACGATAAAATTATACGCAGAGCGCAGGAGGAGGGCAGGGACTGGCGCGAGGTAGCCGACACTTACGCGAAGGACTACCTCGAGGCGCTGAAGAGGCTAAACGTCCACGTAGACATTCACCCAAGGGTCACGGAGCACATTTCCGAGATAATAGACTTCATACAGCTCCTCATAGACAAGGGCCACGCCTACGTGGCGCCGAGCGGCAGCGTCTACTTCGACGTTGACACCTACCCCGACTATGGAAGGCTCAGCGGCCGCCTAGACAGGCAGCAGTGGACGCAGGAGGAATTCGCGAAGGAGAAGAAGAACCCCTACGACTTCGCGCTCTGGAAGGCCAGGAAGCCCGGAGAGCCCTATTGGGACAGCCCATGGGGGCCTGGGCGCCCCGGCTGGCACATAGAGTGCAGCGTGATGTCCACGAGGTACCTGGGCCGCCAGATAGACATACACGCGGGGGGCAGCGACCTGATCTTCCCCCACCACGAGAACGAGAGGGCGCAGAGCGAGGCGGCGTTGGGGGTTAAGCCTTGGGTTAAATACTGGATGCACAGCGGCATGCTGCAGGTAGCCGGGGAGAAGATGAGTAAGAGCCTGCGCAACATAGTGCCCCTACGCGACCTCTTCAAGGAGTACGACCCCCTAGCCGTGAGGCTCTGGCTCGCCTCGGCCCACTACAGGGCGGTTATAAGCTTCACCGACCAGGCCCTCCAGCAGGCTCAGGCAAACCTTCAGAGACTCCGCGGGGCCGTAGCCCTGCTGAGGGATCTCCTATGGGAAACAGAGCCTGAGGGGAGGCTGAGCGACGCCCAGGTGGAGACGCTGAGGAAGCTCTACGCTCTAAGAGACAGGTTCCACAGGGAGATGGAGCGCGACTTCAACGCCAGCGGGGCCTTCGCGGCCGTAATGGAGCTCGCAAGGATCGTGTACGCCGAGATAGAGCCTAGCCCCTCCTATGCGACCGCGTGGAGAGCCTACAGGCTTTTCGAGGAGTTTAACAGGGTTCTAGGCGTGCTGGACGAGCAGCTCTACGGCGGAGGAGGGCGCCGCGAGGACGACTATATAAGGATACTGGTCGACGTAAGGGCTAGGCTCCGCGAAATGAAGCTCTACGAGCTCGCCGACTACATCAGGGACAGGCTTTCAAGCCTCGGCGTGGCGCTAATGGATAAGGGAAGCGAGACCAGGTGGATAAAACACTAAGCTCACGTTTATTTTAGCCTACACGTCGTCCACGTCTACGTCCTCTTCCTTCATACTGCCAAGCGCGACCGCCGCCTCCCTCCTCACACTCTTGTAGAGCCTCGGGCTATACGCCCGGTACCTCGCCAGCATGTCCCTGAGCCAGGCCGCCTGGCCAGAAAACCTCGCAGCCTCCCCGCAGTCGATGCCATTGGGGGTCACAAGGGGGCTCCCCATCAGGTCGTGCTCATATATCTTCGCGAGAATGTACCTATAGGGGGAATACACCTTTACCGGCTCCGCGACCAGTCTTCGCAGCCTCACTCCTCGGCCTCCCACGCCGCCCCTAAGCCTCCTCGTCAGGTAGCTCACACGTGAAGCAGAGCCTGAAAGCGCGTGGACATACACGGAGTCCGTCTTCAACACAAGGCCCTCGCGCCTTATCTCGAGGGCCGCCAGCCTCGCCTCGTTCAGATAGAGGTACGTGGCCACGATCGCCGCCATGGCGAGGGAGCTATGCTTTGCCCTTTCACCGCCGCAGGGAGATACATAGCCGCCCAGAAGCGGCTTTTCAGAGAAGAACCAGGGAAAAAGTAGGGTCAAAGCGGCGGGTGACAGGAAAAACCTAGGCTCGTTTTCCATTCCTCTTTGCCTCGAGGAGACCAGGTTTCACGGCGATAAATTGCTTGCCTATCCACGAGACCCCCCTCTAGCGGGGCCTCACCTTCTCCTCAAAGCCCAGGGCCACGGCCAGTGCGCCCAGCAGGACGGCGTCCCCGCCCAGCGGGGTAACCCTTATCTCAGGCACCCTATTTATCGTGTAGCCGGAGACCCTCTCCCTGAACCCTCTGAGGAGTATATCAGCGTTGTTCAGCGCCACAGAGCCCCCCACGGTTATGAGCTCAGGGTCGAAGTAGTTTACGATCGCGGCGAACCCGTACACGTTATACCTCACCACCTCCGAGACAACGAGCTCTGCGAAGCGGTCGCCAGCCCTATAGGCCTCGAACACCTCTTTAGCGGTGAACTCCCCCATGCTCGAGAGGGGGCTTTTCTCCCAAAGCTCCGGGCTGCTTTGTGATAGCAAAGCTGCGAGCCTCGGGATGCCCGTCCCCGACGAGTACGCCTCCCAGTGCCCCCGCCCCCCGCAGCCACATACAAGCCTCTCCTCGCTGTCGATCACTATGTGGCCCACCTCGACGGCATTGCCATCTTTACCTAGGAGAAGCTCGCCATCCACGTAGGCGCCGCCCCCGATGCCCGTGCTTATAGTGACGTACACCAAGTTGTCGAGCCCCTTCCCCGCGCCCCACGTCCTCTCGCCAACCACGGCGGCGTTACAGTCGTTCAACACGGTCACTGGGAGCCCTAGGAGCTCCCGGAGCGGCTCGGCGAGCGGTATACGCTTAAACGGCATGTTGGGCGACCCGACTATCTCCCCCTTCTCGGGGTCTAGGGGGCCCGCTGTGCCAACGGCTGCAGCAACAGGGTCGACGCCGAGGCGCGCCGCGAGACGTTTAGCGGCGTCTGCGATGCGGGAGGCAAGCTCTCCAGGCGATCTTATTTCCCTGGTATAGAATCTTTCTAGTCCGAGCAGTTTGCCCTGAGTATCCCCAATGGCCACGCGGGTATAGGTACCTCCTATGTCGACTGCTATCCCAAACATGGTCATAACTATAAAGTAGTTCTAGGATAATTTATGGATATATATATATTAGTTTTGTAATAATATATTGGTGTAAGATATGGCAAATAAACCGAATTTAATAATAAAAAATGGGAAAAGCCCTCATACGGCGTAAACGATCCCTGTCTAAGTCCCACAGGTGTCTCCCCCAACTCGTGTTTCATACATTGCTCCTCCTGCCAGATGGGTGGAAAATGAGAATGGCCGGTGATAATGAAAATTTCTACCCCCGTTTTCTCGA
>Ga0256833_1000435_pt1 | contig 32913 bp, 40 predicted proteins | sample 356284metaG_FD_190535 | JGI IMG/M metagenome (GOLD analysis project Ga0256833, IMG submission 190535) | Hydrothermal vent microbial communities from Mid Atlantic Ridge, Atlantic Ocean - 356-284 | ecosystem: Environmental > Aquatic > Marine > Hydrothermal vents | place: Atlantic Ocean: Mid... | reverse complement strand
ATTAAAAGACTTTTTTGAGCATGTCGATGTTGCCGTCGACGGTGCAGAAGCACGTAAAAAAATAGATGCGACCGCTTACGATCTTATTATTACCGATATTAACATGCCCAAGGTGGACGGTATTGAACTCATTACCCATTTGCGTGAGCAAGACAACGATATTGCCATTTTAATACTCTCTGCCTACAATGAACCGACCTATTTTATTCAGGCGATTAAACTCGGTATTGACGGCTATTTGTTAAAGCCTCTGCATATTGACCAGTTTGTCGATACCATTAGCCGAACGCTACAGCAAATCGAGATAAAAAAAGAGAATCTTGCTTACAAACAGTCACTTTTGGAAGTGGTTTCAACTAAAACCAAAGAGCTAGAATATACCTATTTTCACGATGCACTGACCCGGCTTCCTAACCGTATGGCTCTTGAGCGTGATATTACACAGCAAAAAAAAGAGAGTATTCTACTCATAGATATCAATAATTTTGCAGCCATCAACAATCTCTACGGCAGTCGTGTCGGCGACAAAACGCTACAAAGCATTGCCCAATATCTTTTAAAACTCGCGAGCAGCTCATATACTGTCTACCGTCTGAGCGGCGATCAGTTTGTCTTTTTAAGCCATGCCTTCCAAAATATTGAGTACTGCAAAGCCACTGCCGATACCATCGTAGAGAGTCTGAGCAACAATTCTATTGATATTATGGTTAACAATCAAGAACTTGAGATCAATATTTCGGCTACCATTGCCATTGTCAACAACACTCACAATCAACGGCTTTTGGAATATGCGGATATGGCTCTTGAGTATGCCAAAAAAACGCATCAGAGTCTTGTAGTTTACACCAAATCACTCTCACTCGAAGCACATTACAAAAAAGATATTGAGGCCGTTCAACTGGTCAAAAATGCCTTGGCTGAAGATCGGCTGGTTCCCTTTTTTCAACCCATTGTCAAATCTGACGGTACCGTCACGTACGAATGTCTTGCCCGAATTATTGCCAGTGACGGCACCGTCATCTCCCCTTACTTCTTCATTGACGGTATTAAAAAGACCCAATATTACGCCGAACTCACCAAAGTGATGATCCGCAAAGCCTTTGATGTGTTTGAAGGCAGCGAAACCTCCTTTTCGCTCAATCTCTCCTATGAAGATATCTCCAACGAAAAAATTATTACCTACCTCAAAGAGCTTATTTACTCCAAAAATATGGCTCAAAACCTCATTTTAGAGATTGTTGAGAGCGAGAGTATTGACAATTTTGAACTCATTAAACATTTTATTGATGAAATGAAAGCTCTCGGTGTGCGTATTGCGCTGGACGATTTTGGAAGCGGCTACTCAAATTTCTCATATTTAATGGAACTTAAACCGGATTTTATTAAAATAGACGGTTCACTTATTAAAGAGATTCATGCGAACCGTAAGTCGTACATTATTACCAAAACCATAGCGAACTTCTCTAAAGAGCTTCACATTGACGTCATTGCAGAGTTTATTCACTCTCAAGAAGTTTATGACAAGGCTAAAGAGTTGGGTATTGACGGCTTTCAAGGCTACTTTTTAGGTGAACCGGTACAACACATAACAAAGGACTAGCCATGCCGTTTCTCATCGCCGTAGGTGTTATTGCACTCATTCTTATTCTCATGTACAATGCCCTCATTGCCCGGAAAAATCAAGTTGACAATATTTTTGCCGGTGTCGATGCCGCACTCAAAAAACGTTTTGATCTTATTCCTAATCTCATTGCTTCCGTACAAGAATACATGACGCATGAAAAAGAGCTTCTTAGCAACATTACCAAACTGCGTACCGAAGGACTAAAACCCAATCTCTCCGATACTGAAAAAATGGCTCTGGATCAGCAGGTCACTTCAGCGTTGGGCACGCTGATGATTTCGGTCGAAAATTATCCCGATCTTAAAGCCAATGAAAATATTATAAACCTGCAGCGTACCCTTAATGAGACCGAATCTCAGATTGCCGCGGCGCGACGTGCATATAACCAAGCTGTAACGGACTACAACAATATTATTGAAATGTTTCCCACCAATTACATGGCATCATGGATGAATCTGACCCGAAAAGAGGTGTTTGTTATTGATGAACATGAACGTGAAAATATTAACGTCAAAGAGCTCTTTAACGCTTCATGAAAAGCATAGGCGAGCTGACTGATTTCTATTACAATGCGCTCTACCCCTCGCTCAAAGCTTTAGAAGAGCAGCGCAAAGCGCTTGCCGTAAAAGCTTACAAAATATTTGCATTGATTGCCCTGCTGGCTCTTTCGGGCATTGCCGTACGTTGGTACTATTTTCATGCCCTTGATCTGCTCTCATTGATGTTTGTCATTGCCGGAGCTATCGGTGCCGCATGGAGCTATCGGCATATTATTCAAGATTATCGTACAGAATTTAAAATGCGCATTATGAAACCGCTGATCGAAGCCATTGACGACTCGCTTCGCTATGCACCCGTTGCCACCGTTTCACAAAGCCTTTTTGAACGTTCAGGGCTGTTTCAAGGACGTATTGATAGATTTACAGGCAACGATCTGGTTCAAGGCTCTATTGCATCGGTTGATCTGCAATTTTCAGATTTACATGTAGAGTCCGTAACCCGAGACGCCAAGGGAAATTCACACCGTTCTACCATCTTTCAGGGACTCTATATTGTTGCGGAGTTTAACAAGCATTTTAAATCACAGACTATAATTCTACCCGATAGTGCAGAGAAGATCTTCGGCAATGTTCTGGGTAGCTGGCTTCAGTCCAAGAGCTTCGGTCGTGACCGTCTCATTACACTCGACAATGCAGCATTTGAAAAAGCTTTTGTCGTTTACGGAAATGATCCCATTGAGTCACGCTACATCTTGACACATACCCTGATGGAACGGCTGCTCAATTTAAAACAGAGTGTAGGACACAATATTTATGTGTCGTTTGTCGATGCCAATATTCATATTGCCATTGCCTACAACAAAGATCTTTTTGAACCGACCGTCTTTCAATCACTGCTAAACTATGACAATGCAATGAGCTATATTCATGCACTCAATCTTGCCGTCGGCATTGTTGAAGAGCTCAAACTAAACGAACGATTATGGAGTAAAGAATGATACAGATCCTACTGTCGCTACTGTTGCTGGCACTCACTGCCGCCGCCCTGCCCCTGCACCAAGTACCGCCGACCGTAACCCTCGATGGTGACCGCGGCGAAACGGCTAACGGCAAACCCTGGGTCTCCAGAGATACCCTAAAAGGGAAAGTTCATATTCTTTTTTATGTCGATCCGGATAAAAAAGATCTCAATAACGCCCTCTCTGAAGCACTCAAGCGCCGAAAGTTTGACCACAATCACTACGCTTCCGTAGCCATTGTCAATATGGCTGCCACATGGATGCCAAACTTTGCCATTGAGGCAAAACTAAAGAAAAAACAAGAACTCTACCCCGATACGCTCTATGTCAAAGACAAACAAAAAGTTCTGGTAAAAGAGTGGGGTTTGGCCGATGACAACTCCGATATTTTACTCTTTGACAAAGAGGGCAAACTGATCTACTTTTATGAAGGCAGACTCAATGACAAAGAGATTGCCAAAGTCATTAAATTAATTGAGGAGCATCTGTAATGAATGAAAAAGATCTGCTACTTTTAAGCATTAAAGATTTCATGACCCCCAAAATGCTTAAAATGGTTCTGCTACCCTTTGTCATTACCATGCTAATTATGTACACGCTCTTCTTTATTGCCGCCGATTTGGGTCTCGATACGCTGCAACAGACTACGCTTCAAGTAGAGAGTACGCAAACGATAGCCAATAACGGAGCCGAACACACGGAAAATTTCAGCGGGACATTTAGCGGTACATCCATCATTGACTTTTTAATGACCCATACCGTTACCTCATGGCTTATTAGCTTTTTAGTCTATACCGTAGGAAGTTTTTTGGTGTTACTCATTTCAATTGTCGTAGCTCTGGCCGTCATTGGATTTTTAACACCGCCTATTTTAAAAGAGTTACAGCAGCGTCACTATCAAACTATTGAACTGATCGGTTTTGACGGCATCACGACGGTAGTGTGGAACTTTACCAAATCGTTTCTTGTCATGATCGGCCTTTTTTTGCTGCTGATGCCGCTCTATTTTGTTCCTCTTATTAATATCATTGCACTTAACATACCGTTTTACTACTTCTTTCACCGACTGCTTACGTATGATGTCGCATCTACGCTGTGTACCAAAGAAGAGTATGTTCACATCATGCACTTCAAAGGGAATGCGATGCGTATTAAAACGCTGCTGCTCTACATGGTCTCGCTGATACCCTTTGCCGTGTTGTTCGCTACGGTATTTTTCGTCATCTATATTGGGCACAGCTTTTTTAAAGAGGTTGCCTTACTGCGTCAAAATTTACATGTAAATCAGACGTAGCAACATGCCGTTGTTACGCGACAACGCTCGTCTCTTCAGGTTCATACGTAATCTCTTTCATGGTACCTTTTGAACCGGTAAAACGAATGAGCACCTGTGTGGCACCAAAGCTTTTGGCAATGCTTTCTAAAGTTTTACGTGCCGAATTTTCGACATCACCGCGCATTGACGCCGCAAACTCTTCTGCCATTTGCGCTACTTGCACTTTTGCCTCTTCGATAAGTTTGTTTTTTGAAGCTTCGTCAAAACCGTCGCTAAAAGCCGCTGTTACAAGTGAAGGCAATAGCCATGGCAACAGCTTGGCACCTTGTTCGTCGTAAAACTTAATATCTTTAATGTTGGTATCGTATTCGACCTCGGGCATCGTAATCTCAAAAGCGCCGTCGCTCTTTTCAACAACCTCGAACTCCGGAGTGTTTAGATCATATTTAAAATCAATATCGAACTGAAAGATAATAGCCATCTTTTTATTAGAAAGCAACCATCTGAAATACTTCTGTCCAATCTCACCAAAAGCATGGTCACGTGCCGTTACAATCTCTTTGGTAACAACCTTGTAGACACTCAGTTCTCCTAAAGAGTGGAATCGCTCAATGGTGGAAAAGTGTGCTACCTCATCGATTTTTGTCTCGCTGTTTTTGGGTTTTTTCAGTGCAAACCAGATCCCCACGGGCAGCAGCAGTCCCACAATAAACATAATAATACTTTCCATACAACACTCCTTTGGTACCCACTCTATCGGTTTATTGTGTAATTATAGTGTAATTCACTCTATAATCGAACAACATGACGCTCTAACGCAGAAAAAAGCGCTGCAAGCGACGCCTCATCGGCAACGACTCTAAAAATGACCCGATCGGTCTCAAACACTTTTTCAATACGTTCAATACGACATTGCCCCAGTGTATATTCTGCCAGTTGCACGGTCTGATAATTACATGTAAATTGTGCCGTCACCTCTTTAACATACGCATGTACTGCAGCACTGCCGAGTACCAGATTGGCCGCATCGCTGTAAGCGCGTACCAAACCTCCGGTTCCCAGCTTGGTACCACCGAAATAGCGCACGGTAATCATTCCCACATTAATGAGTTCATGCCCTTGAAGTACGGCAAGCGTCGGTTTTCCTGAAGTCCCCCGCGGCTCACCGTCATCACTGCTGCCCTCTACAATTTGATCAAAGGCATTAAAATAGCGAAATGCCGTTACAAAATGGCGTGCTTTAGGATGTTCTGCTTTGAGCTGTTGCAGCAGTGACTCGTACATAAAGTAAGGAACAATGTGGGCTATAAATCTGGACTGTTTGACAATGAGCGTATCGCTATAATCTTTTGGTATGGTTTTCATCACTAACATCCAATTTCGAATCTTTTTTGTATAATAACAAAAAAACTATCAATGCAACAACTTCGTAAGGGCAACCATGGGACTATTTAGTATGATCAAGCGTCACCTCTTCAATGCATTTCGTGAAGTACTGATCTATCACCACAATTCCTTAGAATTTCGTGCCAAACTCTTTGCCCTAATCATTGCTGTTAACGGCGAGGGCAATGACGAAGTGTTCGACTCCGTCAAAGCATCAGGCATGGCCATTTACAATGATGACGATCGTGCTGAGGCACTGGTGTTAACCACCAAAGAGATCATTGCTAAAGTTCATGATGACAACGGACTCAATGAAGATCTACTCATTCAAGATATTGTCAAAGAGATGAAAGAGATACCACGTTATCGTAATAAAATCAATACACGCCAACTTCAAAAAATTGTTGATTTTACAACCGACGACGACATTCGATCGTATCAGGAAAATATTTTAGAATTTTTAGACAAAGCCAAAGCGGGTGCCTAAAGCCGGAGTTATACGACAAAACGCGCTTTGTCGAAAAATGACTCTTCGGAGATATTTTTAAATGCAGCATTGATCGATACGAAAAAATCCGGGTATTTCTCCTCCATCTCGGCGAGCATGTTCTTCATTGTTGCACGGGCATGCGGCATCTTGATATCAAAACGCATGGACGGGCACATCTCGTCACCAATCGTGGGCATGTTATTCTCTAAAGCTGCTGCCGCCAGCTGTCGTTCACGCATTTGAATCAGCGGACGAATCACCACAAGCCCATTGTCGGCACGATATTTCGGTGCTAAAGAGCGCATCTGTCCGTTATAGGTCAGGTTCATAAAAAAACTCTCTGCCGCATCGTCCAAATGGTGCCCGAGTGCCAATTTATTACAGCCGAATTGTTCGGCGGCACTGTAAAGTGAACCACGACGCATACGTGAAAAAAAGCTGCAAAACGAGGAGTTTTTACGAATTTTTTCGCCGGCAACTTCGTAAATGTTGGTGGCATAGATATGATGTTCGATACCGTAGTTTTTACAGTGCTCTTGAAGCGATGTAAAATCCTCTCCCATACCGTAAGAGACGGTTACGGCAATAAAGTCAAAATGAAACGGGGCACGACGTTGCTGCTCTTTAAGCGCATGCACCAGTGTCAATGAGTCTTTGCCTCCGGAGAGTCCCACAAGAATTTTATCACCCTCGCCGATAAGCTCAAATTCAGCATTGGTACGTCCCAGTTGGCGCATAATTTTTTTAGAAAGTTTGATACCCATTAGAGCTGCTCGACCATCTTCATAATAAAGTCCGCACTGGTCTCAGCCGAGCTTTTCAAAAAGGTATCAAAATCAAAACCGGCATCCATATCGGCAGTATCGCTAATGGCACGTAATATCAAAAACGGTATGCCAAGAGCATCGCACACTACGGCTACCGATGTACCCTCCATCTCCAGTGCATCGGCATGAAATACTTTCTCGATCCATGCTTTACGCTCCAAAGAGGCGACAAACTGATCACCGGTTGCAATAACTCCCTCTTTCAGCTCAATATTCATACTTTTAGCAACCGCCATTGCCTGACGTCGCAATGTAGCATCACTCTTTATAAATACAGCGCCTTCGGGAACATATCCGTACGGATGACCAAATGCGGTAATATCCAAATCATGCTGACATAACTTCGTTGCCACTATAAGATCGCCGATTTTCAGCTCCGGATTGATCCCCCCGGCAACACCGCTAAAAAGCAGCAGCTCTGCACCAAATTTTTCTATAAGCGTTGCTGCCGTCAAAGCAGAAAACACCTTACCGATTTTCGAGTAGGCAATCACCAGCTTGTGACTGCCGTAATGCGCTGTAACATAGCGATTTTGTGCATAATCTACTGTCTCGTACGTATCCAGACGCTTTAAAATCGGTTCTATCTCTTCGGGCATCGCCCCCATAACTGCTATTGTCATCTACTCTCTTTAATCAATTTTTGCCATCCACTTCTGTACCTTGTGCAGCGTATGGTTGAGTACGACGCTTGCCGTCTCTTCTTCAAAATTGTTCAGCCGGTACTCGCATGCTCCTTCTGCGGTAATAATACGACTGCCGCCCCAAAACCCCAAACCATCCTCAAAACCGACACGATTGACAAAAATCACATACGAGCTGCACAACAACGCACAGGATGTCAAAAGAGCGTGCCATTGCGACTCAATACCGATGCCCGCATCACTAAAATCCCGTGAAGGTGACGCTGCCAGTACGTATATACAGTCAGGTTTCAGCTCTGCAAGTGTTGCCATAACCGAAGCGCGCCAGAGATCTTCACAGACTAACATTGCCGCCTTACCGTAGGAGGTATCAAAACACGTTATTTGCTCACCTTTAAAAAAGTAACGTGCCTCTTCAAACATTCCGTAGTTGGGAAGATGCATCTTATGGTGCATATGAAGCATATGACCTTCACTAAAATAGAGCGCACTGTTATAGGTACGACCCTCCTGTTTGATTGCCGCACCTATAACAATATCACGTTCTTTACTTGCCTCTTGAAGTTGCATGAGCTCTTCAATTTCATACGCATCCTCATATACCTTGTCTTGCAGCAAATAGCCATTGAGTGCCAACTCGGGAAAGACAATAACCTCGGCACGACTCTGCTCTATAACAGGCAATATTCGCTGCAGATTGCTACGGTTAAGCTGTGGTGCGATCTGGGCTAAGGAGACGGTCATGAAAGTTCTTTAACAACGTTACTCAACGTCTCCATATCAGAGACATTCAATGTTGTCATCTCTTTGGCAATACGACGGTTCAGGCCTTTCAATACCGCTGCATTACCAAACTCAATAGCAATATCAACGTGCGGTGCCACCGATTGAATGGACTGCTTGTACCGTACCGGTTTAACCAACTGCTCTACAAGCAGCGGCAACGCCTCAGCTTTTGTGTTGTACGGACCTGTCGTAACATTGGAGATAACTGGTCCACTAAACGTATTGTGCAGCATACACTCCAGCTCATGTTGCAGCGGTTCTTGCGCGCTTTGTAGCAACTTACAGTGGCTTGCTACCGACATATTGAGTACAATAGCACGTTTGGCACCGGCATCTTTAAAAACCTCTTCCATACTTTGTAGATCCGATTTTAATCCGGCAACTACCAACTGGCCGTCTTGGTTATAATTGGCCGGCCAAATTTTCTTACCGCTCTCTTGTGCCTCGTTGCATAACTGCTCTACCGTCGCATCATCAAGTCCGACCAGCGCCATCATACCGGCATCAATGCCTTCGCAAGCCTGCTGCATTAGCCTGCCGCGCTTATGCACTAATGCTACGGCATCCAAATAGTCCAGTGCACCGGCGGCAGTTACAGCACTAAATTCACCCAAGGAGTGCCCTAGAAACAGTTCTGCTTGAAGCGGACAGCGCTCTTGAAACAGACGGTAGGCGATCAGTGAAACCAACAAAATAGCCGGTTGGGTATATGCCGTATCGTTAATTGTATCGTTCTCTTCGAACAGCAGCGCTTTAAAATCAACATCAATACGCTCACTGGCACGTGCAATCATCTCTTGCGCCATGTCACTGTTATCATAAAATGATTTTCCCATACCGATACTTTGAGAGCCCTGCCCCGGAAAGATCATTGCAACTTTTCTATTCATTAGTATTCCTTAATCATCAAATTTATAGTTACCGTTTTCTTGAATTTTTTTACGCAATGTATTGCGGTTCAAGCCCAAAACCGATGCCAATTTCAATTGTGAACGAAACTTTTTTAATCCGGCACGAATCAACGGTACCTCATACAGATGCAGATATTTTCTATAATCGTTATTGGAACCTATTTTTTTGTAAAGATATTTCTCCAATAGTTCCATAAGATCCTTTTCGTCAACATCGTCTAAAAGATAATGCAAAAAAAGTTGCCGCCGCAATGAGGATGCATTTTCGCTTAAATCAACATCAATATTAGCAAATTCAAAGGATTCCTTGGCTCCAAAGATCTCTTCGGCCTCCTGCTTAAAATGCTTAATAAGCACGGTAATATCTTCTTCACGCTCTTTTAAAGCAGGCAACTCTATAGTAATATCAAACAACTCATCCAATACCGGCGCATAATAGTTTTTACTGCAGGTTGCAATGACACGAATATCATTTTTTTCGATTTCATCAGCGATACGTTGCAGATTGGGAGAGTTTTCGACATGAGAAATAATAATTTCAGAGCTGTTTTGTATTTCGGTAATCAACTCATCAAAATCTTCTGCACTGTAGAGCGGTGCATTGGGAAGAATGTACTGGGCAAGCTTTGTTTTTCCCACCCCGCGCTCACCGCTAATGAGCGCATTGACTGACAAACTTTTTAAAAGATTTGCCGTCTTTAGTGCCTCAATAGAAGCATGAGAGGCGGTTACAAAACTAGTGACATCCACAACCGCTGCCGCCGCCGGTACCGCAACATCCGTCATCACTTTTGGCATTTTCCGCCGGAATTCCTGTCATTGCCTCTTCCGGCGTTGCATCGCGTACATCATTAAGAGTGACACTAAACATTAAATCTTTACCGGCCAACGGATGGTTAAAATCAATAATAACCGATTCATCGCCAATCTCTTTAACAATAACCTGAACCGTACCGCCATCTTCACCTTGACCGTAGAGAGTCATGCCTTCTGCCAGTTCAATTCCGGCAAACTGCTCTTTGGGAACTTCTTGTTTTGCTTCTTCGTTGTATTCACCGTACGCATCAGCGGACTTAACAAGGACATCACCTTTTTCACCGACATTCATATTGGCGATACCGGCTTCAAGACCCGGAATGATCTGTCCTTTTCCAAACATAAAGACTAGCGGTGCTCCACCGACATTACTGTCTACTACCGTATTACCGTCACGCACCTCGTACTCTAAAGACACAATTTGATTTGCTTCTATTGCCATAACACTTTACCTTCACTATATAATTTTTTCGGATTCTATCATAGAAAACTATTCTTTGGCTGAAAAAAAGTTATCGCATCCGTTTTTCAGCTTCTTTTGCCGCTTTAGAGTTAGGATATTTAGCTACAATCGCATCATAAAACGATTGCGCATGATCGCCGTCACCCATTTTTTCCATTGATATGGCACTATGCAGCATTAAATTCGGCATATATTTTGCCTTATCGTATCGTGAAGCACTCTCTTTAAAATAGGAGAGCGCTTCTTTATATTTTTTACGTCGAAAGTTCATTTCACCAATCATATAATATGCATATGCAGGTTTATAGTTCTTTTTAATGAGATGCTCATAATATCTTATGGCATCAGTATAGTACTTTTTGTCAAAAAAAGCCTGTGCTTTTGTTGCAACCGCCTGATTACTCATACTTGAGAGTGACGAACCCGTACTTTTTGAGCGCTTTAATGTTTTAGAGAGACTTTGCTTGAGGTCATTTACTTCATCGACCAAGTTATTGTAATCTTCTTTAGTCAGATAGTTATTATAGATAGTATCCACTAATTGAGAAAGCCCTTGAAGCGCCTCTTTCAGCTTGAGTATATCCTCACTGTTTTGTGCTATCTGTGAGCGAAGAGAGTGTTCTCCGTCATTAGAGAGTTCACCGCTGAGCGCTTCTAAAGCAAGACGGTTTTGGTGTGTTTTGGCACTTAAGCCTTCAACAACCGTCTGAAGACCGTCCATACGCTCACGAATACTCTCAACTTTACCGTCTTGCATCCGCGTCACTTTTTTGATATTGTCAAGACGCTCTTTATTTTTTAAAATGTACTTTTCAGACTCTGTCAGTCCATACGGCGTATCACTCTCAATGTTACCGGCTCCAAACGCAGACGGTTCTGCTGAAAGTATTACCGGAACAAGGGCAACGGCTAATAGCGCAAATTTCATTGGCTCTCTTTATATCCGGCTACGGAAGCAGTTTGAAATCGACACGACGGTTCTGAGCCCAGCATGCTTCTGTTTTATCGGTACATGTCGGGTTGCTTTCACCGTAGCTGACCATCGTAATACGGGTTGCATCGATACCGTCGCGTATCATTGAACTCTTCACTGCATTGGCACGCTTGAGACCTAGAGCATAGTTGTACTCATCACTACCCCACTCATCGCAATTACCTTCGAGCTTCACAGAGTAATTTTTGGCATCACTTTTGACTAACTGACTGTTTGTATCTATAATATCTTGCATTTCTGGTGAAATACTGAATTTATCAAAAGCGAAATGAACACTTTTCATGCGCGACTCCAATGCGCTTAAGGTCATTTCATTGGCATCAGTACCTTCTATTACGACAACGTCTTCACCGCTCAACTCTTCTGTATTGGCATTACCGCCTGTTTCCGGTTGAATGGTGACGCCACTATTATCATACGGTTCAATCGACGAATCTTTTGAACTACAACCACTTAAAACCAATAATGCTGCAACCGCACTTACCATCAAAACGTTTTTCATCTAACTACCTTGCATAAAATTGCAATAATTATATCAAAAAAACATTTACACTTTATATACAGAGTTACAATATGTTTCTAATTTGAATAGCAACCCATAAAATACCTAAGTTAAGAAAGAAAATCAACAATGAACTGCCTCGGGATATTAGTGTCAGAATAAAACTTCGATTGGAGTTGTGAGTCTTAAAAGCAATTATCATATGAATAAATGTTAGAATCGTTATAACACTAACATAAATAAGTTTATGTTGCATCCAGTGTGACAATACGTGATCCGGATCATAACGAAGCAACTCATAAAAACCAAAATTTACAAATAAACTAAGACCGGTAATCCACAACAAAATCAACCAAAATGTTTCAAAATAACCGTAAATCGGACCCAAATAGAAGTAGACCTGTTTTTGAGCTTCTTTATCTCTTAATATAATGCCTAACGCAAAGAGCAGTAACGAGCCGCCGATCCATGCCGTTGCAGAGAGAATGTGAAAGTACAAGACAATATCAATATTCAAACAGGAACCCTTTATATTTAAATAATGATAGCTCTTTTTGCAAGAGGATGTCCTTGATACATATCAACAGAACCTCCCGACAATTTACATGTAAAAATTTACATGTAAAATCACCAATCAATCGATTGGAGTTTACCGATTTTTAAAGGAAACAAAAAGCTTTTATTCTCTTGCAGGCGAATGACACCTACTGAACTTTGCTGTTGATAGTTTTTAATAAATAAAATAGTATCACCCGAGGCTGAAAAACGTGGATACTCATTGACTCCCGTAGCCGTTAAACGACGAATAAAGTCAGTCTTTGTCGAAATAAGATGTAGGTTAAACGTATTGCGCTCAAACTCATTCTGACTCTCGCGTGACTTATAGACAACATACTCATTGTGAGCGCTGCATGCCGCATTACTTCGTCCGTAATAGACCATCTGCTCCACACCGCCACCATTAAGTTTTTTGGAAAAAATATTGGGGTAGCCCAGACGATTCGAGACAAAAGCAATTTTATTATTCTCCATAAATTGACCGTTAACATCAATACCTCTATAGGTAGTGAGCCGTTTTTTCTGTTGGGTTTGCGTATCAAAAAGATAAATATCGGGTTGCCCGGAAGGTGCCATTGTCAAGAGAAGTTTCCGTCCGTCATCACTCACGTCCGAACAAACCAGCATACCGTCTGACGTTGCGATTTTTATTTTTGTTCCGGTTTTAAGATCCATCTTATAGAGTGTTGGAATATCGCCACCCAACGCGGTATAATAAAAGGCTCGTTGATCCTTGTCTGCCCACTGCGGAAAGACATTGAGCGCTCCTTTAATAATGGTATGCTGATACGTCAACGTATAGTCCGCAATAACAATTTCACTGCGTCCCGGCGATGTCAGTTTTGCAAACACAACCTTTTTTTTCATCCAGTCAACCGGTGTGGCACCCATCAGATCATTAATATCGTACGCTATGCTGTGTGCGACAAAAACCAAAAGGTTCTTTTTGGACATTTTATACACTTTTTCCATCATAACACTCTCGTTGTGCAAAAATTTCATATTCACAACAATCATGCCACTGTCATCTTTATGCAGTCGGTACCGTAATACATAGTCAAAAGAGCGCGTCTCAAGCGATGCGCTGTTGTCTTCATAATTATTGATATAATGTTTTCGCTCCACATTAAACAGTGACAATACGTTCATGTCACTTACAATATTTTTAAAAAACTGGCGGGATGCCGAAGTTTCAAACGATTCGGTAGCATCTTCAATGGCTAAGGACGCAAAAGAATCTGCTTTTTTAACAACTTCAATAGTTGCATCATTAGCAGATAGCAGCAGTGTCATTAAAAAAATTCCTATAAGATGGCGCATGGCTACTCCTGTGATGTTAAAATAATTTTTATACTTTCAGTCTTACCTTCGGGGTGCTTGGCAAACGTCAGCCGTTTTAAACGGCGTTCCAATCTGTCCACTTCTGCGTTAAAAAGATCGTTTCCGGAATATCTCAAAACCTTATATGAGATTAGTTTTCCGAAACGATCCAAGCGAATGGAAATCACGGCACTCTCACCCGCACTATTCATCGGAGGATAAAACTGTTCATAAATAATAGCTTGAATTTTAGCTAAATATTCGTTTACATCCGGCGATGTCGAACTACTTTGTGATGTAATTTCAATTTTTTTCATCATGGAAGTAGCTGTATTCGTATTGGTGACCTTTTTACGTTCTGTCTGTTTGGAGAGTTTTGAAAGCAGCTTTTTATCGATCTCGGGTTTTTTCACTTTTTTCGGAACAATTTTTTCAGTCGTGACGGAGGAGAAGAGATCTGAAACCTTCGGAATAACTTTTTTCGGTTTCGGTTGTTCCGGTTCTACCGGTTTTGGTTCTTCTTGTTTGATCTCTTTTTTGGGTTGCGGCTTCTTTTGTATTGTTTTTTTTGGATCTTTTTTATAATTTTTTTTATTGAGTGCTTCCATATTAATAGAGACAGAGATATAATTATCTTTTTTCAGCGCAAACTGTTTTAACTTGTCTTGCTGCAAAACAATGGAGATAAACAGCACTACAAAAAGGGCAAAGAGCGCCAGTGAGAGTAGCCCGCTTAAATAAAAATACTTACTGTTGTTAACCATTGGTAGCCAACGAGACTTCGCTGAAGCCTGCCAGTTTGACTGCAGCCAATACCGACATTACGACACCGTAATCAAGTGACTCATCAGCGCTGATCATTACTGAGGATTTTCGATCAAGTTTTTGGGAATAAAGATAAAAATTATCTGAGAATGTCATCAGGTCAAACTTCTCTTTATTCACAAGAACTTCACCCTCTTTAGTCACTACAATATGAACCGGTGACTTTTTCTCTATCTGTTTCGATGCTGAGCCCTGCGGGAGGTTAATGAGCTCTTCATAAACAATATTGGGAGTAATGACCATTAAAATGGCAAGCAGTACCAACATGACATCGACAAGCGGTGTAATGTTGAGTTCGGGTTTCTCTTCCCAATCGTATGCACTCATTCTCTACCCTAAACGTGCCAAAATGGCATCACTTTGCATCTTTACCAAACCGCTGACATCATAGGACTTTCGTTTCAAGATCTGGTGAAACGTATACGCAAAAATAGCAACAAAAATTCCTGCTGCCGTAGCAATTAAAGCATCCGACACACCGGCTGCAATGACACTCATAGTACCGCTAGACTGCCCAATATTGCTAAATGTATCCAAAATGGAGACTACCGTACCAAACAGACCGATAAACGGAGAGGTTGAGGCAACCACCGAGAGTAATGACAATCCCTTAGTCGCTTCTTTGGTAGCGGCGAAATTTCCTAAATCAAATATCTCTTTATTAATATTGCTACTCGTTTTAATAAAATGATTTAAATAGGAGTTTTCATTGACAGTATGCGATCCCATCAATAATGTTTCCAATGATTTAGTCTCTTTAGATATCCAACTCTTCAGTGAAAAATACCGATAAAAAAAGACCCAATTCATTGCAATAAAATAGAGAGCAAGAAGACCTAACACAAAAAGTGTTACCCCGTGACTTTTATCAATAAAAAGTGAAAGTTCGTCTAACATTAGAATAGTTTTTGTGCAGCTGACTCAATTTTTGCCGATACGGTTGCAATAGCTGCACTCGAATCAGAAGCACTGTCGACCAATGATTTTGCATCTTCTATCGCTTTAGCGATATCACTTTCCGAATCACCACGAAGCGCTACCGCACCGTCAACCAGCAGTAACACTTTTGTCTCATCAACCTGTACCACACCCCAATTAACGACAACAGATTCAACCGATTTGTCTGTCATCTCAATATCGACCACACCGGCTTGCAACAACGTTGCTAAAGATGCATGACGCGGAAGAACACCAAATTCTCCTTCTTCACCGGGTATTGTCACACTCAGTGCTTCACCGTCAAAGATGGCACCGGTCGGTGTCATAATTTGAAGCTGTAATGTTTCCATGGCTTATCCTTAGCTTTTTTTAGACTTCTCCGCTTTCGCGATAGCCTCATCCATTCCACCGACCATATAGAATGCCGATTCCGGAAGATCATCATATTCACCCTCTAAAATACCTTTAAAACCTTTAATAGTATCTTCTAAAGAGACATATTTACCCGGGGCTCCGGTAAAGACTTCGGCAACAAAAAACGGTTGTGACAGAAATTTTTCAATTTTACGTGCACGCTCAACCGTTGCTTTATCCTCTTCAGAAAGTTCATCCATACCGAGAATTGCAATAATATCTTGCAAATCTTTATATTTTTGAAGGGTTTGCTGAACACCGCGAGCCACACTGTAGTGCTCTTCACCGATAATTTGCGGATCGAGAAGACGTGACGTCGAATCGAGCGGATCTACCGCCGGATAAATACCTTTTTCTGCAATTTTACGATTCAATACCGTAGTAGCATCAAGGTGAGCAAAAACCGATGCCGGTGCCGGGTCAGTCAAGTCATCGGCAGGAACATAAACCGCTTGCACCGATGTAATAGAACCTTTTTTCGTTGACGTAATACGATCTTGCAGCGCACCCATTTCACGAGCCAACGTCGGCTGATACCCGACAGCTGAAGGAATACGACCCAAAAGTGCCGACATTTCTGAACCCGACTGTGCAAAACGGAAAATATTGTCAATAAACATCAGGACGTCAAGACCTTTTTCATCACGAAAATACTCTGCCATCGTAAGACCTGTTAAAGCGATACGGTTACGTGCTCCGGGAGGCTCACTCATCTGTCCATAACACAACGCTACTTTATCCAGTACATTTGAGTCTTTCATTTCGTAGTACAGGTCATTACCTTCCCGTGTACGTTCACCGACACCGGCAAAGACGGAAAGACCGTCATGTCCATGCGCAACATTGTGAATGAGTTCCATAATAATAACAGTTTTACCGACACCCGCACCACCGAACAGTCCGACTTTACCGCCTTTTGCATACGGAGCTAACAAGTCAACTACTTTAATACCGGTTTCAAACATCTCTGTTGTCGTGCTTTGATCAACCAGCGGCGGCGGGTCTCTGTGAATGGACCATGTCGGAGCATCCGTTACCTGATCACCGCCATCAATAGTTTCACCGATTACATTAAAAATACGTCCTAAGACTTTTTCTCCGACAGGAACACTAATAGGATTTCCGGTTGCTTTGGCTTCCATACCGCGCACCAAACCTTCACTCATATCCATTGCGATCGTACGTACACGACCGTCACCTAAGTGAGCGGCAACTTCTAGCACCAAACGGTACTCGCTACCCTCAATATTCCCATTTACCTCAATTGCTTCATTAATTAACGGAAGGTATCCATCAAAATCAACATCAACAACAGGTCCAATTACTTGAGCAATCTTACCAATCATACTTTCTCCTCTCATTATTTCATCGACTCAACACCGCTGATAATCTCTATCAGCTCGGTTGTAATAGCAGCTTGTCGCGCCTTGTTATATTCAACATTTAGTGATTGAACAATCTCTTTGGCATTGTTCGTTGCCGTATCCATAGCCTGCATTCGCGCACTGTGTTCTGCTGCAAGTGAATTAATTAATGCATAGTACATATTATTGTGTACATACTTTGTCATTAATGCATCAAGCATTTTTTCATCATCTTCAGCTTCAATTTCCAACAGTGAATGAGCATTTTCATCACAGTCAAATTCATCTACGTTTATCGGCAACACCTGTTCTACATGTAACTCTTGCGTAATAATATTTTTATAACCGTTATAGACAATATACAAGCCGTCAATTATACCCTCTTTGTAATCCTCTAACGACGATTCAATAAAGTCATTGGAACGTTGAACATTGGGTGTTGAACTCAAATCACGCACCGCATCCAAGAGCTCAATGTCGTTATAGGCAAAAAATTCAATACCTTTTTTACCGATACCGCGCAAACGCACTTTGACCTTATTCTCTTTGCACTCTCGCATGAGCTTTTTAACGGCTTTTAATGTTTGAATATTAAAACCGCCGCACAGTCCTTTATCGGCAGTAACAAAAACAATATCTACCATTTTGGGGTTTTCAATCTTCTGAAAACAACGATTTTCTATACCACCGACTTTGAGACATTGAATACGTGCCGAAATTTCAGTAATCATCTCATTGATTTTTTCCGCATACAGACGTGAACGTTTTGCCAACTCTTCAGCACGACGGAGCTTTGCGGTTGAAACCAACTTCATAGCCCGTGTCGTTTTCTGAGTATTGCTAACGCTCTTGATCTGTCTTTTTATATCTTTTAAATTGGCCATAATGGTCCTTATACGCTAAAAGAAGCTTTAAACTCTTCAAGTGCTTTTTTCATCAGTGCATCCGTATCGTCATCAATTTTAAGAGCACTTCGAATATTCTCAAAAATCTGTGGATACCGTGCTTCAATAAACGGATACAGCTCCGCCTCAAATTTTGTCACTGCCGTAAAAGGAATATCATCTAAGAAACCGCTGTTTCCTGCAAAAATAATAAGTGCCTGTTTCTCAGCCGGAAGCGGAGAAAACGGTGGTTGTTTCAATACTTCTACCATACGCTGACCACGTTCAAGTTGATTACGACTCACTTCATCAAGATCCGATGCAAATTGTGCAAAAGCTTGAAGCTCACGATATTGAGCAAGATCAAGTCGCAGGGTACCCGCTACTTGTTTGGTCGCTTTAATTTGCGCTGCACCACCGACGCGTGACACTGAAAGTCCCACATTAATTGCCGGACGGATACCGGAGTTAAAAAGATCGGTTTCTAAGAAAATTTGACCGTCGGTAATGGAGATGACATTCGTTGGAATATATGCCGCGACATCACCGGCTTGCGTCTCAATAATCGGCAATGCCGTTAATGATCCTGCACCCAGTTCGTCGTTTAGTTTGGCAGCACGCTCAAGAAGACGTGAGTGAAGGTAAAACACATCTCCCGGATACGCTTCACGACCCGGAGGACGACGAAGAATCAACGACATTTCACGATATGCGACAGCATGCTTTGAAAGATCATCATACACGATCAACCCGTGACGTGCATTGTCCCGAAAGTATTCACCCATGGTGACACCCGTGTACGGTGCCAAAAATTGAAGGGCTGCCGCTTCGGCTGCCGTAGCCGAGACAATAATTGTATATTCCAACGCACCGTGCTCTTCTAAGCGGCGTACAATTTGTGCAATGGTCGACTCTTTTTGACCAATGGCAACATAGATACAGACAACACCGTTGCCTTTCTGATTAATGATTGTATCGAGCGCTACCGTTGTCTTACCCGTTTGTCGGTCACCAATAATAAGCTCACGTTGACCCCGACCGATCGGCACCAATGCATCAATTGCTTTAATACCTGTTGCTAACGGCTCATGAACAGATTTACGTGCCATAATACCCGGTGCTTTTTCTTCAACCAGGCGGCTTTCTGTTGTTTCAATCGGTCCTTTGCCGTCAATAGGATCACCCAGTGCATTCACGACACGCCCCAACAGTGCATCGCCGACAGGAACACGAAGGAGTTTGCCCAGACGCTTCACCGACATGCCCTCTTTTAACAATGCTGCCGCACCAAGAACAACGACACCGACACTGTTGGCCTCCAGGTTCATTGCCAACCCTTGAGTTCCATCTTCGAACTCAACCATCTCGCCGGCCATAACATTGCTCAATCCATATACTTGCGCTATGCCGTCAGCATATGAAATAACTTTACCTGTTTCATTAATATCTACATTCAACTCAAAACTATCAATACGCTCTTTGATAATTGAACTGATCTCATTCGCTTGTACTTTTGCTACCACTACGCGTCTCCTTTCCGATTCTTAAATTGCTTTTAAAATATGTTCTATCAGCTGTGAATTGAGGCGATTTTTCGAGAAATTAATCTCGACGCCCAAATCTTCAACTTCAACTTTAATACCGTCAAAATCATTTTTGACCATTTCCAGCGAGATGCTTGCACCCAACTTTTTACTCAGACCTTTTCCGATCCCCGTTAATGTCTTAGCATCAATCTCACTGTCACTATAGATTTTTCCATTATAGCTTTTATTCATACGAGCAATCTCTTTACTCAACTCCGAAGCAATTGCAGGAATAATATTGATACGTCCGTTCTCTACCAAAAGCTTAATAAAGTTGTTGACCTTATTGCTTTTAACAGTTTTTACTGCGCTGAGTAATATCTCTTCTTTTTGGGAATTGGAGACATCACGGCTTTCAAAAACAAGCAAAAACCTTTTATCATCAAATTCGGATGCCAAGGCTTTAAAGAGTTCATTGACAACACTAATTTCCTTAGGTTTGAGCGTTCCCTTTAAAGCTTTGACATAGCGTTTGGCAATCAACTCTTCCATTACGCCACCTTCTTCATAATAATCTTGGCCATCATCTCTTTATCAAAGCCGGCACTGTCTTCTTCTAAAAGTTCGCTCATAATGTCATTGACGGTATTGCGCACCATTTTGCGTTGCTCCAAATCCATTAATGACTCATGCTGCTTGATAATGTTTTCAATATCACTCTCACACTGCTGTATGATTTTATCTTTAATGATGTTGTTCTCTTTTTTAGCATGTTCATGCAGTTCGGCTGCAAACTTATGCGCTTCTTCAACTTCGGCCAAAGCCGCCTCTTTAGCCGCTTTCGACTCACGCAATTTCTCTTGAACCTTTTCAAGGTCCGCAGCAATTTCTGCGGTTCTACCGGTAAAAAACCCTTTGACAGGCTCGGCTAATAAATAGTAGAGAATTCCGGCAAATATCAGAAAGTTTATTGTACGTTCAAAAATATCCGTTCCGCCCCCCTCTGAACCGGTTGAAGCAACGGCATAACCCGTCATTATAAGTAATGTTATAACTGTTTTAAGCACCATAACTCCTTATATCTGCGAGAATTTAGCTTTAACAGCTTCTTTGTATAACGGCATCTGAGAAAGAAGTGCCGCTTTAATCTGTTCGCGTTCTTCATTCAATGACGTTTCAAATTCACTGTATTGGCTGGCTAATTCTGCACGTTTTGCATCAATTTTACTTTGGGCAAGCTCTCTTGCATCTGCTATAACTTTTTCTCTCAACTCCGAAACTGTACGTTTAGCTTCATCTATTATGCTCTGCGCTTCGGCTTTCAGTGCTGCAACGTCATCATCGGTAGAACCTGCTTCGTTAAGGTCACTCTTGATATCGGCATCACGTTTTTCCATATAAGCAAAAAGCGGTCTGTAAAGCCAACTGTTCAGAACGGCAATAAGAATAAGAAAGACAACGATCGTGACTGCAAGCAGTATTGGACTTATATCTAACATATCACCTCCTAAAAGTTACGGGATTATACAATTAATAAATTGAAGATATAGTTAAAGTAAGAAAAAGTTTTAGTTCAGTTTGTTAAGGAACGTAACAACTGCATCGTCAGAATCAAACTCTAACGTTATTTTGTTGGATTTACATGTAAATTTTATCTGCATAGCTTTCAGCTGTTCTTTGAGGGCAGTAAAGTCCAATGTCGTATCAACCAAAGGAGTTTTTTCACTTTTATTCACATTTCTTGCACTTTTTAACAGCTGCTCCAACTCCCGAACACTCAGCTTCTGCCCCACAATAGAATCGACCATGAGCGCCTGCTCTTGTTCATTGAGCGGTACCAGTATTTTGGCATGACCCGCACTGATTTTACCCTCTATCAATGCGTCTTGCGCTTTTTTCGAAAGCTGAAGCAAGCGCAAGGCATTGGTAACATGCGTACGGCTCTTGTTGACCATAGCAGCCAGTTCATCGTGCGTCATCTGATGCACCTGAATCAATTCATGATAGGCGTCGGCAAGTTCAACGGCATTGAGTTCATCACGCTGTATGTTTTCAATGAGTGCATGTTGGCGCATCTGCTCCTCGTTGACTTTAGCGACAATAGCTTTAATGGATTTCAGTTTTACTATTTTAGATGCACGTAAACGACGCTCTCCTGCTACCAAAATATAGCCGTCCACGTCATCTTCGACGACAACAATGGGCTGCAGCAATCCGTGTCGTTTAATAGATTCGCCCAGCTCTTGAAGTGATTTTTCATCAAATGTTTTTCGTGGTTGGTACGGATTGGGACGAATCTGCTTGAGAGGAATCTCTAACACATCACCGCGATCCGGCACCTCGTTGTCGTATGCCTCACTCATTTCACCCAGGAGTGCTCCCAGACCTCTTCCAAGCGCCTCTTTGGCCATTATGCAATAATCGCTTGTGCTAAATTCTGATAGGCAATGGAACCGCGTGATTTCACATCGTATAAAATAACAGGCTTGCCGAAACTTGGGCTTTCTGCCAATTTGACATTGCGCGGAATTACAATAAAGTCATCTTTTGTATCTTTAAACAACTTGGATTCAAAATGTTGCGAGAGGTCGGCAAAAACCTGCTTAGAGAGATTGTTTTGCGAACTGTACATGGTTGGTAAAAAACCCTTAATCTCCAATTTCGGATTAATAGTTTTACGTATCAAACGCACGGTATTAAGCAGTTGTGCCAAGCCTTCTAAAGCAAAAAACTCACACTGAATCGGAATAATAACCGAGTTAGATGCCGACAATGCATTAATTGTCATCGGTCCGAGTGCCGGCGGTGAATCAATAATAATGTAGTCATACTCTTTTTTAATCTGTGCAATGGCACGTTTTAAAATCAACTCCCGTCCTTTGGAATTTTCCGCATCATAATACTCTTTTTCAAGACCGACAACACCAATATTTGAAGGTACCAAATTGAGCGTCGGTAACGAAGTTTTTAAAATCGTTTCTTTAATTTTAGATGCGCCGATAAGAACATGATAGATGTTATGTTCGTAATCATTACGAGAATACCCCAGCGATGTGGTGGCATTTGCCTGAGGGTCGGCATCAATAAGAAGTACTTTTTTCTCGGCAACGGCAAGTGACGCCGCGAGGTTCACGGCAGTCGTCGTTTTACCGACACCCCCTTTTTGATTTGCGATGACTATGACTTCACTCATCTTAGACTGTACACCTTTTCACCATTATACTCTACAGAACCATCATATTGCAGAACTACTGCTTGCAGTGAGATCTCACTGCCTTTGATATGGGTAAAAAACTTTTGGCTTTTGTAGAATTCTAACTCAAATTTGCTAAAAATCTGCTTCCATGATGGACAACTTTTCAACAATGCAAAATATTGCGTCAAGAGATCATCAATATCCATACAGACATCAAGTGTTTCAAACCTTTGTGGCGCCGATCTCATATTCAAACCGATACCGCAAACCACGATATTCTCAATAAGCGTCGTTATGGTGCCACCGATTTTCTGTTCGCCGAGATAAAAATCATTAGGCCATTTAAGCCACACGTTTGATCCGTGTTTTTGTAATATCTCTTTAAGAAGCATGGAAAAATAGATGGAGCTTGATTCAAGCTTTAAATCTTCCGGAAGCATCTCTCGCGGTACGGCAAACGAGACAAAAAGATTGCCTTTATGACTGATCCATGAATTGTCACGACTGCCGCGACCGTGTCGCTGCTCTGCAGCGACTACGGCAACAGGCGCATGCACTGTTTGAGACTTTAACCGCTCTATCAGATAAGATTGTGTGGAATCGACACAATCAAGAGAGAGTATCTTCAACACCCAATCGCTTTCCGTTAAGATAGTCAACCGTTTTCATCTCTTTTTTTGACGGCGGTTGCACATAAAACAGTCGAATGGAACCTTTAGAACAGCCTACAAGAACGCTCTCTTTATCAATTGAAAGAATTTTACCTGCACTGTTTATTGATTCGGACTCCTCCAGCTTCATTTTTTTAAGTTTTAAACCACCTTTTAAAAACAGACCTGGCCATGGCGTGTAGGCACGATATTTATTATAAAGTCTCCGGGCATCATCAAAGCTGACTTCACCCTCTCTCTTTGAAATTTTTTGACAATACGTTGCGTGCGCATTATCTTGAGGTAACGGTTTTATATCATTAAACGTACGCAATACCTCCAGAGTCAATACAGCGGCTTTCTGCGTCAATCGGTTAAAAAGTGATGCGACCATTTCATCATCGGCAATGGTTACTTTTTCAATTTTTAGAATCGCTCCCGTATCGAGTCCCGCATCCATCAACATAGCAGTCACTCCGCTTTGAGTATCACCGTTTAAAAGCGATTGTTGAATCGGACTTGCTCCGCGATATTGCGGTAAAACAGAGGCGTGAAGGTTAATACATGGCGCATGATCCAAAATTGCTTGCGGAAGAATCTGACCATACGCCGCTACCACAATAAAATGGCAAGGTATGCTCCGCAGGTGTGCAACAACCGTATCGTCACGCAGTCGGTGCGGCTGATACACGTCAATATGATGTTCTCGTGCCGTTACCTTCACCGGCGACGCTGTTACAGTTTTTTTTCGGCCTATCGGCTTATCCGGCTGGGTATAGACTGCCACCACTTCAATGTCATCCGCTGCTATCATATGGCTTAAGATGCTGCTCGCATAATCGGGTGTCCCCATAAAGATAACTCTCATAATGGCTCTTTGGAAAAAACTGTTCCGCCGCTGTGCTGATGCAATAAAAAAAAGTTTTTAGCATCTTTTAGGTCGAAACCACTTGCCAGAAACATGGCTTTATTGTGCTCAAGCATATATGCAGCGGCTTTGAGTTTGGTTACAATCCCGCCGGTTGCAAAGCTGTTGTTTGGCGTCACGTCACGGTTAAGTTCTTCCGGTGCAATCGCACTGACATATGATGTGACTTTGGCATCATTGTTCCGATTCGGATCTTTGTCGTAATAGGCATCAATATCTGAAAGAATCACGAGCATATCGGCATGAAACGCCACGGCAGCATAGGCCGAAAGCTGGTCATTATCGCCAAGTTCAAGCTCGTCGGTTGCCGTCGCATCATTTTCATTGACAATAGGAAGGACGTCATGTGCTAGAAGCGGTTCAATAGTATTTAAAACACGTTGCGACTGCTCTTTCGTTTCAAAATTTGCCGCAGTTACCAAAATTTGAGCCGGTAAAATATTGTACTTTTCAAACTTTTTTTTGTAAAGGCGCATTAGCAACGGCTGCCCAATGGAAGCCAGTGCCTGCTTATTGGCAATCATCTTTTTATCTAACTTCAATTTAGTATAACCGGCTGCCACCGCACCCGAAGAGACAAGAATTACCTCATATTCTTTTTTGAGTTCTGCAATAAAATCTACTAAGTTTTGCATACGTTCTCTGGCAATACGGTTGTGTTGCGTCAACACTGCACTACCGACTTTTAACACCAAACGCTTCATTGTCGTGCCAGCTTTACCAGTTCGTAAAGAGCAAACTTCACAGCGTCGATATTGGTATGCATTACTGATGAAATCGGAGCAATAAAAAAGGGTTTTGTCGTATCATACGTACCCATTCCTTCGGCAGTAGTTTGTTCATAGTAGCCCAAAGAGCCGTCAAATCCAAAAACAGTCTTCTTTGAAAGCTCCAGATCTAGCATAGTAACAAATGTTTCAACCGCAACGGTAGCCTCTTGTGGCGGTATGGCGTCAACCCGCGTCAATGCAATGGCAAACGAACGCGAATCCAGTGTTTTGGAGAATTTCTTTAACTCGCTACTGAGGGTTTGAAACTGATCGTGCACATCATGGTACGATGCCAAATCAACCATAAAAAGTAAGGTCTTTGTACGCTCAATATGACGTAAAAATTTTAGCCCAAGACCTTTCCCGTCACTGGCACCTTCAATAATGCCCGGAATATCTGCCATAACAAAACTGTCATAGTCGCCGACATTAACCTGCCCGAGCTTCGGTGTCAGTGTTGTGAATTCATAGTTTGCAATCTCTGGACGTGCATTGGAAACGGTTGAAATCAGCGTTGACTTTCCAACATTGGGAAATCCTACCAGACCGATATCGGCAATAAGCTTTAAATCAAGCGTAATCTCTTTGACCACACCCGGTTCTCCGGGTTGTGCATAACGCGGTTGCTGATTGGTCGATGATTTAAAGTGGGTATTGCCCAGACCGCCTCGCCCGCCTTTTAAAAAAAGCTCTTCTTGACCGTCTCGAATCAAGTCAAACAAAACATCACCACTCTCTTTATCAACGACTTGGGTTCCCGGAGGTACAACAATAATCAGTTTTTGTCCTGATTTTCCTGTCATATTGGAGCCGCTGCCGGGCCGTCCGTTTTCAGCTTTAAGGTTCCGCTGTCCTTTAAAATGTGACAGTGTGTGCGTATTATTGTCACACCGAAACCAAACATCTCCGCCACGACCGCCGTCACCGCCGTTAGGACCACCATTAACCACAAATTTTTCACGCCGGAATGCAACACAACCGGCGCCACCCTTACCCGATGAAACCGTTAATTCTACCTGATCAGTAAACATACATTTCCTTTGCTATGTGCTGTTACATGTAAATTACAAATAAATACTTTACACTGAACTTCTGCTATTATGCCCACCAGTATAGTATAAAAGATTTATTGACGACGAGGAACTAAAAGATTCAGGCTTCCGCCTGAAAAAAGAGAAATTTATGCAGCTGGAACAATAGAAACTTTGGTACGTTTCTTATCTTTACGCTCAAATTTTACAACACCGTCAATAAGAGCATATAAGGTATGATCTTTTCCCATACCCATATTATCACCCGGATGTACTTTGGTACCGCGTTGACGAATTACAATATTACCGGCGCGAACACGTTCTCCGCCGAATTTTTTCACACCCAGTCGACGCCCTGCCGAATCACGATTATTCTGTGTACTACCCTGACCTTTTTTATGTGCCATCTGATACTCCTAACTTTAAAATTTACGCAGCGATTTTAGTAATGCGAACACGTGTGAAATCACGACGGAATCCACGTTTAACTTTACTGTCTTTACGACGGCGTTTTTTGAAAATAACAACTTTTTTGGCGCGACCTTCATTGATCACTTCAGCCGTTACAACTGCACCTTCAAGAAAAGGTGCTCCTATTTTAAGTTCACCGGCATTCACTGCAAGAACCTCTTTAAACTCTACTGTCTCTTTGGCATCAAGGCTGAGTTTATCAAGCAGAAGAATATCACCCTCTTCTACTTTATATTGCTTGCCACCGTTTTTAAAAATTGCGTACATTGCGCTTCCTTAATCGTTATAAGTCTACAAAAAGTGCGCGAATTTTACCGAAACTACGTTTAAGTTTAGATTAAAGCAATAGCATCGATCTCAACTAAAGCGTTTTTCGGTAATGTTTTCACTGCAACGGTTGAACGTACCGGCTTGTGGGTACCAAATGCTGCTTCATACAAGCGGTTAACCGTTTCAAAATCCTCCATACTGCTTAAAAAAATGGTACATTTAATCACTTTGCCCATTTCACTGCCGCTGGCTTTCAATACGGCTTCAAGGTTTTGCAATACCTGTTTGGTCTGAAGGGTGATCTCCGCTTCTTGCATCACCCCTTCTGGAGTGAGCGCAATCTGCCCTGAGGTATATACCATGCCATTCACTACCACTGCCTGTGAGTACGGTCCGATGGCCTGAGGTGCTTGTTGGGTACAAATAAATTCCATACTACTTCCTATTGCTGTCTTGTTTTCTAAGATGATAATTGACATCGTCTAAAACAGAATGATAATCTTCAACATTCCAATATCCCGGCATGCTGTTAATCAGACGGCCTTGAGGTGTCAAAAAAAAACTCATCGGCACCATTTTAGCATGTAAATACTTTGGATAACTCTCTTTTTCACGCGTTAATTCCACGGCAATATACTGTTGGTTAATACGCGCGGCGATGCTCTCGTCTTCAAGTGTTGTCTCTTTGAGCTTGCGACACCATTGACAGGTTTCACTGGTCATAAGAAGAAAAATATTTTTATGCGATTCCCGCGCTTTTTGTAGCGCCGTGTTATAGTTATCATACCACGCAATTTCTGTAGCACCTGCATGGATATGCAGTAGTATCACACTAAACCATACAATCCCTATACGCATGCTGCCCCTTTAACGGTGTATCTATCCGGAACTTTGTGCCAAACTTCGCAAAAATGCAATAAAAATAAAAAAGAGAATAATGGCAGCAATGACTTCATACCCAATCATCCAGACCACAAAAAGGGTCGTAAAATCAATCATTTGAAACGTTTTAAAATCGGCGTCTGCAACATAAAAAAAGACTACCGTCAAACCGACCAAATACGGAACAATAAGAAAATACAAGGAAAACACAATACTTTCATACCCTTCCGGCGAAATGATATAGTCGCTAATATCAATCTCACGCGCTAGAAAATCTTCATTTTTTTTCTGTTTGATACGTCGGTATTTATCTTGGCGAGCATGATACTTACGAATCCTACCGCGGGCATCAGGCTTGTTGTTCGTAAATTCAGTACGGGACTTTTTGGGATCCATCACTTGACTCTCTTTTTCGACAATATTTTGGCATTATAACACTATTTTTAGAAATTCTATTTAATTAGTTTAAACAATCTTTGATTTTTTTTCCTAAAACCTTCGTACAACTTCACAAAATACATCATAAAGTCCTATCACTTCTGCTGCGGAAGTTCGTTCATTAGGGGCATGGATACGATCGTTTTTAACACCAAACTCTACCACATCAATACCATACGGTGCAATAAAACGTGCATCGGACGTACCGCCTGCCGTGGAGTGTTTTGCTTCGATTTGACACACTTTGGCAATGGATTCGTCCAATATTGTCACTATTTTAGCGTTCACATCGGTCATAAACGGGTGGGCACTCTGCTTGAGTGTTAATGTATACTCGGTATCTTTAAAGTGTCGCCGTACCAATGCTTCGACACTCTTGGCATCTGTCTGTGTCGCATTACGGACATTAAACATCATCTTCAAACTCCCCGGGGTGACATTCGTCACCTCCATACCGGAACGAATATCGGTAATCACCAATCGACTGGGACTAAAAAAGGCATCACCCTCATCCAGATGGACTCCGGCTATAGATTCTAATATCGGTGCTATCCGGTGAATAGGATTCTCTGCTTTTTCAGGGTATGCGGCGTGTCCTTGCTTGCCCCGTAGCTCGATAGTGCCGTTAATGGATCCGCGTCGCCCTACTTTCATAGCATCGCCAAAGACGGTTTCAGATGTCGGCTCGGCAACAATTACTGCATCGGGCAGCATCTCGTGTTCATCAAGATAGCGTAATACTTCTACGGTTCCGTATGTGGCATCACCCTCCTCATCGGAAGTCAGTAGCAAAGAGAGCGTTCCGTTATACGCGGTCGTCGTTTTCAATGTCTGTACAAATGCCGCCACACCGCTTTTCATATCTTGCGTACCGCGACCGTAAATGTACCCCTTCTGCTCTACGGCGCCGTACGGGTCGCATTGCCATCCTTCTCCGGCAGGTACTACATCGACATGACCTGCAAAACAGAGATGATCACCTGCACCAAATTTCTTATATACAAAAAGATTTTTCACACCTTCTTTATCAATACGAACTGCCTCGTATTCAGGAAGATATTGTGCTATAAAATCAAGAATCCCGCCATCATCAGGGGTTTCGCTCTTCATGGTAATCAGTTTTTTAAACAGCGTTATAACATCCAAATCCCACAACCCTTAGTTGGAGTTTTCATAAAATACATACGAGGTGGAATAGTCACTAATCTCAAAATAGACCTTTTTTTCACCTTTGTCTTTTTTAAAGTTAAAGTTTTTATCGTCAATGCCGTAACCGTAACGATAAGCGCGTGCCAACCCGTCTGAAGTACCGTGACCCGTCGTCAGTTTATCGATCTCTATAAATCGTTTGACCAGCTTCTCTCCGGCATAGACATCAAGCACGCCGTTGGTTCCCGTCCAGTTTTGAATGGAACGTCCAATTACATTTTGTGTCTCTTGCGTACACCCTCCTAAAAATACTGCGGCAACCAATGCGCCAATGACAATCTGTCTCACTGTTTCTCCTTTAATTGGTTTTCATAGTCGAGTTGCAAGCCTTTTGAGGTCATGACAAACCCTTTGACAATAATACGTCCCTCATGTATTGCCCTATGGTGCTCTTTACACAGCGGAACAAGGTTACTTTTATTATCTCGATGATAATGGTCAATAAATCCCGCTTTCGATGCACGTGATTGGTGGGCAATATGGTGGACATCTTCAGCAATATTACCACAAATTATACACTTTGTAATATAAAGATCACGGTTATATTTACTGGTACGTTTTTTTGCCAAAAGCTCCAGTTCGTCAAAATCATTGGCAAGCCGCTTTCGAATGGCATTTGCCGTCTCCAAAAATTCACTGTCCATATGCAGTGATTTGGCAAACTCAAGACCGTATACACTGCTACCGCTCCCTTGCTGCAAGGTACGGTTAAACACCAGACGATCATGGGCTTTATCATACTCTACACTCAGGTGCAGATCGACGACATTGTTGAGCGAGCGGATCTCCGTCATGGTCGAAAGTTGGTGCAGGTGTGTCGCAAAAAGAAAAATAGAGCGCAGTTTTGCCAACTTCATAATGGCACTTGCTACAATTGAGACACCAGAAAGTGTTTCCGTACCGTGGCTAATCTCATCGCCTAAAATCAGCGCCTTTGTACCGGCACGGTTAAAAATGTTTTTAAGCTCCATCATCTCTACGGCAAACGTTGAGAGCCCTTTTGCCAAATTGTCTTTCGACACAATACGCGTAAAAATCGATTCAAAAAGAGAAAATTTCATGACTGAAGCCGGTACGTAAAATCCTGACTGCGCCAACAGCGTAGCAATACCGATGCTTTTCATGAGCGATGATTTGCCGCTGGAGTTAATACCATAGAGCAGCACCCCGTGAATATCGTGGCCATCGTGTATGTTTACATCTAACATCACCGTTTCGGGATATGGCAGATCCATATAATCCCGATTTCCCATGACAATATCGTTAGGAACATAGATGCCTTGCGACTCTTGAATTTCAATAAGCGGATGGCGCAGTGCCATAATTTGCATAAAGTTTTCATCGCTGTTCACATCGACGATCATCGGTTGGGCATAATGGTACTCTTGTGCTACTTTGGCCGAACTGACCGCAACATCGAGATCGGCAATATAGCGAATCATACGCTCAAACAACAGGGTATAGCGCCGGTCGTAACTCTCTTGAAGCGTCACAAACCGCTCTTTGACAAGCCGGACAATTTGCCGTCGATTTCGCATGATTTTGTCGGAAAGTTGTTCGGTCAATTCTGAAGTAATCTTGACGTTGTTGGTAAGCTTTTTCACACTAAAACTTTCAAAATTTACATGTAAATTTTCTGCCGTTGTTGTATGCAAGCTCTTGAAACGACTCTCTATCAAAGCAAAACGACTCTTACTTACACTAATGTAATACCCCTCTTTTTCAAGCTGTCCCAAGGTTACAAAACTGTTGGTTGCTGATGCCGTCTCAGCTTTAAGCGCCGTTTCTATGGTTTCAATAATCGCATCAAACGTTCGTAACATTACGGCATTGTCATCGACAAGCGTATCGATAGCGCTGTCGACACCGCGCATAAAAAAATTGTCGTCGAGACTTTGAATGGTAAAGCGTCGCGATGTATCCAGATCGAAGCTGTTTTCAATATCACGTAAAAATTCCGCCACCTCGCTTTTTGAAAACGAAGCCTTCTGGATTTTATGTTTTTGAATATACTCCATCAATGTCATAAGATTTAGTAGCGACTCGTAGATAAAGTTCATCTCAAACGGATGCAGCCGCCCGAGCTTCATACGCCGTGCCAAACGTTCCAGATCGTAAATACCCCGTAAAGTCTCTTCGAGAATACGCGTATGCGAGAGGGTTTTTTCTATAAAATCGTAACGGCGTTCCAACTCGTCTCGCTCCATGATGGGGTTGAGCAGACGCTCTTTGAGCAGCCGCTTTCCAATTGCCGTAGCACTTTTGTCAATGAGCTTTAATACCGTTAACTCTTTGCGGTCTTTTGAAATAATAGAGAGCTGCTCCAACGCCGCATTGCCTAAATACATGTAGCGCTTCGAGTCAATCATTTGAGGGCGGAAAAGTTTTTGTATGATGTGGTAATCGTGTTCAATAACAAAATGCACTAAAATAGCCAACGCTTCCGAAACCAAAGGAGAACGCTCCAAATTCAGATGTTCAATGGGTGAAAGAAGCGACTGAATTTCATAGACTTTTTCAAAAAGCTCATTCTGGTAGCTAATGCGCGGACGATGGTGGTTAACACTGTAATGATAGTGTTCGGGAATTTCCAGATAGCGAATGACCTCTTTTTGCGAATCGACTCCGTCCAAAAATGTCAGCACAACTTCAGAGGTTTTGTAAATATTTAACAGGTTAAAGACCTCATCAAGCGCATAACTCTGGTCTTCACTGGTTCCATGCGTTTCATAGAGCCATGTTTTTCCCGTTGTGACATCAATAGCACTGTATCCGATTGAGTAGATATCGCGGTTTTTATCGATTAAAAGGGAGACAATGTAGTTATCGTCATTGTCAATGCTGTAATCAAAGTTCGTCCCCGGTGAGATAATCTGGGCAATATAGCGGCTGATTTTCGGTGGAGTTCCTTTTTGACGCACCACAATAACCGTATATTTCTGTTCTTGAATTACCCGATTGAGATAACGTTCAAACGATACCGCAGGTACTCCGGCTAAC